>WNFV01001734.1_pt1 | contig 39217 bp, 40 predicted proteins | sample 5400101 | NCBI WGS metagenome assembly WNFV01 (sample SAMN13153361, study PRJNA577476) | soil metagenome | isolation source: 115 cm soil or saprolite under grassland replicate 1 | place: USA:California | collected 2016-06-15 | reverse complement strand
CGTCGCGTCCCGAGGAAGTAGACGAGGGGGACATCCAGAAGGTGCGCAGAGCGCAACCATCGGTTGAAATGGTTGTCGATAGGCCCGTCCTGGTACCGATAGAGGATCCCGTCGGATGTCTCTTCGTCACGGTACCGCTGCTGCGAGAACGAACTGTTGACCGAGAGTGCGGCTGGGCCTCTCTGCGCAATCGAGGTCAGGATCGACCAGGGCTGGATCCAGCGGGCCTGCGACGAGTCTGATCAGGCGCTCGCCTCGATTCACGCAGCTGTGGGGGCTGGTGGGCACTGGGAGACGCTCGAGATCGCCGGCCGCGACTACGTGGTCATAGCGACGCCGTTCTGCTGAGCACCACCCGCGATGTGGTCGTTAGCGCACGTCGTCGGGAAGGGTCATAGCCTCTGCGAGTGGTGGTCAGACGCAGGGTCGTCGTCCATGGCCGGGTGCAGGGCGTCGGGTTCCGGTACGCAATCGCGCGTGCCGCTGACGCCCGCGGCGTCGCCGGCTGGGTGCGCAACCGGGCCGACGGTGCGGTGGAGGCTGTCTTCGAGGGAGCGCCGGACGCGATGGACTCGCTCGTGCGCTTCTGCGGCGAGGGTCCGCGAGGCGCGGAGGTCACCTCGGTGGAAACGGTCGCGGAGGAGCCCGAAGGGCTCCTCCGCTTCGACCTGCGCTAGCCGCCTACGAGCAGCCGGTGTTGGTGCCGCAGTCCCTGCACGTATAGCAGGAGCCCGTCCGTACCATCCGGCCGCCGCACTTTGCGCACTCGACCGCGTCCTCCCACGAGTTGAAGAGCGCGGTCTGGCCCGGCGGGGGCGACTCGAGCGGCGCCGCCGGCGGGGCCGTCTCACCGCCGTTCGCATAGCGCTCGGCCATGCGCGCCTTCACCTCGGGCGAGAGGATCCCGACCTCCTCCTGCTGGTCGGGCGTCAGGAACTTCTTGCCGAACCAGCGGAAGATGTAGTCGACGATCGACTTCGCCGTGCGGATGTCGGCGTCGTTCGTCAGCCCAGACGGCTCGAAGCGCATGTGCGAGAGCTTCGAGACGTAGACCTCGGGTGGGACGCCGTACTGGAGGCCCATCGAGACGGCGATCATCAGCGAGTTCATCAGGCCCGCCATCGTCGTCCCGTCCTTGGCGATGTCCACGAAGATGTCGCCCGGGGTGCCGTCCTCGTAGAGGCCGACGTGGATGTAGCCCTCGTAGTCGCCGACCCGGAACTTGCGGCCGATCTCGGTGCGGTCCTCCGGCAGGCGCCTCCGCTGGGTGAGCGGCGTCGGCGGGATCGCGGGTACTTGAGCGCCGTCCGCCTTTCCTGACAAGGGTTGCGCGACCTTGCAGTTGTCCCGGTAGATCGCGATCGCCTTCACGCCGAGCCGCCAGGCGTCGGCGATCAGCTGCGCGACCTCGTCCACGGTCGCCTGCTCGGGGAGGTTGACGGTCTTCGAGATCGCTCCCGAGATGAACGGCTGGACGGCGCCCATCATCTTCACGTGACCGGAGTAGTGGATGGCGCGGTCGCCGATCGCGCAGTCGAACACGGGGTAGTGGTCCGGCTTCACGTACGGGGCGCCGATCACGGAGTTCCGCTCGTCGATGTAGGCGACGATCTCGTCGACCTCGCCTGGCGCATAGCCGAGCTCGTCGAGCGCCATCGGCACTGTCTTGTTGACGATCGTGATCTCGCCGCCGCCGACGAGCTTCTTCGACTTGACGAGCGAGAAGTCCGGCTCGACCCCCGTCGTGTCGCAGTCCATCATGAAGCTGATCGTGTTGTGGCTAACGAAGCCGTTGGCCACGTAGGTGACGTTGTCCGGGACCGAGATGTCGTACGTGGGCTGGTCGTCGAGTGTTTCGACGGTCGCGACGGTGTCGTAGTAGAAGCCGAGTAGATGGTCGAGCTGCGGGTCGGCCGTTCGCTCGAGCAGCGCGGTCGCCGAGCGCCGTGAGACATCGCCGCGGCGCGCGAGCGCGGTCAACATCGTCTTGCGGAGAGAGTCGTTCTCCGGTGCGAGCTCATCGACGAGAGCGCGGCTGACAGGGATGTGGTCGGCGCGCGAGGCCTGGCGATGGTCACCTGTCCAGAGCGACGCAGCTTTCCGTGTCGAGATGAAGTCGATCTCCTCGAGGTAGCGGTCGGAGGCGGCGACGTTCAGGAGCCGCAGCACGAACCGGTCGTGGATGCCCCAGTTCGAGCCCGGCCCGTCGATCTTGCGCGTTGTCACGAACCCGAGCGCGAGCAGCAGGCTCTGGACGTCACGACTGAAGCTCTCGGTGACCGTGCTCCATGAGACGTAGCCGTTGTTGGTGGTGCCGTCGGCCTCGAAAAGCCCACGGACGAAGGCTGCGTAGACCTCGCGGTCGTTCGTGTGCAGAACCGCGTCCGGGATGTGCGAGTGCCAACCCTTTCCGGAGTGCTCAGCCGAGGGCGGGAGCTTGGCGAACCCGCATGCCGTCCACCAGAGCACGAGCGGCACGGAGTTGAATGCAACCTCGGTGTAGCCCCGCTTGTCCGTGACCGAGGCGTCCAAGCCGAAGAGCGCCGCGCCAGTATCGCAGAGGTGCTCGACGACGTCGGGGTCCTTTGAGGCGACGCAGAAGCGCAGTCCCTTCGCGTGGAGTGAGCCGTCGCCCATAAAGTAGCCCACCAGCTCGGCGAGCTCCGCCGTCATTGCCTCGGGCACACGCGTGCGGAAGTCCGCCGTCCAATACAACTCGCCGATTGGGGGAAGCTGCACCTGCTGCCGCTCGCCGACGAGGCCGTTCAGCATCAGCGGCACCCGGTCGCCCTCGCCGATCTCACCGAACCGCTTCCAGGCCCAGTTGCCTTCGGCGTCGACGACCTTGATCCGGTGCGTCGGCGTCCCCTGGATCCGGTAGCCGCGGCCGGTCTCGATCGAGACGACTTGCTCGAAGCCGTTGACGTAGAACTTCGTGGCCTGGCGAGGGCCATCGTCGGTCGCGACCTCGACGTCGAGGTCCTGCCACTTCTGACCGACCGGATCGCCGAGCGTCCGGAGCCGGACTAGCCCGCGGCTCGTCGAGACGAGGCTGTCGCCGACAAGACAGCCCGTCGGCGCAAGCACAGTGGCCTGCGCGTTCCGGAAGCCGTGCACCTCGCCGAGGTTGAGCGCGTCGTCCCAGGCGCGGCGAGCCGCGCTCAGCAGATCGTCGGGCACCGCATCGGCGTGCTGGATGTTTCCGACGGCTGCTCGATGCATCGAGATGACCCCGAGCATCGCTGCCGCGTTCTTCCGATACCCGGCGAAGGAGCCCATTCGGGCTGCGACTTCTGCCGATTTCCGGTACGCGCGGCCGGTCATCAGCGCCGTGATCGCGGCGGAATACGCGCGGCCCGCATCGGAGTCGTATGGGAGCCCGCGTGACATGAGCAGCGCACCGAGGTTCGCGTAGCCGAGTCCGAGTTGCCGGTACGACTTCGCGTTCTTGTCGATCTCCGGAGTCGGGTACGACGAATACCCGACGAGGATCTCCTGAGCGAGGAAGACGACGTCGATTGCGTGCTCGAACGCATCGACGTCGAACTCACCGTCGTCGCGGACGAACTTCAAGAGATTCAGTGACGCGAGATTGCAAGCGCTGTCGTCGATGCTCAGGTACTCGGAACACGGGTTAGATGCGTTGATGCGCCCGGTGTTCGGAAGCGTGTGCCACGTGTTGATCGTCGTGTCGTACTGCACGCCCGGGTCTGCGCACTTCCACGCCGCCTCGGCGATCTGCCGCAGCAGCCCCCGGGCGTCGACCGTCTCGACGACCGTGCCGTCGGTGCGCGCGGTCAGGTTCCACTCGGCGCCGGCCTCGGCGGCCTCCATGAACGCGTCGGTGACGCGCACCGAGTTGTTCGCGTTCTGGTACTGGATCGAGGCCCAGTGCTCCGAGTCGAGCGCCATGTCGTAGCCGGCCTGCTCGAGCACGCGTGCCTTCTCCTCCTCGTGCGCCTTGCACCAGATGAAGTGCTCGATGTCCGGGTGGTCGACGTCGAGGACGACCATCTTCGCCGCACGCCGCGTCTTGCCGCCCGACTTGATCGTGCCGGCGGAGGCGTCGGCGCCGCGCATGAACGAGACCGGGCCGGAGGCATAGCCGCCCTTGGAGAGCTGCTCCTTGGACGAGCGCAGCCTGGAGAGGTTGACCCCGGAGCCCGAGCCGCCGCGGAAGATGATCCCCTCGCGGCGGATCCAGTCGAGGATCGACTCCATCGAGTCGTCGATCGAAAGGATGAAGCACGCCGACCCTTGAGGGCGCTCCTCGAAGCCGACGTTGAACCAGACCGGGGAGTTGAAGGAGGCGTACTGGTTGACGAGGATGGCCTTCAGCTCGGCCTCGAAGGTGTCGGCCTCCTCGTCGCTGGCGAAGTAGCCGCCGGCGCGGCCCCAGCCGCCGACCGTGTCGACCACGCGGCCGATCATCTGCTTCACGCTCGACTCGCGCTCGGGAGAGCCCATGCGGCCGCGGAAATACTTCTGGGAGACGATATTTGTCGCAGTCTGCGACCAGAACTTCGGGAATTCGACCGCCTTCTGGTCGAAGACGGGCTTGTCCTTGCCGGGGATGAAGGCATCGCGGAGCTCCCACTCCACCTCCTCGAACGCGTCGCGGCCGGGGATCGTGAAGAAACGCTCGATCCCGACGCTCGCGGCGCCGTCGACGACGGTGTTCACGACCTCGTCGACTGTTTCGGCGGTGAGTGCGGATGCCTTTGTGGTCGCCATCGTGCCTCCCAAGAATAGCTGCGCTTGCCCGGCCCCCGGAAGAGGGACCATGAGGGTAGAGCCCCCACCGGACAACACGATTTGCAGGGATTTTCTGCGGCTCTACGGCTGCTTGGGCGGAGACCCGCCCTGCCGCCGCGGCAGCGTGGCCGCCGAGGCGAGCTGGAGCTTGCGTGTGCGCATGCGGCGGGCCAGGAACCCGGCTCCGCCGGCCACCATCAGCAGTAGCGCGACCGCGCCGAGGACGATCAGGGGGATCGGGACGGAGTCCGCGCTGCCCGGTTTCGTGCTGTCGAAGACGTCGCCGATCGGGCCGCTCGTGTTCTTGCTGCCCCCGGAGGAGCCGGCCCCGCCGCCGTTCGTGCCGCCGGAGCCGCCTGTGCCACCTGTGCCGCTTCCGCCGCCGCCGTTCGTTCCGCCGGTTCCGCCTGTCCCACCTGTCCCAGTCGTGCCGCCGGCACCGCCGCCGCCCTTGTGGCTCTGCGTGATCCGCTCCTGCAGCGCCTGCCTGATGTCGTCCCGCGCGCTCGAGTAGGTCTCGACGTCCGTCGGCAGGTGATTCAGCGCCTCGCGGTAGCAGTGGATCGGGTACGTGCCGTCGATCCGCCCGTCGTACCAGTCGTTGATCAGCGTCTTCCAGCAGGGCGGCTTGCCTTTCGCCGCCGCCGTGCCTGGGGTGCCGAAGAGCAGCAAGGCAGTTGTTGCCAGCAGGACTGCTCTAAGAATGTTCCGGTACGGGTGCGTCACGAAAATCGGGGGACCGCACCCAAGCGGGCGCCGGTCAACTGCGGATCGCGTTGGCTGCATTCTACTATGCCCCCCGGAAACGACGACTCAACAGCAGTCTCGACGCCCGCCGTGAGAGCCGGGTGAGGCGCTCGTAAAGGGTCTGTAAAGGCCGTTCCGGCGAAGGGCTGTGGTAGCGTCGAGCCGCGATGCAGGCCGCCAAGCTCGCCGGGCCGGCGACCCTGACCGCCTCCGGCGTGCTTCTCTTCGTCGCCCTCTTCTTCGGCGACGGGGTTTCGGACAGCCGGCTGTTCTGGCTCGGCGCCTTCGCGCTGCTCACGGTCGCCGTGGCGGTTGCCGGCGGGCCGGTGCCGGTCCCGGGTCGAGCCGGGGTCGCTGTGCTCGTGCTGCTCGCCGCGCTCGCCGCCTGGGTCGGGCTGACGATGTGGTGGTCGATCGCGCCGGACCTCTCCTGGTTCGCGTTCGACCGCGTGCTCGTGTACGGCGCCTTTGCCGTGCTCGGGCTGTTTGCCGCCCAGGTACCGCGCCCCGCCCGGACGGTCGCCTACGGGCTCGCTGCTCTGCTCGGCCTCGTCCTTGCCTGGGCGCTCCTCGGGAAGGTGATCCCGTCGCTCTTCGCTGACGGCGCCCGCGTCGCGCGGCTGCGCAACCCCGTCGGCTACTGGAACTCCCTCGCGCTCGTCGCGGCCACTGCCCTGCCGCTCGGCCTCTGGCTCGGCGCCCCCCGGGCGCACCACCGGGCGGTGCGGGCGGTCGGCGCCCTGCTCGTCTACCTTGCGGAGCTGGTCGTCGTCCTCACCTACTCACGCGGTGGCGTTGCGGTTGCAGTGCTGGCGGCGGCCGGCTGGATCGCGCTCTCCCGCGAGCGCCTCGAGAGCCTGGCCGTGCTCGTCATCGTCACCCCGGTCGCGGCGCTCGTCGCGCTCTGGGCGTTCTCGCGGCCTGCGATCACGGACGACCTCCAGCCGTACGCCGACCGGGTCAGCGACGGCGCGTGGTTCGGCGTTTTCCTCTGCGTCGGCGCGGCGGTGGTGTTCGCGGCCGCGTTCGTGGCCGCCGGGCTTGCGTTGCCGGAGGATCGGCGGCGCGTTTACGCCGCCCGCCTCTGGGCGGTCGTCGCTGTGGCCGCGGCGGCGGCGGTTGCGGTGCTCCTCGTCCACAGCGGCGGGAAGATCCTCGACGACTTTCGCGGCGCGAGTGCGAAAGAGGTGACGCAGGACCCGACGCGCCTCGCCGAGCTCAGCTCCAGCAACCGGTGGACGTGGTGGCAGGAGGGGTGGTCCCTGTTCGAGGACGCCCCGGCCGGCGGCAAGGGCGCGGCGACGTTCGAGATCGCCAGGCGGGACATCCGGGAGGGCTCGATTGTCACGACCGAGCCCCACAACCTGCCGCTGCAGTTTCTCAGCGAGACCGGCGTCGTCGGCTTCCTGCTCCTGCTCGGCCTGGCCGGTGCAGGTGTCGCCGCCGGCGGCTCGCCCGCCTTCTTCTCGCTCGGCGTCCTTTCCGGCCTGGGTGCAGAGCGGCGCGCTCGCCGCCCGACCCTCGCGGTCGCCTTCACGGTCGCGACGCTCGGGGCCCTCTACTCCCTGACCGCCCCGTACGCGTCGGGCCGGCTCGTCGACTCGGCGTACGACGCGATTGCGGCCGGGAAGATCTCACGCGCCCTCACGGACGGCCGCTCGGCCCGGTGGCTGAACCCGCTCGCCGTCGACCCGCTGCTGGCGCTCGGAGACGCCGAGGCGGCGCGGGGTGAGGAGGTTGCCGCCCTTCGGCGCTACCGTCAGGCTGTCGAGCTCCAGCCCGAGAACTCGAGCACGTGGTACGCGCTCGGCTCCTACGAGCTCTTCACCGGCCGCTATCGGGCGGCGCTGCACGACCTCGACCGCGCCTACGGCCTCGACCCGTACGGCCCGGCCGGCCGCCCCGGCGGCCTGCTCGATCAGGCGCGCGCGAAGGTCGAAGGCCGCTAGCGGGTCGTACCGAGGATCATCACGAGGTGCGCGCGGTGCAGCTGCGCGACCTTGATCCCGTCGAGCGGGGTGACCGCGCCGACGTTGAGATCCTTGCCGAAGCGGACCGCCTCCAGCCGGAAGCCCGGCCGGTACATGACGATCGTGCGGCCGTAGCCGGCGCGCGGGGCGTTCCCGACCTCCTTGACGGCATAGCCGCGGGACCTGACGAGCGAGGCGGCCTCGGCGGCGGCGCCCTGGACGCCGTTCCCGTTCAGCACGATCACCTGTGTCCTCGCACGCGTCAGCACGGCGGCGGCCCGTGCCTTATGGAACGGCTTAACGAGCGGAACGACGTGTTTCACCGCCGGGGCAGGCGCGTGCGCCTGTCGCTGGGCGGCCGCTTGCACGTGCGGCGCGAGCGACTTCCCGAGCAGGATGATCCCGGCAACGACGAGCAGGACGAGCTCGAGCCCTGCGACCGTGGTCGCCACGAGCGTGGCGGTGCGCCAGGGGCGGGCGAGCTCGGACGAGGGGGCGGGGTGGTCCACGGCGGACGTTTGATTCGCGCCCCCGCGCCGCCCTCCTTCCTACACGAAAACGCGAGAGAGGAAACCGAGGACGAGCGCGTCGAAGTCCGCGGGCCGCTCGAGGTTCGGCACGTGAGCCGTGCGTGGGATCGTCGCCGACCTGGCTCCGGGGATCTCTCTAACCAGCCGCTCCGCAACCCGGTGGATGTCGGCGACGTCCTCCTCGCCCACGACCACGAGAGTCGGCACCCGCACCTCGCCCAGCCGCCCGCCGACGTCCTCCACCAGCAGCTCTTCATCGAGCTCGGCCCAGATCGGAGCCTGGAGCTCCAGCGCCCGCCGCTGCATCTCCCGCACCGCCTCCCGTACGCCCGGGTCGACGTCTGCCGCGGCGCGCCTCGGCCCGTCCACCCACATGCGGAGGTTGACCTCCGTCGCAGCGTCGAGGTCTCCGCGCACGACGGCCTCGTCCTCGGCCTGCCCGTACGCGCGCACCTCTTCCGACCAGTCCAGCCCTGGCAGGCCGGTTCCGACGAGGACGAGGGCTCCGACCAGGTCGGGCCGGCCGATCGCGAGCTCGAGTGCGATTCGGCCACCCATCGAGCCGCCGACGACGGCGGCGCCGGAGACGCCGAGCCCGTCGAGCAACTCGGCGACGTCCCGGGCATGGGTCAGCGGCAAGGCCCCCACCGGCGAGCGCCCGAACCCACGGAGGTCGAACCGGATTCGCCGGTACGTCTCGAAGGACGACCACTGGGGGTCCCAGACTCGGCTGTCCACGATCCCCTCGTGGATGAAGACGACGGTCGGCCCGCTGCCCTCGACCTCGTGGTGGAGCTTTACGTCCGCGATCCGATCCAGTCCCAGGTGCGGCGCAGGCCGTCGTCGAGCGAGATCTCCGGGCGCCAGCCGAGCTCGCGTTCGGCAAGCGAGACGTCGAGGACGCTCCGGCGCACATCGCCCTCGCGCGGAGGCGCCTGCCGCGGCGGCCGGTCGTCACCGCTCACCGTGCGGCAGCGCTCGTGCAGCTCCAGCACAGAGGTCTCGCCGCCGCTGCCGATGTTGAACACCCCGCCGCGACCCGGGGCGAGCAGCAGCGCGCGGACGACGTCGTCGACGTGGACGAAGTCGCGGGTCTGCCCGCCGTCGCCGAAGATCGTCGTCCCCTCGCCCGCCGCCATCGCGTTCAGGAAGATCGCTACGACGCCGCCTTCGAGGCTCGCCTCCTGGCGCGGGCCGTAGACGTTGCCGAAGCGCAGCGTCCCGTGCCGCGTGCCGTGGAGGCGGTTCCAGGCCGCGAGGTACTCCTCCGCGGCCAGCTTCGCGACCCCGTACGGGGAGAGCGGGCTGCGCAGGTCGTCCTCGCGCGCGGGTCGGTCCAGCTCCCCGTAGATCGCGCCGCCGGTGGAGGTGAGGACGACGCTCGTGTCGGCGCCCGCCGCCTGGAGGACGCGGATCGTCCCGACCACGTTCACCTCGGCGTCGAAGTCCGGCCGCCGCACGGAGGTCGGGACGTCCGCCTGGGCGGCCAGGTGGAAGCAGATCTCCGGTCGCTCCTCCGCGACCACGTCGGCGAGCGCCGGATCGAGAATGCTCACCTCGACGAGGCGCGCGCCCTCGGCCACGTTCTCGCGCTTCCCCGAGCTGAGGTCGTCCACGACGACAACCTCGTCTCCCCGGGCCAGCAGGGCGTCGACGAGGTTCGAGCCGATGAGTGGTGGCGACCAGGGAGCCCGGCGGCACCGAGCTCGGCGAGCGCGTCCGCGAGCTCGTGCTGAACGGGCCGCAGATGGCTCCGTGGGCAGAGGCGGCGCTGTTCGCGGCGTCGCGGGCCCAGCACGCCGCGGAGGTGATCCATCCCGCCCTCGGCCGGGGAGCTGACGTCGTCTGCGACCGCTTCGTCGACTCCTCTCTCGCCTACCAGGGGATCGCGCGCGGGCTCGGCCTCGACAGCGTCCTCGAGCTGAACCTGACCGTGCTCGAGGGTCTGCTGCCCGACCGCACGTTCGTGCTGGCCGTCGACGCCGCGACCGCCGCCGGACGCCAGAAGGGCGCGCCCGACCGGATCGAGCAGGAGGGAGAGCGCTTCCAGGCGGAGGTCGGCCGCGCGTACGAGCAGCTCGCCGAGCGCTTTCCCGGGCGTGTGGTCCTGCTCGACGGCGCGCTGCCGCCGGAGGAGCTGGCGGCGGCCGTATGGGCACGCGTGGAGGACCTTCTGTGAGTTTCGAGGCGCTGGTCGAGCAGGTCGAGGCGAAGCGGCTGCTCGGCGCTGCGCTGGCCGAAGGGCCGGCGCACGCCTACCTCTTCCACGGCCCGGCCGGGGTCGGGAAGCGGCTGGCGGCGCGTGCCTTTGCGGCCGCGCTGCTGGGCGACGACGACCGGGTCGAGCGTGGCGCGCATCCCGACCTGTACGTGCTCGAGCCGCTTGGCGACCAGATCCGCATCGACGAGGTCCGCGAGCTGCGGCGCGACTTGCACATGCGCCCGTTCGAGGCCGACCGGCGTGTGTACCTGATCTTCGGCGCGCACCTGCTGAACGCGGAGGCCGCCGACGCGCTGCTGAAGGATCTCGAGGAACCGCCGCCCTACGCGGTCATTGTCCTCGTCGCCGACGAGCTCGGCCCGTTGCCCGAGACGATCCGGTCACGCTGCCAGCTCGTGTCGTTCCGCCGGCTCTCGGAGCGGGCTGTGCGCGAGGAGGTCGATCGGCGCGCCCCCGGACTCGCGCCTGAACAGGCAACGGCCGTGGCCCGAGTCGCGGCCGGGCGGCTCGACCGCGTCGACCGGTTACTCGACGCCGGCGCCTCCCGCCGCCGCGCCGAGCTGCTCTCGGTCGCCCGGGCGGTCTACGCGGATCCTGTGTTCGAACCGGCGGTGGCCGCGCAGACCGTGCTCTCGCTCGCCGCAGAGCAGGCCGCGACGGCCCGCGACGAGGCCGAGCAGGCGCTGGCAGGGCGGGAGCTGCCGGAGCGCGAGGTCGAGCAGTACGTCAAGCGGGCCGAGCGGGGAGCCGAGCGCGACGAGACGCTGCTCGCGCTCGAGGAGCTCGGCGCCTGGTACCGCGACCTGGTGGTCGTCGCCGCCGGGGCCGAGCGCGCCGTCGTTCACTACGACCAGCTTGCCGTGCTCGCCGAGGACGCGGTGGTCGAGCGGATGGTAGGCGCCGAACGCGCGGCGGAGGCTATCCGCGAGACGTGGCGCTCGTTCGAGGAGTTCAACGTCTCGCCGGCGCTCGCGCTGGAGGCCCTGTTCGTGACGCTGCGGCGGGAGCTTGCCGGCGCTGTCGCTCCTTCTGTGTAACCCCATTGAGGGAATCGGTGCGCCCAGCGCAAGTTTTTTGCCGACATCAACTCTCACCGGGAAACCACTGCTGTGCGGATTTCCGAAAGGAGAGTCATGAAGCGTTTCGTCTTGCTCGCGTCGCTGACGGCGGCCTTGGCCGCGATTGCGCTCGCCGGGACGGCCTCGGCGCACGTGGTACTGGACCCCGGTGGTGCCGCGGCCAACAACTCGGGGCCGGCGAGCTCGACCTCGAGCTCCGATTCGACCAGCGAGTCGGACGAGACCGAGGCGACCGGCACCGCCACGGCGTCTGTTGACGGCACGAGCGTCACGATCACCGGCATCGACGGTTCCTCGGTCACGTGCGCCGTGCCCGTCGGATTCGACCTGACGCCGTTCTTGACCGGGCAGGTCGAGGCGGAGTGCGAGCTGGTCAACGGCCAGCTCATGCTCAGTGAGATCGTGAACGAGACGTCCGGCGTCGAGGCCGAGGTGGAGGATGACGACACCGTCGAGGTCGGCGACGAAGACGCCGACGACGACGCCGACGACGACGCCGAGGACGACATCGACGACGCAGGTGACGACGACTAGCGCTGCTCTGCCCGTAGAAGCTGCCTGCCGTCCCGACCACGGGGCGGCAGGCGCTCGTCTGTCAGAGCTCTTCGCAAAGCACGGGGCCACCGTGCTCGGGCTCTGCCGTGTCCTGCTCCGCCATAGCCAGGAAGCCGAGGACGCCGTCCAGCAGACGTTCCTCTCTGCTTACCGCAGCCTCCTGAACGGGGTCGAGCCGCGCCATCCGGCTGCCTGGCTGGCGACGATCGCGCGCAACGAGTGCTGGAGCCGGGTCGAGCAGCGGATGCGAGAGCCGCTCGGCGACGCGCAGGCCGAGCCCGAGAGCACGCTCCCAGACCCGGTCGCCGCGGCGGCGGCTAAGGCCGACCTGTCAGAGGTGTGGCGCGCGATCGGAGACCTCCCGCGACGGCAGCGCCAGGCGCTGCTCCTGCGCGAGTTCTCGGGGCTCTCCTACGGCGAGCTCGCCGATGCGCTGGCGATCTCCGAGCCCGCGGTCGAGTCGCTCCTGTTCCGCGCCCGGAGGGACCTCCGTCTGCGGTTGAAGCCGGCGTACCGCTCGGTCGCAAGCCTCGCGCCGCTCTCTGAGATCCGGGATGCCCTTGCGCGTGCGATCGGCGGCATGCCCGACCCCGCGACATCGGGCGTGATCGCAAAGATCGCGGCCGCGCCGCTCGTCGCCAAGCTGGCGGCCGGCGCGGCCGTGGTCGTCGTCGCCGGCGGGACGGTCGAGGCAGTGGAGAACGGCTCGTTCCGGGGCCCCGCTCCCGCCCGCGCTCAGACGCCCGTTCGGCATGCGCCGCGAGGGACCCAGGCGGTCCGGGGACGCCCATCCATCGTCGGCACGGCTGCCGCAACGAAGAGGAAGCGGCCTCGCACCGGCGTGATCCGGGCGCGGGCTCCGGGGCACGGGCCCGCACCCGCGCCGGTCTCGGCTGCGGCAGGACTCGAGCCGCGGGAGGCCGGCGACCCCGCGACGGCGCCAGCGAATGATCCCGCTCAGGGCGAGACACCGGCCCCGCTCCCGCCGGCAGCCGCGTCCACGACTCCGGCAGCGCCCACCTCCTCCGAGCCGCCTGCCTCCGGCGGAGGCGAGTCGAGCTCGACCGGCTCCGGCTCCAGCTCGGATGAGGACGGAAGCGAGGAGAGGTCGGGCTCGGGCTGGGGGGACGACTACCCGGGCTCGAGCGATGATGACGAGGGGTCAGAGTCGAGTGGCTCGGGCGACGAGGACGGGAGCGGTTCGGACGGCAGTGGCTCAGGCGAAAGCGGCTCGGGCGAAAGCGAGTCAGACGACAGCGAGCCGAGCTCGGACACGAGCGGCTCCGCCGACGACGGGGGAGACGGCGAGGGCGACGGAGACGGCGCCGACGACGACGGCGAAGACGACGGCATCTAGGCCGGCGCCAGCGTCGCCGTCGCGCGCACCTCGGTGACGTGGGCCTCGCCCAGCTCCCGCGGCGTCGCGGTGATCCAGACCACGATGTAACGCCCGGCGGCCCCCTTGTTGAGGGTGTATGTCGTCGTCCCGGTCAGCGGACGGTTGGCGGAAACCGCGTGGAAGGGACCGGCCGGGTTGTTACCGAGCTGGATCTGCGCGGACGAGCCCCTGCCGTCGGTCTCGACCACGACCTTTGAGAGCCCCAGGCTGCGACCGGCGTCGAGCACGAGCCCCACGCCCTTCTTGAAGAACCCTTTCGTATAGTGCTCCGTCTTCCAGAACGTGGTCGGGTCGCCGTCGACCGCGAGCGGGGCCAGGTCGTCGTTCTCGTGCTGGTCACCCTCGGGGTCGTAGGCGCCCGTGCCGGTCAGCTTGACCGCGACCTGCCTGGGCGGCTGGGTCCCTGTCGTCGTCGGCCGGGTTGTCCGGGTCACGGTCGTCGACAGGGCGCTGGTCGTCCGCTCGGAGCTCGAGCCGCCGCCCGAGGTCGCGCTCACGATCACGATCACGATCAGCGCGACGAGAAACGCAGCAAGCGCTCCGGCGGCGACGAGGCGGTTCACACCTTCATGTTTGCTGATCTTCCGGCGGATCAGCGGCTCGCCGCCTTACGAGGCGATTACAGCGCGTGCGCGAGCGGCACGCACGGCCGCTGAGAGGGTGCCGATGTCGTAAGCCCCGAAGTGGCGGCGGCCGTTGACGAAGAACGTCGGTGTCCCGGAGACGCCGCTCAGGTCGGCGCTGTCGACGTCCTCGGCGATGCGTCCAGCTCCCACGTGCCGGTCGAGGTCAGCCGTGAACCGCTCCACGTCGAGCCCGATCTGGGTCGCGTACCCGATCAGGTCGGGTGGGCTCAGCGCATCCTGGTGGTCGAGCAGGAGGTCGTGCATCTCCCAGAATGCCCCCTGCTCCGCGGCCGCCTCCGCGGACTGCGCTGCCACCTCCGCCCGAGGGTGGACGTCGTTCAGGGGCAGGTGCCGCCAGACGTAGCGGACATCGCCGAAGTCGGCGAGGAGCTCACGGATGACTCCCTCGGCCTGCCCGCAGTAGGGGCACTCGAAGTCGCCGTACTCGACGAGCGTGACGGGCGCGTCCTCGGGCCCGCGGATGTGATCGCGGTCGGGATCGACAGGGTCGGCGAGATCGACGATCACCTGCGTCGTACCCAGCAGCGCTCGGATCCGCAGCCGCGGAGGGAGCAACGCGGTTGCGCGGAAGACGAGCCAGCTGAGGATCGCCGCACTGAGTGCCGCGCTGAGCACGCCGAGCTTCGCCTGCGCGAGCTGCGTCCCGTCGAAGGCGAGGTTTGCGATCAACAGCGAGACGGTGAAGCCGATGCCTGCGATCGCGCCGCCGCCGGCGACCGCCGCCCAGCCCACCGGAGGCCGCAGGCGGCCGCGGCTCAGCCTCGTGAGCAGCCAGGCGGAGCCGACGATGCCGATCGGCTTGCCCGCGACGTACGCGAACAGGATCCCGAGCGTGATCGGCGAGGTGTAGGCACGGGAGAGAAAGTCGCCGCTGATCGTGATGCCGGTGTTCGCCAGCGCGAAGAGCGGCACGATCACGTAGCTGGTCCACGGGTGGTAGAGCTGCTGGAGCCGCTCGTTCGGTGAGATCGCCGACTCGAGCCCCACGCGCGCCGAGCGTGCGAGCTCCGGCGTCGGTTGCTCGCGGAAGAGCCGAAACCGCTCGGTTGCGCGCTCAAGGTCGCTACGGGCGGCCGGATACGCGTACGTGAGCAGGCCCATCACCAGTCCTACGACGACCGGTTCGATGCCCGATTTGTAGAGCGCGACCCACGCTGCCGCGCCGAGAGCCGCATAGACAAGGCCGTAGCGGACGCCTGCCGCGCGGACAAGCAGGACGGCCCCGAAGATCCCGAGCGTCGTGAGGAGCGCCCACAGAGCGAGGTCTTCGGTGTAGACCGTCGCGATCACGAGCAGTGCGACGACGTCGTCGACGACGACGACAGTGAGGATGAAGGCGCGTAGTCGGTCGGGGAAGCGCGGCCCGACGAGCGCCAGCATCCCGAGTGCGAAGGCGGTGTCCGTCGACATCGCGGCACCCCAGCCGTGCGCGGAAGGGTGCCCGGCGTTCGCGGCCAGGTAGATGCCGACGGGCACGAGCATTCCGCCGAGGCCGGCGACGAGGGGCAACGCGAACCGCCGCCGTTCCCGAAGCTCGCCCAGGTCGAACTCGCGGCGGGCTTCGAGGCCGACGACGAAGAAGAAAAACGTCATCAGCCCGTTGTTCAGCCACCCGCGGAGATCCTGCGAAACGCCCGAGTCGCCGACGCGAACCGAGAGCAGCGTGTGCCAGACGCGCTCGTAGGAGGACGAGTCGGCGTTTGCCCAGGCGAGCGCCGCGAGCGTCGCTGCGAGCAAAACCGCCGCGCCTCCGGTCTCGGTCCGGAGGAAGTTCCGCAACGGCGTCTCGAGATTCCGGGCCCAGGCGGTGCGCCCGGAGAACGCCGAGGGCTGCTCGCCGCTGCTTTCGGTCATGCCCGGTCGGCGGCGGGCTTCGGGGCTCCTGCGAGCTGGCCGCCGGGGCACTGTTCGGCTTTGACTGTCCGCCGGGCGTTGGTGATACCGACGACGCCCGCGATCCCGCCAGCCGCTACGAGCACGGCGCAGATGACGACCGCCTGGTGGAAGGCCCGCACCGACTCGGCGTTGGCGGCGAACGTGTCGCCGACGAGTGTGCTCGCGACGACGACGCCGATGACGGAGACGCCGACCAGCGCGGCGACCCGGGCGACGGCGTTGTTGATCGCGGAAGCGATGCCGGCGTCGGTCTCGTCCGCATCGGCCAGGACGGCGGCGGTGAGCGGGGCGACGGTCATCGACAGCCCGACGGAGAAGACGAGCAGGGCCGGGAGCAGGTCGCCCAGGAACGAGGTGTGCAGGCCGGTTCTGAGGAAGAGCAGGATGCCGGCTGCGGCGACGAGCGGCCCGGCGCCCATGAAGAATCGTGGGCCGAAGCGGTCGGCGAGGGCGCCCAAGCGGCGTGAGAGCACGAACATCACGACCGTCACCGGCAGCGTCGTCAGGCCGCTGCGCAGCGCGCTGTAGCCGGCGACCTGTTGCAGGAAGATGACGAGGAAGAAGAACAGGATCGCGAGTCCGGCATACATGGTCAGCGTCTCCAGGTTGCCGACGGCGAAGTTCCGGCGTTCGAACAGCTCGAGCTTCAGCATCGGGTGGGCGGCGCGGCGCTCGTAAACGAGAAAGGAGAGGAACGCGACGATGCCGCCGACGAGCGGAACGAGGATCGCGGGACTGGTCCAGCCGAAGTGCGGCTGCTCGATCAGCGCGAACACGAACCCACCCAGCCCGAGCACGCACAGTGCGGCGCCCGTGAAGTCGACCCGGCGACCCGTGACGCGGGCGGTTTGCGGCACCGCGGCGCGGATCAGCGCCAGCGTGACGACGACCAGCGGAACGTTGAGCGCAAAGATCCAGCGCCACGAGCTCTGGTCGACGATCTCGCCGCCGGCGAGCGGCCCGATGATCGAGGCGATGCCGCCCCAGGCCGTCCAGGAGCCGATCGCGGCGCCGCGCTCCTTCTCGGAGAACGCGGCGACGATGATTGCCAGGGAGCTCGGCGTCAACAGCGCTCCGGCCGCCCCCTGCAGGGCGCGCGCCGCGATCAGCGTCTCGATCGTCGGCGCGGCCGCACACGCGATCGAGAGCACGCCGAACGACGCCACCCCGATCGTGAAGACGCGCCGCTCACCGTAGATGTCTCCCAACGAGCCGCCGATCAGGATCAGCGACCCCAGTGCCAGGAGGTACGCATTCGAAACCCACTGCTGGGCCGGCAGCCCGCCGCCGAGGTCGCGCTGGATCGCCGGAAGCGCGACGTTGACGATCGTCCCGTCGATCGTCGCCACCCCGGAGCCGAGAATTGCGGCGACGAGCGTCAGCCGCTGCCGGGAGCTCATCGCCCCAGCAGCTCGCCCAGCCGCGAGGGGCTGGGGCACGAGGACGAGGTCAGCTCTGCCCGATCCCAGCCGGCCGCCTCGGTGCCGGCCTCGTACGCGCTTTCCAGGAACGCGAGGAGTGTCGCCCTGGGGTCGGCGGCCGTTCGGACCGCGTCGTAGCGCAGGCGCGCGAGCGAGCCGCCGCCCTGGTCCGCCCAGAAGGCCTCCGGCGGGGCGAGCGGCCGGTCGCGCAGGCCGGCCGGCTCGGGCGCCGTATACGAGTAGTAGGTCGGCTCGCGGACGTTCTGGTCGCCGGCCCAGAAACCGAAGGAGATGAGTTCGTGCGAGTAGGCCTCGCGGGTGACGGTGTCCGCGTCGGGGATTGCCGGCGCGCGCCGGCCACTGAAGCGAGTGACGGCGAGGTCCAACGAGTGCCAGAAGAGGTGCACCGGGCTGGTCTTGCCGCAGAACCAGCCGGCGAACTCCTCGAAGACCTCGTCCGTCCAGTCGAGGATGCGCCAGAAGCGCTCGACGGCATCCCGGTCGTAGGCCGTGTGCTCCCGGTCGTCGGGGAAGGGCGTCGTCATCGGCACCCCGAACGGCGTCTCGAGGATCGCGACGTCGGCGCCGAGTTGGGCGAGGGTCGCGTGCAGCTGCTCGTCGAACCGGCCGACCGAGAGCCCGTCGACGAGGTCGAACGACTCGACCGCGCCGTCGCTCGTCGACACCACCAGGCGGTGATCGACGAAGTCGAAGTCGATCTGGAAGGTGGTGCCGCCGTGCGAGTGGAGCCGGCGGGTCGTCAGCCCGCGCACGTCGACGTAGAGAGGGGCGTTCCACCAGTGGTTTCGCGGCGCGGTGGAGGCCAGCCGCACCTTGCCGACGATTTGCGACCACAGGTGGAGCGTCTGCTTCGTCGCCTCCCATTCGGTCAGCGGCAGCGGGGGCAACTCCGGCCGCGGGCGGGCCGGAGTGCTCACTCGGCGACCACGAACGCGACCTCGTCCACGTAGCACCAGCTCCAGTCCTCTCCGGGCTCCGCAGAGCGCGCGATCGGATGGCCGTCCTCTCCTGCGTGCCTCGAGGCGTGCCGATTGGGCGACGAGTCGCAGCAGCCGACCTTCCCGCAGGTCATGCACATCCGCAGGTGGAGCCAACGACTGCCCGTCTTGAGGCACTCCTCGCAGCCCGCGATCGGCTCCGGCAGCGCGGTCACCCGAATCTGGTCCAGGTGGGTGCAGACGGGTGCTCCAGCGGAGGTCATGCCTGGGCATCATGCCCACGGGCGCAAGGGACGCGCAGAAATCCCCCGAAGGATGGGCGATCTGCGAGGAGTCCACGGTGAGCGGCCGTATAGGCTTTCCGCCGTTGGCGACTCAAAGGAGGTAGACGGTGGCGGTCGTGGTTGTCTTTCAGGGGCCGGGTTTCACGCAAGAGTCGTACGAGAAAACCGTTCGCGGGATCACCGGGGGGAAGAGCCGCATGGAGTCATCTGGGGACTGGCCCGTCGAGGGCCTGCTGGCCCACATCTCCGGGCAAGGCAAGAACGGCTTTCGGGTTGTCGATGTATGGGAGTCTGAGGATGCGTTCCGCCGCTTTGGTGAGACGCTGATACCGATCCTGCAGGAGATCGGCGCTGAGGGTGAGCCGGAGATCTATCCGGCGCACACGTTCGTCACGGCCTGAGAGTCAAAGGAGAATCTGAGCGCGGCCGACGGAGCCCCCGCAGCCTGACACACCAGGGCTCGATCGTCTGCAGTTCGGCCGGCGGATGATCTTCTTCAAGCTCGCGGAGTTCGCACCGGACGTGCACGAGCGTGTGTCCAGATTGGTATGAGGCTTCCAAATAGCGAGCATGAATCCCGGCCCTGGCGTATCGCTGACATCGCGCCCGACTTCACGCTCGAGGATGTCTGGGCGCTGCCGGCGCGAGGCGGTGCCGAGGACTTCGGAGCGTTGCTTGAGGTCATTGCGTCCCTTGACCCGGCCAACGGAGAGTCTGTGGCAACCCGCGTGCTCTTCTCTATTCGCTTCCGCCTAGGCGGCTGGTTCGGCTGGGACGATGCCGCACAAGAACTCGCGATCCCGGCCAATGCTGAAACGACGTTGAGCGCCCGGCTCCCCGTAGATCTGCGTAACACCGCGACGGACCTGGATCTGAGCTCATACGGCTTTCGCCCCCTCTATCGCACCGATGTCGAGTGGGCCGCGGAGCTCTCGAACCGGACGGTTCACGCCGTGATGCACCTCGCTTGGGTCGACAAGGGCGAGGGCTGCTATCAAGGGCAGATGGGGGTGTACGTCAAGCCTCGGGGCAGGTTCGGGACGGTCTACATGGCACTGATCAGGCCATTTCGACATCGACTCGTCTACCCGGCGCTGATGCGGCAGATCGAACGAGCCTGGAACGCCAGACTTGCGCAGCGTCCCGAGTGATTACGAGCCCGCGCGACCGAGGGCCACACGGCCTCCCACGTGTTGGAGCGGCCGGCAAGCGGCTAAAGTAGTGGCTTCGCCGACGTAGCTCAGCTGGTAGAGCACTTCACTCGTAATGAAGGGGTCCCCGGTTCGAGTCCGGGCGTCGGCTCTCCCTTTTCCGTTGTGGACCCGAGGCCTGAACGTCGGTAGGATCGCGTTTCCATCCAAGTAGGGGTCAAAAAAAGGGGGGCACTCATGCGCAGGGCCTTTCGCATTAAGCCGTCGCCCGCGATGGTCATCGCATGCGCCGCGCTGCTGGTCGCGCTCGGTGGCACGAGCATCGCCGCCGTCAACGCGACAGTCCCGAACAACAGCGTTGGAACGCCGCAGCTGAAGAACAACGCTGTGACGGGAATCAAGGTCAAGAACCGGACGCTGAGGGCGGTCGACTTCGCGCTCGGGCAAATCCCCAAGGGCCCGAGGGGCCTAGCGGGGCCGGCAGGTCCGGCGGGGCCGGCAGGGGCGGCAGGAGCCGCAGGAGCCACAGGGCCCGCGGGGCCGTTCGTCGACACCCTGCCGAGCGGGAAGACGCTGCGCGGCAACTTCGCCGGGCGGGCGCGCACGACGGTCGCAGGGCAGGACCTGCAGATCGACATCACGTTCGCATTCCCGCTCGCGTCGGCACCGGCAGCGCACTACATCGCCTCCGGCGCGGCGGCACCGGCGGCATGCCCCGGTAACGCGGGCAGCCCCTCCGCCGCAGCAGGCCACCTGTGCGTCTACGAGAGCGCGCCGGCGATCAACGCCACCGGCCGGGTGTTCGACCCGATCGGCGGAGCCGACGGCGAGGCAAACAGGTACGGCGGCGGCGTGGCCGCGTCGGCCACGGCCGTGGGTGATTTCCGGGTTCGGGGAAGCTGGGCGGTGACGGCCCCGTAGCCGACGCCGGAAACGACGACATCACGCGAACGTCCTGCCTCGGGCGCTTCCCCGGGGCAGGACGTTTCTGCCGGTCCAGCCGTAGAAAATGGTTGCGCCGTGAGTAGGCCGTCGCTCCCTTGGCTCGCCGCCGGGCTCTGGACGGGCTTGCTCGTTGCCGCGGGCGCAGTCGCCGCGTCGCTCCATCCCGGCGCCCCGTTCGACGGCCGCTACGCATACGAGCTGACGAAGCTCCAGGTCTCGTACGGCCCCCGGCCGGCAGGCTCGGCCGCGCAGCGAGCGGTCGCGGCGCGGCTGGTCAAGCTGCTCCCGGGTGGCCATTTCGAGCCGGTTCCGGGCGGGTTGCGGAACATCGTCGGCGAGCTCCCGGGACGAAGGCCGGCGATCGTGGTCGGCGCCCACTACGACACGACCGACGTGCCCGGCTACCTGGGCGCAAACAACAGCGCGACCGGCGTCGGCGCCGTGATTGCTCTGGCGCGCGCGATGAAAGGCGACCGGCGATCGCCCGGCCAGGCTGCAGTGCGGTTCGTGCTCTTCGACGGCGAGGAGGCGCCCACCGGCTACGCCGACTTCTACACCGAGGGGTTGCGGGGGAGCAGAGCGTATGCGGCGGCCCATGCGAAGGCGACGCGGGAGGTGATCGTCCTCGACTTCATCGCGCTCCACGACGTGCAGCTGTCGCGGGACCCGAGCTCCGACCCGGCCCTCTGGTCGCGTTTGCGCGCAGCCGCCAGGCGGGCGGGCACGCTCGCCCTGTTCCCGAACACCCTCCAGGGAACCGTGCTCGACGACCACACTCCGTTCCTCCGCGCTTCGGTGCCCGCGATCGACCTGATCGACTTCCGCTACCGGTGCTGGCAGAAGCTTTGCGACGACATGAGCCAGGTGTCACGCACGAACTTGACCAAGGTGGGCGCAACGGTGCTCGAGCTGCTGCGCTCCGAACGGGCATCTCTTGCCTCGGCTCAGAAGGCGATCGACATCACCCCGGGCTACATCGCCGGCATCAAGCTGGGAATGACGCACGCGCAGGCGCGTGCGCTGCTCGGCAAGCCGGTTCGGGTCGACCGGCTCGAGGACGGCTACGACCGGCTCGTCTCCGAGCGGAAGAAGGTCGAAGCGTACTTCCGCGCAGGCGTGAAGGGCGCGGCCGTGGTCACGACGTGGAGCCGGATCCTGCGGACGGACAAGCAGGTCGGCCCGTGCTCGACGGTGGCGGCGCTGAAGGCCGCGTACGGCTCGCGTCTCGTGCCGTTTCGCCAGGCGGGGAAGGTGATCGCCTACCGGCTCGGGACCCTGATCTTCGCCACGCCGAACGGCACGCGGGTGACCGCGGTCGCGGTCGGCCGTGGGACGGGGGCGATCTACGTCGCGCTGAACGTCCCCGCTTGTCGCTAGACCCTCCTAGATCACGAGCACTGTCGAGCCGCGCGCACGGCCGGACCGGACCCGCTCGAGCGCGTCGTTCGCCGCCGCGAGCGGTAGCGCCTCGACCTCGGCGCGAATGGGTATTTGCGGAGCCAACGCGAGGAACTCCTCGCCGTCCGCGCGCGTCAGGTTCGCCACCGAACGGATCACGCGCTCGTTCCAGAGCAGCTCGTAGGCGAAGCTCGGGATGTCGCTCATGTGGATCCCGGCACAGACGACGGAGCCGCCCTTGGCGAGGACCGCCAGCGCGGCCGGGACGAGCTCGCCGGCCGGGGCGAAGACGATCGCCGCGTCGAGCTCGTCGGGCGGTCGCTCGTCGGAGCCGCCCACCCACTCGGCGCCGAGCTCCCGCGCGAACGCCTGGCCGTCCGCGTCGCCGGGCCTCGTGAAGGCGAAGACGCGGCGTCCCTGGTGGCGCGCGACCTGCGCGACGATGTGCGCCGAGGAGCCGAAGCCGTACAGCCCGATGCGCTCGGCGTCGCCGGCCAGGCGCAGCGAGCGGTAGCCGATCAGGCCCGCGCAGAGAAGCGGTGCCGCCTCGACGTCGGAGTAGCCGTCCGGGATCGGCAGGCAGTAGCTCTCGTTCGCGACGACGAGCTCGGCGTAGCCTCCGTCGAGGTGGTAGCCGGTGAAGCGGGCGCGGTCGCAGAGGTTCTCGCGTCCGCTGCGGCAGTAGCGGCACTCACCGTCGGTCCAGCCGAGCCAGGGCACGCCGAGCCGCCGCGCGTCCTCGGCGACGCCGACGACCTGGTGGCCGAGCACGAGCGGCAGCTTGGCGTGCGGCAGCTCTCCGTCGGCGACGTGCAAGTCGGTGCGGCAGACGCCGCACGCCTTGACCGTGAGCAGCACCTCCCCGGGGCCGGGCTCCGGGTCCGGCAGCTCCACCTCGCGCAGCGGCTGCCGGGGCGCCTCCAGCACCATCGCCCTCATGGCGGGAGTGTGACGGGTTAGAGCTACTAGGCGCCGAGCGCGTCGTCGACCGAATCGCGCACGTCGAAGTGCGAGGCGAGCCCCGAGACCTCGAGTGCGCGGCGAACATCCGGGCCGGGTGCCGCGAGGACGAGCTTCGTATCGTCGAGCTCCTTCCCCGCCTCGACGAGGGCGCCGAGCGCGGTCGAGTCGACGAAGTCGACCTCCCCGAGGTCGACCACGAGCCGCTCGGAAGCCTGTTGGGCCGCCTGGGCCAGGGCGATGCTGACCTCGCCGACGTTGTAGAGGTCGAGCTCGCCGGCCAGCCGCACAACCATTGCGCCGTTCCGGCGTTCGACCGCCTCGACCGGCGGACGGCGCAGCCCGTCAGCTTCCCCCCTCGTCTTCACCTCGCTCGCCAGCTTAGCCTTGGCGCCCGCTGTTTGACGCCGCGTCCGGCCCTGCGCCATCGTAGGGGCATGAATCCTGAGCTTGCCAGCAGCGCGAGCGGGCGACGCCCGGCGGCGCGGGACCTGCCCGGCGTCGTCGCCGCCCGAGCGCGGACCGAGAACTTCCCGGTCGCCTCGCTCCTCTTCCCGCGTGCGCTGCGGCCGCACCTGCGCGCCGTGTACGGATTCGCACGGCTCGTCGACATCCTCGGCGACGAGGCCGCCGGCGATCGCCTGGCCCTGCTCGACGAGCTCGAGCGCGAGCTGGACGCCTGCTATACGGGCGACGTCGCCTGGCCGGTGATGCGCGAGCTCCAGCCTACGATCCGCGAGTTCGACCTGCCCCGCGAGCCGTTCCTGCGGCTGATCGAGGCCAACCGGATGGATCAGCGCGTCTCCGCGTACGAGACGTGGGACGACCTGAAGCAGTACTGCGTCCATTCCGCCGATCCGGTCGGGAGGCTGGTCCTCGGCCTGCTCCGCCTCGACCGGGACGAGGCGCTCGTGGCAGCCTCGGACGATGTCTGCACCGGGCTCCAGCTCGTCAACTTCCTCCAGGACGTGCCGCGCGACCTGGCACTGGGGCGGATCTACCTGCCGGGTGAGGATCGCCGCCGGTTCGCGGTGACGGTCCTCGACGCACCGAACGAGCCGCTGACCAGCCTGCTGCGCTTCGAGGCCGAGCGCGCCCGCGGCCTCCTCGCGGCCGGCCAAACGCTTCGCGAGCGGATCGGTGGACGCGTCGGCCGGGGGGTCGGGCTCTTCGCCCGCGGAGGCCTGGCCGCGCTGGACGCGCTCGAGCGCGCCGGCTGGGACATCTTCACGCAGCGGCCGCGGCCGACGAGGCTGCGGCTCGCCCGGGAGGCGCTGCGGCGATGAACGTCGAGCAGGCGTATGCCGAGGTCCAGCGCCTGACCCGCGCCCGCGCGCGCAACTTCGCCTACGGGATCATGCTGCTCCCGAAAGGAAAGCGGCGCGCGATCGCCGCGATCTACGCCTTCGCGCGTGAGGTCGACGACATCGCCGACGGGGACGCGGCGCCCGACGAGAAGCGAGCCCGGCTCGGAGAGCTGCACCGGCGTCTCGACGAGCAGCCGGCAGACGAGGCGATGTGGGTTGCGCTGGCCGACGCGCGTGAGCGCTTTCCGATCCCCGCGCAGGCGCTTCACAACCTCGTCGACGGCGGGCTGATGGACCTCGACCGGCGGCGCTACGACACCTTCGACGAGCTCCGCGACTACTGCGCCCACGTCGCCGGTGCCGTCGGCGTCGCCTGCATCGGCGTCTACGGCGCCGATCAGCCGCAGCGCGCGGAGACGCTCGGGGTCGCGCTCCAGCTGATCAACATCATGCGCGACGTTCGCGAGGACTGGCAGCTCGGCCGGGTCTATCTGCCGCAGGACGAGTTGGCGTCGTTCGGCGTCTCCGAGGACGACATCGCCGCGGGCCGGCTGACCTCCGCCTGGCAGGCCCTGATGGCGTATCAGGGGGCGCGTGCGCGCGCCCAGCTCAAGGAGGGGCTGTCCCTGCTCCACTACCTCGACGGTCGCAGCTCAGCCTGCGTCGGGACCTTCGCCGGTCTGTACCGGGCGACGCTCGACCGCATCGAGGCAAGCGGCTTCGACGTCTTCGGCGGGCCGCCGCGACTCTCGGCGCTGGCGAAGCTGCGGATTGTCGGCGCCAGCTTCTTCGCGTGAGGGTCGCCGTCGTCGGAGGGGGGCTCGCGGGGCTCGCGGCCGCGCTCGAGCTGGTGGATGCCGGGCACGAGGTCGGGCTCCACGAGGCACGGCCGACGCTCGGCGGGGCTGTGCAGACGCTGCCCGAGCGTGCGGGCGATCCGCCGCCGCCGCCCGACAACGGGCAGCACATCGCGCTCGGCTGCTTCGAGTCGTACCGGCGCTTCGTGCGGCGGATCGGCAAGGAGCGTGCGCTCAGGCGCGAGCCGCTGCGCCTACCGGTGATCGACGAACGTGGCCGCGTCTCGACGATCGGCCCCGGGCGACGGCTGCTCGCCTATTCGCACCTTCCCGTCGCGTCCCGAATCCGCGTGGCCCGCACAGCCCTTTTGTTAAGGGGTCTGACCCCTTCACACCATGCGGACACGTCGTTTGCGGACCTGCTCCGCGCCCGCGGGCAGCGGCAGGAAGAGATCGACCGGTTCTGGGACGTCTTCCTCCGCCCGGCGCTGAACCTGCCGACGGAGGAGGCGGGCGCCGACTACGGGATCTTCACCGTGCAGACGGCGCTCCTCGGCGGCCGCGGAGCGAGCGACCTGCTCCTCCCTACGGAGCCACTCGGCGAGATGCACGGCGCCGCCGCCGGTCGCGCGCTCGACAGTGCCGGGGCCGAGGTCCACCTGGACACGCGGGTCGAGTCCCTGGACGAACTGGACGCCGACGCGATCGTGCTCGCCGTGCCGCCGCCCGAGGCGGCCGCGCTGCTCGGCGAGGATCCGCCGCCGCTGGAGGACTCGCCGATCGTCAGCGTCCACCTGCTCTTCGACCGGCCTATCCTGAAATACCCGCTCGCGGCCTTGCTCGACTCGCCCGCGCACTGGGTTTTCGACCGAGGCGCCTTGACCGGCCACTATCCGAAGGATGGTGGCCAGTACCTGACCGTTGTCTCCAGCGGTGCCCCAGAGCTGCTCGAGATCCGCGGCCGCGGGCTCGTCGACCTGATGGCCGACGCGTTGAGGGAGCGGCTCGGCGACGCGGAGCTCCACTGGTCGCGGGTCAGCCGCGAACCGCGTGCGACCTTCGCCGCACGGCCGGGGACACGTAGATTGCGGTGGACGATGAGGACGCGCAGGCCGAACGTCTACCTCGCCGGCGCGTGGCTGGCCTCCGACTGGCCCGCGACGATGGAGGCTGCCGTGCGCAGCGGAGTCGCGGCGGCACAGGCGGTCGCCCAAGACAGGAGAACAACGTGACCGCGGTCCAGGAGCTGACCGCACTCGACCAGACGGTCGACGCCGCGGCGAAGCGGCTCCTCGAGCTCCAGCACCCGGGCGGCTGGTGGGTGGGTGAGCTCGAATCGAACGCGACGATGATCGCCGAGCACCTCTTCTGGCTGCACGTCCTCGGCCTGCGCGACCCCGGCACCGACCGTCGGCTCGCCAACGACATCCTCGCGCGCCGCCACGCCGACGGCACCTGGTCCAATTGGTGGGAGGGCCCACCGGATCTCTCGACCACGATCGAGTCCTATGTCGCCCTGAAGATGGCGGGGGTCGACCCGGGGGAGCAGACACGCGACGCGATCCGGCGGATGGGCGGGATCCCGCGCAGCCGCGTCTTCACGAAGTGCTTCATGGCGCTGCTCGGCCAGTGGCCGTGGCACCGCGTCGTCCCGATCCCGCCGGAGATGATCCTGCTCCCGCCGAGCGCGCCGTTCTCGATCTACAATTTCGCCTGCTGGGCGCGGCAGACGGTCGTCCCGCTCTCGGTCGTCTGGGCGCTCAGGCCTGTGCGCGCCGCGAACGTAGAGCTGCGTGAGATCGGTGCGCGCCCGGGCCAGTCCAAGCCGGCCGGACGGCCCAGTCCGCTTCGGCGGCGAGCGCTCGCGGCCGCCGAGCGCTGGGTGAAGGAGCGGCAAGAGGCCGACGGCTCGTGGGGCGGGATCCAGCCGCCCTGGGTCTGGTCGATCGTGATGCTCGCCGCGCTCGGCCGGGGCTTCGAGGACGAGACGCTGCGGCGCGCGGTCGAGGGCTGGGGCTCGTTCATGGTCGAGGACGGCGACCGGCTCCGCCCCGAGGCCTGCCAGTCGCCCGTCTGGGACACCGGTCTGGCCTTGCTCGCCCTGCGGGCGGCAGGTGTGAGCGCCGATCACCCTAAACTCAAAAAGGCCGCAGCGTGGTTGCTCGCCGAGGAGGTCACCGTCAAGGGCGACTGGGCGATCCGCCGCCCCGAGCTCGCGCCCGGCGGGTGGGCGTTCGAGTTCGAGAACGACCTCTACCCGGACGTCGACGACACCGCGGTTGTCGCGCTGGCGCTGCGTGAGCTCGGAATGGGCGAGGAAGCCGTCCGCCGCGGGCTCGACTGGGTCGAGGGCATGCAGTCGGAGAACGGCGGCTGGGGCGCGTTCGACGCCGACAACTCGAGCTACTGGCTCTACAAGCTCCCCTTCTGCGACTTCGGCTACGTGATCGATCCACCGAGCGAGGACGTCTCCGCGCACGCGCTCGAGGTGCTGGCACCGGAGGGGCGCTATGCCGATTCGGTTGCGCGCGGCGTGGACTACCTCGTTCGCGAGCAGCAGTGGGACGGCTCCTGGTGGGGCCGGTGGGGGGTCAACCACGTGTACGGGACCGGCGCGGTCCTGCCTGCCCTGGGGGCCTGTGGTTTCGAGCGGGCGCATCCGGTGATGAGGAAGGGCGTGGAGTGGCTGGACTCGGTCCAGCACGGCGGGGGCGGCTTCGGAGAGGACATCCGCTCCTATCACGAGACCGCGATGCGCGGCCGCGGGTCGCCGACCGCTTCACAAACGGCCTGGGCATTACTAGGCTACGTCGCTGCAGGCGAATCGCAGAGAGCGTCGGCCAGAAGAGCGGCCGACTATCTTTCGGTGGAGCAACAGGCGAACGGCGACTGGAGCGAGGAGCACTACACAGGGACGGGTTTCCCAACCGATTTCATGATCCGCTACCACCTGTACCGGCTCCACTTCCCCCTGATGGCCCTCGGTCGTCTACGAGAAAGGCTCAACGCATGAAGTTCCCGCGGCGCTCGACAGTCCAGATCGGCAAGTACGTCGCCACCCAGCGCCGCAAGGGCGAGCTCTATCCGCTCGTGCTGATGCTCGAGCCGACGCTCGCATGCAACCTGGCGTGCATCGGCTGCGGGAAGATCCGGGAGTACGAGTCGAACAAGGCGCGGCTGTCCGTGGACGAGTGCATTGACGCGGGCGTCCAGTGCCCGGCTCCGGTCGTCTCGATCTGCGGCGGCGAGCCGCTGATCTACAAGGGGATCGAGGACGTCGTCGCCGGCATGCTCGAGTTGCGGAAGAACATCGATCTCTGCACGAACGCGCTCAAGCTGACCGAGTACCTCGACGTGTTCAAGCCCGACCCGAGGCTGACGTTCGTCGTCCACCTCGACGGCATGCGCGAGATTCACGACTACGTCTGCGACTACCCGGGCCTCTGGGACGTCGCCGTCGACGCGATCAAGCAGGCGCGCGCGGCCGGGTTCCGCGTTACGACCAACACGACGATCTTCAAGGAGACCGCCGTCGAGGACGTGATCGAGATGATGGGGTACCTGACGAACGATGTCGGCATCGACGGGATGCTGATCGCGCCCGGCTACCAGTACTCGCAGATCGACCCGGCGCTGACGATGACCCGGGACGAGCACGAGGCGAAGTTCCGCGAGGTGCGCACCGCGGTCCGCAAGCACAACTACCGCTGGCTGGCGAGCCCGATCTACCAGGACTTCCTCACCGGCGACCGCAAGCTCAAGTGCGCCCCGTGGGGCTCGATCACCCGCAACCCGTACGGCTGGAAGGGCCCCTGCTACCTGCTCACGGACGGGATCTTCCCGACCTACGACGCCCTGCTCGAGAACATCGAGTGGGAGTCGTACGGCCCTGGCAACGACCCGCGCTGCGAGCACTGCGGCATCCACTCCGGGTTCGAGCCTTCGGCCGCGTACGAGGCGACCTCGAGCGTCAAGGAGACGGTGCGGAGCATGGCGTGGACGCTGACCGGATAGCAGCTTGCGCGACGACGGCCGAGGAGCGCGCGGCGAAGCGCGCCGGCTTTCGCACCGCGCGGATCGGGGTCTGCGCCCGGCGCGGCGTCCCTGCCGGCGAACTCGTCTCGTTCGGCGTCGCCGGCGGCCTGAACGGCATGGAGATCGGCTGCGTGCTCGACGCCACGCGCATCGTGGACGAGCAGGGCCGCGTGCTCTGGGAGGGCGAGGGCCTCGGTGTCGCGGGTGCCCGCCCGGGGACGATTCTCGCGAGCGACCGGATCGTCGAGGACCCGGCCGAGCGCCGGCGCCTGCACGAGCTGACCGGCGCGGACGCGGTCGACATGGAGAGCGGCGTGCTGGCGGCGACCGGCCGCCTGCGGGGGTGCGTCCGGGCCGTCAGCGACACCCCGGAGCGGCCGCTCGGTCCGCTCGCCGACGCGCTGACGCCGGACGGCCGCCCACGTCCGCTCGGCTTCCTCAAAGCTCTCGCGCTCGAACCGTCAAAGACGGTCCGAGCGCTAGTCAACATTCGCACCGCGCTTCGAGCCTTGGCTAGCGCTTCCCTGAAGGGAAGCGCGTGAGCGGCCGGGTCCTGCTGGCCGCGCCGCGCTCCTTCTGCGCCGGCGTCGACCGGGCGATCGAGATCGTCGAGCGGCTGCTCGAGCAGCACGGGCCCCCGATCTACGTCCGGCACCACATCGTTCACAACGACCACGTCGTGCGGCGGCTCGAGGGGCTCGGGGCCGTGTTCGTTGACGACGAGGAGGAGGTGCCGCAGGGCGCGATCTGCGTGCTCTCGGCGCACGGGGTCGCCCCGGCCGTCCTGGAGAACTGCGAGCGCCGGGGGCTTCGCGTCGTCGACGCGGTCTGCCCGCTCGTCTCGAAGGTGCACGCCGAGGCGCGGCGCTACGCGGACAGCGGCCACCTCGTCGCGCTCGTCGGCCACCGCCACCACGTCGAGGTGATCGGGACGAAGGGCGAGCGGCCGGACCAGATCGTCGTGGTCGAGTCGCCCGAGGAAGCGATGCAACTCGACACGAACGGGAAGCCGCTGGCGGTGATCAGCCAGACGACACTCTCGCTCGACGACGTCGCCTCGACCGTGGACGTGCTCGCCGGTCGCTTCGGCGACCTGCGCCGCCCGGGCGCGGACGACATCTGCTACGCGACCCAGAACCGGCAGGACGCGGTCAAGGAGATCGTCTCGATGGGCGCGACGCTGATCCTGGTGATCGGCTCGCCGACGAGCTCGAACGCCCAGCGGCTGGTCGAGGTCGCGCAGGCCCGCGGCGCCGCGGCGACGCTCATCGACGACGAGGACGCGATCGACGACGAGCTGCTGGACGGACACGAGACCGTCGGCCTGACCGCGGGCGCCTCGACGCCCGAGGAGCTTGTCCAGGCCGTGCTCTCCCGGCTCGCCGATGGCGGCTACGCCGAGCACGAGGAGGTCACCGTCGCCCGGGAGGACGTGCACTTCCGCCTGCCGCGTCAGGTGGCGGCGAGATGACCTCGGTCCAGATCCCGCATTCAGTCGCGGCGGCGCTGCCGACCCTCTCCGTCTTCGACATCACGAACGAGATCTCGCGCGACGTTTCCACGGGGAGCGTGGAGCGGGGAATCGCGTACGTGACCGCGGCTGTCCCGAGGTCGCTCGTGCGCGTCAGCGAGCGCGAGTCGGGATTCTTCTGCGACGTCGAGTCGCTGCTCGAGCGGCTCGTCCCGGGGTCGACCGTCGATCGCGAGCGCATCCTCCTCGGGCTGCTCGGCCCGCGGACCGAGCAGATCCCGTTCGAAGGCGGGCGGCTCTGTCTCGGCCAATGGCAGCGCGTGCTGCTCTTCTGCCTCGACGGCGACACCCGCGCGGACTACACGCTCACGCTCCTGGGGTGAGCCGGGGACTGCCGGTCGCGCCCGCGCTCGCACGGCAAGGTTGTCGAGCTCTTCCGCGTCGCGGAATAATTTCCCTGCTCTAGAGCGTTATCATCAGGCAATGGCACGGGCGAGGCGGCATCAGCGCCTTCTCTCGGTCCTGGCGTTCGGGCTCATCGCCCTCGCCGCCGAGTTGCTCGGTCGCAGCATGACCCACCGCCTGGACTTCGGCCGCCACGTGGCCTCCCCGAGCTACGCGGGCACGGACTACTACCCGATCCTGCTGGCCGTCGTGAAGACCGGCATCGCGTTGCTGCTCGCGCGGCTCGTGTGGCGCCTCGTCCGCGCCCGCTCGGCCGAGAGGGCGGCGCTGAGCGTGCTGCGCACACGGAGCCGTCTTCCGCGTGTCCGCCTCGCGCTCTCGGCCCGCCTCTGGCTCGCGTTCTTTGGGTTGACTTCGGCGATCTACCTCGTGCAGGCCGACGCAGAGGGCGCCGCATCCGGCCGCTGGCCGCTCCTCTCGCCCTGGCTCCATTCCTCGGCGCTGCCCGTCTTCGCGGTGCTCGCCGTGCTCTGCGCGCTCGTCTGGGGCGCCGTCCGCGACTGGCTCGCCGACTTCGAGCAGTACGCGCAGGAGACCGTCGCCCGCGCGCTGCAGCTGGCCCGGCGGCGCTTGGCGCAGCTCCCGCGACCGAGCCTCGAGCTCGCGATCCCGCCGCGCCGCCTCTTCGGGCTGGCTTTCGAGAGCCGGCCGCCTCCTCCGCTCCCCGGGTAGCCCGCGGACAGCTCCGCGGGTCGATTTGCCGACCCCAGCGGAAGGAGGCACGACATGACCCAGTACGCAACCGAAGTCCTGCGCACCCGCGTCCGCCGCTCGCTACGGGCGATCGCGGTGCTTTCGCTCGCGCCCTTGACGATGCTCGCGGGTGTCGTCTGGGCGTTCCTGCAGCCCTGGCGGGTGACGCTCCTCCATCCCCACGGACAGGGCTTCTGGTGGCTCGTCGTCGAGCCGCCGCTGCTCGTGATCGCCGCGGGCGTCGTCTTCGCCTTTATCGCTACGGCGATCGTCCACGATCTCGAGGAAACCGGCGGGTAGCCGTGCAACCGCCTGCCGAACACGTCCACTGGCTGTTCGCCACAGGTGCTCTCCTCCTCGGGCTGCTGCTGCTGGCCGAGGCGATCGTAGGCCGGGAGGTCTGGCGGCGCCGCGCCTGGAGGGCGTACCTGTGGCCCTCGCTCTTCTTCGGCCTCGGTGTCCTGATGTGGCCCGTGATGGTCCTCTACACCAACTCGACGGTGCACATGCTGGCCCACAGTGTCTGGGCGCAGGCAATGATGGCCGCAGGCGCGGCGGAGCTCGGCCTGGTCAGCGGCAAGCTCCGCAACGAGTACTGGAGGCTGGCCGTCCCGATCGCCTTCGCCGTCTCGGGCGCCGCGTTCCTGATCCACGAGGCGAACCCGTGGCTCTACTCACGCTCGGCCTTCGTCCACCATGTGTGCGGATGGACGTTGCTCGTCGGGGCGCTGTTCCCGCTCGGTGCCGCGTTCAAGCCGCGATCCTGGGTCTTCAACGGCGGCTACGCGCTCGTCATCATCGCGGTGGCCGTCGCTCTCTACACGTCGCGGGACGTAGCCCCGATCTTCGGCCACCTCGACTCGTCGGCGGGGGTCGAGCACCGATGAGACGCGGCGCGGTCATCGCTCTGCTCGCGCTCGCGTTTCCGGGCGCTGCGTGGGCGCACGCGACGCTGCTGGACACCACGCCGGATGTCGGCCGGCGGCTGGCGGCTGCCCCGCGAACGATCACGCTCCAGTTCGACCAGAGCGTCCGAGTGCTCGCGAACGGGATCCAGGTCTTCGACACGAAGGGCAGGCTCGTCTCGGGGCCGCCCCGCGTTCGTCCCGGCGACCCTCGCGTCGTCGAGGCACCGCTCTTCCGGGTGCCGCGCGGCGGCTACACCGTGCGCTGGGCGACGATCTCGAACGACAGCCACGTCGGTCGCGGCGTCTTCACGTTCGGCGTCCGCGCGCCGGCACCGCCGATCAGCGAGGCCTTCGGCGCCTCCGGGCCGACGGTGTCGGAACACATCGTCCGCTGGCTCTACTTCATCTGCCTCGCGTTGCTGACGGGCGGCCTCGGCTTCCGGCTGGTCGTGCTGCGCGGCGCGGCGACCGCCGAGGCGGAGCGGCGCTTCTACGCTCTGACCGGAATAGGCGTGGTGGCGGCGTTGCAGGTCGGGATCGTCGCCTTCTTGCTCCGCGCCGAGGACGCGCTCCAGCTGCCGTTCACGGCGTTCCTGTACGGCGACCTCTCGCCGTTCGCGAACACGACTCGGTTCGGGCAGGCGTTCGTCGCCATGGAGCTCGGGTTCGCGGCCGTCGCTGCGCTACTCTTCCTGGCCTGGTTGACCGAGCGCCGGCTGCTGCTCTGGGCGGCCTTCCTGCTCTCGCTCGGGCTCGGCTCTGGGCTCTCGCTGGCCAGCCACCAGGCGGACGACCGCGGCTGGCTGCCGTCGTTCGCCGACTGGGTGCACCTATCCGCCGCGAGTCTCTGGGTCGGTGGGCTGCTCTCGCTCGGGCTCGTCGTCTGGACTGACCGGGAGTTGCGTCGCACCGCCTTCTGGCGCTTCTCGGAGATCGCCGGGCCGCTGGTCGCGCTCGTCGTCGCCGCGGGCGTCTACATGAGTTTCAAGCGGCTGCCTGCGCTCGACGACCTCTGGACGGTGGGCTACGGCCAGGTGCTGCTGGTCAAGCTCGGCCTCGTCTCGCTGGCGCTGTCGTGGGGCGCGTTCCACCACTTCGTCGTCCGCCCGCGGCTCGACCGCCCGACGGTCGCGGGGCGGCTCTCGAAGAGCCTGCTGGGTGAGGCGACGGTCGCGGTTTCGATCCTGCTGCTGGCGGCGATCCTGGTCGACTCGAAGCCGCCGCCCAAGCCCGTCCCGTCCCCTGCGTCGGCGGTGGTCGCGCGCCGGTAACGTCAAGCCGATGCGCTGGGCGATCTCCGGAGGGGCCGGGTTCCTCGGCCTCCATCTCGCCCGGCGGCTGCTCGCCGACGGTCACGAGGTGCGGACCCTCGACCTCGCGCCCCTCGATGAGCCCGAGCTCGAGCGCCGCGTCGAGGAGCTCCGGGGCGACATCCGCCGTGCGCGCGATGCCCGCGCCCTGGTCGAGGGCTCGGACGTGCTCGTCCACGCGGCAGCGGCATTGCCGATCCAGGCCTCGCGCGAGTCGATCCGCTCCGCCAACGTCGGCGGCACCGCGACGGTGCTTGCTGCCGCGACGGAGGCGGGCGTGGGGCGGACGGTGCTCGTCTCGTCGACCGCGGTCTACGGCATCCCGAAGGTGCATCCGATCCACGAGGACGACCCGCTCGTCGGAGTCGGCTGGTACGGGGAGTCGAAGATCGAGGCGGAGGAGGTGACCCGCGACTTCGGCCGGCGCGGCCTCGATTTCGCGATCATCCGGCCGAAGACGTTCATCGGGCCGGAGCGGCTCGGCGTCTTCGAGATCCTCTTCGACTGGATCCGCGACAACCGCCGGATCTACACGCTCGGCAGCGGGGCGAACCGCTACCAGCTGCTGGCGGTCGAGGATCTCGTCGACGCAATCGTCCTCGCCGCCGAGCGACCGGAGGCCCGCGGCGAGATGCTGAACGTCGGCGCGAAGGAGTTCGGCACCGTCCGCTCCGACCTCCAGGCGCTGATCGACCACGCCGGCTCCGCGAGTCGCCTCACGCCCGTGCCGGCCCGGCCGGCCGAGATCGCGTTACGCGGCCTCGAGCTGCTGCGCGTCTCGCCGCTCGCCGAGTGGCACTACAAGACGGCGCACCGCGACTCGTTCGTCGACGTCTCGAAGGCCGAGCGCCTGCTCGGCTGGTCGCCGCGCTGGTCGAACGCCGAGGCGCTCTGCCGCACCTACGACTGGTACCTGGCGCACCGCGACACGCTGGCGGCGGCCGGCGTCACGCACCGGGTGCCGTGGAACCAGCAGGCGCTCGCGCTGCTGAAGAAGATCAGCTAGACACAGAACTCGGCCGCAACCGAGAGGAAAACCGCCGCGCAGCGCTCCACGTCCGCGATCGAGACCCACTCGACGTCCGCGTGCGCGCCCTCGCCGCCTGGGCCGAAGACGACCGTTGGGATCTGCAGCTCCGCGATCAGCGCTGCATCCGTCCAGTAGCTCTCGCCGACCACCTCGCCCGCGCCGGCGCAGGCGCGCACGAGTCGCGCGATCTCGTCGTGCTCCGAGGTCTCGAACGGGCGTCGCTCGGCCACGACCCGCCACGTTCCCTGGAACTCGGGGTCATCCCGGGCGGGCCCGTCGAGGAGGTCTTGCAGCTCCGCCTCCACCTGGTGCAGCGACTCGCCCGGCACCGTCCGCCGCTCGCCCTGCAGCAGGCAGCGGGCAGGGTAGGTCGAGTACTCGGCGCCGCCCGTGATCACCCCCGCGTGCACCGAGCCGCTGCCCAGCAGCGGGTGCGTCGGACGCTCGCGCAGCGAGCGGTCGAGCGCCTCGAGGCCGACGAGGACGTGACCCATCTTGGCGATCGCGTCGACGCCGAGGTCGGGTCGCGAGCCGTGGGCGGCGCGACCGATGGTCTCGAGCTCGAAGCCGACAAAGCCCTTGTGCGCGACGCAGACGCGCATCTGCGTCGGCTCGGCGACGATCGCAGCGTCGGCCCGCACGCGCTCGAGGATCGACTGCGTCCCGATGCTCTCCACCTCCTCGTCGACGACGGCGGTGACGACGACGTTGCCACGGAGACCGCGCTGCGCCACCTCGGCTGCGGCGACGAGGCATGCGGCGAGCCCGGCCTTCATGTCGTACGAGCCGCGGCCGAAGAGCCGCCCCTCCTCGACGCGCGGGACGAGCGGGTCGGCCATGCCGCCGTGCCCGACCGTGTCGGTGTGCGCGTTCAGCAGGAGCGTGCGTCCGCCTCCGGTTCCTCGCGCAGTCGCGATCACATTCGGGCGACCCGGAGCCGCCTCGTCCAGCTCGACCTCGAGCCCCGCGCCGCGCGCCCACTCGGCGACGAACGCCGCGATCTCGCCTTCTCCGGCGCCGCCGAGGCCCGGGTTGACGGAGTCGATCGAGACCAGCCGCTCGAGCAGTGGGAGGACGTCCACCGCGGCGAGCCTATACTCGCGCAATGTTGCCCGCTCTGGCACCGGCAAAGCCGGCGCCTCCGCTCCTGGTCGCCTCCGTCTAGCCTACGGCGATGGACGTTTCCGCCTACCGGGACCGTTTCCCGATCCTCGCGGAGACGACCTACCTGATCAACCACTCGCTGGCGGCGATGCCAGCCGCCGCCGAGGACCGCCTCACCGAGTACGCCCGCATGTGGAAGACGCGCGGTATCCGCTCGTGGAGCGAGGGCTGGTGGGAGATGCCCCTGACGGTCGGCGACCAGGTCGGGCGGATCGTCGGCGCGCCCGCCGGCACCGTCTGCATGCACCAGAACGTGACCGTCGCCGTCGCGGTCGTCCTCTCCTGCTTCCGGCTCGAGCCGCCCAGGAACCGGATCGTCTACGTCGAGGGCGAGTTCCCGTCGGTGCGCTACCTGCTCCAGGCGCAGCCGGGGGCGGAGATCGAGGTCGTTCCGGACCTCGACGCGCTGCTCGAGGTGATCGACGAGCGGACGCTGCTCGTGCCCGTCAGCCACGTCCTCTACAAGACGGCCGAGCTCCAGGACGTCGAGGCGATCCAGCGGCGGGCAGACGAGGTCGGCGCCCACGTGCTCCTCGACGCCTACCAATCGGCCGGCGCCGTTCCGCTCGACGTGTCCTCGCTCGGGGTCGCGTTCGCGACCGGCGGATCGGTCAAGTGGCTGTGCGGCGGCCCCGGCGCGGGTTGGCTGTACGTGCGCCCGGACCTGATCGAGCAGCTCGAGCCCACCCTCGTCGGCTGGCAGGGCCACGCGCGGCCGTTCGCCTTCGAGACCGAGCTCGAGTACGCCGAGGGGATCGCGCGCTTCCTGACCGGGACGCCGAACGTGCCCGCGCTCTACGCCGCGACCGCCGGCTACGACGTGATCGAGGAGGTCGGCGTCGACCGGATTCGTGCTCGCTCGCTCGAGCTCACCGACCTGCTCATCCGCCTCGCCGACGAGGCCGGCTTCGAGGTGACGAGCCGGCGAGACCAGGCCCGCCGCGGCGCGAGCGCGACGCTGCGGACGCCGGGGTTCGAGGGCGTCCACGCCGAGCTCGCGGAGCGGCAGATCCTGTGCGATTTCCGGCCGGAGGTGGGGCTGCGCCTCGGCCCGCATTTCTTCAACACCGAGGCCGAGCTCGAGTACGCGATCGGCCAGACCGTCGAGATCGTCTCGTCAGGCGTCCACGAGCGACACCTGGGCGCCGCAGCGCGTTTCTAGCCTGCACATTCGCTGAGGAGGCCTCAGCGGGAATGGAGGCGGATGAACTCCTCCACGAGCTCACGTGCTTTGCCGGCGTGTGAGACGAGCTGGACCCCGTGCTCCGCGCTGGGCACGAACTCGATCGTCTTGTCGCCGGCCGCGGTCGCTTCGTAGAGCGTCTCCGCGTCTTTCCGGTAGATCCCGCCTTGGTCGAAGGTTCCGGCGAGGTAGAGGACGGGGACGTCGAGGCGCTTCGCCGCCGCGACCGCGTCGAGCCTGCTGAAGGTCGCCGGGCCCGAGAGGCTGACGACCCCGTCGACGAGCGGGCGCGTGTTCGCCGCCGCGACGATCACGGTGGTGGCGCCGAACGAGGCGCCGACGAGGACGACGTGCCTCGCCCCGAGCCGTCGCGCAAGCTTCACGGCCGCGCTGACGTCGCCCGAGTACCGGAGCCCCGCCGGATAGCTCCGGTATTGCGAGCGGCCGTAGCCGCGGAAGTCGAACGCGATCGCCGTGTAGCCCAGGCCGGCGAGGCGTCTCGCATACGGCAGCCACTGGCAGAGGTTGCCGTTGGCCTGGTGGGCGAGGACGACCGCCGTCGTGCCGTGACCGAAGCGATGCCCGACCAGGCGTGTGCCGTCCGCGGCCCGGAATCGCAGATCGGGGCCGGCTGCGCACCCCGGATACGCGGCGGTCCCGGAGGCGCCGCCGGCCGTCAGCGCGCAGAGCAGGAAGGCGGCAGCGGCGAATCTGCGCACGTTCACTACGACGCGCGGGGCCCGTGACTGTTAGCGCCGAGTAGCTTGAGCAGTCGCTGCGCGTACGCAGGTGCGAGCGGTTCGTCCTCATGCTTGAAGTACGCGTACACCCGCCTGCCCTCCTCGAGGAGCGGTCGTAGCCGGTCGGCCCACCCCTGCAATGCCGCCTCCTCGTACGGCGGCTCGCGCAGGCGCAGGTAGCGAAACGGAGCGTCGCCTTCGAGCGAGTTGACGAGCTGGACGCCCTCGACGCCTGCCCAGGAATCGTTCCGGAACTCGAAGGCATACTCGAGCTCGGGGTCGAGCGAGGCGCGCATCAGCTCGAGCCAGCCGTCGTCGCGTGGCCGGCTCGGCGGCAGCTGGACGAGGATCGGGCCGAGCCGGTCGCCGAGCACCCGCACGCGCTCACAGAAGGTGCCGACGACGGAGAGGTCGCCGAAGTGCGTCGCCCGGCGGTTCATCTTCACCGCGAAGCGGAAGTTCGGCGGCGTCAGCTCGGCCCACCCGCGCAGCCGCTCCTCGGAGGGGAGCTGGTAGAAGGTCGCGTTCAGCTCGACCGAGGGCACGCGCTCGGCGTAGATGCGCAGGAACTCCTTCTGCGGCGTCCCGGCAGGGTAGAAGTCGTGCTTCCCGAACGACTGATTGAGCATAGCTCCGATTTCGCCATCCTTCGAGCCTCTCCACGACGGGTAGGAGAAGCCGGAGGTGCCGACATACAGCCCCGCAGGAGTTCGTTCGGTCGTCACGCTCGTGGAGGGCGATACCGCGTACAGTCTCGTCCGCGCTGGTTGATCTTAGCCGCTTGGTCCATCGTCAGCGGGCTTTCCCCACTCCTGTGGCACGAAGTCGGGGAACTCGAAGTCTTGGTCGAGGTCGGGCGGGAGTTCCCCGGCGAGGAGGGCGCGGAGCTTCGGGCCGAGCGTGATTTCGATGACTGTTCCGGGGCGTGGGTTGTCGCCGAGGATGTCGCGGATCGCCCGCTCGGCGTCGAACAGGGGACAGACGGAACAACGAGACAGGACGCCGTCAGCGAAGTGGAACCGGCAGGTCCGGAACGCTTTCAGTTGGAAGGAGGCGCACCAGGCCATCCCCTATCAGACTTACGGATTGCCTGATTCCCTGCGAGAATAAGGGCGAAGGGGTGGATACGGCCACCCCTCGCCCAGGGAGGCGGCATGGCAGCGAAGCTCCTGATTCCGTACTTGCGCCAATCGCGTA
>WNFV01000976.1_pt1 | contig 39283 bp, 34 predicted proteins | sample 5400101 | NCBI WGS metagenome assembly WNFV01 (sample SAMN13153361, study PRJNA577476) | soil metagenome | isolation source: 115 cm soil or saprolite under grassland replicate 1 | place: USA:California | collected 2016-06-15 | reverse complement strand
AGGCCGCCGTGCATGCCCACCGATCGCCCTGGCGGACGAGCACTCCCTTGCCCACCAGGCTGCGGACGATCTCCTCGACGAACAGCGGATTGCCCCCGGCCCGGGTGGCGACGAAATCCTGGACCTGGGCGAAGGCGTCCCCGGCCACCGCGCCGAATAGACCGCCCACGAGCGACCGCGTCTCGTCGAGGGAGAGCGGGGCGAGTCGGATCGTGGACTGCGCGGCCCGGGCGACTATGGGAGGGCGCGCGTCGGAGCGATGCGAGAGCAGTGTCAACAAGGGCCGGTCCGCCAGTTGGTCGACGACGTATCGCAGCAGATCCACCGAGGCCGCGTCGGCCCAGTGGAGATCCTCCACGACGATCAGGAGCGGCTCCTGCTGCAGGCGCCGCTCGAACAGCGCGCGCGCGGCCAGCGCGATCTGGCGCTGAAGCTGCTCGGGTTCGAAGTCGCGGGGTCGCGCTTCCTCGACCCCGAGCATGTAGCTCAGCGCCGGCGCGACGGCCTGCGCCTCCTCGGGCCGGGCTCCAAGCGCCTGCAGGCCCGCCGCCAGCTTCTGCCGGGCGACATCGAGCGAGTCGTCCGGTTCCACGTGGTAGGCTTCGCGGAAGAGCGCCCCGAAGATGCCGTAGGTGGGCTCCCCGAGCGACGAGCAGGCGACTCGGCGGACGGCCGTGCGGGCGAGCCGGCCGTCGGCCTCGAGCCGCCCCAGGAACTCGGCGATCAGCCGCGACTTACCCGTGCCCGCCTCGCCGACCAGGCTCACGACCTGGGCCCGGCTCCGCTGCATCCGGTCGAACGCCGCAAGCAGCTGGTTGAGCTCGTCGGCGCGCCCGACCAGCGGGGTCGCGAGCCCGTGGGCCGCGAGCCCACGCGCCGAGCGAGGTTCGGCGAGCGCGCCGAGCAGGCGGTGGACCACGACCGGTTCCGACTTGCCGCGAAGCGCCAGCTCGCGGGCTGGCTCGAACGCGAAGCGATGCCGGGTCAGCGCGTGGGTGGCGTCGGACACCAGGATGGTTCCCGGTGCCGCCGCCAGCAGACGGGCCGTCGTATTCACCGTGTCGCCGGTCACCGCGTAGGCGGCTCCCGCGGCATTGCCGAGGCTGCCGGCCACGACCGGGCCGGTGTGGACGCCGATGTGAAGCGTTACGGGTTGGCCGAGCCGTCCTTCCCACCTATCGCTGAGCCGCGCGCTGCGGCCGAGCATGTCCAGCGCGGCGTCGAGGGCCCGCTCCGGATCGTCCTCATGGGCGACCGGTGCTCCGAACACCGCCATCACGGCATCGCCCACGAACTTCTCGACGAACCCATCGTAGCGGGCGATCGCCTGGGCGAGCGTCTCGAACAGCGCATTCTGGAACGCGCGCACCTCCTCGGGGTCGAGCCGCTCGGCCAGCGCGGTGAAACCCGAGACGTCAGCGAAGAGCACAGTCACCTGCCGCCGGTCCGCGTCCCGGTGGATCGCATCCGGCGTCGCTGCCGGCGGTATAGCCCCAGGGGGACCCGGACTCCGGGCCGCCCCGCACCGGGGACAGAACGTGAAATCGGCCTCGCACGAAAAGCCGCAGGCAGGGCAAGGGGTCGGCTGCCGGCGCCCGCACCGCGGGCAGAAGGCGAAGCCCGGTGATAGCTCGAAACCGCAGCCGATGCACGCCATCGAGATGGATCGTCAGCCCTTGTCGAACGGCCTTACCATAGCACTTGCGTGTGTGCCGGCTCCACGGCGCCTCGCCATGCATCTCGCACTTTCGATTCGTTGGCGGCGGCCGTTTCGTCCTATTGCGGGGTGATGTTCGCCGCCTTGATGATCTCCCCCCACATCGTGCGTTCGGCGCGAATCTGCTGGGCGAACGCTTCGGGGCTGTTGCCGACCGCGCGGGCGCCCGAACTGGCGATGCGATCGGCGACGACCGGCTGGCGCAGCGCCGCGACGATCTCGCGGTTGAGCCGCGCGATGATCGCGGGCGCGGTTCCGGCGGGCGCCATGATGCCGAACCACGACGACGCCTCGAAACCCTTGACGCCCGCTTCCGCCGCGGTCGGCAGGTCGGGCAGAAGCGCCAGGCGCTGCTTGGCCGCGACCGCGAGCGGGCGCAGCCTTCCGGCGCTGATATGCGGGAGCACCGTCGGCGGATTGTCGACCACGCCGTCGATCTGTCCGGCGATCAGGTCGTTCACGGCCGGCGCCGCCCCGCGGTAGGGCACATGGGTGAGCTTGATGCCGGCCGCGTGCATGAACAGCGCCAGCCCGAGGTGGCCGGTGGTGCCCACGCCGGGCGACCCGAAATTGATCTTCTCGGGCCGCGCGCGCGCGAGCGCCACGAAGTCCTCGAGCGTCGTCGCCTCGACCTTGGGGTGGACGACGACCAGCATCGACATGTCGGCGACCACCGAGATCGGCGCGAACGAGGTGTCGGGATCGAACGGCATCTTGGCATAGAGGAACTGATTGGCGGTCAGGATTCCGGCCGACGACATCAGCAGCGTGTAGCCGTCGGAATCGGCCTTGGCGACCGCATCGGCGCCGGTGTTGCCGCCGGCACCGGCGCGATTCTCGACAATGACGGGCTGACCGAGTGCCTTCGACATTTCGTCGCCGACGAGGCGCGCCAGCACATCGGCAAGCCCGCCGGCCGGGAACGGCGCGATCATGCGGATCGGCCGGTTGGGATAGGTTTGGGCGAGCGCCGCCGAAGCGCCGCAGGCGGCGAGCACGGCGGCGAGCGTCAGTGTGCGCATCCAGAGCCATGATCGCATGACGGTCGCCTCCCCTGCCCTGCGCACGGCCTTCACCGCAGCGGAACCTGCACGAGCTCGCGCAGCTCTTCGGGCGTCAGCGGCTTGGCGAGGTATTTGAAATTCACCCCCTCGACCATGAGCGCCTCCATGCCCTTGACGGTGTCGGGATCGAGTGCCGATTTCGCAAAAAACTCGTCGCGCATGCGCGTGGCGTTGCGCAGCGAGGTCTTGCGGTAGTCGGCATACATGTCGAGCGCCTTGGGGTCGGCATACATCCAGTCGATCACTTCGCGAAACGCCTGCATGAAGCGCACGTGCGCGTCACGACGCGCCTTGAGACTGTCGGCGTTGGCGATGTTCACGCGCACCGTCTGCCCGCGCAGGCTCGGCACGTCGTTGGCGCGCGCGAAGATGCGGATCCTGCCCTCGTCGAGCAGGTCGAAGCCGAGCGGCGGCGAGGTCCAGCCGATATCCACCTGCCCCGACATGGTGAGCGTCAAGGTCGCGGCCGGACCGCCGGTCGCGGTCGGCTTCGCCTGCAAGCCCAGCTCCCGGATGAAACCGAGCACCACGCTGTGGGTCGACGAGCCATTGGTCGAATAGGCGACGGTGTGGGCGCCGGTCGCGTCCTTGACCCCCTTGAGGGCCGACTCCGCCTTCACGATCCAGAAATCGGCGTTGCCGGTGGCGCTGCCCGAGACGATGCGGATGGGCGCGCCCTTGGCGAAGGCGCCGAGCGCGCCGAGCGTCCCGACGCCGATCCCGATATCGGCGCTGCCCGAGATCACCGCCTGTTGGGTTTCGCCGGTGCCTTGCGTGCACAGCGCCTCGACCTCGACGCCGCGCCGGGCATAGGCGCCGGTGCGGATGCCGAGCTCGACCATGGAGGAATCCCAGTTGCCGCACTGCCCGACCGCGAGCTTCAACTTGTCCGCAGCCGGCGCGGGACCGGCTCCGATCGCCACTATTGCGAGGACGCAACCAACAAGAACCACAGCCCGCATTCCGGTCATCGGGATTCTCCTCGTGATCCGACGTCCGAGACCGATCACTGCTCGATCTTGACGCCCGACAACTTCACCAGCTCTTCGCCGCGCACGCGATCCATCGCCAGGAAGGCGCGGAATTCGTCCGGCGTGTTGCCGACCGGGTCGTAGCCGCCGAGCTTGATGAAGCGCTCGTGGAAGGTCGGCGACCTGATCACTGCGGCAAGGTGGCGGCCAAGCTCCTCGATGCGGGCCTTCGGCGTGCCGGCCGGCGCGAAGGCGCCGAACCAGGTCCTGGAGTCGTAGGGCGGCAGCCCAGCCTCCTTGAAGGATGGGACGCCCGCCAGCGCAGGCGCCCGCTGGCCCTCGGGCACCGCAATCGGCTTGGCGAGACCCGACTTGATCCGCTCCATCACCGCGGGCGAGGCGACCGGATAGAGCAGATGGGCGTCGCCGCGTTCGAGCGCGACCAACGCCGGGGCGGCGCCGCCGTAGGGGATGTGGGTCATCTGCACGCCGGTCTTGATCTTGAGCCACTCGAACACCAGGTGCGAATCGCCGCCGATGCCGAACGAGCCGAAATTCAGCTTGTTCGGGTTCGCCTTCGCGTAGGCAATGAGCTCGCGCATCGTGCTCGCGGGAATCGACTTGTGCAGGATCACCACTTGGTGGGTGGCGACCACGAGGGTCAGCGGCTCGAGATCCTTGCGCGGGTCGTAGCTCAAATTGGCGTAGAGGAAGGGATTGAGCGAGATCGTGCTCGCGGTCAGAAGACAGAACGTGTAGCCGTCGGGATCGGCATTCTTGCAGGCATTGGCGCCGATCGCGGTGGCGCCGCCCGGCTTGTTGTCGACCACGAAGCCCTGGCCGGTGCGCTCGCGGAACCCTTCGCCGAGCGCGCGGGCGAGCACATCGACCGGTCCGCCCGGCGGGAACGGAACGATCACCTTCACGGGTTTCGCTGGAAATTCCTGCGCCGATGCGGCTGCCGCGGCCAGCACGAGGGCGTAGGCGGATGCGATGAGGCAGCGGCGGGCCTTGGCGAGCATCACGGCGTCCTCCCTGCGTGTCGGCCGACCTGCTGCGAGGCGTGCCCGAACTTTTTGTCGCTATGGATCGCGGGACCCCACATAGGCGGCGATCGCGATCATGTCGTCGACGGTGAGCTTGTCGACGACCGCCTTCATCAGCGCCATGGCGGTCCCCGAGCGCGCGCCGGTCTTCATGTCGTTGAGCTGGCGCACCACATAGGTGGGCGGGCGACCCGCGATCGACGGCAACTCGCCGAGGCCCTTGAGGTTTTGTCCATGACAGATCGCGCAGGGGATGGTCTTGCCCCCGCCGCCGGTCGTGACCAGCGCCTCGCCCTTGGCGATGCTGCCGATCGGCACGTAATCGATGAAGCCGGAATGGGGGTCGCGGCTGTGCGCCCGCATCTCGTTCTGCGGCAACACGATGATGCGGTTGCCGATCGGCTCGGTCCCGCCGCCCGCTACGGCGAAACGCATGGCGCCCGAGCCGACATAGCTCTTCGGCACGGTGTCGGTCTCGATCACCTTGGTCCAGACGCCCGGCTTGAGGGCCGCAAAGTATTCGCTCGCCGCCCGCGCGTCGGCGTCCGAAATCGCCTGCGCGATCTCGATCATGGTGGTCGCTCTGACGCCCTTCCTGCCGCCGTTCTTGAACTCCGCCATCTGCCGCATGAGATACGGGACAGGCAGGTCGGCGAGGCTCGACGATTCGGGATGACCGTCCCCCGTCGGCAGATGGCAGAGTGCGCAGGCGCGCACCGTCGGCCGGCTGCCATGCGCGACGATTTGCGGCATCGGCGGATGCTCGTCCGGGAACCAGTCCGGCGGGTTGAAGCCGTCGTCGATGTGCGCCTGCGTGTACTGTTTCGCGCTGCCCGGCATCCGTTTGAGGACGACATTGTCCTTGGGCTCGGGCTTGGGCGTGACCGGATAGGCCCAGTCGAGATTGTCGGCCGCTGTCGCGACCAACGGGAGCGCCGCCAGCACGGCGATCCACATCATCCTGCGCATGGCCCGCCCCCCTTTTCCGCTACGACGCTTTTTCCGCCGGCCGGTTATACGGGTTGAGGCCGGGCCGATAGGTCTTCTCGTCGAGGAACTGCTTCATGCCCTGCTCGCGGCCGCCCTCGCGGTCGAGGAAGCGCAACTCGATCGACTTCGCCGCCAGATAATCGACGGCGGCATCGTCGCCCATATTGCGGACGTTCTTGACCGCCTGCTTGGTCGCGCGAATGGCCTGCGGATTGAGCTTCATCAGGCGCTCGGCGAGCGCCACCGTCTCCGAGCGCAGCTTCTCACGCGGCACCGCCCGATTGATCAGCCGGGCGCGCTCGGCGACGCGGGCATCGAAGGTCTCGCCGGTCACCGCGAACCAGACGGCGTCGCGCATGCCGAGCGTCTCGACCAGCGCCTTGCTGACGAAGCCGCCGGGCAGAATGCCCCAGTTGACCTCGGACAGCCCGAACTGCGCATCCTCGGCGGCGATCGCGAAGTCGCAGGCGATCAGCTGGGTGAAGCCGCCGCCGAAGCAGAAGCCGTTGACCATGGCGATGGTCGGCTTGGCGTAGGTGTAGAGCTTCTGCCAGCGCCAGTAATGGCTCGCCCACGCCGCATGCGAGCGTTCGACCGGCTTGTTGTCGAGGTCGCGGAAGAACAGCTTGAGATCCTGGCCGGCGCACCAGGCATCGCCCGCGCCGGTGAGCACCAGAACTCTCGCCTGCGGGTCGTGCTCGAGCTCGTCGAGGATGTCGCACATCTCGAAATGAAGCTGCGGGCTCATCGCATTGCGCTTGTCAGGCCGGTTGAGCGTGACCCAGGCGATTCCGTTCTCGCGCTCGACCTTCACGGTTTCGTAGCTCTTCGACATCACGCGTCCTCACTCCCTCGTTTGCAGCAGCATCGCGCTTGCGGTGACGCCCCGCGGTGCACTCGTCGGAAAGCTTATCACCAAAGGTTGCCGTCACATAGGATCGCGCAGCTGCAATTACCGCGGGTGGATATGCGAGCCGCCGGCGCGGGCGGCCGAAATCACATTTCGTCCCTACGCCGACGTTTTGTGCTTACGCCGACCTGGCCATCGGCTTGCGCAGCAGCGGCGTGATGCGCAACGCGGTGATGCGGTTGCGATGGCGGCGCAGCACGCGGAAGCGAAAGCCGTAGAAGGTGAAGCTCTGGCCCGGCTCCGGAATCGAGCGTGCCTCGTGGATGACCAGGCCGGCGATGGTGGTGGCCTCGTCGTCGGGCAGGCTCCAGTCCATGGCGCGGTTGAGGTCGCGGATCGGCACGCCGCCGTCGACGTTGACCGAGCCGTCCGGCTGCGGCCGCACCCCCGGGGCGGCGACGTCGTGCTCGTCGGCCATGTCGCCGACGATCTCCTCCAGGATGTCCTCGAGCGTGACCACCCCCATCACCTCGCCGTACTCGTCGACCACCATGGCGAACGGGGTCTTGCGCCGGCGGAACGCCTTGAGCTGCTCGGACAACGGCCGGATGTCGGGCACGAACCAGGGCGGCCGCGCGATCGCCTTGACGTCGATCTTCGACCAATCGCCGTCGCCCCGCTGGATCGCCCGCAGCAGGTCCTTGGCGTGCAGGATGCCGACGATGTTTTCCGGTTTCCCGCTCCACAACGGAATCCGCGTGACCGGCTCGGCCAGCACCGCCTTGATCACCTCCTCGGGCGGATCGTCGGCGCAGACCGTGATCATCTCGGTGCGGTGGATCATCACGTCGGAGACCACGAGGTCGCGCAAGTCGAGCAACCCGCCGAACATGTCGCGGTCGTGCTTCTCGACACTGCCCTCGCGGTGCAGGAGATCGACCGCGCCGCGCAGCTCTTCATGCGGCGAGAGCAGCGACTGGCTCTTTCCGACCCGCATCCCGAACAGCCGGAGCGTCCATTTCACCACCCACTCGACGCCGACCAGCAGCGGCGCCAGCAGCCGAACCGTCCAGTCCATCGGGCGCGCGACGATCAACGAGATGCGGTCCGGCGCGTTGAAGGCGGCGGTCTTCGGCAACACCTCGGCGAACACCACGACCACGAGGGTCATCACCACGGTGGCGTAGAGCACGCCGACGTCGCCGAACCAGTCGAGCAGGACGCCGGTCGCGAGCGCGGAGGCTGCGATATTGACCGCGTTGTTGCCGAACAGCAGCGCGCCGATCAACCGTCCGCGCTCGCCGAGCAGGCGATTGACGATGCCGGCCTTGCGATTGCCCTGTTTCTCCAGCCGATGCATGCTCGCGCGCGAGGACGCGGTCAGCGCCGTCTCGCTGCCGGCGAAAAAAGCCGAGAGCAGCAGGCAGACGCAAATGATCAGCAGTGCGACCCAGTCATTGATGTTCATCGCTCGGCGAGCTTCTCGATCAGAAAGGCGCGGACCTCGGCGGCATCGACGTCGGGCACGATGAAGGCGCCCCCGATGCCGCGCGCAAGGATGAAGGTCAGCGCGCCGCGCTTGACCTTCTTGTCCTGGGCAATCAGCTCCATCAGGCGATCGGCGCTCGGCGCGCCGGCCGCCATGGCGGAGACCCGCGTCGGCAGGCCGACCGCGGCGAGGTGGCGCTTGACGCGATCGCCGTCCGCCGCCGGCAAGAGCCCGCGCCGCGCCGAGAATTCGAACGCCAAGACCATGCCGAGCGCGATCGCCTCGCCGTGCAGGAGCCGGTCGGAGAAGCCGGCCGCGGCTTCGAACGCGTGTCCGAAGGTGTGGCCGAGGTTGAGCAGCGCGCGCTCGCCGGTCTCGCGTTCGTCGCGCGCCACGGTCGCGGCCTTGGAACGGCAGCTCACCGCGATGGCGTGCTCGCGCGCCGGACCGCCGGAAAAAATCTCCTGCCAATTGGCCTCGAGCCAGGCGAAGAAGGCGGCATCGGCGATCAGCCCGTACTTGGCGACCTCGGCATAGCCGGCGCGGAATTGGCGCGCCGGGAGCGTATCGAGCAGCGCGGTATCGGCAACCACCAGGATAGGCTGGTGGAATGCGCCGACCAGATTCTTGCCGTGGCTGGAATCGATCGCGGTCTTGCCGCCGACCGACGAATCGACCTGGGCGAGCAGCGTGGTCGGCACCTGCACGTAATCGAGGCCGCGGCGCACCACGGCGGCGGCAAAGCCCGCGAGATCGCCGATGACGCCGCCGCCGAGCGCGACCACGAGATCGCCGCGCTCGATGCGCGCCGCGATCAGCCCCTCGCAAACTTGCTCGAGCACCGGGAAGCTTTTCGAGCTTTCGCCCGGCGCCACCACGACGGTCGAAGCCTGCAGCCCGGCGCCGTGGAGCGCGGCGAGCGTCGACTCGAGATGCAACTCGGCCACCGTCTGGTCGCTGACGATCGCCGCCTTGGCGCCCGGCCGCAGCGCGGCGATCCTTTGGCCGAGCGATGCGATGAGCCCGCGACCGATGGCGATCTGGTAGCTGCGCTCGCCGAGCGCGACGTCGACCACGATCGGATCGCTGCTGCGCAGCGGCGCGGTCATGGCGTACGGTCTCCTTCCACGGACGCGCTCGCCTCGTATGGGACATTGAGCCGGTCGGCAAGCCCGCTCACGATCTCGTCGACGATCTTCTCATGCGGCACCTCGCGCGACTGCACGGTCAGGTCCGCCAGCGCATAGACCGGATAGCGCTCCTCCATGAGCGCGCGCAGCGTCGCGCCCGGGTCGGCGGTCTTGAGCAGCGGACGGTCCTGGCGGCGCCTGATGCGGCGCATCAGCACGTCGAATTCGGCCTTGAGCCAGACCGAGATGCCCTTGGCGCCGATCGCCGCGCGGGTGTCGGCATTCATGAAGGCGCCGCCGCCGGTCGCCAGCACCTGCGGCCCGCCTTCGAGCAGGCGCGCGATCACGCGCGCTTCGCCGGCACGGAAGTCGGGCTCGCCGTGGGAGTCGAAGATGTCGGGGATGGTCATGCCGGCCGCCTTCTCGATCTCCGCGTCGGCGTCGACGAACGGGATACCGAGCCGCAGCGCGACCCGCCGCCCGATCGAGGACTTGCCGGCGCCCATCATGCCGACGAGCACGGCCGAGCGGCGCCCGAGCGCCGCGACGATGGCCCGATCGAGCCTCGCTGCCCCGGCAATTTCATGGCTCGCGCTCCCCGCCATGGCGCCCTTCCTGCTCGCCGACGGCCGGATCGCCGGTCAGCGGTTGGTGTTCCAGCACGGTGATTTGCAGTCAAGCACTGGTAGCACAAGACGGCGCTCCCGGCGCCATTAACCATGCCGGAACCTTGCTTCAACCATTCTTGAACCCTTCTTGGGGACAGCCGGGACATCGCGGCCGGGCCCCTTGTCACGCGGGTGCCGGCCATGTCGTAGTTTCTCCACTCTTCCATGCGACAAAGCCGGCAGAGCGAGGGGTTGTTATGCCGAGCCTGTTCCGGTTTCTCACCCTGATCGGGGTGTTGGGCGGCCTGACCTATGGCGCCATGTTCATGCTTGCGACCTGGTTCGATCCGAAGCCGCGCGAGATCACGGTTTCGATCCCGCCCGACAAGTTCGCCAAGCAGCAGTGAGCGCACTCTGGTAGTGGAGCGCGCTCTGATAGCGGAGCGCACTTGGCCGTGGCCCGTCAGGCCAAACATTCCGACCCGGTCCTGATCGAGCTGTTCCTCGATATGCTCGCGGCCGAGCGCGGGGCGAGCCGGAACACGCTCGCCGCCTATGCGCGCGACCTCGCGGATTTCTCGGCCCATCTCGCCGCCGCGCGGCACAGCATCGCCGATGCCAAGACCGACGACGTGCGGAGCTATCTCGGCGCGCTCGCCAAACGCGGCTTTGCGGCGCCGTCCGTGGCGCGGCGGCTCTCCGCCATCCGCCAGCTCTACCGGTTCCTCTATGCGGAGGGCCGGCGCGCCGACGATCCGTCCGCCATCATCGAAGGGCCGCAGCGCGGCCGCACGCTCCCCAAGGTGCTCAGCATCGCGGACGTCGATCGCCTGTTGTCCGCGGCCCACGCCGGCATCGCCGAGGCCGGGGAACCGGCGCTCGAGCGGCTGCGCGCCGCGCGGCTCGCCTGCCTGCTCGAAGTGCTCTACGCCACCGGGCTGCGGGTGTCCGAGCTGGTCGCGCTGCCGGTGTCGGCGGCCGAGCACAACGCGCGCATGCTCACCGTGCGCGGCAAGGGCGGCAAGGAGCGGCTGGTGCCGCTCAACGAGGCGGCGAAGGCCGCCATGCGCGAGTATCTGGCCCTCATGGCGGACCTCGGCCGCGACCGGAAATCGAAATGGCTGTTCCCGTCGTTCGGCGAGAGCGGCCACCTCACCCGCCAGCACTTCGCCCGCGAATTGAAGACGCTGACGGCGTCCGCCGGACTGCGATCCGACCAGGTGAGCCCGCACGTGCTGCGACACGCCTTCGCGAGCCACCTCCTGCACAACGGCGCCGATCTGCGCGTGGTGCAGACGCTGCTCGGCCATGCCGACATCTCCACGACCCAGATCTATACGCACGTGCTGGAGGAGCGCCTCAAGAGCCTGGTGTGCGACCTGCATCCGCTGGGGGAGGACTGACACCCGGCTCGACATGATTTAGCCTCACCGCTGTGGCCATGGATCGGCAAAGCGTCTGGGCAAGGCAATGCGTCTCGCGTCTGTGATCTTATTCTTGGGAGTGCTGTGCGTCGGCGCGCCGGCGCTGGCGCAGACCGCGCAGGACCGCCGCTGGTGCGAGGGCGAGGACGCGACCACCGATCAGCGCATCAACGGCTGCGCGGCCGTGATCCGGGGCGGCCGCGACAAGGGCGACAAGCTCGCCGAGGCCTTCAACAATCGCGGCATGGCCTACCGAAGCAAGGACGAGAGCGACCGCGCCATCCAGGACTACAACCAGGCGATCCGGATCAATCCCAAATTCGCGTCCGCCTACAACAACCGCGGCGTCGCCTATGACCACAAAGGCGATTACGACCGCGCCATCCAGGACTACGAGCAGGCGATCAAGCTGATGCCGGGCTTCGCCCAGGCCTTCTTCAACCGCGGCAACGCCTATCTCGGCAAGAGCCAGTACGGCCAGGCCATCGACGACTACAATCAGGCGATCCGGCTCAAGCCCGACTTCGCCGCCGCCCTCGACAACCGTTGCTGGGCGCGCGCGGTGGTCGGAATCCTGCAGAAGGCGTTGGCGGACTGCAACGAGGCGCTGCGCCTGATGCCGAACAATGCCGCCACGCTCGACAGCCGCGGCTTCGTCTTCCTCAAGATGACCCAGTTCGACGCCGCCGTTTCCGATTACGACGCCGCCTTGCGGCTCAATCCGAAGCTCGCCTCGGCGCTCTATGGGCGCGGCGTGGCGAAATTGAAGAACGAGGACGGCGCCGGCGCCGCCGACATCGCGGCGGCGAAAGCGCTCCAGGCCGACATCGCCGAGGAATACGCGCGCTACGGGATGCAGTAGGCACCCCGGCGGCATCGGCGCGGCTTTTGCTCGAATCTTCCCGCCCCGCTTCGCGTCGCTGGCGAGCTGTGCTATGTTGTGCACATCAGCTTACACAGCGAAGTCATGCCATGAGCAGCAGCACGACATTGACGGTCCGGGTTTCTCCCCAGGTCAAGAAGCGACTCGGACGGTTGGCCGCGCACACCAAGCGCACGAAATCCTACCTTGCGGGCGAGGCGATCACCGATTTCGTCGACCGCGAGCTGGCGATCGTTGAAGGGATCGAGCAGGCCCTGAAGGATATGCATGCGGGCCGCGTTGTCCCGCACAAGGCAGCAATGCGGCGTCTGCGGGCGACTGTTGCGCGCGCGGCCAAGGCGAAATCGTGAGGGACGTTCTTTGGTCCGAGCGCGCACTTGACGATATGGATGCGCTGGCCGCCTACATTGCCGCCGACAATCCGATCGCGGCGTCACGGGTTCTCGATCGGATCGAAGCTACCGCCGATCGTCTCGGGCATGCGCCGATCGGTCGCCGGGGCCGGGTCGCCGGCACCTACGAAAAGCCGGTCGGAGGCCTGCCTTACATTATCGCCTATGCTCTTCAGACCCTACCCACCGGCGGCGAGCGTGTCGTCATTCTGCGCGTGATCCACGGCGCCAGGAACTGGCCGCAGGGCGAATGGCCGAAATGACCCTAGTGTCCCGATTCCGAAGTTCGTATGACCTCGCGGCGCCCTCTGCTACGAACTTCGGAATCGAAGGGCACTAGCAACTCTATGAGTCTAGTGTCCCTTTGAACCCGAAATTCGCAATCGCATTCGCCGCACGGTGTGTGCGAATTTCGGGTTCGGGACACTAGCCTCGATCGCGCACGAGCGGAGCAACCCAATGTCCAACACCTGGCGGCAGCTCAAGGCGTGGCCGGAGCTCATCCTGGAGCGGCTCGAGGACGCCGGCGTCGCGCGCATCGTCCTCAACCGGCCGGACAAGCGCAACGCGTGGACCGCCCAGCTGGCGGCGGCCTTCTTCGACTCGCTCGAGCTCGTGCGCGCCGACCGCGAGCTCAAGGTGGTCATCACCAAGGGCGCCGGACCATGCTTCAGCGCGGGGCTCGATCTGCATTTTCTCAAATCGGTCAGCTCGGGCCCGCTGCTCGATTGGGATCGGCCGAGCGCGACCATCAGGCTGGCGGAGGCGATCCGCGTGTTTCCCCGCGTGATGATCGCGCAGGTGCACGGCTATTGCCTCGGCGGCGCGCTCGGCATCATGAATTGCCACGACCTCGTCTTCGCCGCCGAGGACGCCCAGCTCGGCATGCCCGAGATCCTGCGCGGCAGCTTCGGCCAGCTCGTCACCTCGACGCTCATTCACGGCCGCATCCCGATCAAGAAGGTGGCGTTGATCCAGCTCGTCGGCCGCAATCTCACCGGCGTCGAAGCCGACCGTCTCGGCATCGTCTCGCAGGCGGTGCCGGCGGCCGAGCTCGAGAGCACGGTCAACGGCATCGCCCGCGAAATCGCCTCGCGCCATCTGGCGACGCTCGAGCACGCCAAGATCGCCGTGCAGATGGACCGCGACCTGTCGCTGTCCCAGGCGATCCAGCTCGACATGCTGGTCGGCGCGCGCATGAAGAGCGCCATGGACCCGACCGGCGACGTCGATTCGTATCTCGATTCGCAGAAGGGCGGCCCCAACTTGAGCTACAAGCGCCCGGATGTTTGACCCGAGCGAACCATCGCCGGCATTCCTGGACATGGGCGAAGCCCATCGGCCGGCAATGACGGCGCGCAAAGCGTAGGCGTAAGAGCGGCTCGATGCGCAGCTACCTCGACTTCGAAAAGCCGGTTGCCGAGCTCGAGGCCAAGGTCGAGGAGCTGCGCGCGCTGCAGACCGGCGAGACCGCGGTCGCCATCGGCGAGGAGATCGTGCGCCTGGAGGCCAAAGCGGCGCAGGCGCTCAAGGACCTCTACGCCGAGCTCACCCCGTGGCAGAAGACCCAGGTCGCCCGCCATCCCGAGCGGCCGCATTCGTTCGATTACATCAACGCCCTGGTGGCCGACTTCGCGCCGCTCGCCGGCGACCGCAAATTCGGCGAGGATGACGCGATCGTCGGCGGCTTCGGCCGGTTCCGCGGCGAGAGCATCTGCGTGATCGGCCACGAGAAGGGCTCCTCGACCGAGAGCCGGCTCAAGCACAATTTCGGCATGGCGCGGCCGGAAGGCTATCGCAAGGCCGAGCGGCTGATGGGCATGGCCGACCGCTTCGGCATTCCGGTGCTGTCGCTGGTCGACACCGCCGGCGCCTATCCGGGCATCGGGGCCGAGGAACGCGGCCAGGCCGAGGCGATCGCGCGCTCGACCGAGGCCTGCCTCGAGCTCGGCGTCCCCAACGTGGCGGTCATCGTCGGCGAAGGCGGTTCGGGCGGGGCGATCGCGATCGCCACCGCCAACCGGGTGCTGATGCTGGAGCACGCGATCTACAGCGTGATCTCGCCGGAAGGTGCCGCTTCGATCCTGTGGCGCGACACCGCCAAGGCGCAGGAAGCCGCGACCGGCATGAAAATCACCGCCCAGGACATGATCCGGTTCGGCGTCATCGACCAGATCGTCACCGAGCCGCCGGGCGGCGCCCATCGCGATCCGGCGGCGGCGATCGCCGCGACCGGCGAGGCGATCGCGAACGCGCTCGAGGAGCTCACCGGGCTCGACCGCGAGACCGTGCGCCGGCAACGGCGCGAGAAGTTTCTGGCGATCGGACGCACGATCGGATGAGCCGTGGCCGGCGGGCGCGGCCGGGGCGGCCGCCTGTGGAAGTCGGCTGATAAGCGTTTGTTTTCCAAAAGAATCTTAACCTGTGGCTTTTTCGCACCCTGCCCTGATCTTACCCAAGTCTTTGTCTAGCCTGCTCGCCGCCTTCGCTCTTGGGGGACGTCGGGGCACCTACCGCTACCTGTTTACCCTTCGTTCACCATCGGCATGCTCAATCGGTATCCACCATCGCGCCTTGCGATGGGCTTTCCTTCCGGGTAACGATTGGGTAGCGAGGGCTTGGGGAAGCCTGTTCGGTCGGGGGAGTTCAACGTTGCATCGTCGGCCTTTGGTCCGCTCGCTTTTGGCGTCCGCGGCGATCGCGGCTGCCATTGCGCTTGCCGGTTGTGACACGGACGGCACCCCCGCGGTTTCCGGCCGCAGCATGCAGCCGCTCTCCGAGCGCATGCTGGCGGAGATCGAGCGCCGGAACATGGAGAAGGAATCCCCGATCCTGGTGCGGCTCTTCAAGGAGGAGTCGGAGCTCGAGGTCTGGAAAGAGGACAAATCGGGCCGGCTCGCGCTGCTCAAGACCTATCCGATCTGCCGTTGGTCGGGCGAGCTCGGCCCCAAGGTCAAGGAAGGCGACCGCCAGGCGCCCGAGGGGTTCTACACCATTACCCCCGGCCTGATGAATCCGAACTCCAACTACTATCTCGCGATCAACATGGGTTTCCCGAACGCCTACGACAAGGCGAACGGACGCAGCGGCGCGTTCCTGATGATCCACGGCGACTGCTCCTCGCGCGGCTGCTACGCGATGACCGACGAGCAGATTGCCGAAATCTACGCGCTTGCCCGCGAATCCTTCTTCGGCGGCCAGCGCTCGTTCCAGATCCAGGCCTATCCGTTCCGGATGACGCCGATCAACATGGCGAAGCACCGCAACTCGCCGCACATGCCGTTCTGGAAAATGCTCAAGCAGGGCTACGACCATTTCGAGGTCACCAAGCTCGAGCCGAAGGTCGACGTGTGCGAGAAGCGCTACGTGTTCGATGCCGAGTCGTCGAGCAAGTTCAGCGCGGCCGACAGGTGCCCGGCCTACAAGGTGCCGGCCGATCTCGTCGCCGCGGTCAGGGACAAGCAGCGCCGCGACGACGTCCAGACCGCCGAGCTGATCAGCCGCGGGACGCCGGCCGCGCCGGTCAAGACCGGAACCGACGGCGGCATGAACCCGACCTTCCTGGCGGCGGTGAAGTCGCACGGCGGCCCGGGCGCGAATATTCGCACCGCCGCGGGCACCATCCCCGCTCACGTCAATCCGCCCGGTGAGCCGCAAGCCGAGACCACGACCGGAAGCACCATGAGCCTCGCGTCGACCGAATCGAAGCCGGCGGCGGCGCCGCGCTCGTCGATCCAGGTCGCCTCGGCATCGACCGGCGGCTCGGGCGGGATCGGCGGCTTCTTCGGCAACCTGTTCGGATCGAAGACCGAGAGCGAGCAGCCCGCCGCCGGGCTGCGCGGCTCGGCCGCCGACGCTCCGAAGCCGAAGGCGGCCCCCGCCGCCGCCAAGCCGGCGCAGACCGCCAAGCCGACGCAGACCGCCGCAGCCGGCGCCATCCGTCCGAAGCCGTCCGAGCCGGAGGCCAAGGCCAATGCCGGCGCGATCAAGCCGCAGCCTGTGCCGTCGACGCAGCAGGCGAGCGCCGAGCCGCAGAAGCCGGCCAACACGTCGAGCCTGCTCAACGGGGCGCAGCCGACGGTGCCCGCCGGCGGCTTCGAAAATCGCTTCGGCTCCTGGCGATAAATCAGACGACAGAAGACGGACGACAGAGGACGGAATGATGTCCGTCGTCTGACGTCCGTCGTCCGTCGTCTGCTTACGCGAACCGCCCGTGGCAGTGCTTGTACTTCTTGCCTGAGCCGCACGGGCAGGTTTCGTTGCGCCCGACCTTGCCCCAGCTCGAAGGATCGTTGGGGTTGCGCGCGGCAGCGCGTGCCGTGCCGTTGCCATTGCCGGCGAAGGCGGGAACCAGCGGCGCGTCGGCCATCGCCATCTCGTCGAGGCCGGTTGCCGGGTCGATCTTGTGCGCCTCCATATAGGGCAGCGTCGCCGGCGTCTCCGGCGGCGCCGTCCTGATCTCGACCCGCATCAATTGCGACGTCACCGCCTCGCGCAGACTCGTGCTCATCGTCTCGAACAGATTGAACGATTCCGCCTTGTACTCGTTGAGCGGATCGCGCTGGCCGTAGCCGCGCAGCCCGATCACCTGCCGCAGGTGCTCGAGCATGACCAGGTGCTCGCGCCAGAGGTGGTCGAGCGTCTGCAGCAGGATCGATTTCTCCACATAACGCATGATGTCGGCACCGTACTGCGCGACCTTCGACGCCATGTGCTCGTCCGCGCGCCGCTCGATGCGGGAGAGCAGCTCCTCGTCGGCGATACCTTCTTCCTTCGCCCATTCGTCGACCGGCAGGTCGAGGTCGAGCACGCGCTTGAGCTCCTCGCGCAGCCCCTTGGTGTCCCACTGCTCGGGGTAGGCGTTCTCGGGGACGTGCTTGGCGAGGAGGTCCTCGATGGCGGCGTGGCGCATGTCGGCGACGATCTCGTTGCAGGCCTCGTCCTTCATCCACTCGACGCGCTGGTCGAAGATCACCTTGCGCTGGTCGTTCATCACATTGTCGAACTTCAGCAGGTTCTTGCGGATGTCGAAGTTGCGCGCCTCCACCTTGCTCTGCGCCTTCTCCAGCGCCTTGTTGATCCAGGAATGGACGATCGCCTCGTTCTCCTTGAGGCCGAGGCGCTGCAGCATGCTGTCGAGCTTGTCGGTCCCGAAGATGCGCATCAGGTCGTCTTCCAGCGACAGGAAGAACCTCGAATGCCCGGGGTCGCCCTGCCGGCCGGAGCGGCCGCGCAGCTGGTTGTCGATGCGCCTCGACTCGTGCCGCTCGGTGCCGAGCACGAACAGGCCCCCGGCCGCCAGCGCCTTCTCCTTGAGCCGCGCCACCTGGGCGCGGATCTCGGCCGCGCGCGGATCGCGCTCGCGCTCGCGCGGGTCCTCGATGTCGCTCAGCTCCTGGCGGATGCGCATGTCGGCATTGCCGCCGAGCTGGATGTCGGTGCCGCGGCCCGCCATGTTGGTGGCGATGGTGATCGCGCCCGGCACCCCGGCTTGCGCGATGATGTAGGCCTCCTGCTCGTGGTAGCGGGCGTTGAGGATGGCGAACACCTTGGCCTTGGAGGCGCCGTCGTCGCCGCTGTAGAGCGCCGCAAACGCATTGGGGTCGGCAAAATCGTGCTGCTCCCAGCCGGCCTGGCGCAGCATCTCGGCCAGCTGCTCCGATTTCTCGATCGACGTGGTGCCCACCAGCACCGGCTGGCCGCGCACCTTGCAGTCGTCGATCAAAGCGAGGATCGAGCGGTATTTCTCGGCCGCCGTGCGGTAGACCTCGTCATCGTCGTCGAGCCGCACCATCGGCATGTTGGTCGGCACCTCGATCACTTCCAGGTTGTAGATGTCGAGGAACTCGTCCGCCTCGGTCAGCGCCGTGCCGGTCATGCCGGCGAGCTTCTCGTACATGCGGAAGTAGTTCTGGAACGTGATCGAGGCCAGCGTCTGGTTCTCGGGCTGGATCGGCTGGTGCTCCTTGGCCTCCAGCGCCTGGTGCAGCCCCTCCGAATAGCGCCGTCCCGGCATCATGCGGCCGGTGAACTCGTCGATGATCACCACCTCGGCGTTGCGCACGATGTAGTCCTTGTCGCGCTGGAACAGCTTGTGCGCGCGCAGTCCCTGGTTGACGTGATGCACGGTCGAGACGTTCTCGACCTCGTAGAGGTGGTCGCCCTTGAGCAGATTGTCCGCCCGCAGCATCTGCTCCATCTTCTCCATGCCGGCTTCGGTCAGCGTCACCGTGCGCTGCTTCTCGTCGACCTCGTAGTCGGCCTTGTCCAGCTTCGGGATATAGGCATCGATGGTATTGTAGAACTCGGAGCGGTCATCGAGCGGCCCCGAGATGATCAGCGGGGTCCTGGCTTCGTCGATCAGGATCGAGTCGACCTCGTCGACGATCGCGTAAATGTGCCCGCGCTGGACCATGTCCTCCAGCCGGTACTTCATGTTGTCGCGCAGATAGTCGAAGCCGAGCTCGTTGTTGGTGCCGTAGGTGACGTCGCAGTCGTAGGCGACCTTGCGCTGCTCGTCGTCGAGCCCGTGCACGATCACCCCGACCTTGAGGCCGAGGAACTTGTAGATCTCCCCCATCCATTCGGAGTCGCGCTTGGCCAGATAGTCGTTGACCGTGACCACGTGCACGCCGCGCCCGGAAAGCGCGTTGAGATAGACCGGCAAGGTCGCCACCAGGGTCTTGCCTTCGCCGGTCTTCATCTCGGCGATCCGCCCCTCGTGCAGCACCATGCCGCCGATCAGCTGGACGTCGAAGTGTCGCTGCCCCAAGGTGCGCTTGCCGGCCTCGCGCACGGTGGCGAACGCCTCGACCAGGATGTCGTCGAGCGAGGCGCCCTCGGCGACCTGCTTCTTGAATGCCTCGGTGCGCGCCCGCAGCGCCTCGTCGGAGAGCTTCTCGAGCTCGCCCTCGAGCGCATTGATCTCCGCCACCCGCGGCATGTAGCTCTTGATCCGCCGCTCGTTCGACGAGCCGAAAAACTTGCGGGCAAGGGCGCCGATCATGCGGTGAGTCCTTCAGGTCCTGTCAGATGCCGCTGCCGCACTCTACCAAATCCGCTCCGGAGAAACGCCACAGCAGAACCGATCCTTGCCGCGGCAATCCGCGCGCATGTTCATCCATGACCGCTGAATGCGGAATTGCCGCACTTTATCGGGCTACTTTCATGCAAACGGCGGCTTGCGGCCGGAACGGCCGGCTTTTGCGGAGAGATAGGAGGGGGTAACATCCTTGTCAATCGGCGATTCCTGCTCACGTTATCGTCAAAATCGACCCCTACTGCGGTCGTTGCCAAGGGGGAGCGATTGCGCGACTGTCCGCCGCCTCCGCAGCCGCCGGTCGCTTGAGCCCAGGATTACACCATGATTTCGGAAAATTCGCTGCCTCGATCCGCGCCCGCCCGGCGCGCGATCGCGCTCGCCGCCGTCGCGGCGCTCCTGTTCGTGCTGCCGATCGCATCCGGCTGCTCGAAGGACAGCTCCAAGCAGGAGGCTTCCTCCGCGTCCGACCCGGTGGTGGCCCGCGTCAACGGCGTCGATATCAAGCAGAGCGACCTCACGCTCGCCGAGGAGGACGTTGGCGCCGACATGCAGTCGGCATCGCCCGACGCCAAGCGCGAGCAGCTGATCAGCTATCTCTCCGACATCATCCTGGTCACCCAGGCGGCGGAAAAAAAGAACCTGGCCGACAACGCCGACTTCAAGCGGCGGCTCGCCTTCCTGCGCAACAAGCTGCTGATGGGCTTCGGGCTGCAGGACGAAGCCAAGAACGCGCTCACCGACGAAGCCATGCGTCAGGTCTACGAGGAGGCGGTGAAATCCATGGGCGGCCAGGAAGAGGTGCGCGCCCGCCACCTCCTGGTGGACACCGAGGAGGAGGCCAAGACGATCCTCGAGCAGATCAAGAATGGCGCCGATTTCGCCACCCTCGCCAAGGAGAAATCCAAGGATCCCGGCGCGGCCGACGGCGGCGATCTCGGTTATTTCAGCAAGGAGCAGATGGTGCCGGAATTCGCCGAGGTCGCGTTCAAGATGTATCCGGGCCAGCTCTCCAATCCGGTGAAGACGCAGTTCGGCTGGCACATCATCAAGGTCGAGGACAAGCGCACCAAACCGGTGCCGGAATTCGAGAAGGTCAAGGACCAGATCGAGGCCTTCCTGATGCGCAAGGCGCAGACCGAGTATGTCGCCAAGCTGCGCCAGAACGCCAAGATCGAACGCCTCGACAAGGCCGACGGGCAGGAGAAGAACTGACCGGCGCTGCATCTCGCAACGTCGTGCCCGGCCTGCTGCTGCCTTGTGCCGGGCATCCACGTCTTTAAAACAGTGCGGATCATTTCAAGACGTGGATGGCCGGACGAGCCGGCCATAGCGATGAAGCAACGCCATGACAACCACCGTCTCCCCGCTCGCGCCCGCGCATTTTCCCGACATGCCGCCGATCGACGGCGTGCGGATCGCGACCGCCGCCGCCGGCATTCGCTATGTCGGGCGCACCGACGTGCTGCTGGCGTTGTTCGAGAAGGGCACGACGGTCGCCGGCGTGCTCACGCGCTCGAAATGTCCGTCCGCCCCGGTCGACTGGTGCCGCGCGCATCTCAGGGGCGGCGAGGCCGCCGCGCTCATCGTCAATTCGGGCAATGCCAACGCCTTCACCGGCAAGCCCGGGCGGGAGGCGACGAAGCTCACCGCGAAGCTCGCCGCCGAGGCCGCCGGATGCGACCCCTCGCAAGTCTTTCTGGCGTCGACCGGCGTGATCGGCGAGCCGCTCGATGCGTCGAAATTCGGCGCCGTGATGAATGCGCTCACGGCGAGCGCCGCGGCCGGCGGATGGCACGCGGCCGCCCAGGCCATCATGACCACCGATACCTTCCCGAAGGGCGCCGCCGCGATCGCGCGGCTCGGCGCGACGCCCGTCACCATCTGCGGCATCGCCAAGGGCGCCGGCATGATCGCGCCCGACATGGCGACCTTGCTCGCCTTCGTGTTCACCGATGCGGCGATCTCGCCGCGTATCCTGCGTGGCCTGCTCAAGGACGGCGTCGCCGACACCTTCAACGCGGTGACGATCGACGGCGACACCTCGACCTCGGACACGCTGCTGGCTTTCGCCACCGGGGCTGCCGCCGCGCGCGGCGCGCCGAAGATCACGCTGGCGTCCGACCCGCGGCTGGCAGCCTTCCGCAAGGCCTTCGACGCCGTGCTCGCCAACCTCGCCGAGCAGGTGGCGCGCGACGGCGAGGGCGCCCGCAAGCTGGTCGAGGTCGTGGTCGAGGGCGCGATATCGCGGCGCTCGGCGCGCAAGATCGCGCTCTCGATCGCCAATTCTCCGCTGGTGAAGACCGCGATCGCCGGCGAGGACGCCAATTGGGGGCGCGTGGTCATGGCGGTCGGCAAGGCCGGCGAGCCCGCCGATCGCGACAAGCTGTCGATCTGGTTCGGCGGCATCCGCGTCGCCCACAAGGGCGAACGCGATCCCGCCTACGACGAGGCCGAAGTCTCGGCGGCGATGAAGCGGCCGGAGATCACGTTGAAGGTCGCGCTCGGGCTCGGGCGCGGGCGCGACCGGGTGCTCACCTGCGACCTCACCAAGGACTATGTCGCCATCAACGGCGATTACCGGTCGTAATTCGTTAAATGTAAGTCACTATTAACCAGTGCAAAGAGACCGACCATTTATTCAATTGCGTTGAAGCGTCCTTAACTCTGGGTTGCCTAGCATGAATGTAGGGCCGCGAACGTGAAACTCGTCCTCGTCGCGGCTTGCGCCCTCGTCGATCCGGACGGACGAGTGCTGATCGCGGAGCGTCCGGCGGGCAAGCCGATGGCTGGCCTGTGGGAATTTCCCGGCGGCAAGGTCGAGGCGGGCGAGCGGCCCGAAGAGACCTTGATCCGGGAGCTGAAGGAGGAACTGGGAATCGTCGTCAACGAGGCATGCCTCGCACCGCTCACCTTCGCGAGCCACGCTTACCCGGACTTCTATCTGCTGATGCCGCTGTTCGTTTGTCGGCGTTGGGAGGGGACGGTGACGGCGCTGGAAGGCCAGGGGCTCGCGTGGGTGCGACCGAACCGGTTGCGGGACTACCCGATGCCACCCGCCGACGTGCCGCTGGTGTCTCATCTGATGAGCTTGTTGTGAATCGAATGTCGAAAAGCCTATCGGGGAAGAGCATGTCCAAGAAGACCAAGCTTCGCGCGACCATCGCCATCATGCGCAAGCGCCTCGCCACCGACGAGCAAGGCGCCACCGCGATCGAATACGCTATGATCGCTGCCGGGATCGGCGCCGCGCTCGCCGCGACGGTCACGAGTCTCGGCTCGGCCGTCAACGGCCTTTACACCAGCATTGCGTCGATATTCCCCTGACGACCCACTACTGACCCCTGTCCCCCGGCACCGGAATCTCCCTCACACCGAGTGCATCCGCTAGGCGATGCCGCGCCGAGCCGGGCGCGAGCGGCTTTTGCTGGCTCGCATGCGGCGCCCAACCCGAGAGCCAGACGATCTCGAACGTCGCCCGGATGCGGCCATCCGGATCGGAAAATCGCGCGCCATAGATCTCCATCATCCGTGCGAGCAGCGCGCGCTTGAGCGGCCGGCGGCGGCGCTCGACCAAGGCATTGGTTGCGCCCATGCGGCGTAGATCGTGCAGCAGCGCGATCGGCGATGCATAGCGCACCGTCAGCCGGTCGACGTCGGTCACCGGCAGGGCGAAGCCGGCGCGTTGGAGGAGCGCGCCGAGCTCGCGGACGTCGGCGAAAGGCGCAACGCGCGGCGAGATGCCGTCCTCGATCTCCGCCTCGGCGGCCGCGAAGGCCTGACGCAGCTCGGTGAGCGTGTCGCCGCCGGCGAGCGCCGCGAGCAACAGCCCGTCGGGCTTGAGTGCGCGCCGGATCTGGATGAGCGTGCCCGGCAGATCGTTGACGAGCTCGAGCGCGAGCGCGGACACGACGAGATCGAGCGAGCCGTCGCGGAACGGCAGCGCCTCCTCGTCGGCGGCGACGGCGAGCTCCCCCGCCCTGCCCGGCGAGCGGGGGAGGGAGAACGGAGCAACTCCGGCGAGCGCGTCGGCCGCGATGATGGTGCCGACCTTCCCGCTCCCGGCCAGCACCCGGCGCACGGCATCGGTCGGGGTGCCGAGATCGACCGTGCATTCGAACCGGCGCAGCACCGCCGCGAGCCGATCGGAAAGCTCCTCCGCCACGCGCTCGATCAGGAACGTCGACGGCCCGAGCGCCGCCGCGCGCAGGCGCCGGGCGCGCAAGAGTTGGCGGTCGAAGACGAGGGACCCTGATGCCATCAGTCTTTCGTCTGTGGTCATGGATTCCGGCCCTCGGTCGCTACGCTCGCTCGGCCGGAATGACAAGGACGTTGAGACCGGGGCGAAGGAACGATACCGTGCCGCCATGCACGGGGACATCACAGCCGGCGCAACCCGTACCGGCCGCCTGACCCGCTTTGCCGCAGCCCTGCGCGCGAGCCTCGGCCTCGTCGTCGACGTCGCGCTGCCGCGGCTTTGCCCCGCCTGCCGCGAGCCGGTTGGCGACGAGGGGCTGTGCCCGGCTTGCTGGTCGAAGCTCTCGTTCATCGCGCCGCCCTATTGCGAGCGGCTCGGCATTCCATTCCCGTTCGACGGCGGCCCGGGGCTGCTCTCCATGGAGGCGATCGCCGATCCGCCCGCCTACAATCGGGCGCGCGCTGCGGTCCGTTATGACGACGTCGCCCGCGCCCTCGTCCATGCCTTGAAATACGGCGACCGGCTCGATCTTGCGCCCACCATGGGGCGGTGGATGGCGAATGCCGGCCGCGAGCTCATCGCGAGTGCCGACGCCATCGTGCCGGTGCCGCTGCACTGGCGACGGCAATGGGCGCGGCGGTTCAATCAATCGGCACTGCTCGCCGAGATCATCTCCAAGACCGGCGGCGGTCTGGTCGCGCATACGGCGCTCAAGCGGGTCAAGGCCACGCCCCAGCAGGTCGGCCTGCCGAAAACCGAGCGCGCGCTCAACGTCCAGGGCGCGTTCCGCGTATCCGCCGAGGGCAAGGCCGAAGTGGCCGGACGAAGGCTCCTGCTGGTCGACGACGTCCTCACCTCGGGCGCCACCGTCGATGCCTGTGCACGGGCGCTGCTGCGCGCCGGCGCGGCCAGCGTCGATGTCCTGGTCTTCGCCCGGGTTGTGGCGGCGGTTCGCCCTCCCATATAACAATGTGACAAGCGCCACCCATGACCATGCCGCAGATCGACATCTATACCACCCGCTACTGCCCTTACTGCATCGCCGCCAAGCGGCTTCTGTCGCACAAGGGCGTCGCGTTCACCGAAATCGACGTGAGCCGCGATCAGGTCGAGCGCAGCCGGATGGTGATGCGCGCCAATGGACGCATGACCGTGCCGCAAATCTTCGTCGGCGCGACCCATGTTGGCGGCTACGACGATCTTTACGCGCTCGACCGGGCCGGCAAGCTTGATCCGTTGCTGACAACGGACGGCGCCGGTGCCCTCGCGACGGCAGACCAGGAGCCTTCGGCATGAGCACCGGCAACGCTTCGACCTTCACCGCCGGGCTCATCCAGATGCGCTCCGGGCTCGACCCGCAAGCCAACCTTGACGCGGCGCTGAGGCTGATCGAGGAGGCCAAGGCTGGCGGCGCCGATTACGTGCTCACCCCCGAGATGACCAACATCCTGGAGGTCAAGCGCAAGCGGCTGTTCGCCGCGATCGTGGCCGAGGAGAGCGACGCGAGCCTCGCCACCTTCCGCGAACTGGCGCGCCGGCTCGGCATCTTTCTTCATGTCGGCTCGCTTGCGATCAAGCTCTCGCCCGACAAGGCGGCGAACCGCTCGTTCCTGATCGACCGGCAGGGCGAGATTGTCGCGCGCTACGACAAGATCCACATGTTCGACGTCGATCTCGCCAACGGCGAAAGCTATCGCGAATCGCGCAACTACCGGCCGGGCGAGATCGCCGTGGTCGCCGACCTGCCCTGGGGGCGACTGGGGCTCACGGTCTGCTACGATCTCCGTTTCCCCGCCCTCTATCGCGCGCTGGCGGAGGCCGGCAGCTCGTTCCTGGCGATTCCGTCGGCCTTCACCCGGCAGACCGGCGAGGCGCATTGGCACGTGCTCAACCGCGCCCGCGCGATCGAGAACGGCTCGTTCGTGCTGGCGGCGGCGCAGGGCGGCAAGCACGAGAACGGCCGCGAGACGTTCGGTCATTCGCTGGTCGTCGACCCCTGGGGCCGCATTCTCGCCGAAGGCGGCACCGAGCCCGGCGTCGTGCTGGCATCGATTGATCCGGCCGAGGTGGCGGCGGCGCGGGCAAAAATCCCCTCGCTCCAGCATGGGCGGCGGTTCGAGATCATCGAGCCGATGGCGGAGCCCGTCCACCTGCATGCGGTCCGAGGCCCGTCATGATCCGCTATGCGCTCGCCTGCGACCAGGGGCATACGTTCGAAAGCTGGTTCCAGAATTCCGCGGCCTACGACAAGCAGGCCAAGCGCGGGCTGGTCACCTGCCCGCATTGCGGCTCCGCCAAGGTCGAGAAGGCGCTGATGGCGCCGCAGCTGTCGGGCACGAAGAAGCGGGGCAAAACGCCTGCTCCATCGCAAGATGCACCGGCGCCGCAGGTGCCGGCACCCGTGCCCGCGCCCGATGCGCCCGCTCCCGTCGCCATGATGTCGCCGCCGGAGCGCGAGTTCCGCAAGAAGCTCAAGGAGCTGCGCGACCACCTGACCAAGAACGCCGACTATGTTGGGCAGAAGTTTCCCGAGGAAGCGCGCAAGATGCACTACGGCGAGATCGAGCACCGCTCGATCTACGGCGAGGCCTCGCCCCAGGACGCCAAGGAGCTGCACGAGGAGGGCATCGAGTTTCATCCGCTGCCGGTGCTGCCCGACGAGCGGAATTAGCCAGCGCGCACCTTCAATGGGCCCACAGCAAGAGCGCGACCCCGAGCACGATCAGCACGATGCCGACGATCTCGCGCGGCGTGGTCGCCTGCTTGAAGATGAAACGCGAGATGGCTTGCGCGAACAGCACCTCGACGAGCGCAAGCGTGCGCACGCTCGCGGCGCTGGCAAGCGCAAAGGCGAGGAACCAGAACTGCGAGGCCAGCGCGCCCATGAAGCCGGCGAACAGCGACGGCCGCCACTCCCGTACGATAGCGGTGAGCACGGCGCGGTCGCGCAGCCACAGATAGACCGATAGCACCGCCGACTGGCCCACAAGGCCGACCACCAGCGTGAAGGTCGCGGCGACCACGTAGTTCGGCACTCCGAGGCTCAAGATCGCCCCGCGGTAGCCGACCGCCGAGAGCCCAAACATGGCGCCGGCGGCGAGGCCGAGCAGCGTGGCCCGCAGATCCAGCGACGTGCCGGGCTTGAGCGCCATGATGACGACGCCGGTGGTGGCGAGCAGGATCGCTCCCGCCATGGCCGGCGTCACGACGTCGCCCAGGAACACGAGGCCGAACAGCGCAACGTGCACCGGTTCGGTCTTGATGTAGGCGTAGATCACCACGAAGGAGCGGTCGCTCATGGCCGCGAGCATCAGCGCAGTGGCGGCGATTTGCGCCAGCGCGCCGTCGATCACCCAGGGCCAAAAAACAAGCGGCGGGCGCGGCAGGTCGGCGCCGGTCGCCGTCAACACCACCGCGAGGAAGACGAGTGCAAATGGAAACCCGAACAGGAAGCGCACATGGGTCGCGCCCACGGTGCCGAGCCGCGCGGTGAGCTCGCGCTGGGTGGCGTTGCGGACGGTCTGCGCGGCGGCGGCGATGACGGTGAACAGCGCCCAGAGCCAGCTCGAGTCGGGCATCGGCTAGGCGGGCTTCTCCGCCACCACCATGTAGTTCACGTCCATGTCGGTGGAGATCTGCCAACGGTCGGCGATCAGGTTGTAGATCACGCCGGTCTCGTCGATCACCCGCAGGCCGCTCTTTTCCAGCGCGATCTCGAGCTCGTTCGGGGTGACGAACTTGTCCCACTGGTGGGTGCCGCGCGGCAGCCAGCCCAGCACGTATTCGGCCCCCACGATGGCGAGCGCGAAAGCCTTGAGGGTGCGGTTGAGCGTCGCCGTGATCATCAGCCCGCCGGGCTTCACCATCTCGGCGCAGCGCCGCACGAACAGCGGCACGTCGGCGACGTGCTCGACCACCTCCATGGCGAGCACGACGTCGAAGCGCTCGCCGGCATCCGCCAGCGCCTCGGCGGTGGTGTCGCGGTAATCGACCGCGAGCCCGGTCTCGGCGGCGTGCAGCTTGGCGGCCCCGATATTGGCGGCCGCCGGATCGGCGCCGACCATGGCGGCCCCGAGGCGCGCCAACGGCTCGCTCAAGATGCCGGCACCGCAGCCGATGTCGAGGATGCGCAAGCCGGACAGACAATCGAGCTGCTTGCCGTCGCGTGCGAACCGCCGGCCGGCCGCCTCCTTGATGAAGCCGAGCCGCACCGGATTGAACTTGTGCAGCACGCCCATCTTGCCGCGCGGGTTCCACCACTCGGCCGCCAGCGCCGAGAAGCGGTCGACCTCGGCCTGGTCGACGGTGGAGCCGCGCGCCGGCTTCATGCTGATCGCCATAGACCCTGCTCCAAAGGCGCGGTTGCCCTCATCCAACCTCGCCGGTATGTATACGCGTCTTTTTGCGCGGGGGCTCGCAATAAGGCTTGGTTCCGCGCCCAGCCCCGCCCGAGACCTGTCCGCCATGGCTCGCCTGGTGATGAAGTTCGGCGGCACCTCGGTCGCCGATATCGAGCGCATCCGCAACGTCGCGCGCCACGTGCAGCGGGAGATCACCGCCGGCCACGAGGTTGCCGTCATCGTCTCCGCCATGTCCGGCGCCACCAACCAGCTCGTCGCCTGGTGCCGCGAGGCGGCCGCGCTGCACGATGCCCGCGAATACGACGCGGTCGTGTCCTCGGGCGAGCAGGTCACCGCCGGTCTCCTGGCCATCGTGCTGGAGGGGATGGGCATCAATGCCCGCTCCTGGCAGGGCTGGCAGCTGCCGATCCTGACCTCCAACGCCCACGCCTCGGCGCGCATCCTCGACATCAATGGCACGGAGCTCGTCAAGCGCTTCAAGGAGCGCCACGAGGTGGCGGTGCTCGCCGGCTTCCAGGGCATGCACAAGGACACCGGCCGGATCACCACGCTGGGGCGCGGCGGCTCGGACACCTCGGCGGTCGCGGTCGCCGCCGCCATCCAGGCCGAGCGCTGCGACATCTATACCGACGTGGACGGCGTCTACACCACCGACCCGCGCATCGTGCCGCGCGCGCAGCGCCTTCCCAAGATCGCCTACGAGGAGATGCTGGAGCTCGCCTCGCTCGGCGCTAAGGTCATGCAGGTGCGCTCGGTCGAGCTCGGCATGGTGCACAATGTGCGCATCTTCGTGCGCTCGAGCTTCGAGAAGCCCGAGGACATCGATCCGCACGGCACACCGCCCGGAACGCTCATTTGCGGCGAGGAGGAGATCGTGGAACAGCAGGTCGTCACCGGCATCGCCTTCTCCAAGGACGAGGCGCAGATATCGATCCGCCGCGTACAGGACAAGCCGGGGGTTGCGGCCGCCATCTTCGGTCCGCTGGCGGAGGCCAATATCAACGTCGACATGATCGTGCAGAACGTCTCTTCCGACGGGGCGACCACCGACCTCACCTTCACGGTCCCGGCGTCCGACTACCAGCGGGCGACCGACGTGCTGATCAAGTCCAAGGGCCAAGTCGGCTACGAGCGGCTCGACGGCGCCAACGACGTGGCCAAGGTCTCGGTGATCGGGATCGGCATGCGCAGCCACGCCGGCGTCGCCGCCAAGGCGTTCAAGGCGCTGGCCGAGAAGGGCATCAACATCCGCGCCATCACCACCTCGGAGATCAAGTTCTCGCTGCTGATTGACGCCAATTACACCGAATTGGCGGTGCGGACGCTGCACAGCCTTTACGATTTGGATAAATAGCAGCGAGCATTGGCCGCTGGCGTGAAGCGAAAAAAGCGAATAGCGAGTAGCGAATAGCGAATGGAATGCGCGTGTTGCGCTATTCGCCACTCGGCCATTCGCTATTCGCTTTGCCCCGCGGGGCCTTTGGCCATGCCCTCCGTCGTCTCCTACGCCCAGCGCTACGAAGACCTCTACCTCCTGCGCTGCTTCGGCAGCCGCCCCGAGGGCTTCTATATCGACATCGGCTCGGGCCATCCGGTCTACGACAACATGTCGTTCGCGTTCTATCTCCGGGGCTGGCGCGGCATCACGGTCGAGCCGAATCCGTGGCTGGCGCGCCTCACCCGCGCGGTGCGGCCGCGCGATCGGCACCTGGAGGCGGTCGTCGGCGCCGCATCCGGCGAAACGACCTTCTACGTGGTGCACGATTTCCACGGGCTCTCGACCGCGATCGAAGGCCATGCCCGCTCGGCGCAAACGCAGTTCGGCAAGGGCTCGGACGCGATCACCGTGCCGATGACGACCTTGCGTGAGCTTTGCACCGGCCACGTCCCGGCTGCGTTCGATTTCCTCAAGGTCGACGTCGAAGGCGCCGAGAAGGACGTGCTGCTCGGCGGCGACTGGCAAAGCTACCGGCCGAAGGTGGTGGTCGCGGAGGCGCTCGCGCCCTACACGCTGGCGCCCGCCTGGCAGGACTGGGAGCCGTTTTTGGCCAAGCACGGCTATCGCTATGTCCTGTTCGACAGCCTCAACCGCTATTACCTCGCCGAGGAGGCGAACGAGCTTGCCCGCTGGTTCGAGACCGCGCCGGCTTCGTTCGACGACGCCGTCCAGTTCCGCAACGTCAAGCCCGCGCTCGCCGACGAGGCGCATCCCGATCATCGGCTGGCGACCCTGCTCGCCGGCGCCGCGATGACGCGCCTGCCGCTCCTCGAACGCGACCTCCTTTTGGGGCTGCTCACCGGCGACATTCCTCCAGCCGCGCTCGAAAAACCCGCCGGCGCGGACGACGTCGCCCGCGCGGTCGAGCGGCTGTTCGGGCCGGATGCGGCACTGTCCACGGAGGATTTGAAGCTTCCTCCTGCCCCCCGCCTGCGCGAGGTCTACGCCGCGCTCATCGACAGCGACCAATTCCGCGCTGCCTGCGGCCGGATTTCCGCGAGTTATGCGTGGTAGCGCGTGCGGCGATAGGGCGGCACCGGTCGGCAGGCCCGCTGGCTCGCGGCCCGACCTGATCGTTGGCACTCGCTCGGCCCCGGGGACGTGTCCCTCCCCGGTGCTTTGGCTTGCGGTTTGCATGTCGCATTCGCTATAGGCCATGAGCGAGAGACTGCCGTGGGCCGCGGGCCCTGCGGAAACTCTTTAGCCTGATTGCGTGGCAGCGGGGGCACATGGCCCCGGCCGCATCCGCCGTCCGAGGGATCACGTCATGCGTGGCGCGCTCGGCGGTCCGCGCGTGCTGTTGCGCCGGCTTCGCGAGGTGATGGCGGAGCCGGTCAGCGCGCAGGAACGCCTGGACAAGATCGTGGTGCTGATCGCCGCCAACATGGTGGCGGAGGTCTGCTCCGTCTACGTGTTGCGCGTGGACGGCACGCTCGAGCTTTACGCCACCGAGGGCCTCAAGAAAGAGGCCGTGCACCAGACCGTGCTGCGCTCGGACGAGGGTCTGGTCGGCCTGGTCGCGAGCGAAGCCAATCCCATCAACCTGTCGGAGGCGCAGGCGCACCCCGCCTTCTCGTACCGGCCGGAGACCGGCGAGGAGATCTACCACGCCTTCCTGGGCGTGCCGGTGCTGCGCGCCGGCAACACGCTCGGCGTGCTGGTGGTGCAGAACCGGGCGCGGCGCACCTATACCGAGGAGGAAGAGGAGGCGCTGCAGACGACCGCGATGGTGCTCGCCGAGATGATCGCCTCCGGCGAGCTCTCGGCGATCGCCCGGCCCGGCGTCCCCGAGCCCGCCGCGCGCCGGCCGATGCACCTCACCGGCACCGCGCTCAACGACGGCATCGCGCTCGGCCACGTCGTGCTGCACGAGCCGCGCGTCGTCATCACTAATTTCATCGCCGACGACGTGCCGAAAGAGTTGAAGCGGCTGGAGGCCGCGCTCGAGACGATGCGATCGGACCTCGACGTATTGCTCGAGCGCGGCGAGGTCGCCGACGGCGGCGAGCATCGCGACGTGCTCGAAGCCTACCGCATGTTCGCCTATGACCGCGGCTGGGTGCACCGCCTCGAAGAGGCGGTGGCGACCGGCCTCACCGCCGAGGCCGCGGTCGAGCGCGTGCAGTCGGATTCCCGCGCGCGCATGCTGCGCGCGACCGACCCCTATCTGCGCGAGCGGCTGCACGATCTCGACGAGCTTGCCAACCGCCTGATGCATCAGCTCACCGGCCAGGACCATGCGCCGGCGCGCGAACGGCTGCCGGAGAACGCGGTGCTGGTCGCCCGCTCTATGGGCCCGGCGGCGCTGCTCGACTACGACCGCAAGCGGCTGCGCGGCCTTGTGCTCGAGGAAGGCGGCCCCAATTCCCACGTCGCGATCGTCGCGCGCGCCCTCGGCATCGCGGCGGTCGGCGAGATCGCCAACGCCACCGGCATCGCCGACCCCGGCGATGCCATCATCGTCGACGGCTCGACCGGCGACGTGCACGTGCGCCCGTCGCCCGACATGGAGGCGGCCTATATCGAGCGGGTACGGCTGCGCGCGCGCCGGCAACTGCAATATCTCGCGCTCCGCGACAAGCCGTGCGTGACCAAGGACGGCGAGAAGGTCACGCTGATGATCAATGCCGGGCTTTCCGTCGACCTGCCGCACATCGAGGAGACCGGCGCCGCCGGCATCGGCCTGTTCCGCACCGAGCTGCAATTCATGGTGGCGGCGAGCTTCCCGCGCACCGCCGAGCAGTTCTCGCTCTATCGCGCGGTGCTCGACGCCGCCGGCGCGCGGCCGGTGACCTTCCGCACCCTCGACATCGGCGGCGACAAGGTGCTGCCCTACATGCGCAACCTCGAGGAGGAGAACCCGGCGCTCGGTTGGCGCGCAATACGACTAGGTCTCGACCGGCCGGGCCTGTTGCGCAGCCAGGTGCGCGCGCTGCTGCGCGCCGCCGGCGGTCGCGACTTGAAAATCATGTTCCCGATGATCGCGACGGTCGAAGAATTCGACGAGGCCAAGGCGCTGATCGAGCGTGAGCTCACCCACCTGCGCCGCCACAGCCACAAGCTGCCCGAGCGGGTCGACGTCGGCACCATGGTCGAGGTTCCCTCCCTGCTCTACCAGCTCGACGAGCTGTTGACGCGGGTCGATTTCCTCTCGGTCGGCTCCAACGATCTGATGCAGTTCTTCTATGCCGCCGACCGCAGCAATGCGCGCGTCGCCGACCGTTTCGATCCGCTCTCGGCGCCGGTGCTGCGCGCGCTCAGGGACATCGCGTCGAAAGGCAAGGCCCACGGCAAGCCGGTGACGCTGTGCGGAGAGCTCGCCTCGAAGCCGATCGGCGCGCTTGCGCTGGTCGCGCTCGGCTACCGCTCGCTGTCGCTCTCGCCCTCGGCGGTCGGTCCGGTCAAGGCCATGCTGCTCGAGCTCGATGCCGGCAAGGCGGGGGCTTTGGTCGGGGAACTGCTCAAGAGCCCGGCTGGCAGCGTGTCGATCCGCGAGCGGCTCAAGGCCTTCGCCGCGGAACAAAGCCTGCAGATTTAACCACGCGTCCGTGGTGTGAACGAATGCTGCCCGAAGCAAAGCTCGATGGATTGCTGGCCCGCCACCACGCGGTCGAAGCCGAGCTTGCGAGCCAGGTCACACCCGAGACCTATGTCAAGCTCTCGCGTGAGTTCGCCGAGCTCGGTCCGATCGTCGAGGCCGTGAAGAACTATCGTAGCGTCGTCGCCGAGATCGCGGGCCTCGAAGCGTTGCTCGACGATCCCGCGACCGACGCCGAGATGCGCCAGATGGCGGCCGCCGAGAAGCCGCAGCTCGAGCAAAAGCGCGCGGCGCTCGAGCAAGACATCAAGCTCGCGCTCCTGCCCAAGGATGCGATGGACGAGCGCAACGTCATCCTCGAAATCCGCGCCGGCACCGGCGGCGACGAGGCCTCCCTGTTCGCCGGCGATCTGTTCCGCATGTACGAGCGTTATGCCGCCCGGCAAGGCTGGAAGGTCGAGGTGATTTCCGCCAGCGAAGGCAGCATGGGCGGCTACAAGGAGATCATCGCGGAAATCCGCGGCCGCGGCGCCTTCGCCAAGCTCAAGTACGAATCGGGCGTCCACCGCGTGCAGCGGGTTCCCGACACCGAAGGCTCCGGACGCATCCATACCTCGACCGCGACCGTCGCGGTGTTGCCGGAGGCCGAGGACCTCGACCTCGCCATCAACGACGCGGATCTCAAGATCGACACCTTGCGCGCGGGCGGCGCCGGCGGCCAGCACGTCAACAAGACCGAATCGGCGGTGCGGGTGACCCATATCCCGACTGGCATCGTCGTGATGATGCAGGAGGACCGCTCGCAGCACCGCAATCGCGCCAAGGCCATGGCGGTGTTGCGCGCCAGGCTCTACGACTTCGAACGGCAGAAGCAGGACGCCGCGCGCGCCGCCGAGCGCCGCGGCCAGGTCGGCTCCGGCGACCGCTCCGAGCGCATCCGCACCTACAATTTCCCGCAGGGGCGCGTGAGCGACCACCGCATCAACCTCACGCTCTACAAATTGCCGCAGGTGATCGAAGGCGAGGCGCTGGGCGAGATCATCGACGCGCTGGTGACCGAGCACCAGGCGGCGCTGCTGGCGGCGGAAGGTACGACGTGACGACCGTGGCGGCAGTGCTCGAAGCGGGCGCGTCCGTAACGGACGCGCGCCGCTATCTGGCGCGGGAATTTCGCCGCTGCGGCCTCGCGGCGCCGGAGCTCGACGCGCGGCTCCTGGTCGGCTACGCGCTCGGCCTCGATCACGCGGGCCTCGCCGCGCAAGCAGGCGCCAGGCTTGCCGACGACGAGGCGCACGCCATCGCCGCGCTCGCGGCGCGCCGGCTGGGGCGCGAACCGGTCGCGCGCATCCTCGGCCGCAAGGAATTCTGGGGCCTGCCGCTGCAGCTCAACGCCGAGACATTGGTGCCCCGGCCAGAGACCGAGACCGTGGTCGAGGCGGCGCTGGCCGCGCTCGAGACCGGCGGCCTGCGCTCCCGCGCCTTGCGGGTGGCGGATCTCGGCACCGGCTCGGGCGCGCTCGTCATCGCGCTCGTCTCCGAGCTGCCGGCGGCCTTCGGCGTCGGCACCGATGTCAGCATCGCGGCGCTTGGCTGCGCGCGCGACAACGCCGCCGCCCTCGGCCTGGCCGAACGCGCCGCGTTCGTCGCCTGCGACTACGGCGCGGCGCTCAATGGGCCGTTCGACCTCGTCGTCTGCAATCCGCCCTATGTGGCGCGCGGCGAGATCGCGGCGTTGGCGCCCGAGGTGCGCGACTTCGATCCGCGCCGCGCGCTCGACGGCGGGCCCGACGGGCTGGACGCCTATCGGGTGATCGCCGCCGATGCCCGCCGGCTGCTGGCGCCCGACGGGGTCCTCGTGGCGGAGCTCGGCGCCGGCCAGGGCGACGCCGTGACCCGGCTGGTCACCGCCGCCGGATTGCGCCTCTGCGGGCCGCCGCGGTGCGATCTTTCGGGCGTCGCCCGGGCCCTGGTGATGCGGGTGCTGCCATGAAACAATCACAATCCAGATACGAAAAAAAGCACTTGGATTATGGAGCAAGACCGACTAGGTTTTGCCCACGGAATCGACCCGAGATGTTTGGGCGCCGATAGCGAGCCCCGGAGCAAAAGGCTTCGGAGAGCCGGCGGCGCGAATGGAGCGAACGAACGAAGCCGGATGACCTGGCAGGCGGTTCGCCGACTTGGGACGAGATGCTTCATCGGTTCGGTGCACGTGGCGATCGACGAGCGACGCTGCCATGCGCTTGAGGAAGAGGTGGGCAACGCCGCGGTAAGGCCGCGGCACGGGGTTGCTACTTCGCAATAGGAACCTGACGCGCGGCCAAAAGCGCCGCATTTGGCTTTTCCTGCTTGAACGGGCGAGGGTGCGGTTGCCGCCGCGTCGCTCGCGTGAAGAGCGCATAGGCATTCGGTGAAGCAGGGCGGCGTGGACCGCCATAATGAAGGGGTTGGCAAACAGGCGAGTCATGAGAAACGGTCAAAACAAGCGCATGCGCGGACGCAACCAACACCGCAAGAATCACAATCCGATGGCGCGGGTCTACGAGTCGAACGGCCCGGATGTGAAAATTCGCGGAAATCCATCTCACATCGCGGAAAAGTACATGCAGCTCGCTCGCGACGCGCAGTCGTCCGGTGATCCGGTCGCGGCGGAGAATTACTACCAGCACGCCGAGCACTACTACCGGCTGATCGCCACCGCGCAGGAACAGTTCCGCCAGAACAATCCCCACTTCCCCCGTCCCGAGACCCCGGTCGCCGGCGCGCGCGACGACGCCTTCGACGACGGCGACGACGACGGCCAGCAGCCGCGGATGGGGTCGGGGGAAGAGCCCTACGGCATGGGCGAGCCGCAGCCGTTTCTGCCGCGCGACGCACAGCCTTATCCGCAGCACCAGCAGCACCAGCCGCACCAGCCGCACCAACCGCGCCAGCAGGGCGGCGCGCCGGTGGAAGGCGGCGGCGAGGTCGACCGGTTGCCGTCCTTCATCACCGGTGGGCACGCTCCGCAACACCAGGGCAATCCGGGCCACGGCCAGAACGGCCACGACAACCAGCCCGACCGTTTCCCGCTCCATCGCCGCCGCCGCCGCCATCGCGGCGGACCGCGCCACGACACGCAGGGCGGATCGCACCAACAAGGTCCCGGCGGTGACGGGCCAGACGAACCGTCGACGCGCGATTGAGCCGCTCGACCTTACGATAATTCTCGCTACGCGCCGCCCGGCGAGGGCGCCAGTGCGGGCTCGAGCGCGGGGACGAGGCGGTGGCGTTCGCGCCGCGCCGGGATCGCGCGATAGACCTGCTTCGTCGCCTCCACGATATGCACGCCCGCGAACGGCGCGGCGATAACCGCCCCGGCCCGTTCCCAAGCCACCGCCGAGCGCAGGAACCAGCCGCGCGCGACCGGCGGTACATGCAGCGCCTCGCCCCAGCCGGTCGGCGTGAACCAGGTCTCGCGCAAGAGGTGCGTGATCTGCGAGCGCGAATACGGCCGGCCATGGCCGAACGGCGTCGTGTCCAGGCGCGCCCACACCCCGCGCCGGTTCGGCACCACCACGAGCAGCCGCCCGCCGGCCGCCAGCACCCGCCAGACTTCCCGCAGCAAGGCACCCGGATCGTGCGCCATCTCGAGCGCATGCACGAGCAGCACGCGGTCGATCGAGGAATCGGCGAGCGGCAGCTCGAGCTCGTCGACGAGCGCGGCGAGGCCGGGCCGGCTGGTCGGCCATTTCACTACGCCCTGCACTGCCGGCATGAAGGCGAGGCAGCGTTCCGCCTCCTCGCGAAACAGGCCGAGATAGGGGGTCGGATAGCCGACGCCGAGCACGCTCAAGCCGCGGGTATCGGCAAAGCGCGCGCGGATGCCGCGGCCGACGAAGCGCCGTGCCACGATGCCCAACCGCTGGGCGTAGAACGTGCGCAGATCGACGACGTCGATGGACATGGCGCCAAAATAGCACGAATTGTGATCGGGTCCTTGCCACACTTATTGCGTCGTTATCGGCGAAAGCGGATGATCTGGGTGCCCCGCCGGCCGAACTTCATCGCCACAGCGGTGTTTACTCGATGCGCGCCGGCGCCTGCCCCGACCTGATCGAGGGTGGGGCATGACATGGGAATTCGGACATGCCCGCACAAACCCACCTCTTTCTCTGCCTCAAGGACAATTATGGCGTGCTCCTGCACGACCCGGACAGCGGCGCGACCGCCGCCATCGATGTGCCGGAGGCGGCGCCGGTCGAGGCGGCGCTCAAGACCACCGGCTGGCGCCTCACCGACATCCTCGTCACCCACCACCACCACGATCACACCGGCGGCATCGCGGAGCTCAAGCAGCGCCACCGCTGCCGCGTGGTCGCACCGCATGGCGAGGCGGCCCGCATTCCGCTCGTCGACGAGACCGTGCGCGAGAACGACCAGGTCCGCGTCGGCGGCCTCGAAGCGCGCGTGATCGAGACGCCCGGCCACACCGCCGGCCACATCGCCTACGTGTTCGCGGCCGACAAGCTCGCCTTCGTGGGCGACACGCTGTTCTCGATCGGCTGCGGCCGCGTCATCGAGGGGACGCCCGAGATGATGTGGCAGTCGCTGCTCAAGCTGCGTGCGCTCCCGGACGACACCCGTATCTATTGCGGCCACGAATACACGCAGGCGAACGTCCGATTCGCCCGCACGGTCGAGCCGGACAACAAGGCGCTCGCGGCGCGCGCGAAGACGGTCGAGCAGCTCCTGGCCGCGAACAAGCCGACAATCCCGTCCACCATGGGCGAGGAAAAGGCGGCCAATCCGTTCCTGCGCGCCGATCGGCCCGAGGTCGCCGCCAACGTCGGCCTCGCCGGCAAGCCGGCGGCGCAGGTCTTTGCCGACATCCGCGAACGCAAGAACAAGTTCTAGCACTATTGCGTTGGACGCGTTTTCTACGGCGAACCGGTTCCTCACCCCGGATCAAGTCCGGGGCAGGCTTCGCCGGAAAACGCTATCGCCTTTTGTCATCCGGCTGTCACCCTCGAACGGCACCAATCGCGTCCTCGCGCGTTGTCAGGTGCCAGACAGGGAACAGCCGTTTGTTCGTCGACAGCGTTTATTCGCTTCCGCGAACCCGAACCGCCCGGATCCCCGCCCTCGCCGTGGGGGCGGAGGTGATCGTGGGCGCGGGATTGCTCGGCGCTGCGTTGGTGATCGGCCTCGCCACCGCCAGCCACTACGGGCTCACCGTCGACGAGTTCAATACCGACGACTACGGCCCGAAGGCGCTTGCCTGGTACACCAGCGGCGGCACCGACCGCTCCCATTTCGAGACCGTTGAGGAATTCCTCTGGTACTACGGCCCGTGGCACCAGATCCTCACGGCGATCGTCCAGTCGTTCAATCTGACCGAGCCGTTCACGGTGCGTCATGCCATGACGTTCCTGGCGGGGTTGGCCGGCCTCGCGGCGCTTATCCCGATCGCCCGCCTCTCGGTCGGACGCTGGGCGGGGCCCATCGCGATCGCGCTCTGCCTGATGACCGGCTACTTCTACGGCAGCCTGTTCTTCACGCCGATCGACGTGCCGTTCCTGGCGGCGATGAGCTGGGCGACCTGCGCCATCCTGCTGATGGCGAGTCGCACCGTGCCGACCTGGCCGGCGACCATCGCCGCCGGATTGCTCACCGGCCTCGCCATGGCGACCCGCACCGGCGGCATCATCACCCACGCCTACCTGCTCGGAGCGATGGCGCTGTGCGCGCTCGAAGTGGCGATCCGCAAGCGGCGCGCGGCCGCGCAGCCGCTCGCGCAGATCGCCTTGCGGACGCTCGCCGCCATGGTGCTGGCCTGGATCACCATGGTCGCGCTGTGGCCGTGGCTGCAGGTCGGCAATCCGCTGCGCCAGTTCGCGGTCGCCTATGCGCATTTCACCAACAACCCGATGGCGTTCAGCTTTTCGAGTTGGGGCGTGGAAGTGATGACCAACGCCTTGCCCTGGCATTACATTCCAGGGCAATTCCTGGCCCGGCTGCCGGAAGGGTTCCTGCTGCTTCTCGGCATCGGCCTTGCGGTCGCCATGGCGACCGCCGTTCGCTTCGCGCGCGCGACGGTCAGCCG
>WNFV01007301.1_pt1 | contig 39291 bp, 39 predicted proteins | sample 5400101 | NCBI WGS metagenome assembly WNFV01 (sample SAMN13153361, study PRJNA577476) | soil metagenome | isolation source: 115 cm soil or saprolite under grassland replicate 1 | place: USA:California | collected 2016-06-15 | reverse complement strand
TGCGCCAAAGCCAACGACGGCGCCGGCCGCCGCGGCCACGACCGCGCCAGCGGCGGCACCGACCGCGGCAGCGGCAGCGGCCAAGCCGACAACGGCCCCCGCGGCAGCAGCACCGACCACCGCGCCAGCGGCGGCGGCCAAGCCAACGGACAACTTCCAGGCAGTCGCCGACAAGTACTACGAGGCGGCCAAGAAGGAAGGCAAGCTGGTGCTGTACGGCGTCGGCAATGCGACCCTCTACAACCCGGTGCGTGACGCGTTCCAGAAGCGCTTCCCGGGCATCGAGCTCGTCGGCGTCGACCAACGCGGTCGCGAAAGCCGCGAGAAGGTCTTCGCCGAGCAGCAGTCGAAGAACTACGTTGCCGACGTAGTCATCTCTGGCACCGATACCCAGAACGAGCTGGTCGAGAACGGGTTCATCGAGCCCTTCCAGGCCAGCGAGCTCGACAGCGTCATCCCTGACCTGGTGCCACCGGATCGCAAGAACAACCCGCGTACGGTGAGCATCTTCTCCGTCGCCATCAACACCACGCTGGTGCCCCCGGACCAGGAGCCCAAGACCTACAAGGACCTGATGGATCCGAAGTGGAAGGGCAAGCTGGCCATGGACGATCCGCGCGGCAGCGGCCCTGGCGGGACCATCCTGTCCGGCATGGAGGTGCTGTACGGGATCGACGAGGTCGACTCGAAGCTGGCTGAGCAGAAGATTTTCTTCGCCACTCAGGCCGGGCCGATCTTCGAGGCGTTGAACCGCGGCGAATACGCCGTGTTCCTATCCTCGAACCACACGGACGTCATTGCTCAACGCAAGTCGGGCGCGCCGATCAAGCAGCTCAAGCCCGCTGACGGTGTCGGCATTACGCCGATCAACCAGGGCCTGGTCAAGAATGCGCCGCACCCCAATGCAGCCAAGCTGTGGATCGAGTGGAGCCTGTCCGAGGAAGGCCAGACCCTCCTGTCACAGCAGGGCTACGCCACGGTCCGCAAGGGCATGACGGTCTCCGAACCCGAGGCCAATCTGGAAGGCGTGAAGTTCCTGCCGCGCGACGATACGCCCGAGGTGTTCGCCCAACTTGGCGATCGCACCAAGCGCTGGGAGAACGTCTTCTTCAAGAACTGACCAGGGCAGACGGCGTGGGCCGCGGAATGCCATAGGCGGCCCACGCTGCCATAACGCCAAACGCGACTGCGGGGGGCTTGTCGCGGGGTGGTGGTGCGGATCGTGGCGGTACGATGGCGTGGGCAATGGCGCTGCCTGCGGTTTTGCGCGAGCCAGGTTTCAGGTTGTTCTGGCTCGGCACGGTCTTCTCGCAGATCGGGACCCGCGGCACGGTGGCAGCGAACTTGTGGCAGGTGCTGCAACTCACCGATTCGACCTTGCAGGTCGGGCTGGTCGGGCTGGCCGAGGCGGCGGCGCTGTTGGTGCTGGCGCCGCTGGGCGGGGCGGTCGCGGATCGTATGGACCGGCGGACGCTGCTGCAGCTGACGCAGAGCACCTCGCTGGTGGCGTCATCGGCCCTGGCGGTGCTGACGTTCAGCGGGCTGGCGCAGGCGTGGCACATCTACGTCGCCGTGGTGGCGATCAGCGCCGCTCAATCCTTTGAAGGGCCGGCGCGGCAGGCGCTCATTCCGGCGTTGGTCAGCAAAGACAAACTGGTCGATGCCTTTGCGTTGGTGAATCCGACGCGCGAGCTCGCCATCCTGCTTGGGCCACCCTTCGCGGGTGTGCTGATCGCCGTGGCCGGCGCGAGCTATGTGTACGCCTTCGATGCGGTGACGTACGGCACGCTGGTGCTGATGCTGGGCTTGATCGCGCTGCCCAGACTTGCCCCGCCCGGCCCACGTGGGTCAGTGTTCGCCAGCATCGCCGAGGGCTTCAGGTACGTCCGCGACCGGCGCCTGATCTGGCAGTTGATGAGCCTGGACTTCTCGGCCACGTTCTTCAGCGCGTACCGGGTGCTGCTGCCATCGCTTGCGCGCGATGTGCTCAACGTGGGCGCCCCGGGCTATGGCCTGTTGTCCGCGGCGCCGGCGGCGGGCGCCATCCTCGGCTCGGCCGTCGTGTTCCGACTCAGGGGCTTCCCACGTAAGGGCTTGCTGGTCCTCGTGGCGACGATGGGCTACGCGGTCGCAGCCGTAGTGCTGGCGAACGTGCCGCTCTTCTCAGTGGCGCTGTTGTCCGCGGGCACGCTCGGCGTGTGCGATGCGGTGACCACCACGTTACGCCAGGCCGTCGTCCAACTCGACACGCCCGACAGCCTGCGCGGCCGAGTGACATCCGCGTACCAGATGGTCTCGCGAGGTGGCCCCTCGCTCGGCCAGGCCCAGATGGGTGCGCTCGCCAACGCGCTGGGCCCGCCGCTTGCCCTGACCGTCGGCGCCACGGTGACATTCGTGTATGCCCTCTGGCTGACCATCGCCGGCCACACCGTCCGCGACTACCGCAACTGACGACACAGCAACGCCCGCCGGGAACGAAGCCGTCCCGGCGGGCGTTCTGAAAGCGACCTGTCGAGTGAGCTATTCGGCTACGGGTGCCTCGGCTTCGTCTTCGCCTTCATCGAGCAGCAGCTCTTCATCATCCTCGTCGTCCTCAAGGTCTTCCAACCTGGTCGGGCGCTCGGCGACGCCGACGGCTGCACCTTCGCCCAACGGACCACCCAGCGTGACGGGTTGACCGTCCTCGAGGATGAGGCCGGTGGGCAGGGGGCCACCTTCGAGCATGAGCTGCTGTTGCGCAGCCAGGCGCTCGCGGCGAGCCTGGTTGCGCGCCGCGAGACCGGTGCCGGCCGGGATGAGCTTGCCGATGATGACGTTCTCCTTGAGGCCGAGCAGCTTGTCGACCTTGCCCGAGATTGCTGCTTCGGTCAGGACTTTGGTGGTCTCCTGGAACGAGGCGGCGGCAAGGAAGCTTTCGGTATTCAAAGAGGCTTTGGTGACGCCCAACAACACGGGCAACGCCGTGGCAGGTTCGCCACCTTCCGCCAGGACCTGACGGTTCTTGTCTTCGAATTCGAAGCGGTCGACAAGTTCTCCAGGGAGAAGCTCGGTGTCGCCGGACTGGTCGACGCGCAGCTTGCGCAGCATCTGACGCGCAATCACTTCGATGTGCTTGTCGTTGATGTTCACGCCCTGGGAGCGGTAGACCTCCTGGACCTCGTCGATCATGTAACGCTGGACCGCGTCGCGGCCCTGGATGCGCAACACCTCATCGGGATCCTTCGAGCCCTCGGTCAGTAGATCGCCAGCGTGGACGGGCTGGCCGTCCTCGACCTTGAGCCGCGCCGATGCGGGCACGGTGTACTCGCGCTCTTCGCGCTCCTCGGACGTAATGACGATCTTGCCCTTGGACACCTCGGCCGAGCCCGTCAAGCGCGCGACGATAGGCGACTGGCTCTCGTCATCGGAGGCCGCCACCGACTGACCGATCTCGACCCAGGCGGCGTGCTCGACAGTCGGACGATAACCTTTCGCAAGATCGTGCTCGTCACGGTACGTCTGGCGTGAGACGACCTTGATGAGGCGCGTGTCCTCCGTGCGCTGCAGCTCGACGACACCGTCGAGCTCAGCCAGGATGGCCTTGCCCTTGGGCACGCGGGCTTCGAACAACTCTTCGACGCGCGGCAGACCTGAGGTGATGTCGATACCTGCCACACCGCCGGTGTGAAATGTACGCATGGTCAGCTGCGTTCCAGGCTCGCCGATCGACTGCGCAGCCACGATGCCGACGGCATCGCCGATCTGAACGGCGTGGCGTGTGCCCATGTGCCAGCCATAGCACGCCTGGCAGATGCCATGGCGCGCCTCGCACGTCAGTGGCGAGCGCAGGATGAGCTGGGGTACCTCACGCGCCGCCGCGATGGCGTCGCGTACCTGCTCGTCGATCCAGGTGTTGCGCTCGGCGATGACCTCGCCGGTCGCCTCGTCGACGACGTCCGTCGCCAGCAACCGCCCAGGCAGCTGGTTCAAGCGTAGGTCGCGTCGCGCTGGATCTTGCAGGTCGTTGATCCAGATACCCAGATCCGTGCCGCAGTCGTCCTCGTACACGATCACGTTCTGCGACACGTCGATGAGACGCCGCGTCAGGTAGCCCGAGTCCGCGGTACGAATCGCGGTATCGGCCAGGCCCTTGCGCGCGCCGTGTGTCGAGAGGAAGTACTCGAGAACCGTCAGGCCGTCACGGAACGAGGAGCGAATCGGCAGCTCGATGATACGCCCCGACGGGTCGGCCATCAGGCCGCGCATGCCGGACATCTGCGAGATTTGCTGGATGTTGCCCTTCGCACCTGACTGGGCCATCATCGCGACCGGACCAAACGGGTCGAGCACGCCCGCCACGGCCTTGACGACCTGGTCCTTGGCCTTGGTCCAGACCTCGATGACCTCGTTGTAGCGCTCGTCCTCGGTGATCAGGCCGCGACGATAGTCCTTCTCGATGCGCTGGACCTCTTCATCAGCCAGCTTGAGGATGCCTTCCTTTTCACTCGGCATAGTGATGTCGGCGATGGCGATCGTCGTGCCGGATTGCGTGGCATAACGGAAGCCGAGTCGCTTGATCGCGTCGAGCACCTGGGCGGTGTCCTCGTTGCCGTAGCGGCGAATCAAGGCGGCGACGATGCGCTTCAGGCCAGCCCGATCGACCACCTCGTTGAAGAAAGGCAGCTCCTCCTGGTTGTGCGCTCGCAGGACGTGGTTGATCGCCTCGTTGAAGATCGCGCGGCCCATCGTCGTGGTCACGATTTGCGAGCCAGCATCCTCCTCGCCGTTCACAGGGAGAACCGCCGGCACGCGCAGCTTGATCTGCGCCTGCAGGTCGATGACGCCCATGTCGTAGGCGAGTTTGGCGTCGTCGAAGTCCGAAAACGCCTTGTCCTGACCTTTGGCGCCGGGGCGCGACGTGGTCAGGTAGTAGACGCCCAGGACCATGTCCAGCGTCGGTGCGACGATCGGCTCGCCGTTGGACGGCTGGAGCAAGTTGTTGACGCTGAGCATCTGCTCGCGAGCTTCCTTCTTGGCAGCAGCCGACAGCGGCACGTGGACCGCCATCTGGTCACCGTCGAAGTCCGCGTTGAAGGCCGAACACACGAGCGGGTGGATCTGAATCGCGCTGCCCTCGATGAGCACCGGCTCGAAGGCCTGGATACCCAGGCGGTGCAGCGTCGGTGCGCGGTTGAGCAGCACCGGATGATCCTGAATGACGTCTTCGAGGACGTCCCACACCTCGGGTCTGACCCGCTCGACAATCCGCTTTGCGGATTTGATGTTGTGGGCCAGTCCCTTCTCCACAAGCTTCCGCATGACGAACGGCTTGAACAGCTCGAGGGCCATCTTCTTGGGCAGACCGCACTGATGCAGCTGCAGCGTCGGACCGACCACGATGACCGAGCGGCCCGAGTAGTCGACGCGCTTGCCCAGCAGGTTCTGGCGGAAGCGGCCCTGCTTGCCTTTGAGCATGTCGCTCAGGCTCTTGAGCTTGTGGTTGCTCGAGCCCGAGACGGGACGACCGCGGCGGCCGTTGTCGATCAGCGAGTCAACTGCTTCCTGAAGCATCCGCTTCTCATTGCGAATAATGATTTCGGGCGCTTGCAGCTCCAGTAGCCGCTTCAGGCGGTTATTGCGATTGATGACGCGCCGGTACAGATCATTCAGGTCGGACGTGGCGAAGCGGCCGCCATCCAATTGGACCATTGGCCGCAGGTCAGGCGGCAGCACCGGCAGCGTGGTCATGATCATCCACTCGGGCCGGTTGCCACTCTTGCGGAACGACTCGACCACACGCAGGCGCTTGGTGGCCTTCTTGCGCTTCTGGCCACTTGACGAGTGCGTCTCCAGCCGCAGCTGGGCGCTCAGCTCATCGAGCGAAATATTGCGCAGCAGGTCACGAATCGCCTCGGCGCCCATGCCCGCGCGGAACATGCGGCCGGCGCGGTCCTGGAGGTCGCGGTACTCCATCTCGGACAGCGTGTCGCGCGGCTTGATCGACTCGAGCTGCTTGATGCGCTTGTCCATGTCGGCCTTGATGCCGTCGGGGTCGCCACCTGACTCGCTGACGATCTTCTGCGCCTTCTCCTGGATCTCATAGCGCAGCTTGTCGATCTGCGCGTCGTATTCGGCCGCGACCTTCTCCTGCTCGGCGGTGGTGTCCGCCTCGAGACGGTCGATGTACTCCTTGACCGCCTCGATCAGCATGCGCCGCGATTCGGGACCGACCTTGGTGCCCTTACGCACGATTGGCGTCTGCGATGGCTCGAAGACGATGTCCTCGTCGTCATCGCCGAGCGCCTTGCCATCGAGCTCCTTGAGCCTGGCTTCGATCTCGGCAGCGCGCTCGGTCGCCGTGGTCGTGCCCTCGTCCTTGCGCTGCTCGAGCGGCTGCAGACGCTCGGTCTTCTCGGTCTCGAGTCGCTGCAGCTCCTTATTCAGGTCGCTTGTCAGCTCTTCGATCTTCTCCTGGTTCGCGCGCTCCTGGCGGCTGATCTTGGACTCGACGTCCTGCTGGATCGCACTGACCAGGCGCTGGCGCTGGTTCTCGTGCACGTCGACGACGACGTACTTGGCGAAGTACAGGATCTGCTCGAGGGTGCGCGGGGTCATGTCCAGCAGCAAGCCGATGCGGCTGGGCGTGCCTTTCACGAACCAGATGTGGCTAACGGGCGAGGCCAACTCGATGTGGCCCATGCGCTCGCGACGAACCTTGGCGCGGGTTACTTCGACGCCGCACTTGTCGCACACGATGCCCTTGTAGCGAACCCGCTTGTACTTGCCGCAGGCGCATTCCCAGTCCTTCTGTGGACCGAAGATGCGCTCGCAGAACAACCCGTCGCGCTCCGGCTTGAGCGTTCTGTAGTTGATCGTCTCGGGCTTGGTTACCTCACCACGGCTCCATGACCGGATTTGCTCTGGCGAAGCAAGGGTGATACGAACCGCGTTGAAATTGTTGACCTCGAGCATAGTTAGTCGATTTCTCCCCGCTCGAACCCGCTGATGTTGATGTCGAGCGACCGCACGTCACCACCGTCTACGTCTTCGGCGAAGGTGACCTCTTCCTCTTCCTCATTCAGCACTTCAACTGCAAGGCCCAAGGACTGCAATTCCTTGACGAGAACCTTGAAGCTTTCGGGGACACCCGGCTGGAAAATGTCCTCGCCTTTGACGATGGCTTCGTAGGTCTTGACGCGGCCAACCACGTCGTCCGACTTGACGGTCAGGATCTCCTGGAGCGTGTGGGCGGCGCCGTAGGCCTCGAGGGCCCAGACCTCCATCTCGCCGAAGCGCTGGCCACCGAACTGCGCCTTACCACCCAGCGGCTGCTGGGTGATGAGCGAGTATGGACCTGTCGAGCGAGCGTGGATCTTGTCCTCGACCAGGTGGACGAGCTTGAGCATGTAGATGTAGCCGACCGTGACTTCCTGATCGAATGACTCACCTGTACGCCCGTCGCGCAGGCGGATCTTGCCGTTTTCGGGCAGATCGGCGCGTTTGAGCTGCGCCCGGATGTCTGATTCGGTTGCGCCATCGAACACCGGCGTGGCGAACTTGACGCCAAGCTGATCGGCGGCCCAGCCCAGGTGCGTCTCCAGGATCTGGCCCACGTTCATGCGGCTCGGCACACCCAACGGGTTGAGGATGATGTCGACCGGTCGCCCATCGGGCAGGAACGGCATGTCCTCGAGCGGCAAGATGCGCGACACCACGCCCTTGTTGCCGTGGCGACCAGCCATCTTGTCGCCCGCGCTGATCTTGCGCTTCTGCGCAATCGACACGCGGACCATCTTGTTGACGCCGGCCGGTAGCTCGGCGTCCGAGTCGCGCTCGAAGACGTTGACCACCTTGCCGCGCTCGCCGTGTGGCACGCGCAGGCTCGTGTCTTTGACCTCACGCGCCTTCTCACCGAAGATCGCGCGCAGCAGACGCTCTTCCGCGGTCAGCTCGGTTTCGCCCTTGGGCGTGATCTTGCCGACCAGGATGTCGCCCGCCTTGACCTCGGCGCCCACTCTGATGATGCCGTTCTCGTCGAGGTCGCGCAGCGAGTCCTCGCCGACGTTCGGGATATCACGGGTGATCTCTTCAGGACCCAGCTTGGTATCGCGCGCTTCGACCTCGTGCTTCTCGATATGGATCGACGTGAACGTGTCGTCGCGGACGAGCTTCTCCGAGAGCAGAATGGCGTCCTCGAAGTTGCCGCCTTCCCAGCTCATGAACGCGACCAGCACGTTCTGGCCCAGTGCCAGCTCACCCGCGTCGGTCGACGACGAGTCGGCCAGCGGCTGATCGATGCGCACGCGCTGACCGCGCACCACGACCGGGCGCTGCGTGAAACAGGTGCCCTGGTTGGTGCGGATGAACTTGCGCAGTCGACGGATGTGCAGCCCACCGTCCTCGTCGCGGACCACGATCTGTTCGCCCGTGACGCTTTCGACGACGCCATTCACTGGCGACAGCGCCACCTGGCCCGAGTCGCGCGCGGTGCGCTCTTCCATGCCCGTGCCGACCAGGGGCGAAGACGGCTTGAGTAGCGGCACCGCCTGGCGCTGCATGTTCGAGCCCATCAACGCGCGGTTTGCGTCGTCGTTCGTCGTGTTCGAGGAACGGAATGAGCGCGCCCGCGACCGACATCGTCTGCTTGGGCGAGACGTCCATGTAGTCGACCTGTTCGGCGCGCACGGTCAGGAAGCGTTCGCCGTGGCGGGCCGAGACCAGCTCGTCGGTCAACGTGCCGTCGTCGTGTACGTGAATGTTGGCCTGGGCGATGATGTAGCGGTCCTCTTCGTCGGCCGTCAGATGGCGGATCTCATCCGTCACGTGCGGCTTGACGTCGATCCACTTCGTCGACAGCTTGCCGATCTGATCGGCGACCTTCTTGTCGATCGCGGTGCCGCTCTTGATGACGACCTTGCCGTCCTCAGCCTTGAGGTCGCCGCGTGTAACCTGGCCGATCACTTGGTCGGGGTTGTTCTCGACCTGGCGCAGCACGCGGCGGTACGGCGTCTCGATGAAGCCGTACTCGTTGATGCGCCCGTACGTTGCCAACGACCCAATCAGACCGATGTTCGGACCTTCAGGGGTCTCGATCGGACAGATCCGCCCATAGTGACTGTGGTGGACGTCTCTAACTTCAAATCCAGCCCTGTCCCTACTTAGGCCACCAGGTCCCAACGCCGACAGGCGCCGCTTATGTGTCAGCTCGGCCAACGGATTGGTCTGGTCCATGAACTGGCTGAGCTGGCTGCCGCCGAAGAACTCGCGCATCGAGGCGACAACCGGGCGGATGTTGGTCAGCGAAGAAGGCGTGGCGGTCGCGGGGTCCGTAATGGACATGCGCTCCTTGACCACGCGCTCCATACGCAGCAGGCCGACGCGGAACTGGTTCTGGATCAGCTCGCCCACTGCGCGCACGCGGCGATTGCCGAGGTGGTCGATGTCGTCCGCGGTGCCTTTGCCGTGGTTGATACGCACCATCTCGCGCACGATCTCGACGAGGTCGTCCGGCGTGAGGATGCGTACGGTGATGTCCGTTTGTAGCCCCAGCCGCTTGTTGACCTTGTAGCGGCCAACCTTGCCGAGGTCGTAGCGCCTGAAATTGAAGAACAAGGAATTGAGCAGGGAGCGTGCGTTGTCGGCGTTCGGCGGGTCGCCCGGGCGCAGGCGACGGTAGAACTCCAGCAGCGCCTCCTCGGCGTTGCTGGCCGGGTCCTTGTCCAGCGTGGATTGCACAAAGTGGTGATCGCTGCCCTCGTCGATGCCCTCGAACAGCTTCAGGATCTCCTCGTCGGTGCCCTTGGCAATCAGGCCCCAATCGGGCACGACACGCGGCAGTGCGCGCAGCAGCGTGGTGACCGGGATCTTGCGCTTGCGGTCCACCTTGACTGACATGACGTCGCGGCTGCTGGTTTCGAATTCCAGCCAGGCGCCGCGCGACGGGATGAGCTTGCCCATGCACAGCTCGCGGCCACTCGTGGGGTCTTCCTCAGTAGTGAAGTACACGCCCGGCGAGCGCACGAGCTGGGAGACGACAACGCGCTCGGCGCCGTTGATGATGAACGTGCCGTTGTCAGTCATGAGCGGGAAGTCGCCCATGAAGATGTCCTGCTCTTTGATCTCGCCGGCGTTTTCGCCGGACTTGATCTTCAGGCGCATGCGCACCTTGAGCGGCGCGGCAAAGGTCGTGTCGTGCTCGCGGCAGTCGTCCTCGCTCATCTTTGGACTGCCGAACGAGTAGCCGGGCTCGCTGTCGGGGCCGGGCACCGCCAGCTCCAGGTCCATGTTGCGGCCAGTGAAATCCTGGATGGGCGATATTTCGGCGAACAGCTCCTTCAGTCCCTCACGGAGAAACCACTCGAAAGAGTCGCGCTGGACTTTGATCAGATTAGGGATGGGCGCGACCTCGGTGATGCGTGCGAACGAGTGCCGGGCGGCACCGTCAGCAAGAGCGAGGGAGACAGGACGAGCCTCTGCGAGCGCCATGGGCTTACTCACACCTCCGTGATGCGGCGGGGACAGGGAACGAGCGGACGAGGAAACGAATCAAAGGGTGTGCGTCGCGCGAGCGTGCGGCGACGCGAACATGGTTTAGCGGGGGACGACGAGCGCGAACTTCAAGTATAGGTCTCTTGTGAGACGCCGGTCCACAAAGCACATAAGGCCCCACGGCCATGAACCCTCTGTTCACGCCGGAGGCCGGTGGTCTTCTGTTGCGCTAAGGGTGAAGGCGCACTGTGCGACCCTCAGTATACACCCTGCCGGACGTCACGCCGATGGCACCGATGGCGGCGGTACGGGCACGTCGCGGCCATTGCCGGTGGGCGATTCGGCCATGCTGATGAAGCCTTTGAGCAGATCGATGGGCATGGGAAAGATGATGGTGCTGTTCTTCTCGGCGGCGATCTCCGTTAGCGTCTGCAGGTAGCGCAGCTGCAGCGTGGCAGGTTGCGAGCCGATGACCTGGGCGGCATTGGCTAGCTGCTGCGAGGCCGAGAACTCGCCTTCGGCGTGAATGATCTTGGCCCGCTTCTCGCGCTCGGCTTCGGCTTGCCTGGCCATCGCACGCTGCATCGACTGTGGTAGCTCGATGTCGCGAACTTCCACGGACGTCACTTTGACGCCCCAAGCGTCGGTCTGCTGGTCGATGACCTGCTGCAGCTCCTGGTTGATCTTCTCGCGTTCGGACAGCAGATGGTCGAGGTCGGACTGGCCAAGGATGCTGCGCAGCGTCGTCTGCGCAATCAAGGAGGTCGCGCGCAGGAAGTCGAGCACCTTGACCACGGCGTCCTCGGGATCGACGACCCGGAAGTAGACAACGGCGTTGACTTTGATGGTCACGTTGTCACGGGTAATGGCCTCCTGGGCCGGCACGTCGAGCGTGACGATGCGCAGGTCGACCTTGCGCATCGCTTCGACGCCCGGGATCAGGAAGAACAAGCCCGGGCCGCGCGCGCCAACCAGACGACCCAGCCGAAAGATGACGCCGCGCTCGTATTCCTGGACGATCTTGATCGCCGACGTCGCGAGCACAAACAACAGAACCAGAACGATGACCGCGCCTACGAGTTGGGGCATGATGCGATTCCCCCGTGAGACCGCTCAGTAGCGGTACTTGAGCCGATACAACAGCACACTTTGCACGATGCCTAAGGCGGCCAGGTTGGTGAGCAACGACGTGCGGCCGTAGCTGATGAACGGCAGCGGTATGCCCGTGACCGGGAGCAGCGTCAGGTTGGCGCCCAGATTGGCGACCGCCTGAAACAGGATCATCGCACCAACACCGAATGCCAGAAGCCGTCCGAACTCGTCGCGCGAAAGATCGGCCGCGCGCGTAACTCGGAACAGCAACACCATAAACAGACAGAACAGTACGCTGGCGCCAATAAATCCGAGCTCCTCGGCCGCGGCCGAGAAAATGAAGTCGGACTGGGTGATCCGCAGGAAGCCGAGTTGGCTCTGCATACCCTCGAGATAGCCACGCCCGAACAGGCCGCCTGAGCCGATGCTGATCCGCGCTTGCAGGATGTTGTAGCCCTCGTCGAAGGCGGCATGCTCCAGGTCGACCAGCGTACCGACGTACGTGACGAGCCGCTCGCGCATGTAGTCGCGCATGCCCAGCCAGACCAGCGGCAGCGCCGCGACGCCCGTGACGGAGAGTAGGATGGCGTGCCACCAGCGCAGGCCGGCGACGAGCACCATCGTCAGCCACATAGTCAGAAACGACAGCGACGTACCCAGGTCTGGTTCGGCAAACACGAGGACCATGGGCGCCCCGACCAGAACGAAGGACACCATCAAGCGCCGAAAGGTGAGCGGGCCCGGCTCTTTATCGCCCAGCACGCGCGCCAGCGCCACGAGTACCGCGAGCTTTGCTACCTCCGACGGCTGCAAGTCGAACAGACCCAGATGAATCCAGCGTTTGGCGCCGTAGTCGTCGTCGGCGCCACCGCGGCCAATGATCAACACGATGAACAGCAGCGCCAACGCGAAGCCATACAAGTGAAAGGCGTAGACGCGGTACAGCCGGTAGTCGATCAGGCTGACCAGCAGGAGCAGCCCAAACCCCGCGGCCGCTGAAAGCCCCTGGCGAACGGCGTAGCTGCTGGGTGGGAGCAGGCCGGCACAGGGCGAGCCGCAGGTCGCGCTGTGGATCATGGCCACGCCGGCCGTGACCAGGCCAAGCACGCACGCCACGATGACCAGGTCAAACTGCTGCCAGCGGTTCTCGCGCATCAGCCGACGTACCGCGCGCCGAAGAAGATGATGATCAAGGCAATGACCACGGCCGCGGCGATGACGAGCCACCGGATACTGCCGCCGCCACCGGTCACGGGTGGAGCATCGAGATCCGGGTCGTAGGCATCGTTGCCTTCTTCTTCCTCTGCTGCATCTTCGTCGTCCTCGAGCTCGTCGAGGTCGGCGTCGTTGGCTGACGGAAGCAGCTCGAGCGCGCGCGAGGCGTCGATTGCGTCGACGCGCAGCTCCCAGGCAGCGAGGCTCGGTACCAGGCCCGTGTCGCCCACATGCGCAGGCGTCAGGCGATAGGCGATGCCGGCTTCGTCGAGCAGGCCCGCCCACATCTCGGCAATCTCGCGGCTGGGCGCCACTGCCACCACGACGTCGCGTGCCTTGCTCACAGGCGTAGCTGCGTCCAGCCGCTGAGCGCGCGCAGCAGTCGGCGGCAGATCATGAAGGTTGGCACCAGGAGCAACGCATTCAAGATCGCCGCGGGCAGGGCGATGGCATACGTTTCGAGGAGCGGCGGCAGGCCGAGGCCGCGCGCCTGGAGCAGCAGGAACATTAGCGTGTGATAGGCCGGCGTGGCCAGAGCCGCGGTGCCGACAAAGTACGGCAGGTTGCCGCGGTAAACGTTCACTTCAGGCAAGCCAACCAGGTAGCCGGCCACGCCGAGCAGCGCGCTGTGCACGCCGAAGGGAGTGTACTCGACCGAGTCGATCAGGATGCCGCCCAGAAAGCCGACGATCGCCCCTTCGGTCGAGCCGCGCAGCATCGCCCAGGCGAGTACCACCACCAGGGCGAAATCCGGCCGCCCGCGAACGAGTGGCAAGCTCGGGCCGACAATCGACTGCAACACCGCGGCTATGAGGAGCAGGCCCGCTGCCACCAGGAAACGCATGTCGCGGCCTTAGCGTACGCCGCCATCATTCCACGCGCCCACGCGTGAGGGACGTTCTCCCTGGCGGGAGGTAGGGCCGGAGCCCTAGCGGTCCGCTTCTCCCCTCCAGGGTCTGCTGCTCTTTAGTGAAGGAAAGTCATTTGCCGCTGTCCGCCAGGACGTACAGGCGTTCCAGCTTGTCCATCTCGACGGCTGGCTGGACCACGGCCGCCTGGAACGGATCGGCGTCTTTGCGCTCGACCCGCGCCACCTTGCCCACCACGTACCCCTCGGGGAACACCTCGCCTTGCCCTGACGTCAAAACGGTGTCGCCAGGCTGCACGGGGTCGTCCTGGCGAATGAAGGCAATCACCAGTGAGTTGCCCTGCGACTGACCGCGCAGCACACCCGTGGTACGCGCTTCCGTCTGCAGACGCACGCCTACCGAGCTGTTCAGGTCGTTGATCAGGCGCACCTTGGCCGAGGTCGGGTTGACCCGCTCGACGCGCCCGACGAGGCCCTTATGGGTAATCACGACGGCGTCCTGGCGCACCCCGTCGCTCGCACCGCGGTCGATCGTGACGGCCTGGACGTAGGGCGTGTCATCGCGAGCGATGACCGACACTGGGATGAGCGCGGCCGGCCCCGTGCGCTCCTTCATGCCCAGGAGATTGCGCAGGTCGCGATTTTCGACTTCGAGCTCGTGCATCCGCACAATCTCTGACTGCAGTTGATCGACCTGATCGCGATAGTCAGCGTTCTCGGAGGCCAGGGTGCGCACCCGCTGGACGGTCTCGACAACGGTAGAGGCTTCGCCCAGGGTCTCCGAAATACCCATCTGGAGCGGCGCGATAGCTGTCGCGCCAATACGTTCGAGCTGCCTGCCCGGGCCGGGAATGAGGAACACCGCGGCGACCGAAACGACGACCAGGGTACTTACCCAGCGGGAAAGTCGCCGGCGCGGGGGGTCGCTCATCATCTCCGATACAGTGGCCGCCCGGAGTGTTGATCCACGAGTACCTTACGTAGAACTTCCAACTCGTTCAAGACCTTGCCTGTGCCGCGTACGACACAACCAAGCGGATCTTCCGCCAGATGGACCTGCATCTTTGTACGCCGTGAGAGCAAATCGGCCAAACCTGGCAAGAGTGAACCGCCGCCGGCAAGTGTGATTCCTCGCGCCATCATATCGGCAACCAGTTCGGGCGGTGTTTCCTCGATGGTATCCGTGACTGCATCGACAATCGCATTGACCGAGATGGCGATGGCTTCGCGAATCCCGTCGCCACCCACTTCCAGCTCGGCTGGCAAACCCGTCACCAGATCACGTCCACGAACCACGACACGCTGATCAGGTGTGCGGCCATTGAGCCCATAATAGGCGTTCCCCGCCGCGATTTTGACCTCTTCGGCCATGCGTTCGCCGATCAGCAAATTGTGACGCTGGCGCATGTACATGGCGATATTCATATCCATCTCGTCGCCGGCAATGCGAATCGAGCGGGCCACAACAATGCCGCCCAACGAGATGACGGCGACCTCGGTCGTACCGCCGCCGATGTCGACGATCATGCATCCGGCTGGCTCAGTGATCGGCAGACCGGCGCCGATCGCCGCTGCCATCGGCTCCTCGATCAGGTGCGCTTCACGGGCGCCCGCCTCGATCGCCGCATCGTGCACGGCGCGCCGTTCGACTTCGGTCACGCCCGAGGGAATGCCGATCACGACACGCGGCTTTGGCACAATCGTGAAGCGTTCATGCACCTTGCGGATGAAGTAGTGCAGCATCAGCTCGGTCACGTCGAAATCGCTGATCACGCCGTCCTTCAGCGGGCGTACGGCGACGATGTTGGCCGGCGTGCGGCCGACCATCCGCTTCGCATCGGCGCCAACGGCCAAAGGCCGTTTGGTCTTGGCATCGATCGCGACGACGGAGGGCTCGTTGATGACGATGCCCTTCCCGCGAACGAGAACCAGCGTGTTGGCTGTGCCCAGGTCGATCCCAATATCCCGGGAAAACATGCCCATGACGCTGTTGAAGGGGTTAGCCAAGGCGATTTGTTCTACAGCGTCAGAGCATCTCCCCCGTGCACACGCAAGTCACGGTCAAGATTCAGTCTCTGAGCCGGGCCGCGATTATACGGGGTGGTTTGTGCGTTTGATCTTTCTTGGTAGTCCATCATTCGCAGTTCCGAGCCTGGCGGCGTTGCAATCGGCAGGGCACGATGTCGCACTCGTCGTCACCCAACCCGATCGCCCGGCGGGCCGCGGCCAGCGAACGACACCCTCTGCCGTGGCCGCATATGCACGCGCGCACGACTTGCCGCTGTGGCAGACGACGAGCGTGCGCGGCGCGGAAGCCGAGACCAGACTGCGCGCCATGGACGCCGAAGTAATGGCGCTGGCAGCCTTCGCCGCGCTCATTCCAAACAACGTGCTGCAGATTGCGCCGATCCTGAATGTGCACCCGTCGCTGCTGCCCCGCTGGCGTGGTGCCGCTCCCATCCAGGCCGCCCTGCTGGCAGGCGACACCGAAACTGGGGTGTCCATCATCCGCTTGGTCCAAGCGCTAGACGCGGGGCCGATCCTGCTGCAGGAGCACGTGCCTATTGCACCGCGGGACGATTACGTGACGCTGGAGCCACGGCTGGCCGAGCTGGGTGCCCGACTACTGCTCGAGGCACTCGGCCGCGATAGCGCTGTCCCCCAAGATGACGCGCAGGCCACGTACTGCAAACGCATCGAGCGCGAGGACGCGCGCATTGACTGGTCGCAACCGGCCGAGACGATCTGGAACCAGGTGCGCGCGTATCGCGCCTGGCCGCAGGCGTTCACGACCTGGGACGAGCGATTGCTCAAAATTCTGCGCGCCTGGCCGGTCGCGGGCAGCGGCCCGCCAGGCACGGTCACGCTCCAGGATGGTCAGCCGATAGTCGCCGCGGGCCGCGGCAGCCTGCGTCTCGACGAAGTCGTCCTAGAAGGCAGGCGTCCGCAGAGTGGCGCGGAATTCGCGCGCGGCTACCCCCGTTTCAACGGCGCAACGTTGCGCGTGGCATAGTTCGGCCGTGGCGCCGCGCACGCTGCCAGGCTTGTTTCCGCACGAGCTCGAGACCCTCGTCTCCGAGTGGGGTGAGCCTGCGTATCGAGGTCGGCAGGTCTTCCACTGGCTACATCGGCGTGGCGTGCTGGACCCAAACGCGATGACCGATCTGCCATTGCCGACGCGCCAGCGGCTGCCGACCCAGACCAGCCACGAGATCCGCCGACTGCGCTCAATGGATCGACTGACGTCCAAGCTGCTGCTGCGCCTGCACGATGGTCAGGACATCGAGGCGGTCGAGATGAAGACACGCACAGGACGCAAGACGGTGTGTGTCAGCACCCAAGCCGGCTGCGCCATGGGCTGCGTCTTCTGCGTTACGGGCCAGTTCGGCTTCGATCGCAATCTCGACGCGGGTGAGATCGTCGAACAGGTGCTGCGCTTCAACACCGCCGCCGAGCCCGTCACCAACGTGGTGTTCATGGGCATGGGCGAGCCGCTGGCGAACTACGACGAAACGCTGCGCGCCATACGCTTACTGGTTCATCCCGAGGGCCTGCGGCTTGGCGCACGGCGGATTACGCTGTCGACCTCCGGCCTGGTGCCCCAGATCGAGCGCCTTGCGCAAGAGGGCCTGCAGATCGGGCTCGCGATTTCGCTCCACGCGGCCAACGACGACGCCCGGTCTGCGCTGATGCCCGTCAACCGGCGCTGGCCCATCGCCGAACTGGTCGCGGCGGGCGATGGCTACGCGGCGCGCACTGGCCGCCGGGTGAGCTATGAGTACACATTGATCGCGGGCAAGAACGACACGGAGGTGCACGCCGACGAGCTTGCGCGTTTGCTGCGCGGTCGGCTGTGCCACGTCAATTTGATTCCGCTCAACCCGTCCGAGGACCCGTCGCTGAAGGCGCCGAGCACTGCTGGTGCACTCCGATTCGAGGCCCGCCTGCGCGAAGCAGGCATCGCGGCCACAATCCGCGTCAATCGCGGACGCGACATCCTGGCCGCCTGCGGTCAGCTACGTCTGGCCGTAAAGATGCAGCCGCTCGCGCTGCCCGCATGAAGATCGCGCCGTCGATCCTGAATGCCGACTTTGGCCATCTTGCTGAGGCCGTGCAGCAAGCCGAAGCTGGCGGCGCGGACTGGATCCATGTCGACGTCATGGATGGGCTGTTCGTGCCCAACATCACGCTCGGCTTCCCGGTCGTCGAAGCCATCCACCGAGCCACGTCACTTCCACTCGACGTCCACCTCATGATCGACTCGCCCTCACGTTATGTCAAACGCTTCGTCGAGGCTGGGGCGACGTGGCTGACCATCCACCTGGAGGCTGACCGCCACCCGCATCGCACGCTGTCGGAGATCCGCGCGGCCGGCGCCCGGGCCGGGCTGGCCCTGAATCCTGGGACGCCCGTGGCTCACTCCGCTGAGCTACTCGAAGACATAGACCTGCTGCTGGTGATGAGCGTCAACCCTGGTTTCGGTGGGCAATCGTTCATTCCGGCTGCTCTGCGCAAGGTGCGTGAGGCGCGCGCCCTGATCGACCGCTGCAACCGAGCCTGCGAGCTCGAAGTCGACGGCGGCATCAAACTACCCAATGCGCCCGATGTGATACAGGCAGGCGCCAGCGTTATCGTCGCGGGCAGCTTCGTCTATGCCGACGGCAAGGTCGAAGCCAACGTTCGGGCCTTGCGAACCGCATTGCACGCGTGACGCACCGACCTACTCCAACCCTCCTCCAGGAGGCTCCCCGCCCAGGGGGAAATCACTCCTGACCTCAGACCCTTGCGCGGCTACGTCGCGACTTGCTTGCGCAGGGTGCGAATGCAGCGCGTGCAGGCATTGATGCGGCGCGGCACGCCGCCCACGAGCACGCTGGTTTTCTGGACGTTGGGCAGCCAACGTCGATTGGTCTTGCGGTTCGAGTGGCTGACGTTGTGGCCATACGCCACACCCTTGCCACAGATCTCACAACGACTGGACACAATTGGGGGTAGGCTAGCATAGGGCGCCGAGGCATGACCACGCCGACCGATACGGCGGCACGCGAACGCACCCGTGCCACGGGTGCCGACCTGAGAGCCGCGTTTGTCGCCGCCTCGAGCTGGCTGGACGCAAACGCCGAGCGCATCAATGCGCTGAACGTGTTCCCAGTGCCTGATGGCGACACGGGCACGAACATGTCGCTCACGTTCCAGGCGGCCGTTCAAGCGCTGCGTGCTATGCGCGACCAGGCGACCGTTGCCGAGGTTGCTCGCGCGGCCTACGAGGCAGCCATGCTGGGCGCGCGTGGCAACTCGGGCGTCATCCTGTCGCAGCTGCTGCGCGGCTTTTCGCAAGCGCTGTTCGACGCGGTCGAGCTGACGCCACAGGGGCTCGCCGATGCCCTGACGCAAGCCAGCGAGATGGCCTACCGCGGCGTGAGTCGACCGGTCGAAGGCACAATCCTGACGGTCGCGCGGCTGGCGGGCAGTGGCGCGCAAACGGCGGCGGCATCGGCCAACACACTATCGGCCGTGCTCGAGGCGGCGCTGCATGCCGCGACCGAAGCGGTCGCCGCGACGCCATCGCAGCTCGAGGTGCTGCGCAAAGCGGGTGTGGTCGACTCGGGCGGCGAAGGCTATCGCGTGATCGTCGAAGCGGCCTGGATGTGGTCGACCGGGCGGTCGCTCGAGCAGGCCGCCGAAGCACGTCCGCACGATCGGGCGCTGCTCGAGGGCGTTGAGGAAGAGGGCGCGACGTTCGGCTTCTGCACCGAGTTCTTGCTGCGCGAGTGCGACGTTGCGTCGGATGAGGTCAAAACGTCCATGGAGGCGTTGGGCGACTCCGTGATCGCGGTCGGCGACGCGGATCTGCTGCGCGTGCACCTGCACACCCTTCGGCCAGGCCAGGCTCTCGAGTACGCGGTCGACCACGGCACCCTGATCAAGATCAAAGTCGAGAACATGCAGCTGCAGCATGAGGCATTCGCCGCGGCCGGCCAGCGAGCGGCCATCGCCGTCGATACCACCGAGCCGGTGACCTCGGTGGGCGTGATCGCCGTCACCGCTGGCGATGGCTTCGCGCGCATCTTCCGCAGCATGGGTGCGACCGTCGTGCCGGGCGGCCAGACGATGAACCCGAGCGTTCAGGACATCCTGGCCGCGATCAATAGCTCTGGCTACAAAGAGCTGATCGTGTTGCCCAACAACAGCAACATCGTGCTGACTGCGCGCCAGGTCGGCGAGCTGACGCCGCACGAGGTGCGCGTCGTCGCGACGAGCACAGTGCCGCAGGGGATCGGTGCGCTGCTGGCCTTCAACTACGAGGCCGATCTGGACACGAACGTCGTGGCGATGGAGCACGCCGTGAGCGCGGTCCACACGATTGAGGTCGCGCGCGCAGTGCGCGATGCCGACGTGGATGGTATCCACGTGCGCACCGGCCAGGCGCTCGGCATTTTCGATGGCCGTGTGGCAGTTGCCGCCGATTCGATTGACGAGGCGGTGCTGCGCTCGCTTGACCTGGCGCCTGTCGATTCGCTCGAGATCGTGACCGTTTACTACGGTGCCGACGAAACTGAGGCTGGCGCCCACGCACTCGCGGCGCGCGTGCGGGACGCGCACCAGGGGCTGAACGTCGAGGTGTTGGGCGGCGGACAGCCGCACTATCCGTATGTGGTTTCGCTCGAGTGAGTCGCATCGCAGTCGTCACTGACAGCACTGCCGATCTGCCGCAAACGCTGGTCGACCGCCATCACCCGGCCATGGTGCCGCTCGTGGTCAACTGGGATGGTCAGACGTTTCGGGACAAGATCGACCTGACCACGGCCGAGTTCTATCGGCGCCTGCGTACAACCAAGAGTCTGCCCAAGACGGGTGCGCCGAGCATGGCGGCATTCGAGACGGTCTTTCGCGACCTGCTCAAAGAGCACGACGGCGTTGTGTCGGTCAACCTGGCGGCCAAGCTCAGCGCCACGTACGACGTCGCCCGGCGCGCAGCGGAATCCGTCGATCCGGGGCGCGTCAAGGTCGTCGAATCGGGCTCGGTGTCGATCGGTACCTCGTGGCTGGTCGAGCTTGCAGCACGACTCGCCGAAGATGGCCTGGCGCTGAACGAGATCGTCACGCGGATTGAGGAAGCGCGACCACGGTTACGCATCCTGGCGCTGCTCGAAACGCTCGAGTTTCTGCAGCGGGGCGGTCGCATTGGGCGCGCAGCGGCGCTGGCCGGAACGCTCCTGAGCGTGAAACCGATTCTCAGCGTGCGCGACGGCGAAGTGTCACCCGTCGAGCGCGTGCGCACGATGAACAGTGCACTACGGCGGCTGGTCGAGCTGGTCGTCGCGATGGGTCCGGTGGAGCGGCTTGGCGTGATCGACGGCGATGCCGGTCGGAATGCCGCCGAAGTCGCGCGTCAACTGCAGACGCAGTTCCCCGAGCTGACGATCGATCGCGGCGAGCTTGGTCCGGTCGTCGGCACCCACGGCGGACCAGGCCTGGTCGGGGTCGCCGTTCTCCTTGCCCGCTGATCTCCAGAACGCCATCAAGATCTTGATGGCGGAAGCGTTCGACGGCTGCCGCGATCGCAAAGTGATTGGCGGCCTGGCCGCATTCTGGCGCAATTTCGCCGCAACGTCATCGGATCCCAAGGTCCAGGAAGCATCCGTGTTACTGGCGGACTATGCATCCTTGTCGCCAACCGACAACGCCGCGACGCGCCGTCGCGCATATCGGCGAGCCAGTGCCCGCGCCAAACGCGAGCGAACGGCTGCCAGACGTGGCCGCGCCGCCGTTTCCCATCCTGACCGCAGTACGTGAACGGGTATCTGGCGGCACGCCGCCATACGGCATCACGCTGGACACGCCCATCCAGGACCTCAAAGGCATCGGCCCCGTCCGTGCCCGGCTGTACTCGCGGCTCGGCCTCAAAACGATCAGGGACCTGCTGTTCCACTTCCCCACACGCCATATCCCGTACCCACCGACGACACCGATTGCCGACCTCTTTTTCCAGGGCGATGGATCTGTGCTGGGGATTCTTGAAAGGTTGGAAGTGGAGAATCTGCCCAGAGGCTTGAAAAAGCTCAAGGCGACCGTCAGGGATGCCACAGGCACCGTCCAGGCAACGTGGCTGCGCCATGGCGTCGCCCGCATCGGCGTCACGCCCGGTGACCCGATCGCCCTCAGCGGCAAGCTGGTGCAACAAGGCCGCCACCTCTTCTTCGATGGGCCCGATTACGAGCGCGGTGACGGTCCACCCGTCCATACCCGCGGCCTGGTGCCGGTCCACCCGCTCACCGCCGGCCTCACCGATCGTGAGCTGCGCTTCCGCATCCACTGGGCGATTGGCCATTTCGCCCAGACCGTCACAGATCCGCTACCCGACGTCGTGCGCGCAGCGCACAACCTGCCGCCCATCGGCCAGGCCCTGCGCCAGATGCACTTTCCGGCGACGGTCGACGAGGCAGCACACGCGCGACGGCGCTTCGCGTTCGAAGAGCTACTGACCATTCAGCTCGTCGTGCTCCAACGGCGACTGCATGCCCAGCAGAGCCCCGCCGCGCCGTTACCGCGCCACGAGTTGGTGCTGCAGGCGTTCGAGCGCAGTCTGCCGTTCGAGCTGACCGGTGCCCAGCGCCGCGTGACGGATGAGATCCTGCGCGACCTGGAGCGGCCAGAGCCCATGACGCGCCTGCTGCAAGGCGAGGTGGGCAGTGGCAAGACCGCAGTGGCCGCGCTGGCGCTGTTGACCGCTGCCGCGAACGGATATCAGGGCGCTCTGATGGCGCCGACCGAGATCCTGGCCGAGCAGCACTTCGCGACGTTGTCCCGTCTGTTCGCGGGTGCGTCATTGGCCGACGTGCTCGGGCGTGAGCCAATGGTGACCCTGCTCACGGGCGGTGTCAAGGGCAAGGAGCGCACACGGACATACGGTGCGGTTGCCTCAGGTGCGATCGACGTGCTGGTCGGCACACAGGCACTCATTCAGGACATGCTCGAGTTCGCTCGCCTGGGCCTGGTCGTGGTCGACGAGCAGCACCGCTTCGGTGTGCGCCAGCGCGTGAGGCTGCGGCGGCGAGCGACCGAGGCTGTCCCGCACTTGCTGGTCATGACGGCAACGCCGATTCCGCGCACGCTTGCGCTGAGCTTGTATGGCGACCTCGATCTGTCGGCGATCGACGAGATGCCAGCGGGCCGCCAGCCAACGCGCACGGTGCTGCTCGGCGCGGATGAACGCCACCTGGCCTACGAACGTGTGCGTCGTGCAGCCGGTAATGGCGAGCAGGCGTTCGTGATCTGCCCGCTGGTCGAGGAATCCGAGGCATTGGAAGCTAAAGCGGCAACCGAAGAATATGAGCGCCTGCGAGCGGGTGAATTGAGCGCGCTACGACTTGGCCTGCTGCACGGACGCATGAAGCCAGCCGAGAAGGACGCCACCATGCGCGCCTTTCGGGATCGCGAGTTCGACGTGCTCGTGTCGACCGCGGTGGTCGAGGTCGGCGTGGACATCCCAAATGCGACCGTGATGCTCATCGAGGGTGCCGAGCGCTTCGGCCTCGCCCAGCTACATCAGTTCCGCGGGCGGATCGGGCGCGGCGATCGTCCCTCGGTGTGCATTCTGCTGAGCGATCTGCCGGACCCCGATACGAACGAGCGTCTGGCGGCCGTCATCGAGACCACCAACGGCCTGACGCTGGCCGAGCATGACCTGCGTTTGCGTGGTCCAGGCGACTACTTCGGCGTGCGCCAGAGCGGCCTGCCAGAGCTCAAGGTCGCCCGCCTGGACGATGCACCGCTGATCGAGGCAGCCCGCTCGGCCGCGAGCGCAATCCTCGCCGATGACCCGGAATTGACGGCCGAGCAGCACGCCGCCTTGCGCGCCCACCTGGACGATTTCGTCGCCAGTGCCGGCGAGCCCAGCTAGACCACGTGCGGGTAATCGCCGGAACCGCGCGTGGACGACCCCTGCGGGTAGCAGCAGACACGCGCCCGACAGCCGATCTGATCAAAGGCTCGATCTTCTCGATGCTCGAGGCACTCGCGTACAAGCGTGATTTCGAACCTGATGAGGACGGCGCTCTGGCGGCTGGGCTGGCATGGCCGCGCGTGCTCGACTTATTCGCGGGCTCGGGCGGGCTGGGTATCGAGGCGCTCAGCCGCGGCGCCCAACACGCGATGTTCGTCGAGCAGGACCGCGCTTCAGCGCGCATCATCGATGCCAATCTGCGCGCCGCGGACGTGGCCGAGCGCGCCGTCGTCCAGGTTGGTCCCGTCCAGCTCATCCTGCCTCGCCTGAGTGGCCCGTTCGACCTCGTCTTCGCGGACCCGCCATACGCCGACGGAGGCGCGGTGCAGACCACGACGGCGCTGCTTCGCCGTGCGGGCCTGCTCACGCGGGACAGTGTCGTCGTGCTGGAGCAAGCGGGTGAGCATGAGGCGCCAGCCGATGTTGGGCCGCTGCCGCTGGCAAGTACGCGCCGCCATGGGCGCACCCGCGTCAGCCTGTATGCCGGATGGTAATGTGATCGCGGTGGACATCCTGTACCTGCTCGACCAGTTGGAGGAAGTCCTCGGCGGCGGCTCGCACCTGCCGTTGACGTCGCGCACGCTCGTCGATGAGCAGGAAATCCTGGACATCCTGGACCAGATCAGGGTCTCGATTCCCGACGAGATCAAGGCTGCGCGCCGCGTCACCCAGGAGCGCGAACTGATGCTCTCAGACGCCCGCGCTGAAGCTGACCGGCTGGTGCGCGAAGCGGACGAGCACATCGCCGCCCGATTGGCCGAGCACCACCTCGTGCGCAGCGCCGAAGCGCGTGCCGCCGAGATCGAGGAGCGTGCGCTAGAAGAAGCGGAGCGCATGCGCCGCGAAACCGAGGCGTATGTTTATCGCGTCATGCAGCGTCTACGTGAGCAGATTGGCCAGATCTCACAGACTGTCGAGCGCGGCATGCAGGAGCTCGAGCCGCAGCGGCTGAAGCACGATACGCCGTCATCGTGATCGCGCTTCTCGTATACTGAGCCATCGCTTGTCCGCCGCCCCTCGGCGGCGTTTTTTGTGCCATGGTCTCGGTCAACGTTGCCCAGCTTCTTCAGGAGCCACCTGGCGCAGTCCGCGAGTTCGACTTTGCCGACACGGTCGCCGCGGTCGCGCACGACGTAGCCCTGCGTGGGCCTATCCGCGGACACGCCCGCCTCATGCGGACCAACGAAGGCATCCTGGTCCGCGCGAGCCATACGGCGCCCGTAACGCTCGAGTGTTCGCGGTGTCTGGATGAGGTCCATGCCACCGTCAAGGGCGCATTCAGCGAGGAATTCCTGCCCAGCGTGGACCTCCGCACCGGCATACCGGTAGCGATCACCATCCCAGGCGAGGAAGACAAGCCGCGCATTGACGCGCATCACGAGATCGACCTGGATGAGATCTTGCGGCAGAATATCCTTACTAACCTGCCACTCCGTCCGCTGTGCGAGGCGAATTGCCCCGGGCTCTGTGCGGACTGCGGCGAGCGACTCGATCGCACTCATTCCGCGCACGCCGAACGTAATGAAGAAGAAGCGCCTGTCAATCCGGCGAGTCCTTTTGCGCAACTGGCCAGCCTGTTGAACGACGTCGACCGACAAGAGAGGTAAAGCAAAGCAAGCCCATGGTTGGACTTCCGAAGAAGAAAATCAGCTCCGCACGACGCGGCCAGCGCCGCAGTCACGATCGGATCGTGCCGCCGCAGATGATGAACTGTCCGCAGTGTCGCCAGCGCAAGCCGACCCACATGGTGTGTCCGAACTGCGGCACGTACAACGGCATCGACGTGCTCCGGCTCGAAGCCAAGACCAAGCAGAAACCCGAATGAGGAGTGAGGATTGGGGAGTGGGGAGTGGGGGGACCGCCTGCGCTTCCTTCAGTCCTCACTCCTCACTCCCGACTCCGCGAACGCAGTGAGCGTCGCACTGCTGTTCCCAGGCCAGGCCTCGCAGTTCGTCGGCATGGGCGCCGACTTGCGTCAGTCGAGCATGGCCGCTCGGGATGTCTTCGCCGACGCCGACCAGATCACGGGCCTACCCATCACTGACCTGTGCGAGTTGGGCCCGGTGGAGCGACTGACCGAGACTGACGTCGCGCAACCGGCAGTTGTGGCCACCAGCCTCGCGGCCTTGACCGTCCTTCAGGAGCAGGTGTCGTTGCCGTATGAGGCCGTGGCTGGCCACAGCGTTGGCGAGATCGCCGCCTACGTTGCCGCTGGCGTCTTTGATACCCGCACTGCCCTGGAACTGGTGCGCATCCGCGCCGAGGCCATGGCTGCTGCATGCCAGGCAACTGACGGCACCATGGCCGCGGTGATCGGCCTCGACGTAGACCTGCTGCGCAGCGCATGTGAGGCGGCATCGTGTGACGGCAGCAGCGTGGAAGTCGCCAATCTCAACGCCCCAGGCCAGTTGATCGTCTCCGGTGCCCGTGCCGCCATCGAACGCCTGGGCGAATTAGCGCGCACAGCCGGCGCTCGCCGTGTGCTGCCGCTCAACGTCGGCGGCCCGTTTCATTCGGTCTACATGCGGTCAGCCGCTGAGCCGCTGGTCCAGGCGCTCGGCGCTGTCGAGCTGCAAACCCCTACGGTGCCGGTGGTCCTCAATGCGTCCGCGGAAGCGAGCACCGACGCGCACGCTCTCCGCCAGGAATTGGCAGTCCAGGTCTATTCGCCGGTCCGATGGATCGAAACGCTGCAGCGCCTTGCCCAGATGGGCTGCGATCGGTTCCTGGAAGTGGGCCCGGGCACGGTCCTGGCCGGCATGGTCAAGCGCACCTTACCCTCAGCGCGCGTGGCCAGCTTCGGTGCGCTCGCTGATCTCGAAGCGGCCTGTGCACTGCTGAGCTGATGCCAGGTCGATTCGATGGTCGCTCGGCAATCGTCACCGGTGCCTCGCGCGGCATTGGTCGCGCCATCGCGCTGAAGCTGGCGTCGGAAGGCGCCAGCGTCGTGGTGAATTACAACGCCAACGCCGACGCCGCCAACGACGTGGCCGAGCAGGTCCGCGCGAGCGGCGCGCGCGCCGAGGTGGTTCAGGCCGACGTTTCGGTAGCCGCCGATGTGGACCGCCTGGTGCAAGCCACGCTGGCCGCGTTCGACAAAGTGGACATCCTGGTCAACAACGCGGGCATCACCCGCGACCAGCTCGTCATGCGCATGTCCGAAGACGACTTCACGTCGGTCATTGATACCAATTTGAAATCGGCCTTCCTGATGACCAAAGCCGTGCTGCGCCCGATGCTGCGCCAGCGCTATGGCCGCATTGTCAACATCACCTCGATCTCGGGCATCATGGGCAACGCCGGCCAGGCCAATTACTCGGCCTCGAAGGCCGGCTTGATCGGCTTCACGCGCTCCATCGCGCGCGAGGTCGCATCACGCAACATCACGTGCAATGCGGTCGCCGCCGGCGTCATCGAAACCGACATCTGGCAAGGCGTGCCCCAAGCCGCCGTCGACGCCATGCTGACGATGATCCCCATCGCCCGCAAAGGCACCCCCGACGAAGTCGCCGAAGCCGTCGCGTTCTTCTGCAGCGATGCCGTCACCTACGTCGGGTTGGGAGTTGGGAGTTGGGGGTTGGGAGTGGGGAGTTGGGAGTTGGGAGTTGGGAGTTGGGAGTTGGGAGTGGGGAGTGAGGAGTGAGGAGTGGGCAGTGGGGGACAAGGCACGATCCGTCACTAGCTACCGTGATCTGCGCGTCTGGCGAGCGGGCCTAGATCTCGTGCGCGACGTATACCGTGCGACGGACGCGTTTCCTCGTGCCGAGATGTTCGGGCTAGTCAGTCAGATGCGTCGAGCGGCTGTGTCCGTTCCGTCGAACATCGCCGAGGGGCACACGCGCGGCTATACGCGGGACTACCTGCATCATGTTGTGATTGCCCACGGCTCATTAGCGGAGCTGCTAACGCAGATAGAAATTGCCTTGGAGCTCGGCTTCATGGAGGTCGAGATCGGCCATGAGTTGTCCGCAAATGCGGATGCGCTTAGCCGACAGCTCAATGCCTTGCGGACAGCGCTAGCTGACCGACTGCCGCTCCCCACTCCCCACTCCCATGTTCCGTAAGGTTCTCGTCGCCAACCGTGGCGAGATCGCGGTGCGCATTATCCGTGCATGTAAAGAGCTCGCGATCCCTACGGTCATCGCGCATTCGGAGACGGACCGGGACTCGCTTGGGGTGCTGCTGGCCGACGAGTCGGTATGCATCGGTCCGCCGCCGGCCGATAAGTCGTACTTGAACATTGCTAATGTCGTGAGCGCGGCGCACATCATGGGCGCGGATGCGATTCATCCGGGCTACGGCTTCCTGGCGGAACACGCCTATCTGGCCGAAGTGTGCAACGAGGTCGGCATCACCTTCATCGGGCCAAAGCCTCAGTCGATCAGCGCCTTCAGCGACAAGGTCAGCGCGCGCAATCTCATGCAGGCGGCGGACGTGCCCGTCATCCCGGGCACCGAAGAGCCACTCATCAACGTCGAGGCAGCGCAACAAGCGGTCAGAGATCTGGGTTTTCCAGTCATGATCAAAGCGGTGGCGGGCGGTGGCGGCCGCGGCATGCGCGTCGCGCACGACCTCGACGAACTCACACGTACGTTCCCGCTGGCGCAGGCCGAAGCGCAAACACACTTCGCCAATGGTGGCCTCTACCTCGAGCGGCTTATCGAACGCGGCAGGCACGTCGAGATCCAGATCGCTGCCGACCGGCTCGGCCGGGTCATCCATCTTGGCGAGCGCGAGTGCAGCATCCAGCGCCGCCACCAGAAGATGATCGAAGAAAGCCCGTCGCCGGCGCTGACACACGAGCGCCGTGCCGAGATGGGCCGCATCGCCAGCGAAGGCGTCGGCGCCTCGGGCTACCAGAACGTAGGCACGGTCGAGTTCCTGCTGGATCAGCATGGCAACTATTACTTCCTGGAGATGAACACCCGGCTGCAGGTGGAGCACCCCGTCACCGAACTGGTCACCGGCATCGACCTGGTCAAGCTGCAAATCGCGCTCGCCGCCGGCGATCCACTGCCGTTCAGCCAGGAGGACGTCGAGTGGCGCGGCCACGCGATCGAATGCCGCATTACTGCCGAGGATCCGCGACGAGGCTTCGCGCCCGATGCCGGCCACATTCACACCGCGCATTTCCCGGGCGGACCATGGGTCCGCATCGATACCCACGTTTTTCCTGGCTACACCACCCCGCCGTATTACGACTCGCTACTGGCCAAGATCATCACCTGGGGCCGCAACCGAGCCGAGGCCATCGCGCGCATGCGTCGCGCCGTCGACGAAACCGAGATTCAGGGCGTCAAAACCAACCTGGATTACCTGGCGCTGGTACTATCCGACCCACGTTTTCAAGCAGGGGATGTCGACGTTGAGTTCGTGGAGCGGCAACTGACCGAGGTCGAGGCGGCGATCTGATGCTGGAGAAAGCCGCGGACGAGCTACTCGAACAACTCCGTCGAGTGTTTCCGCCGGGCCCCTTCCTCGACCGTCGATTGGGGCGCGCATTTGCATTCCAGGCGCTGTACGAGATGGATCAGGGTCACCACGTGCCCTCACAAGTACTCGAGCGGCTGGCGGGTGCGTTGGCGGAAGAAGAGTCCCACGCCGAGGCGCGAGACCCGTATGCACCCGAGGTGCTGACCAGCGCCACAGCCTTCGCGCAGCATCTGGTCCACGGCGTGCTCAGCAATCGAGCGCCGATCGACGCGCTGATTCAGCAGCGCGCGCCGCTGTGGCCGTTGGCGCAGATGTCCGCGGTCGACCGCAACGTATTGCGTATCGGACTCTATGAATCCTTGTACGGCAATGCTACAGTGCCTCTGAGGACCGCTATCAACGAAGCGGTTGAGCTTGCCAAGCTCTTCGGCAGCGAGACCTCGGCTAAGTTCGTCAACGGCGTGCTCGGACGAGCCGTGGAGGCGAACGCCAGCGGCGAGCCGCCGCCCGCAGATGCAGCACATCATCCGCCGTCGAGTGATCCATCCGCCGGTCGTCCTGCGCGCTCCGAGCAGACGCCTTCGCCGGGCGCCAGCGACACGACCATCCATCCCGCGACATCAGCCGGTTGAGGAGAAAGGGGCTTTTACAGAGACATGGCCACGAGCGCTGAGGACCGCCTGAAGAAGATCATTGCGGAACAGCTGAGCGTCAGCGAAGACGAGGTGACTCCCGAGGCCAATTTCATAGACGATCTGAACGCCGATTCGCTTGACCTGGTCGAGCTGATCATGTCTCTTGAGGAAGAGTTCAACGTCAAAATCAGCGACGAAGACGCCGAAAGAATCCGCACCGTCCAGGACGCGATGGACTACCTTCACGAGCACGGCGGCGGGTAAACTTCGGCGTCCGCGCGAGGCGATCCCATGACCCTGACTGAAGCCACTCCCGACACGCCGATCACGCCCGAGCCCGAACACGCACCCGGCGATCGGGAGATGACGATGCTGGAGCATCTCGATGAGCTGCGGCAGCGTCTGGTGGCCAGCGTCATTGCCGTCGTGGCGGGCATCATCGTCGCCCTCGTCCCGATCCCCGGCTACGGCTCGATCACCGAGATCCTGTTCAAACTCATGGCCGCCAAGGCGCCTGCCGAGCGGCTCGTCACCGGTGGCCCGGGTGAGGCCTTCTTCGCCTGGCTCGAGGTGTCGCTCATGATCGGCGTTGCGCTCGCCATGCCGGTCATCGTCTACCAGCTATTGTCGTTTGTCGCGCCGGCCCTTTACGAGAACGAAAAGAAGTACATGTTCATCGCCGTGCCAGGCGTTACGTTGTCGTTCGCGATCGGCGCGGCATTCTGCTTCTTCGTCATGGTCCCGGTCGCGATTGCGTTCCTGGGTGGCTTCCAGAATGAAATTTTCTGGCAGCTGTGGACCGCCGAGCGCTTTATCGACTTTATCGCGAGCTTTATCTTCTGGGTCGGCGTCACGTTCGAGCTGCCGATTGTCATGTATTTCCTGAGCAAGATGGGCGTGGTCTCGCCGAAGCGCTTGAGCAGTTTTCGCAAGTACGCCTTCGTGCTCGCCTTCGTCATCGGCGCGATTATTACGCCTACGCCTGACCCAGTTAATCAGACTCTGGTCAGCATGCCTATTTATCTCCTGTACGAGCTCGGAATTATCCTTGCGAGGTTCGCATGACCCTGACCGCGGGCGCCTACCACTCGGGCGCAGAATGGCCAGAAGTTGAGGCTGTGCCTGGCGTGCACCGCCGCGTGCTGAGTTGTGGCGACAGCATGATGATCGTCCAGTTCCGCATCGCCCAGGGCGCCGAGGTCCCGCCGCATTCGCATCCGCACGAGCAGATCGGCCACGTTGTGGCAGGGCGGATGACGTTTCGTATCGGCGACGAGGAGCGCGAGCTTGGCCCTGGTGACGGGTACTCAGTGCCCGGCGGCGTGATCCACGGCGCTAAAGGCATCACCGATACGATCGCCGTCGACAGCTTCCATCCGGTCCGTGAGGACTATCGCTAACTTTCTTCCCCTGCCCCTGGCGTGAGCCGAACCGCGATGCGCACCCATCAGGATGCCGCCGAGCGTGCACAACTGCTGCTCGGCGCAGTGAGCCTCGTCCTGTGGTTCGCAGTTGCGTTCGGCCTGGCAGTGACCTGGGTATTACAGGGAGCCTCAGACTCGAGAATCATCCTGGCCGGGATGATCGCGCTCGCCGTTGCGGCGGTGCCGTGGTTAGCCTACCGCCGTCTCGTCGAGCGCCTGGCTAGGCCGAGTCGCGAAACTCGGTAGGGTCGTCGAGCTCGGCGATCCCAGCACCCCCGGCGCCTGACCGCGTCGTCACTAGCAGCGGCGCCTGGCCATGGGCGATGGTCTCGCGCCCGATGATGCACTTGCGCACGTCGGCTCGCGATGGGATCTCGTACATCACCTCGAGCAGCACTTCCTCGATGATCGTGCGCAAGCCCCGCGCGCCTGTCTTCAACGCCAGGGCTCGCTCGGCGGCTGCTTCCAGGGCGTCCTTGGTAAAGACGAGCTCGACCTTGTCCAGCGACAGCAGCTTGGCATACTGCTTGGAGATAGCGTTGCGCGGCTCCGTCAGGATGCGCATCAGGTCGTCCTTGCTCAACGGATCAACGCTGACCACGACAGGCAAGCGGCCGACGAACTCAGGAATCAAGCCGTACTTCAGCAGATCGTCGGAGCTGAGCTGACGCAGCAGGTCAGCGTGATCCTGCTCGGTCGACCGCTCTGAGGCAAAGCCGAGTGTGCGCTTGGCGCCAACGCGCTTGCCGACGATGTTCTCGAGGCCCTCGAAGGCGCCGCCGCAGATGAACAGGATGTTGGCCGTGTTGATCTGGATGAAGTCCTGGTGCGGGTGCTTGCGCCCGCCCTGCGGCGGCACGTTGGCGACAGTTCCCTCGATGAGCTTGAGCAGCGCCTGCTGGACACCCTCACCTGAGACGTCGCGCGTGATCGACGGGTTGTCGCCCTTACGCGCGATCTTGTCGATCTCGTCGATGTAGATGATGCCCCGCTCGGCGCGTGAGATGTCGAAGTCGGCGGCTTGAATGAGCCGCAACAGGATGTTCTCGACGTCCTCGCCGACATAGCCCGCTTCGGTGAGCGCCGTGGCGTCGGCGATACAGAAGGGCACGTCGAGCACCTTGGCGAGTGTCTGGGCGAGCAGCGTCTTGCCGCAGCCAGTCGGTCCGACGAGCAAGATGTTCGACTTCTGCAACTCGACGTCGTCGACCTGCATGCCCGAGGACACGCGCTTGTAGTGGTTGTACACGGCGACCGACAGGACCTTCTTGGCGCGGTCCTGGCCGACGACGTACGAGTTCAGATGCTCGTAGATCTTGGCGGGCGTCGGCAGCTTGGCGAGGGGCAGACGCGGCTTGGCGGCAGCAGGCGGAGCTGACTCCTCGTCGATGATCTCACGGCACAGGTCGACACACTCGTCGCAGATATAGACCGCGCCCGGCCCCGCTATCAGCCGCCGGACCTGGTCCTGGCTTTTGCCGCAAAACGAACAGTGGTACTGGCCGCGGGTGCCGCGTGTTGTCGCCATGTCGGTGTTGTGCCCCTCCCCGCTTTAGCCGCGGTGCCGCTGAAAGTGTGAAAGTGGTTGTGCCATCGAGCTAGCGTCCCTTGCCATCAGTAGCGCCGGTGGCGACCGTTTCGGTCGCCGCCTCGTTGACCTTGGCTTCAGCCAGATCGGCTGCTTGAGTCGCTTCGGTCTGCCCGTGAATCATGTCGATCACGCCGTAATCGCGCGCTTCCTGCGCGCTCATCCAGTAATCACGATTGATGTCGTGTGAGATGCGCTCCAGATCCTGACCCGTATCAGACGCCATGAGCTCCTTCAACCGCGCGTTCAGTCGCAGAATCTCGCGCGCGTGCACCTCGATGTCCGCCGCGGTGCCCTGCACGCCGGCCGAGGCCTGGTGGATCAAGATGCGCGCATTCGGCAGCGCCGCGCGCTTGCCCTTTGAGCCGCCCCCGAGCAGGACCGCGCCCATGCTGGCTGCCATGCCGACGCACGTCGTGGCCACTTCAGGCTGGATCAGGTGCATCGTGTCGTAGATCGCGAGCCCAGCATCGACCTGGCCGCCTGGGCTATTGATGTACATCTGGATCTCGCGATCGGGGTCTTCCTGGGCCAGGTACAGCAGTTGGGCGACGATTAAATTGGCCACGGTGTCGTCGATTGGCGTGCCGAGGAAAACGATGCGGTTCTTCAGCAGCAGCGAGAAGATGTCATACGCGCGCTCGCCACGGCTCGTCTGCTCGACCACCATCGGCACCGCGTATGACACGGCGCGTTCGAGGATGTCATCTCGGGACGGGCGCTTGGTGAGCCATGGTGAGAAGTACGCGTAGCTCGGGCGTCTCATACGCTCTCTTGATCCTCCTCGGATTCGGCCGTCTCTGACGGCGACGGCGACGATTTCCGACGCTGCTTCTCAGTATCGGACGTCTCGGCTCGCAGCGTGGCCTTTTCCTTGCCTTTGGCCCGCCCATTGCCGGTCGCCAGCTCGAGCAGTCGTTCGCGCGCCTTGCGCTCGCGGGTCACTTCCTCGACTCGGGCGCGAGTCGACGGATTCTGGAGCGCCAGTCGCTCGACGGCCTCTGAGTCGGTCCGTCCAGCCGCGGCACGATGCACTTCGTCCTCGATCTCCTGGTCCTCGACGCCGATCTTTTCGGCGTCGGCGAACGCGTCGAGAGCCAACGAACGCGCCACACGTGTTTGTGCCTGAGCGCGAATCTCCTCTTCGAAGACGTCTTGCTCCTTGCCGACCATGCGCAGGTACTGCGGTAGCTGGATGCCTTGCTGCTCGAAATTTTTACTGATCGTCTCCAGCATATGCTGTGCTTCGTGCTCGACCAGTTGGGGTGGGAACTCGATCGAGGAGATCTCGACCAGTTTGGTCATAGCCGCTTCTTCGAGCTTTTCACGCACGCGATTCTCCTCGCGTGTGCGCAGCTCCGATTCGACAGCCGAGCGCAACGCAGGCACATCCGCATAGTCGCCCATCTGCTGCGCAAATTCTTCGTCCAGTTCGGGCAGTTGCCGCTCCTTCACCCAGTGGAGGGTGATCCTAAACTCCGCGGGCTGGCCCGCCACCTCCGTTTGGGGGTAATCCTCGGGCAGTTCCAGGCTGAAGGTCTTTTCCGCGCCGGCTTCGAGCCCGATCAGCTGCGCGGCGAAGCCAGGCGCGGGCCGCACGCCGTCGGTATCGACGATGTACTCGGCATCTTTACTGTCCTGGATCGGCTTTTCCCGATCGGCTACTGTCGCATGCATGTCGATGCCGACCCGGTCACCCTCCTGGACCGCGCGTTCCACGGGCGCCCACTGCGCATAGTTTTCGCGCAGCCGCTCGATGTAGTCGTCAACTTCCTTCTGATCGACGCTTGCCTCTTCGACCGGCACAGAAAGCTGGCCTTTGTAGTTGCCCAGCTCGACCTTCGGTGCCAGGCCCACGACCGCCTTCACGCGCAGCGGGTCGAAGTCGATCGACTCGACGCGTGGTCGGGTGAAGGGCTCGACCTTCTCTTGCTCCATGGCTTCGGTTACGACGACCGGCAGCAGGTGGTCGATCGCCTCCTGCATGATGCGGTCACGACCGATCAGGCGCTCGATCATGGGCCGCGGGGCGCGACCGCGGCGAAAGCCGGGGACGTCAACTTGCCCAGCCAGGCGTCGGAACGCCTCGTCCATTGCGCGATCGACACGCTCCTGCTCGACCTCGATGGCCAGCGAGACCTGTCGCGGCGGCAGCTCGGTGCTGTCGACCTTCACCCGGGACCCTCCTCGCAGTTGGGCGCCATGCGCCCCTCGCGGTGTGCTACCCGGATTCTAGAGTACGCGCCGCCACCCGCTGCATGAACCGATCGAGATCGACGAGTACGCGCTCGTGCGTTCCCTCGCCTGCGACGCCTTCACTGTCCTCGGCTTTGACGTGAAATATGATGCGTCGGCCGTCGACGCTGGTGACCTCGGCGGTCAAAGTGACGGTCTCGCCGACGGGTGTCGCCTTGAGATGGCGAATGTCCACATGTGTCCCGACGCTCGATTGCCCGGGCTCGAGCTGCCGGCTGATCGCGCGCACCGCGGTCCCCTCGAAGAGTCCGACCAGGTGTGGTGTCGCCAGGACCATGACGCCCTGGTTGCCCCAGCGATCGGCGGTCATGTCGGGCTCGACGCGCACCTGCCAGGTTGCGCGAGCGCCGATTTCGACCGCCACGTGCGCGTGTTGGCGTTTAGCGCGTGTCGCGCGCGGGCGGCGTGCGACGATCGTCGACGCGGACCGCGATCGGCGCTGGTGCGGGCCGCCGCCTGGCCAACGCTATCAGCGCGAGCGCTGCCAGGAGTGCGATCAGGACTTGAGCATCCATTGCAGTTCCAGATAGACGCAGTCTGCGTGCCTGTCCGCTACTCGCGCACCGTCTGCGTTTCGCGGTTCAGCGAACGCCGCACGAGCGCCTTGAGCGCTTGCCAGATCTCCATGGTGATTATGATCACTGGCACCAGCAGCCAGGGCATCCGTTCGAAGTAGTCCATCGGCCCTCCAAGCGTACTCGTCCCGCACGGTCGCGCACCACTTGACCTCTTGTGCAGCTAGCGCCGCCCCGTCAAACCTGACTAGGCACCGACAGCACCTGTGCCGCCCAGGCATCAAGCTCCTCGTCAATGGGCCGCAGCACCCCTTGACCGATGACCGTTTCGGCGTTGCGCACGTCCAGCCACGAGTGTTGCGGGCGCCGTGCCGGCCGCTGGCTGGCGAAGCTCTCGAACGTCGTCGGCAGCACAAGCTCCGGGTCGTGCCGCGTCTTTGCTGCGATCGCGCGCGCGAACTCATACGGCGTCGTCGAGGATGCCGCGGCCACATGCACGATGCCGCTCACCCGCTGCTTGGCCAATCGCGCCAGCGCCGCAATGGCATCGTCCAGAAAAACAGGCGTGATGCGCTGATCAGTCACCCCAGCGAGCTCCTGGCCGGCTTGGAGCCGCGCCAGACAGGTGCGTGCGAAGTCGCGCTTGCGATGCGTCCGAGCCGTAAACGGCATCTCGATGCGCGCGATGCACGCCGAGGCATTCGCCCTCGCCACGCGCTGCTCGCCGAGCAGCTTTGTGCGCGCGTACCAGCACAGCGGGTTGGTCGGGTCGCTCTCGCGATACGGCGCGCCGACCTGCGTACCGTCGAAAACGTAATCCGTCGAGACGTGCATCAGGTACTTGCCGTGCAGCGCGCATAACTCGGCCAATCGACCCGGATAGGCCGCATTCAGCCGATACACCAGGCCGAGCTCGTCGCCCCGTTCCGCCTCCGCGCCATCAACATCGGCCCAGGCGGCGAGATTGACCACTACATCTGCATCAGAGTGGGCGAGGACCTCCCCGAGCGCGGCGCCGTCCAGCACATCGAGCTCGCCATGGCTCGGTCGACGAACGTCGAAGCGCCCCGCCCACAATTCCACCAGCCGAGCGCCAACGAGCCCCGACCCGCCCAACACCAATACCGCTCGCACCGAGCCTCAGCATAACTGCGCCGAGCCAGCGATGCCGCTTCTCGGATCCAGCATGGGATCCGGATTCGTGGTGGGACCTGACCCAGCCGATGGGCAGCCGCCTCGTCTACGCCGTGGCCATGCCCGTCACGCTGACTTCTTGTCGGCGGCCACGACCGGGCGGGCGCCGCATGGCCGGATCATCATCACGGCAGCAACAAAAGCACGCCTTGGGCCGTCCAATCGCCACGACACATGGGTTGCTTGGTTATCTTGCTCCTGCTGATCCTGGCCACGATGCTGGGTGGGCCGATCGGGTTCCTGATCGCGGTGGTGCTGATTCTGGCCTGGGCCGTCATTACTGGCTCACTGCGCCTGTTATGGAGCCTGCTGCTGCTGCCGTTCCGCATCGTGAAGCGGCTCTGGTGGTAACCACGTCGTAAACGAGCATCTCGATGCCGTCGGCATAGGTTTCGCTCTCGAGTAACACCAGGCCTCGGCTCGTCCTTGTCGGTGTCGCTGGTGGGACGCCAGCGGCGCTAGGCACCTCCGGCGCGACGTGGCATGATCTCGCAGGTGACCAGCAGACCCGACGCGCAGCACCTGAGCGATCTCGCGCTGCTGCGCCGCGTCCGCGACCGGATGGACCGGGAGTACGCGCAGCCGCTGGACGTCGAGGCGCTCGCCCGCGGCGTGAACATGTCGGCCGGGCACCTCAGCCGCCAGTTCCGGCTCGCCTACGGCGAGTCGCCGTACAGCTACCTGATGACGCGGCGCATCGAGCGCGCGATGGCGCTGTTGCTTCGCGGCGACCTCAGCGTCACCGAGGTCTGTCTCGAGGTCGGCTGCTCGTCACTGGGCACCTTCAGCACTCGCTTCACCGAGTTGGTCGGTGTGCCGCCCAGCACCTACCGACGCCAGGCGGCGGGCGCGACTGGGGGGATGCCGCCGTGCGTGGCGAAACAGGTGACCAGACCGATCAGGAATCGAGAAGCGCCGGTCACCGAGCCGCAGTTAGCCTGACCGCCATGGACATCAAGATTCACACGACCTTCCTCCCGCACGACGACCCGGATGCATCCCTGGCCTTCTATCGCGACACCCTCGGCTTCGAGGTCCGCACCGACTTCGGAAACGGCAAGATGCGCTGGATCACGGTCGGCCCCGCCGACCAGCCCGGCACGTCCATCCTCCTGGGGCCGCCGGCCGCCGACCCCGGCATCACGGACGACGAGCGCCGCACCATCGTCGAGATGATGGCGAAGGGCACCTACGGCTGGATCCTGCTGGCCACCGCCGACCTCGACGGCACCTTCGCTCGGCTGCAAGCCAGCGACGCCGACGTCGTCCAGGAGCCGATCGAGCAGCCGTACGGGGTTCGCGACTGCGCCTTCCGCGATCCCGCGGGCAACCTGATCCGCATCCAGGAGCTGCGCTGAGCCGTCCGGCAGTCGCAGCCATTACCTGCACGGACAGCACCGTAAGGAGCCCGCGCTTGACGCCAGTGGCGGCCGCCTGATGGCCACCGTCACGGACCCCCGATGGCAACGTCCTCGGGCTGCTTGACGTTCGTCTTTAAGCCAGACAATCCCGACCAGACCCACGACTTCAGGAGAGTGACCATGACCGGCTCTTCCACCCAGGGAATCAAAACCGTGCTGCATCCCGTTTCCGACCTGGCGACGGCCAAAGAGGTGTACGCCGCCCTACTCGGCGTACCGCCGCAGACCGACGAGTCCTACTACGTCGGCTTCGAGGCAGCGGGCCAGCACATCGGGCTGGTGCCGGGCGGTGGACCGCAGGGCATGACCTCACCCGTGGCCTACTGGCATGTGCCGGACCTCGAGGCGAAGCTGGCCGAGGTGACCGCCGCGGGTGCCACCGTAAAGGAGCCCGCGCACGACGTCGGTGGCGGCCGCCTGGTGGCCACGGTCACCGACCCCGATGGCAACGTCCTCGGGCTGCTTCAGGACCGATAAGTGCCGACCCCCCCAGGCCCGCGTAACAGAATGGAGACACGATGAGCACGGCCACGAGGACGGACAAGCAGTCGCCTGCGCTGCACGTCGCCGACCCCCACGATCTGATACGCGTGCAGGGCGCGCGCGTGAACAACCTCAAGGACGTCAGCGTCGAGCTCCCGAAGCGCCGGCTGACGGTGTTCACCGGCGTCTCCGGCTCTGGCAAAAGTTCGCTGGTGTTCGGCACCATCGCCGCGGAGTCGCAGCGGCTGATCAACGAGACCTACAGCACCTTCGTGCAGGGCTTTATGCCGACGCTGTCGCGGCCCGAAGTCGACGTCCTGGAGGGGCTGACAACGGCGATCACCGTCGACCAGGAGCGGATGGGCGCCAATGTCCGCTCCACCGTCGGCACCGCCACTGACGCCAATGCGCTGCTGCGCATCCTCTTCAGCCGGCTCGGGCAGCCGCACATCGGCTCATCCCAGGCGTTCGCCTTCAACGTCGCCTCAATCAGCGGAGCGGGGGCGGTCACGTTCGAGCGCGGCGGGAAGACCGTGAAGGAGGGGCGCAGCTTCAAGATCACCGGCGGCATGTGCATGCGCTGCGAAGGCCGGGGCACGGTCTCCGATATCGACCTCGCCCAGCTCTTCGACGACACCAAGTCGATCGCCGAGGGCGCGATCACCATCCCCGGCTATAAGGTGGACAGCTGGTG
>WNFV01000973.1_pt1 | contig 39318 bp, 46 predicted proteins | sample 5400101 | NCBI WGS metagenome assembly WNFV01 (sample SAMN13153361, study PRJNA577476) | soil metagenome | isolation source: 115 cm soil or saprolite under grassland replicate 1 | place: USA:California | collected 2016-06-15 | reverse complement strand
GAGCTCACCGGTCCGGCGACCGTCGTTCCCATGGACGACCACCAGGCGCCTTCGATCGGCAAGCCGATGCCCGGCGTCGAGGTCCGCCTGGGCGAGGATGGCGAGCTGTTGGTGCGGGGCGGCAACGTGATGGTCGGTTACTACAAGGAGCCCGGAAAGACGTCCGAGATCATCGACGCCGACGGCTGGGTCCACAGCGGCGACATCGCCGAGCCAGGCCCGAACGGCCAGTTCCGGATCATCGACCGCAAGAAGGAGCTGATCATCACCTCGGCGGGCAAGAACATCTCCCCCTCCAACCTCGAATCGCTTGCCAAGTCGAGCCCGATCATCGGTCAGGCCGTGGCCGTCGGCGACGCGCGCAACTTCATCTCGGTGCTTGTCGTCCTCGATCCGCAGGTCGCCCCCGCCTGGGCGAAGGCACGCGGGATCGCGGCGACGTCGATGGCCGAGCTCGCCGAGGATACCGCGGTGATCGCCGAGGTCCGCCGTGCGCTCACCGCCGCAAACACGCACCTCTCGCGCGTCGAACAGTTCAAGCGCTTCACGATTCTTCCGACCGAGTGGTCCCCCGAGTCCGAGGAGCTCACGCCGACGATGAAGCTCAAGCGCCGCGTGATCTACAGCAAGTACAACTCCCAGATCGAGGCCATGTACGCGAGTCCTCCCGGTGGTCACGCCGTCGACCCCGAGCGTGAGGGCGGCTAGGCCCGCTAGACCTTAGCCCCGTTCTTCTTTGCCGGGGCCGGCTTGAAGCTCATCACGGCTTCGGTGAACAGGCGCGTCGCAATCCTGGTCTTGGGCTCGCCGGTTCGGGCGGCGATCTTGGTGAGCTGGTCGATGACCCGCGGTTCGACGTTGAGGCGATAGAGCTGTTTGACGACGGTTCGTTCTTTCATGCGCCTGAGTGTGGCGAGCAGGCGGAACGGTGCCTACCCTGCCCGTTAACAGACCGCTAGGCGAGCCGGGCGGCGAGCCGGTAGACGTCCGCGGACCCCATGCCGGCGGCTTCCAGGTAGGACTCCACACCACCCCACCTCGCGTCCACGTGGTCGAGCACGCCGAGGATTCGTTCCGGCGGGCAGCGCAACTCGTTGCGAAAAGCCTCGCGCTTGTCGGGCTCTGCCTCGTTGATCCAGATCTCGTACTGCCCGGCGAGCTGGACGTCGGTCTCGCCGTAGTCGGCCGCGATGTGCTCGCGCGGGACTCCCGCAATCGCAAGCAGCATCGCCGCCACCAACCCCGTGCGGTCCTTGCCGGCGAAGCAGTGGAACAGCACGGTGCCGTCGGCCCAGACCAACGCGTTGAAGACGTCGCGAAACGCCTTCGGCCGGGTGTCGACGATGTACAGGTAGCGCTCGAACATGTCCCTGGAGTCGCCGATGTTGTTCATGTTCCTGTCGTCGATCAGGGCCACCTGGACATAGGTGGCTGCCGAGCCATCGGCGAAGGGGCTCGGGCTCTTGGCGACCTCGGACTCCGAGCGCAGGTCGACGACGGTGGCGACACCGTAGGCCTTCATCGCCTCCCGGCCCGATTCGTTCAAGAGGCCGAGGTGGTCCGAGCGGATGATGGCGCGCGAACGGGTCAGACCGCCGTTTCGGGGTAGGCCACCGAGGTCGCGGGTGTTCTGGCAGTCCGGCCAGTTCAACCTCCGCCCCTCTCCCCGACCCTCTCCCCGGAGGGGAGAGGGAGAAGTTACCGCTTCGTGTATTGGGGTGCTTTCCGAGCCCGCTTCAGTCCGTACTTCTTGCGCTCCTTCATCCGCGCGTCGCGCGTCAGCAGCCCGGCCTTCTTGAGCGGCGTGCGGAAGTCGGGGTCGAAACGCAGGAGGGCGCGTGCGATCCCGTGCGCGATGGCGCCGGCCTGGCCGCTTGTGCCGCCGCCGATCACCTTGACGCTCACGTCGAACTTCCGTTGGGTGCCGGTGACGCGCAGCGGCGCCAGGGCGGCCATCTCGAGCACCCGGCGGCCCAGGTAGGCCAGCGGGTCCTTCTCGTTCACCGTGACGCGGCCCTCGCCCGGCTGCAGCCGCACCCGCGCGATCGCGTTCTTCCGCCGTCCTGTCCCTCGATTCAGCGTGTCAGCCAATCTTCATGTTTCCTTTTTCGTCGAAGGTCACGACCTTCGGCTTCTGCGCCTGGTGCCCGTGATCGGCGCCTGCGTAGACGCGAAGGCGCTTCAGCATATCGGCTCCCAGGGTGTTGCGCTGCAGCATGCCCCGCACCGCGGTGGTCACCGGGAAGGTGGGGTCGAGCTCTTGCGCGCGCTGCAGGGTTCTCTTGCGCAGGCCGCCTGGGTAGCCCGTGTAGCGCGTGTACTCCTTGGTCTGCAGCTTGCTGCCCGTCACCTTCACCTTGGCGGCGTTGATGACCACGACGTGGTCGCCGCTGTTCAGGTGGGGCGTGAACGTCGGCTTGTGCTTGCCGCGCAGGATGGCTGCCACGCTCGATGCCAGGCGGCCCAACACCTGGTCCGTGGCGTCGACCACGTACCAGTCGCTTTTCAGATCCGCGGCTTTCGCCGTCCACGTTTTCTGCTTTGTCACGTTTCTCCTGTTTAAGCCCCTCTCGCCGAGACGGAGAGGGGACCTAGTAAATCACTTCCATCAAGGTCAGCCCTCCAGCGGGCGCCGTGCGCGGCGCCTGCCGGCGGTCACGCGCTCGGAGGACGTCTCCCACCCACCTCGGCGGCCGCTCGCCGCGGCCTACCTCGGCCAGCGCGCCGGCGATGCTGCGCGCCAGGCCTCGCAGGAACCCCTCCGCGACCAGCTCCAGCTCGACGAAATCGCCCCGCCGCACGACCCGGGCGGAGCGCATCTCGCGCACCCTGGCGTTCGCCGGCTCGGAGGCCGAGCAGTAGCTGGTCCAGTCGTGCTTGCCGATCAGCGCCTTGGCCGCATGCGCCATCGCGTCGACGTCGAGCGGTCCGCGCACATGCCAGCAACGTCCCCGCTCCAGCGCAGGTCGCGCCGGGCGGTCCAGGAAGCGGTAGCGGTAGCGCCGCCAGCGCGCCGAATACCGAGCGTGGAAGTCGTCGGCCACCGCCTCCGCCGACACGGCGGCCACGTCTTTGGGCAACCGGGCATTGAGCGCGGCGACCAGCCGGTGCGGCGAGATCCGCCCATCCGTGTGGAAGTTCACGACCTGGCCTTCCGCGTGCGCGCCGGCGTCGGTGCGACCCGCGCCGTAGACCACGTGGTCCTTGCCGGCGATCTCACGCAGCGCCCGCTTCAGCTCGGCTTCCACCGTCCGGCCCTTCGCCTGCTGCTGCCAGCCGGCGAAATTCGACCCGTCGTACTCGAGCACGACCTTGATATTCACTTTTTAACTCAGCCCCTCCGGCCGGCTTCGCCGGCCACCTCCCCACTGCGTGGGGAGGAGTTGGGTGCTCCTCTCAGTCCACCAATTCGATGATCACCATCGGCGCCGCGTCGCCGAGACGCGGGCCCTTGTGAATGATCCGCGTGTAGCCGCCAGGCCGCTCCGCGAGCCGCGGCATGAGGTTGGAGAACAGCCTCTCCACCACCTCGGGCTTGGATACCTCCGCACTGACGCGACGGCGCGCGTTCACGTCCTGGTCCTTGGCGGTCGTGATCAGCCGCTCGACCCACCGCCGCAGCTCCTTCGCCCGCGCCTCGGTGGTGGTGATGCGCCCGCTCTCGAGCAGCGACGTGCACAGGTTGCGCATCAGCGCCTTGCGGGCGTCGGTGTCGCGGTTGAAGCGGCGGCCGCTCTTCTGGTGGCGCAATGAGGCTCCTTAGCCGCGCAGGACCGTGCCCATCTCTTCGGGCTTGATGAATCCCTTCTCGACGAGCTTTTCCTTGATCTCGTCAAGAGACTTGCGCCCGAAGTTCCGCAGCGCGAGCAGCTCCTCCTCTCGCTTCTGAAGGAGCTGGCCGACGGTCTGGATCTCATTCGCCTTCAGGCAGTTGAAGGCGCGGACCGAGAGATCGAGCTCCTCGATCGGCGTATCCATCAACCGGTTCTGCCCGGTCTTCTCGCCACGCATGTCCTGCTCGTGCTTCTCGATCGCAGTGTGGAAGTTCACGAACAGGTTGAGGTGCTGGGTGAAGAGCTGCGCCGAGTGGCTGACCGCCTCCTCGGGCGACATGGTGCCGTCCGTCCACACCTCGATGATCAGCCGGTCATAGTCGGTCGACTGGCCGACGCGGGTCTTCTCGACGACGAAATTCGCCTTCTCCACCGGGGAGAAGATGGAGTCGATCGGAATCACCCCGATGGGCTGACCCTCGTGCTTGTTGCGTTCCGCGGGCACGTAGCCCTTGCCTCGCTCCACGTTCAGCTCCATGCGCAGGTGGCCCTTGGCCGCCAGGGTGCAGATGTAGAGGTCCGGGTTGACGATCTCCACGTCGGAGGTGGCCTGGACGTGCGACGCGCGCACCTCGGCCGGCCCCTTGACGTCGAGCAGGAGCGTGATCGGGTCCTCGGTGAAGCTCTTGAGGCGCAGCTTCTTGAGGTTGAGGATGACCTCGGTCACGTCCTCCTTCACATGCGGGATCGCCGTGAACTCGTGGGCGACGCCGTCGATCTGGATCGAGGTCACCGCGGCGCCCCAGAGCGACGAAAGCAGCACGCGACGCAGCGTGTTGCCGAGCGTGGTGCCAAATCCCGGGTCGAGCGGCTCGATGTCGAACTTGCCGTAGTTCGCGCTCGTCTCGAGCTTGCGGACCTGGGGGGTAACGGTCATCTGCGTGTCAATTGCCAAGTGGGTCTCTATACCTCCGACTACCTTGAATAGAATTCGACGATCAGCTGTTCCTCGACCCCCGACTCCATCTCGTGACGATCGGGTCGGGCGAGGATCTTGCCGGACTTCTCGTCCGCGTTGAAGGCAAGCCATGACGGGACCGGGCGCACCTTGGAGGCGTCCAGCGCGGCGTCGAAGACGCCGTCGGAGCCCTTCACCTTCACCTCGTCACCTGGCTTGAGCTGGTACGAGGGAACGTTCACGAGCTTGCCGTTGATCTCAAAGTGGCGGTGCGTGACGAGCTGGCGCGCCTGCTTGCGCGACGTGCCCAACCCCAGTCGATAGACAACGTTGTCCAGGCGCATCTCGAGGTGGCGCAGCAGGTTGAGACCGGTGACGCCTGGCTCGTTGGAGGCCTGGTCGAAGTAGTTGCGGAACTGCTTCTCGAGCAGGCCGTAGATGCGCCGCGCCTTCTGCTTCGCTCGCAGCTGCAGGCCGTAGTCCGACGTCTTGCGCTTGCGGGCCTGGCCGTGCATGCCGGGCGCGAACGCGCGGCGCTCGATCGCGCACTTCGGCGTGTAGCAGCGCTCGCCCTTCAGGTAGAGCTTGGCGCCCTCACGGCGGCAGAACCGGCAGACCGGACCGCTGTAATTGGCCATGCCTAAACCCGCCTGCGCTTGGGCGGCCGGCACCCGTTGTGCGGGATGGGGGTCACGTCGGTGATGGCGCTGACCTCGAGGCCGGTCGCCTGGAGCGAGCGGATCGCGGCCTCGCGGCCGGCGCCCGGCCCGCGGACGAAGACCTCGATCGAGCGCATGCCGTGCTCGAGCGCCCTCTTGGCGGTGGCCTCGGCGGTGGTCTGGGCGGCAAACGGCGTCGACTTCCGGCTGCCCTTGAAGCCCTGTGCCCCGGCCGAGCCCCAGGCGATGACGTTCCCGTCGACGTCGCTGATCGAGATGATCGTGTTGTTGAAAGTGCTCTGGATGTGAGCCTGGCCGTTGACCACGTTCTTGCGCTCGCGGCGCCGCGTGCGGACGACCTTCTTCTGCTTTGCCACTACTTCCCGGCCTTGACCTTCTTCTTGCCAGCCACCGCGCGTTTCGGTCCGCGCCGGCTGCGGGCGTTGGTCCGCGTCCGCTGGCCGCGCACCGGCAGGCCGCGGCGGTGTCGCTGGCCGCGATAGGAGCCGATCTCGGTCAGGCGCTTGATGTTCATCGCGACCTCGCGCCGCAGGTCCCCTTCGATGAGGATGTCCTTGGCGGTAGCCATGCGGTCGACGATCTGGCGCAAGCGCGCCACCTCCTCCTCGCTGAGCTCCTTGGTCCTCTTGTTCGCGTCCACGTTGGCGTTCTTGACGATCTTCCCCGCGGTGGTGTTGCCGATGCCGTGTATGTAGGTCAGGGCGATCACGACGCGCTTCTGCGGCGGGATGTCGACGCCGGCGATTCTTGCCATCTAGCTCAGCCTAGCCTTGTCTCTGCTTGTGCTTGGGCGTCTTCGAGCAGATCACGCGCACCACGCCGTTGCGCTTGATCACCTTGCAGCTCGGACACATCTTCTTGACGGACGGACGTACCTTCATCTCCAAATCTCTCGAATCCGCCCTCGCGACCGGTCGTCCGACGCGAGCTCGACACCCACCTTGTCGCCGGCCAGGAGCCGGGTGAAATGGGTGCCTGCGCGGTCAGCGACGTGAGCGAGGACCTTCGCCCCGTTCTCGAGCTCGACCCTGTAGACACCGTTGGGAAGAGGCTCCACCACGACCCCCTTCACGATTGAGGGGCGCTGGGGCACGAACGGCGATTGTACCAAAGACCCAGAATCTGCCAGCTTAAGCCCCTCTCCCCGACCCTCCCCCCGATGGAGGAAAGGTGCCTGTCGTGAGCACGATTGGCCCCTTTTCTGTGATAGCGACGGTGTGCTCAAAGTACGCCGAGAGGGAGCCGTCTGCGGTGCAGATCGTCCAGCCGTCGGGCTTCATGTAGACCTCGTGGCTGCCCGCGTTGACCATCGGCTCGATGGCCAGGGTCATGCCCGGCTTGAGCCGGGGCGGCGTTCCCGGCGTGCCGAAGTTGGGGACCTGCGGGTCCTCGTGCATCTGACGGCCGATGCCGTGGCCGACGAACTGCCGGATCACCGAGAACCCCGCCGCCTCGACGTGCCGCTGGATGGCCGAGGAGATGTCGCCCAGGTAGCCGCCCGGTCGCGCCTTGTCGATCCCGACGTAGAGCGCCTCCTCGGTGACCTTGATCAGGCGCACCGCCTCGGGCGTGATCTTGCCCACGCCGACCGTGATCCCGACGTCGGCCCAGAACCCCTCCAGCACCAGCCCCAGGTCGAGGCTGACAAGGTCGCCCTCGGCGATCTTGCGGTTGCCGGGGATGCCGTGGACCGCCTCGTCGTTGATGGAGACGCAGATCGACTTGGGGAAGCCGTGGTAGCCGAGAAAGCCAGGCGTCGCCCCGCCAGCCCGGATGAGCCTGTCGGCCAGCCGGTCAAGCTCGATCGTCCTCACGCCCGGCTGGCAAGCCTCCTTCAGGGGCGGCAGGACGGACGCGAGCAGGCTGCCGGCGCGAGCCATCAGGTCGATCTCGTGAGCGGTCTTGAGGTTGATCATCGTTTCGCGGTTTTCGTCGCAGGTATGCCCCCACCCGGGCTGCCTTGCGGCCCGACCTCCTCGGCGAGCGGGGAGGTGACCTTGCCGTCGGCTGCGGCCAGCACCTGGCGGCCTATCTGTGCGATTGTCCCCCGCCCGTCGATCTCGGAAACCAGGCCAGCGGCGCGGTAATGGTCGAGCACGGGAACCGTCTTCTCCAGGTAGATCTCGATCCGGGGTCGGACCGCTTCCGGTTTGTCGTCCTCCCGCTGGACCAACTGGCTGCCCTCCGTCTCGCATGCGGGCGTTCCAGGCGGATACGTGCGCTGGCATTGCGGGCAGACGAGGCGTCCGGAAAGGCGGCGCAACAGCTCATCGACCGGAACCTTCAAGTAGATGACGCGGTCGAAGCGCTTGCTGAGCTCGACCATGAGCGTGTCGAGCGCGTTCGCCTGGGGGACCGTGCGGGGAAAGCCATCGATGATGAATCCTGGGTCGCAGTCCGGCCTTCGGAGCCGGTTCCTGATCATGCCGATCATGATGTCGTCGGAGACGTACTTGCCCGCGGCCAGGATGGGCTGCGCCTGCCGGCCGAGCGCGGTGCCTGCCTGGATCTCGGCGCGCAGCATATCGCCCGTCGCGATGTGCGGGATCCCGTAGTGCGAGCGCAGCATGTTGGCCTGCGTCCCCTTGCCGGAGCCAGGCGCGCCGTAAAGAAGGAGGTTCACCCGAGCGGCCCCTCCGGCGCTGCGCGCCACCTCCCCATGAATGGGGAGGAGTTTGTCATTTGATGAAGCCCCGGTACTGACGCATCACCAGCTGCGTCTGCAGCTGCTTCATGGTGTCGAGCGCGACGCCGACCACGATCAGGATGGCGGTACCCCCCAGGTACATCTGCTGCTGGTTGATGCCCGAGATCTTGGACGTAGCGATCGGCAGGATCACGGTGATGAAGCCCAGAAAGATGGCGCCTACGAAGGTGACGCGGTTCATCACGGCTTGCAGGTAGTCCGCCGTCGGACGCCCTGGACGGATGCCGGGGATGAAGCTGGAATAGCGCTTCAGGTTGTCGGCCACATCGTTCACGTCGAAAGTGATCGCCGTATAGAAGTACGTGAAGCCGAACGTGAACAGGAAGTAGAGGGCGTTGTACGTGATCGCCATCGGCACGTTGGCAGTGCTGGGGGAGAAGTTGCCCTGCACCCAGTGCGCAGCCCGGTAGTACCAGGTGTCCGGCGGGGCAGAAGTGAAGTAGTTGGCGACGATGGTCGGCAGGAACATCACCGAGATCGCGAAGATGATCGGGATCACGCCGGCGTGGTTCACGCGGAGGGGCAGGAAGCTCGCCCTGCGGCCAACCTCGCGGCCGCCGGCCACGCGCTGCGCCGACTGGATGGGTATCTTCCGCACGGCCTGCTGGACCTCGATGATCACAGCGGTCATGGCCAGCGCGATGAGGCCGAACAGGATGAAGGGGATGTAGTCGGCCAGGCCGCCTCCGGCCGAGTGCGCACCGAACACGGCTGCGACACCCTGCGGGCCGCGACCGATGATGCCCGCGAAGATGATCAGGGACACGCCGTTGCCGATGCCGTACTCGGTGATCAGCTCACCGAACCACATGAGCATGACCGTGCCCGCGGTGAGGACCAGGATGATCTGCAGGCGCTGGAACCAGTCCAGCGGTCCGAGGATCGCCGGGCTCGTGTTCTGAAAGAGGACCGTAAATCCGTAGGCCTGCCCCGCGCCGAGCGCAACGGTGAGATAGCGACTCCAGCGCTGGATCTTGCGGCGACCCATCTCGCCTTCTTTCTGGATCTCCTTGATGCGCTCGGAGATCACCGTCATCAGCTGCATGATGATCGTGGCGTTGATGTAGGGGTTCATGCCCATGGCCACGACGCTGAAGCGGGAAAGGCCGCCGCCGGAGAAGAGGTCCAGCAGCCCCAGCAGGGCCTGGTTGTTGAAGAGGTTGGCGAGCGCGCCCTGGCTGGCGAGCGGAATGGTGACGTTGGAGAAGAGCCGAAACGTGACCAGGATGCCGCAGGTGAAGAGGATCTTGTTCCGGAGCTCGGGCAACCGGATCGCGTTGATGAGCGCCTCGAGGAGGTTCATCTACTCAGCTAGGGAGACGCGCTCTCCGTGGGTTCTGCTTGCTTAGGCTCCTCTCCCCGGCCCTCGCCCCGATGGGGGGAGGGAGCTTTCGGTTCGCCGAGAACCTTGACGGAGCCACCCGCCTTCTCGATCGTCTCGCGCGCACTGTTGCTGAACGCGTGCGCCTCGACGGCAAGCCTCCTCTTCAGCCGTCCTGCCCCCAGGACCTTGATCTCCTGGCCCGGGCGCACAAGGCCGGCCTCGAACAGAGCCTGGGCGTCGACCTTGGCGCCGTCCTCGAACCGGCTCAGCTTGGAGACGTTGACGACGGAATAGATCTTCTTGAACGGGTTCTTGAAGCCGGGAAGCTTGGGGATGCGTTGCGACAGCGGCATCTGGCCGCCCTCGAAGCCGAGGCGGAAGCCTTCGCTCCGCGCGTTCTGCCCCTTCTGGCCGCGGCCCGAGGTCTTGCCTCGACCCGAGCCGGTGCCGCGGCCGACGCGCCTCGCCTTGCGGTGGGCGCCAGGAGCGGGCTTGAGATCGTGCAGCTGCATCAGTTTCCTCGCTGATGTTTCTTGGTCGAGCGAGCGCGCCAGATCTTGTAGCGGCTGCGCTTGGGCCGCTCGTACGGCTCGCCCTCGACGGCGACCAGGAAGTCCACGCGCCGCAACATGCCGCGCACCGCGGGGTTGTCGGGCAGCTCGCGGGTCTGGTTCATGCGCCGGAAGCCCAGCGACTCCACGGTGGCGCGGATCTCGGGGCGGGCGCCGATCGCGCTCTTCATGAGAGTGGCTTTGAGGGTTTTCTCAGCCACCGCCGGCTCCGTTGGTCGGCGCAGGCTCGGCGCCCTTGTAAGCCGCAGCCAGGCGCTTGCCCACCATCTGCTCCACCTCGCGGCCGCGAAGCTCGGCCACCTGCGCCGCGGTCTTCAGCTGCTGCAGGGCGGCCAGGGTCGCGCGGACCGTGTTGATCGGGTTGTTGGTGCCGTGGGACTTGGTCAGGATGTCCTTGATACCGGCGGTCTCGATCACCGCGCGCATGGCGCCCCCGGAGATCACGCCGGTGCCGGGCGCCGCCGGCTTGAGCATGATCCGCGCCGCGCCCCACTTGAGGTGAACCTCGTGCGGGATGGTGGTGCCCACCATCGGCACGGTGATCATGTTCCGCTTGGCGACGTCCATGCCCTTGCGGATCGCCTCCGTCACCTCGCGCGCTTTGCCGATGCCGGCGCCGACGCGCCCGTTCATGTCGCCGACGACGATCAACGCGCTGAAGGAGAACTTGCGGCCTCCCTTGACGACCTTGGCGACGCGATTGACGCGGACGACGCGGTCGGCGAGCTCCGAGCGCTCGCCGCGATCGCCCTGCGGGTACCGACCGCCCATGTTTCTGCTCAAAATTCCAAACCTGCCTCGCGCGCGGCGTCGGCCAGCGCCTTGATTCTTCCGTGATACAGGAACCCGCCGCGGTCGAACACCACGGTATTCACGCCGGCGGCCTTCGCCTTCGTAGCGATCGCCTTGCCAACCTCGGCGGCCTGAGCGACGCCCTTGCCCTTGCTCTTCAGCTCGACCGTCGACGCCGCGGCGAGGGTGCGGCTGGCACCGTCGTCGATGAGCTGCGCGTAGAGGTGATGCAGGCTGCGGAAAACCGCCAGCCGCGGGCGCTGCTGGGTTCCTGTCACGTGAACCCTGACCCGCCGGTGCCTCTTCGCGCGGTTCTCCTTGCGGTCGTGGCGCTTGATCATGCGGTGGCTTTGGCTCCCTTGCCCGCTTTGCCCGGCTTGCGGCGGATCTTCTCTCCCCGGTACATCACGCCCTTGCCCTTGTAGGGCTCGGGCGGTCGGAGCCCGCGGATGTCCGCCGCGACCTGGCCGACGTCCTCGATCGAGATGCCGTTGACCGAGAACTTGGTCGGGTCCTGGACCTCGATCGAGATCCCCGTCGGGGGCTTGAACCGGACCGGGTGCGAGTAGCCCAGGTTGAGCACCAGCTCCTCGCCTTGCTTGGCGACGCGGTAACCGACCCCCACCAGCTCAAGGTTCTTGGTAAATCCCTTCTCGACGCCTTCGACCATGTTGGCGACCAGGCTGCGGGCCAGGCCGTGGAGGGCGCGGTGGCGGTAGCCGTCAGAAGGGCGCTCGAAGACGAGCTGGCCGTCGACCTGCTTGACGGTGATGTCCGTTGGCAGGCTGCGCTCCAACCGGCCCTTCGGACCCTCCACGGCGACGTGCCCAGGGGCCAGCGTGACCTTCACCGAGCTCGGCACCGTGATCGGCAGCTTTCCAATCCGCGACAACTCTTTGTTCTCTCTCTCCTACCAGATGTAAGCGAGGACCTCGCCGCCCAGCCCCTGGCGCAGCGCCTGCCTTCCGCTCATGACGCCCTCAGCCGTGCTGAGGATGGCGATCCCGAGACCGCCGAGGACTCTCGGGATCTCGGTCTTGCGGGCGTAGACGCGCAGCCCGGGGCGGCTGATCCTCTTCACGCCCGAGATCACACGCGTGCGATCGGGGCGGGACTTGAAGATGATACGCATCGTCTGCGTCGGGCCGTCGGCCTCGACGTCGTAACCGGCGATGTAGCCCTCGTCCTTGAGGACGCGCGCCATCTCGAGCTTCAACCTCGACGCCGGCACCTTCACCTCGGGGTGCCGTGCCGCGTTCGAGTTGCGGATCCGCGTCAGCATGTCGGCGATCGGGTCGCTCACGATCCCGGCCGGCGCCCGCTTGAGGTTCTTCTGGCCTCCCTTCGTGTTGGTGGATCTCGCGACTGCCGTGGCCATCACCAGCTCGACTTCGTCACGCCAGGGATGCGGCCCTCGGCGGCAAGATTCCGGAAGCAGATGCGGCACATGCCGAACTTGCGCAGGTAAGCGCGCGACCGCCCGCAGATGCGGCAGCGATTGTGAAAACGCACCTTGAACTTTGGGTGTGCAAGGTCCCGCTTCCAGCGCTGGATCGATGATTTCTTCGCCAAAACGCCTTCCCCCTTACCTCTTCCTGAACGGCATTCCCAGCCGTGTCAGCAGACTCCGTGCCTCGTCGTCCGTCTTCGCGGTCGTGATGATCGATACCTCGAGCCCGCGCAGCTTGTCGATCTTGTCGTAGTCGATCTCCGGGAACACGACCTGCTCCCGCAAGCCCAGCGAGTAGTTGCCGCGCCCGTCGAAGCCGTCCGGGCTGACCCCGCGAAAGTCGCGGATGCGCGGCAGCGCGATGTTGAGCAACTTGTCGAGGAAGTACCACATTCGGCGGCCGCGGAGGGTGGTCTTGATGCCGACCGTCTGGCCGGCGCGCAGCTTGAACGCGGCGACCGACTTCTTCGCCTTGATCAGCTGCGGCTTCTGGCCTGTGATCGTCTGCACGTCGCCGACGGCGGCGTCCAGCGCCTTGTCGTTGTCCTTCGCCTCGCCGATGCCGATGTTGACCACGACCTTGTCCAGCCGCGGCACCTCCATCACGTTGCCGTAGTCGAACTCCTTGGTCAGCTGCTGCGTGATCGTGTCCCGGTACGCCTTGAGCAGGCGCGGCGGCTGGTCCGACTTGGTGCCGGGAGCCCTGGGCGCGGCCTCCTTCTTGGGCGCCTGCTGCTTTGCTTTTGCCACTTCTACTGTGCCTCCACCTTGCGAACGCGCTCGTAAGGCTCGCCGCAGTGGCGGCAGACCAGGACGCGGGCCCCGGATTCGAGCACGGTGTGCTTGGTCCGCGTCGGCCGGCCGCACGACGGGCAGACGAGCATCACGTTGGAGTAGTCGAGCGGCGCCTCGAAGTCGACGATGCCACCCTGGGCGACCTGCACGCCTCCGGTGCGCTGGCCGGCCTTGGTGTGCCGCTTCAAGAGGTTGACGCCCTTGACCACGATCTTGTGCTGGTCGGGGATCGTGCGCAGCACCTCGCCCTGCTTGCCCTTGTCCTTGCCGGCGATGACGATCACAGGATCGCCTGGAGCAAGTTCGAGCCAGCGGCGCTTGGGTTCCGGTTTGTTGCGAAGCACTGTGTCAGAGCACCTCCGGGGCGAGCGAGATGATCTTCATGAAGTTGCGCTCGCGCAGCTCACGCGCGACCGGACCGAAGATACGGGTGCCACGCGGATTGTTGGCCTGGGCGAGGAGGACGGCCGCGTTCTCGTCGAACCTGATCAACGAGCCGTCGGGCCGCTTGTACTCCTTGTTGACACGAACCACGACGGCCTTCACGACCTCGCCCTTCTTGACCTGCCCACCGGGCTGGGCGGACTTGACCGTGGCCGTGATGATGTCGCCGACGTAGGCGTACTTGCGGTAGTGGCCGCCGGCCACGCGGATGACCAGGAGCTCCTTCGCCCCCGAGTTGTCCGCGACCTTGAGCCTTGTCTCTTGCTGAACCACTTCCCTACTTGGCCTTCTCCACGATCTCGAGCACGCGCCAACGCTTCTCCTTGGAGAGCGGGCGCGTCTCGGTGATGCGGACGAGGTCGCCCACGCCGCACTCGTTCTTCTCGTCATGGACCTTGAACCGCGTCCGCTGCTGCACCGTCTTCCGATACAGGCGGTGGGCCTTGGACGAGCCGACCTGGACGATGACCGTCTTGTTCATGTTGTCGGCGATAACGGTGCCCAGGCGGACCTTGCGCCGGCCCCGAGATGGAGCATGAACGGCGGTGTTCGTATCGCTCATTCAGTCTCCTCCTTCTTCGAGCGCCTGCCGCGCTTGGGCTTGGGTGCTTCCTCTACCTCGGCTTCGGGCTCAATCTCGGCGACAGCCACCGCCTGTGGCTCCGCCTCGCTCGGCCCGATCCCGAAGTCCCTCTCCCGGAGCACGGTCATGATCCGCGCGATGTCGTGGCGGACCTTCGAGATCTGGCTCGAGTTCTCCAGCTGGCCGACCGCGTGCTTGAAGCGGAGCTCGTACAGCTCGCGGCGCGCTGTGCGCAGGCGCATGCCGAGCTCGTCGGCCTCGAGCACGCGCAGCTCGTCGACCTTCATCTCGGACCCCCACTGTCGGCTGCCGAAACGAACCGCGTCTTCATCGGCAGCTTGGCCGCGGCCAGCTTCATGGCCTCCCTCGCGACTTGCGGCGTCACCCCGCCCATCTCGAACAGCACACGACCGGGCTTGATCACGGCGACCCAGCCCTCTGGGTTTCCCTTGCCGGAGCCCATCCGGGTCTCGGCAGGCTTCTTGGTGATCGACTTGTCGGGGAAGACGCGGATCCAGATCTGACCACCACGCTTGACGTGGCGGGTCATGGCGCGACGGGCGGCCTCGATCTGACGGTTGGACATCCAGGCTGCTTCCATCGCCTGCAGCCCGAAATCGCCGAACGCCACCGTGGCGCCGCGAGTGGCTATGCCCTGGCGGCGGCCGCGGTGCATCTTGCGGTACTTGACCCGCTTGGGAATCAGCATCAGCTGTCCGCCTTCTTGGTACTGCGCGTCGTATTACCGGACTTCTTGGCGGCCGGCGGCGTCGACTTCGTGCGCACGGCAGTCTTTTTGGCCTCAGTCGTGGCCTCAGCCCTGGGCTTCGGTGCAGCTTTCGGCCTCGCCGGTGCAGCTTTCTTCTCTTCGACCTTGGCGGTCGCCGTCCGCGTGCGCCGTGGCGTCGCGGCCGGCACTGCTTCGGGCGCGGCGACTTCGACCTGCGCGGCCTGCGGCTCAGCGATCGCCTCGATGAGCTCAGCCTGCGGAGTCACAACCTCGGCGATGGGCGCGGTCTCTTCAGCGACCGGAAGCCGGCGTTGCGCCGGCGAGATCTGGTCCTTGTAGATCCAGACCTTGCAGCCGATGGCGCCGAAGGTGGTCTTCGCGGTGGCGCGGCCGAAGTCGATGTCGGCCCGCAGCGTGTGCAGAGGCACGCGGCCCTCGCGGTCCCACTCACGCCGCGCCATCTCAGCGCCGCGAAGCCGGCCGCCGCAGTAGATGCGGACACCCTTGGCGCCGGAGCGCATCGTGCGCAGGATGGCCTGCTTCATCGCGCGCTTGTAGCTGATGCGACGCTCGATCTGGGAGGCGATGTTCTCGGCCACGAGCTGAGCGTCTAGCTCGGGCTGCTTGATCTCCTGGATCGAGATCCGGACCCGGTTTCCGAACCGCTTCTCGAGGTCTTCCCGCAGCTGGTCGACTGAAGAGCCGCCCTTGCCGATGACGATGCCGGGCTTGGCCGTGTGGATCGTGACCGTCAGTTGCGCGTTGGATGAGCGCTCCGTCTCGATCTTCGCGATGCCGGCGTTGCGCAGCCGCGACAGGATGACGCGGCGCATCTCCAGGTCCTCGTGGAGCATCTTCGTGTAGTCCTTGGGGTTGGCGAACCAGTTCGCCTCCCATGGCCGGAAGACGCCCAGACGGAATGCGTTCGGATGAACCTTATGTCCCAATTAGCGACGTGCTCCTTCAGGCTGGTCTTCGACGACCGCCGTGATGTGGCATGTGCGGTGAAAGTACTCGTGCGCCATGCTGCGGCTGACCGGACGCCGGCGCCGGAACGTCGGCCCCTCGTCGATCAGCAGCTGCTTGAGCACGAGGTCGTCGCGGTTCAGGTTGAAGTTGTGCTCGGCGTTCGCTGCGGCGGACTTGATCGCCTTGGCGACGTCCCGCGCCGCGTGCTTGGGCGAGAACTCCAGGTACGCCAGGGCGTCCGATACCTTCATCCCCTGAACGGAGTCGGCCACCAGCCGCGCCTTGCGAGGCGTCCGGCGAACAAACTTCTGAACCGCTGAAACTTCCATCGTCGCCACTACTTCTCTTCTACTTGACCGTCGTCGTCTTTTCGACGTGAGTACCGTGGCCGCGGAAGTGGCGCGTGGGCGCGAACTCCCCCAGCCGGTGACCGACCATGTTCTCGCTGATGAAGACGGGCACGTGCTTGCGGCCGTCGTGGACCGCGATCGTGTGCCCGACCATGTCGGGGTAGATGACGGACGCGCGCGCCCAGGTGCGGATCACCTTCTTGTCCCGCGTCTGGTTCATCCTCTCGACCTTGTCGCGGAGCGACGGGCTGATGAACGGCCCTTTCTTGGTTGACCTGCTCACTTACTTCTTTCGTCCCTTCTTTTCGCGGCGGCGGATGATGAGCTTGCTCGAGGCCTTGTTCCGCTTGCGTGTGCGGTAGCCGAGCGCGGGCTTGCCCCACGGCGTCTTGGGGTTGCCGCCGGTTCCCGTCTTCCCCTCGCCACCGCCGTGCGGGTGGTCGCGGGGGTTCATGGTCGAACCGCGGACCTCGGGGCGCTGGCCCAGCCAGCGGCTGCGGCCGGCCTTGCCGCCCGACTCGTTCTCGTGCTCGATGTTACCGACCTGGCCGATCGTGGCCTGGCAGCGGATGTGGATGCGGCGCAGCTCGCCGCTCGGCATGCGAATCACCGCATAGTCGCCCTCTTTGGCGAGCAGCTGCGCGCTGGCGCCGGCGGACCGGACCAGCTGCCCGCCGCGTCCCAGGGTGAGCTCGATGTTGTGCACGGTCGAGCCGACCGGGATGTTCTCCAGGGGGATCGCGTTGCCGATGCGCACCGGAGCCTCGGGCCCGCTCTCGATGGGATCCCCCACCTTGAGGCCAAGCGGGGCCAGGATGTAGCGCTTTTCGCCGTCGCGGTAGTGGATGAGAGCGATGCGCGCGCTGCGGTTGGGGTCGTATTCGATCGTGGCGACCTTGCCCGGCACACCGTGCTTGTCGCGCTTGAAGTCGATCTTGCGGTAGAGCTTGCGGTAGCCGCCGCCCTGGTGGCGCGTGGTGATTCGTCCCTGGTTGTTGCGGCCGGCGTGGGTCGGCAACGACTCGAGGAGAGTCTTCTCCGGCCGGGCGACTGTGACCTCGTCGAAGCCCGCGACCGACATGAAGCGGCGGCCGGGGCTGGTGGGCTTGAACTTTCTAACCGGCATCAGACTGAACCAAACAGTCCTTCAATCTTCTGGCCCTCGCCAAGGGTCACGATCGCCTTCTTCCAATCGGGTGTGCGGCCGATGTTGCGCGCTCCGGTCCGGCGCCAGGCGCGCCGCTCTTTCCCTCGCATCGTCACCGTGTTGATGCCCTTGACCTCGATGTTCTGGGACTCGTACTGCTCCTCGAGCGCCTTTTTGATCTCAGTCTTGGACGCCGTCGCCAGCACCTTGAACGTGTACCGGCCCTGCGTGTAGAGCTGGTACGTGCGCTCGGTGATGACCGGGCCGATCACGATCTCAGACGCTGCCCTGGTCGCCATCAGACGGTCTCCCTCTGCCGGGCGCTGAAGTTTTCCTCCAGCAGCTCGATCGAGTCCTTGGATAGAAGCAGGTAGGTATGCGAGAAGAGGTCGCGCAGGTTGAGGTTGCGGGCCAGCACGATCTTCGCGCCGGCCAGGTTCTCGAACGAGCGGCTGACGGTGTAGTTCGGGGCCGGCAGCACCACGAGCGCTGTGCTGTCGAAGCCGATCGCCTCCATCAGCTCCGCGGCCTGGCTGGTCTTGGGCTCGTCGAAGACGAAGCTCTCGATGACGCGCACCTGGCCGTCGATCGCCTTCTGACTGAGGGCGGAGCGCAGCGCCAGCCGCCGCATCTGGCGCGGCATTCGCCTCGAGTAGTCGCGGGGCTTGGGGCCGAACACGACCCCTCCGCCCTTCATGCTCGGCTCCCGCGTCGACCCGTGCCGCGCCCGACCGGTGCCCTTCTGGCGGTACGGCTTGGCACCGCCGCCGCGCACCATCGCCCGCGTCTTGGTGGAAGCGGTGCCCTGGCGTGCGTTCGCGAGCTGGCGGACGTAGGCCTGGTGCATGACGGGGACGTTCGGCTCCTCGGCAAAGATCGCCTTCGGAAGCTCGACCTCGCCGTTGCGCTCGCCGAGCGCGTCGAAGTAAGGCACCTGGAGCGGGTTGGGCTCCGTCGCCTCTTTGGTCCTTTTGGCGCGCGGCTTGCGGGCTGCGGTCTTGGTCGCCGGCATCAGACCTTCCTCGGGTTCGGCTTGCCGGCCGGGCCCTTGGGCTTGACCTTCTTGGTCGACTGGCGGACCAGGACCAGGGCGCCCTTGGCGCCGGGGACGCCGCCCCTGACCATGAGCAGGTTCCGCTCGGCGTCGACCCGAACCACCTTGTAGGCGCGCGAGGTCGTGCGCTCGTTGCCCATCTGGCCGGACATGCGTACGCCCTTGAAGACGCGCGCCGCGTCGGTGGCGCCGATGGCGCCGGGCTGGCGAACGTTCATCGAGCCGTGGCTCTCCGGGCCGCGGCTGAACTTGTGGCGCTTGATCACGCCCTGGAAGCCCTTGCCCTTGCTGGTGGCGGTCACGTCCACCAGCTCGCCGGCGGCGAAGATCTCGGCCTTGAGCTCCTGCCCGGCCTCCAGGCCGTCGTAGTTGCGGATCTCGACCACGTGCGTGTGCGGGTCGACGTTTGCCTTCTTGAACTCGCCGAGACGTGGGGCGCTCAGCTTCCCCTCCTTGGCGGGCGCGAAGGCGATGCGGGCGGCGCTGTAGCCATCCTTCTCGGTGGTCCGCAGATCCAGCACCTTGCAGGGCCCGGCCTCGAGCACCGTCACGGCGGAGATCGTCCCGTCGGGGTTGAACAGCTGGGTCATGCCCAGCTTGCGCGCGAGCAGACCCTTCATCAGCTTTTGATCTCGATGCTCACGCCGGCTGGCAAGGAGAGACGCATCAGGGCGTCGACCACGCGCGGGTTGGGGTCGAGGATGTCGACGATGCGCTTGTGGGTGCGCATCTCGAACTGCTCACGGGAATCCTTGTCGATGAACGGAGAGCGGATCACGGTCAGCTTGGAGATCTCGGTCGGAAGCGGGATCGGGCCGGCAGTGCGCGCGTTCGTGCGGCGGGCGGTGTCGACGATCTTGTCCGCCGCCTGGTCCAGGACCCGATGGTCGTAGGCCTTGAGCCGGATCCGAATCTTCTGCGCCACTGCTTAGCCCTCTTGCCTCTTCCCTACCGTTACTTGACGACCTCGGTCACCACGCCCGCGCCGACGGTCTTGCCGCCTTCCCGGATGGCGAACCGGAGCCCCTGCTCAATACCGATCGGCTCGCCCAGCGTGATCTCCATGACCACGTTGTCGCCCGGCATCGTCATCTCGACGCCCTCGGGCAGCTTGACCTCGCCCGTCACGTCGGTGGTCCGCATGTAGAACTGCGGGCGGTAGCCGCTGAGGAACGGCGTGTGCCGTCCACCCTCTTCCTTGGTCAGGACGTAGACCTGGGCCTTGAAGTGGGTGTGAGGAGTGATGGTACCGGGCTTGGCCAACACCTGGCCACGCACCACGTCTTCGCGCTTGATCCCGCGAAGCAGGGTGCCGACGTTGTCGCCGGCCTGGCACTCGTCCATGTCCTTGTGGAACATCTCGATGCCGGTGACGACCGTCTTCGAGCTCTGTGGCTTGATGCCGACGATCTCGATCTCCTCGTTCCTCTTGAGCTTGCCGCGCTCCACGCGACCGGTGGTCACGGTGCCCCGACCTTCGATCGTGAACACGTCCTCGATCGGCATCAGGAACGGCTTGTCGACCGGCCGCTCCGGCTCCGGGATGTAGGTGTCGACCGCGTTCATCAGCTCGAGGATCTTGGGGGACCACTCGGGGTCACCCTCGAGCGCCTTGAGGGCCGAGACGCGGACGATCGGGATGTCGTCGCCGGGGAACTCGTAGCGGTTCAGAAGCTCTCGGAGGTCGAGCTCGACCAGCTCGATGAACTCCTTGTCGTCGACCATATCGCACTTGTTCAGCGCGACCACGAGGAAGGGCACGTTGACCTGGCGGGCCAGGATGATGTGCTCGCGGGTCTGCGGCATCGCGCCGTCGTTCGCGGCCACGACGAGGATCGCGCCGTCCATCTGGGCGGCGCCGGTGATCATGTTCTTGATGTAGTCCTGGTGACCGGGGCAGTCGACGTGCGCGTAGTGGCGCTTCTCGGTCTCGTACTCGACGTGCGTGATCGAGATCGTGATTCCACGGGCCTTCTCTTCCGGAGCCTTGTCGATCCGGTCGAATGGTGTGAACTCCGCAAGTCCCTTCTCCGCCAGCACCTTCGTGATGGCTGCCGTCAACGTCGTCTTGCCATGGTCGATGTGGCCGATGGTGCCGACGTTGAGGTGGGGCTTGGTCCGCTCGAACTTCTTCTTCGCCACTGTCTCCTCCTAACTTCTCCCTGTTGTGCGGCGGCCCACAGCCTCCGCCAGATTGCTTGGCATCTCTGCGTAGTGACCGAACTCCATCGAGTAGGTCGCGCGTCCCGAGGTCATCGAGCGCAGCTCGGTGGCGTAGCCGAACATCTCGGCCAGGGGCACGTGCGCCTTCACGTTCTGCGACGTGCCGCGGCCCTCCATACCGAGGATATGACCGCGGCGGGACGCGAGGTCCCCCATCACGTCGCCGAGGTACTCCTCCGGCATCACGACGTCGACCCTCATGATCGGCTCCAGCATGTACGGCTGAGCCTTATGCATGCCGTCCTTGACGGCCATCGAGCCCGCGACCTGGAAGGCCATCTCGCTGGAGTCGACCGGGTGGTATGAGCCGTCGACCAGGGTGACCACGATGTCCACCACCGGGTAGCCGGCCGCGACGCCCGTCTGCAGCGCCTCGCGGATCCCCTTCTCGATGGCGGGGATGTACTCGCGAGGAATGCGTCCCTGCGTGATCTTGTCCTCGAACACGAAGCCCGTGCCGCGCTCGCCCGGCTTGACGATGACCTCGGCGTGGCCGTACTGGCCCTTGCCGCCGGTCTGGCGGACGAAGCGGCCGATGCCCTTGGCCTCGCGCTTGATCGCCTCCTTGTAGGCGACCTGCGGCTTGCCCTGGTTGGCGTCGACGCGGAACTCGCGCAGAAGGCGGTCGATGATGATCTCGAGGTGGAGCTCGCCCATGCCCTCGATGATCGTCTGGCCCGTCTCGTCGTCGGTGTGCACCTTGAAGGTCGGGTCCTCCTCCGAGAGCCGCTGCAGGGCCATACCGAGTTTCTCCTGGTCGACTTTGGTCTTGGGCTCGATGGCGACCGAGATCACGGGCTCAGGGAAGGTGATCGACTCGAGGACGATCGGGTGCGCCTCGTCGGCCAGCGTGTCGCCCGTCGTCGTCGACTTGAGTCCGACCGCGGCGGCGATGTCACCCGTGAAGACCTCGTCGACGTCCTCGCGCCGGATGGCGTGCATGCGCAGGATGCGGCCGATGCGCTCCCGCTTGCCGGTCGACGCGTTCATGACCGACGAACCCGCCTTCATGCGGCCTGAGTAGACCCGGAAGAATGTCAGCTTGCCGACGCCCTGCGGGTCCATCTGGATCTTGAAGGCGAGCGCCGAGAACGGCTCGCTGTCGTCGTGCTCACGCACCTGGAGGGCCCCGGTCTTCGGGTCCGTGCCTTCCACCGCCGGTACGTCCGCGGGGGACGGAAGGTACTCGACGACCGCGTCGAGGATCGGCTGCACGCCTCGGTTGCGCAGCGCCGCGCCGCAGAGGACGGGGACGAGGACGCCGGCGACCGTGCCGCGGCGCAAGCCACCCTTGATCTCGTCCTCGGTGATGTCCTGCTCCTCGAGGTACTTGTGCATGACGTTGTCGTCGAAGTCGGCGACCGCCTCGATGAGGTCGTGGCGGTACTTGCTGACCAGGTCCTGCATGCCGGCCGGGATCTCCAGCGACTCGGTCGACTTGGTGCCGAGGTCGTCGGTGTAGACGACGGCCTCCTTGCTGAGCAGGTCGACGTAGCCCTGGAAGGAGCCCTCGGAGCCGATGGGCAGCTGGATGGGCACGGCCCGGGCGCCCAGCCGCGTCCGGATCGAGTTCAGCGACCCGTAGAAGTCGGCGCCGATGCGGTCCATCTTGTTGATGAAGGCGATCCGGGGCACGCCGTAGCGGTCGGCCTGTCGCCATACCGTCTCCGACTGTGGCTCTACGCCGGCCACGGCGTCGAAGACCGCGACCGCGCCGTCGAGCACCCGGAGGCTCCGCTCCACCTCGACCGTGAAGTCCACGTGCCCGGGTGTGTCTATGATGTTGACCGCGTGGTCGCGCCAGTTGGCCGTCGTGGCGGCCGACGTGATCGTGATCCCGCGCTCCTTCTCCTGGACCATCCAGTCCATGGTCGCGGCCCCTTCGTGGACCTCGCCCATCTTGTGGATGCGGCCCGCGTAGAAGAGGATGCGCTCGGTCGTGGTCGTCTTACCAGCGTCGATGTGCGCCATGATCCCGATGTTTCGGACTTTCTCGATCGCGGTTGGACGCTCCTGCATCTTGAGTGCCACGTTCATCTCTCTTAGTACCGGAAGTGCGAGAAAGCCTTGTTGCTTTCGGCCATCCGGTGGGTCTCCTCTTTGCGCTTCACCGCACCGCCGGTGTTCTGGGAAGCGTCAAGAATCTCGAAGGCGAGTTTCTCCGACATGCTCTTCCCGCCACGCTGGCGCGCGAAACGCACGATCCAGCGCCGTGCGAGCGCGAGCCGGCGCTCGGGCCGGATCTCGACCGGCACCTGGTAGGTGGCGCCGCCCACGCGGCGGGGCTTGACCTCGAGCAGGGGCGTGGCGTTGCGCAGGGCCAGGTCGAAGACCTCCAGAGGCTCCTTCTTGGCCTGCTTGCCGGCGCGCGAGAGCGCGTCGTAGACGACCTTCTCGGCGGTCGAGCGCTTGCCCCGGTTCATGACCACGTTCACGAACTTGGCGATCGCCTCCGACTGGTAGACCGGGTCGGGCGCGACGACACGCTTGACGGGACGGCTGCGGCGAGGCATCAGGCTGCCGCCTTGCCCTTTTCCCGCTTCGCTCCGTACTTCGACCGAGCCTTCTTGCGGTTCTTGGTCCCGGCGGTGTCGAGGGTGCCGCGGATGATGTGGTAGCGGACCCCCGGGAGGTCCTTGACGCGCCCACCGCGGATCAGGACGACCGAGTGCTCTTGCAGGTTGTGCCCGATGCCGGGGATGTAGGCCGTGACCTCGATCCCGGTCGTCAGGCGAACGCGAGCGACCTTGCGGAGGGCCGAGTTCGGCTTCTTGGGGGTCTGGGTGTAGACGCGCACGCACACGCCTCGCCGCTGCGGCGAGCCGCGCAGAGCCGGCGCCTTAGACTTCGCTCTGGCCGCCCTGCGCCCAAGGCGGACCAACTGCTGGATGGTTGGCAAACGATTCTCCGATTAGCGGTTTGATTCCCACGCGGCATTAGCCGATTGGGCGACGAGCGATGAGTATACCCAAATCCCACTACTTCGAAGCTCGCCCGGCCGTGGCCTCGCGGCCGCGGACGGTGCGCTTGCGCCTGGGCGACCTGGACCTCGAACTGCAGGCCGACCGTGGCGTTTTTGGGTCGAAGGGGATCGACGCCGGGACGATGGTCCTGCTCCGCGAGGCGCCGCCGCCGCCTGAGTCCGGCGACGTGCTCGACCTTGGCTGTGGCTATGGCCCGATCGCCATCGCCGTCGCGCGCAGGGCACCGAGGGCTCGGGTCTGGGCAATCGACGTCAACGAGCGAGCCCTCGAGCTGACCCAGGCCAACGCCCAGGCCGCCGGGACCTCGAACGTGTCGGCCCTGGCGCCGGAGCGGGTCCCCGACGGGGCCCAGTTCGACGCCATCTACTCCAACCCCCCGGTCCGGGTGGGCAAGGCGCCACTGCACGCGCTCTTGCTGCAGTGGCTCCCTCGGCTGAAGCCCGGCGGCGCGGCCTACATGGTCGTGCAGCGCAACCTGGGCTCGGACTCGCTCGCGGCGTGGCTTGCCCAGCAGGGATTCGAGGTGTCCCGGCTCAAGTCCAAGAAGGGCTACCGGGTACTGGAGGTAAGGGCCCGCCCTTAGAACTCGCCGGCGAAGTGGCAGGCTGCGACCTGGTCCTTCGCGCCGTGCGGCTCGAGCGGCGGCTCCTGCTCGCTGCAGATGCCAGGCACGCGCGCGATCGGGCACCGGGGGTGGAACCGGCAGCCAGAAGGCGGGTTGACCGGCGACGGGATCTCGCCTTTGAGCGCGATCGGAGCCCGCTCCATCTCCACCTTCGGGTCTGGCACCGGGATCGAGGACAGCAGCGCCTTGGTGTACGGGTGCTGCGGGCGCTCGTAGATGTCCCTCCGGCCGGCCGTCTCGACCACCTTGCCCAGGTACATGACCGCGATCCGGTCCGACAGGTGGCGCACCACCGCCAGGTCGTGGGCGATGAAGAGGTACGTGAGCTGGAACTCCCGCTGCAGGTCCTGGAGCAGGTTGATGATCTGCGCCTGGATCGACACGTCGAGGGCGGAGACCGGCTCGTCGCAGACGATGAAGGACGGGTTGACCGCCAGGGCGCGGGCGATGCCGATGCGCTGGCGCTGGCCGCCTGAGAACTCGTGCGGGTAGCGGTTCGTGAAGTTGGGGTTCAGACCCACCAGCCGAAGCAGCTCCTGGACGCGACGCCGCCGCTCGCGGACCGTCCCGATCGCGAAGTTGTCGAGCGGCTCCTGGAGGATGTCGCCGACGGTCATCCGCGGGTCGAGGGAGGCGAACGGGTCCTGGAAGATTATCTGCATCTTCCGGCGCACCCTGCGCAGGTTGCCGCCGTGCAGCTTCGTGATCTCCTGGCCGTCGAACAGGATCGATCCCCCGGTGACGGGCAGGAGACCGGTGACCAGCCTCGCCAGGGTGGATTTGCCGCAGCCCGACTCCCCGACCAGGCCGAGCGTCTCCCCGCGCCGGACCTCGAGGTTGACGCCGTCGACCGCCCGCACCGCCAGGCCCGAGAAGCCACCGACCGGGAAGTGCTTGTAGACGTCCTGGATCCGGACCAGGACCGGGTCGAGCTTCAGCGCCGTCAGCTGCGCTCGCTCAGGCGCTTGCACTTCCACCCGTCTCGGCGGCCGCGGCGTCCTGCTTCAGCTTCTCGGCCGCCTCGTGCGAAAGCGCGCTCTGCTTGGCGGCCTCGACGCTTTCGTCCTTGACGTTGCGCATCAGGACCCAGCAGCGCGCGACCTGGCCGGAGGCGACCTCCTCCAGCTCCGGTTCCGGGTCCGTCTTGCACCTGTCGATCACGAAGGGGCAGCGCGGGTGGAACTTGCAGCCCGACGGAGGGCTGATCAGGTCGGGTGGCAGGCCTTTGATCGACACGAGGCGGTCTTTGCGCGCCTCGTCGACGCGCGGCACGGAGCGCAGCAGCGACCAGGTGTAGGGATGCTGCGGGCTGCGGAAGATCTGCTCGACCGGCCCCTCCTCGACGATGCGGCCGGCGTACATGACGACGATCCGCTGGCACAGGCTCGCGACCAGCGCCATGTTGTGAGTGATCAGCATCATCGCGGTGTTCAGCTCGCGGTTGAGCTGCTTCATGAGCTGGATGATCTGGGCCTGGACCGTGACGTCGAGCGCGGTCGTCGGCTCGTCCGCGATCAGCAGGTCGGGCTCGTTCGAGAGACCCATTGCGATCATCGCGCGCTGACGCATGCCGCCCGAGAACTGGTGCGGGTAATCCTTGACGCGCGACTCCGCGGCCGGGACACGCACCCGCTTCAGGAGCTCGATCACCCTCGGCCTCGCGACCTGCGCGGTGAAGCGCTCATGCGCGGTCATCGCCTCCTCGATCTGGCGGCCGATCCTGGTCACCGGGTTGAGCGAGGTCATCGGGTCCTGGAAGATCATTGCGACGTCATTGCCGCGGAAGTCGCGGATCTCCTCGTCGGTCATCTTCGTGACCTCCCGGCCGCGGAAGAGGATTCGGCCGGACGTGATCCTTCCTGGATCTGGGATCAGGCGCAGGATCGAGAGCGCGGTCATCGTCTTGCCGCACCCCGACTCGCCGACGACCCCCAGCGTCTCGCCGGCGTCGACATGGAAGCTCACGCCGTCGACGGCGTGGACGACACCTCTCGAGGTGAAGAACTGGGTGTGCAGGTCTTCGACCTGCAGCAGCGTTTGTGCCAAAAACTAGCGGCGCATGCGGGGGTCGAGGGCGTCGCGCAGGCCGTCTCCGATGAAGGTGAAGGCCAGCAGCGTGAAGCCGATCGCCACGGCGGGAAAGACCACAGCTGTCGGGTTCGGGTAGATCTGTTCGTACCCGTCGTAGACCATCTGGCCCCATGTCGGCTGCGGTGGCTGGATGCCGACGCCGAGGAAGCTGAGCACCGCCTCCAGGAAGATCGCCTGGGGGATCCCGAACGTCAGTGTGACGATGATCGGGCCCAGCGAGTTCGGCAGCAGGTGCTTGAGGATGAGCTTCAGCGGCGGCGAGCCGGAGGAGCGCGCGGCCTCGATGTACTCCTTTTCCTTGATCGCCAGCACCTGGCCCCGTACCAACCGGGCGAGGCCGACCCAGTTGACCAGGGCGATGGCGCCGAAGATCGGGATCAGCTGGACGTACCAGGGACCGCTGAGGCGCCACACCGAGACCACGACCAGCACAAACAGCAGGTCGGGAAACGCGTACCAGATGTCGGTGAAGCGCATCAGCAGGTTGTCGACGCGGCCGCCGAAGTAGCCGGCGGCGAGGCCGATCGTGAGCCCAATCGGGAAGATGATCCCCTGCACCAGCAGCCCGACCGTCAGCGAGACCTCGCTCCCAATCATCAGCCGGCTGAGCGTGTCACGGCCTAGCAGGTCGGTGCCCATCAGGTGCCCGCGCACGCCAGGCCCCACCTGGATGTCGAACACCTGCTGCTTGAAGGGGTCGATGAGGATCCCGAGCTTGACCAGGAGGGGCGAGGTGAGGGCGACGACGATCAGGAAGAGCACCAGGGCCAGGCCCGCCACCGCGAGCCTGTTGCGGCGGAACCTGATCCAGGCGTCCTGCCACAGGCCGACCTGCTCCTCGGGAACCTCCCAGTCCCTGGCCGCCTGGTCGACGGTCGCGACGGCCATCAGCTCAGCCTGACTCGGGGATCGATGAAAACGTAGAGGATGTCGACCACCAGGTTGGCGAACGCGATCACGAGCGAGAAGAGAACCGTCGTCCCCAGGATCATCGGGTAGTCACGCGACGTGACCGCGAGCACGAATGCGCGCCCGATGCCGGGGATGCTGAACACGGTCTCCACGATCACCGAACCGGTGACCAGGAACGCGAAGGTGGGACCGAGTGTGGTGACGACGGGGATGAGTGAGTTTTTCAGGATGTGGCGGATGACCACCAGGCGCTCGGGCAGGCCTTTGGCCCACGCCGTGCGGACGTAGTCCTGCCGGATCACCTCCAGCGTGCTCGCGCGCGTAAGCCGTGCGGTGTACGCGATGGGTAAGAGCGCGAGCGTGACCGCGGGCATGATCAGGTGGTCGTCGACCCCCCACCCGCCCGCGGGTAAGAAGAAGTAGCCCCCGCTCCACTTATAGAAAAGGACGGAGAAGAAGACCACCATCAGAGCCCCGACGACGAAATTGGGGAACGACGCGGCCATGGTGGCGAAACCCATCGTCGCGTAGTCGATGCGGGTGTTCTGGCGGAGCGCGGCCAGCACCCCGAGGCCGACGCCTATCGGAACGATCAAACAGAACGCGAGGACGCCGATGGTCGCCGTGTACGGCCAGCCCTCGGCTATCAGCTGGACCACGCTCTTGCCCTGGTACTGGTAGGACAGCCCGAAGTCGAAGTGCAGGACGTTCCAGACGTAGAGCACGAACTGCTCGAAGACCGGCTTGTTGAGGCCGTACTTCTCGTTCAGGTTCCGGATGACAACGTCGGAAAGCTGGCGTCCGCCCGCCTTGTCCCACGGGCTGCCGGCCGCGCTGTGTGCGAGGACGAACGTGATGACAATGACGAAGAAGACGACCGGGATCATCCATAGGACGCGGCGAACGACGTAGACGGCAAGGCTCCCCAGGCGGCTGTCGGTGATCGCCGCCAGACGCCCGGGGAGCAGGGCGCCCCGCTTGGGGCGCCCTGCGATCACTGCCAAATCACTTTCCTGTTGTTAGTGCTGCTTGATGAAAGCGTCGTGCCAGAAGTTGTTCCCCGGCAGGCTCTGGTCGTCACTTGCGGTGATCGTAAGCCCACCGACGTACGGCTTGATCAGGTTGTACTCGTAGTCCTGGTAGATGAACGCGACGGCGGCCTGGTTGATCAGCATGTCCTGGGCTTGCTTGTAGGCCGCGTTGCGCTTGTTCTGGTCGAGCTCGCGGTCCGCCTGCGAGACCAGGTCGTCGTACCCGGGAAGGTCGACGCAGCCCCAGTTCAGGCTATGACACGAGTTCTTGAAGAAGATGTCGAACCAGTCCTGCTGGTCCGGGTAGTCGGCGCCCCATCCATCGGGACCGTAGATGTCGAAGTCGCCCTTTCGGATGCGGCTGGTCACCGTCTTGCTGTCCAAGACCTCGAGCTGAATGTTCAGGCCGAGGTTGGTGTTCCACTGGTCGACGATGAACCCGTTCAGAGTCTTGCTGCGGGTCGAGTCGCGAGTGAGCAGCTTGAACTTGTTCAGCTGGTCGGCGGTGACGCCGGCCTTCTGGAGCAAAGCCTTGGCCGCTGCGGCGTCAAAGGCCTGCGCCTTGTTCGACGGGTCGTAGCCGGCCATGCCCTTCGGGATGAAGCTCGTGATCGACTGCTGGATGTCGTGCTGGACCTGCTTGTTCAGCTTGTCGCGGTCGATCGACTTCGCGAACGCCATGCGGACGTCCGCCTTGTCGAACGGCGACTTCTTCGAGTTGAAGGTCATCCAGAAAGTCGTCAGCTTTGGATAAACCTTTGCCTCTCCGCTGAGCTTGGGGTCGTTGCGCACCAGGTCGACGTTGGCCCCCGGCACGGTGATCATGTCGAGGTCGCCGGTCTGGTACTTGGCGAACAAGGTGTTGGCGTCGGTGATGAACCACAGGTTGATCTTCTGCAGGTGCGGAGCACCGCCCCAGTAGCTCGGGTTCGGGACGAGGGTCACATGGTCCTTGGAGACGATCTCCGAGATCTTGAAGGGCCCCTGGCCGATGATCGTGTCGGCCTTCTGCGCCCACATCAAAGGCTTGGTGGTGTCGGAAGACGGAAAGCTGCCGCCCGCCGCCTTCTCGACGATGTCCTTGCGGATGGGCGGGGCGACCCACAGGGTCACCACCCACTTGAAGAACGCCGCAGGGTGCTGAAGCGTGATCTGGAACGTGTTGTCGTCGACCGCCTTCAGGCCGAGGCCGTTCAGGAACGTGTCGATGGCACCGGCGTTGGCAACGTCCACGCTGCCGTAGCCGTCAGCGCCTTTGATGGTCGTGTCGAAGAACGGGTCGACGTAGCCGGCCGCCAGGGCCGGGTTGAGCAGGTGCTGGTAGCCGTAGACCCAGTCGGCCGCCTTCACCGGCTGACCGTCGCTCCACTTCGCGTTCGAGCGGAGGTGGAACGTGTAGGTCAGTCCGTCGGACGAGACGTCGAACGACTGCGCGGCCGCCGGCTGGACATCGGTGCCGGCCGGGTTCGACTTGAGCAGCGTCTCGAACACCTCGCGGCCGACGCCGGCCTCGTAGGTGTAGGTCTGCTGCGTCGGGTCGTAGCTGTTCGGCTCGGTGCCGTCGTTGGCGTTGAGAACCTGTTTGTCGGGTGACGCAAGGTTCTCGCTTGTGGTGCCACCGGGACCGCAGGCACTGGCGACGAAGAAGCCCACGGTCGCGAGCGACAGCGCGCGACGGATGGTTGCCCGTAGATACATACGCGTCTTACCTCTCAGACTTTCCCTGCAGCCTTCTTCCCGCGCGAGCACGGGGCGAGAGTGCGCCGGCGGCAGAACTTACTCACAGCCTCTTCGGCCAACCTGAATTCTGTTGTTCGCGAGTCACAAGTGTCAAGTTTTCGGGCGCGCGGCACCCCGAACGCGTGTTTGGGTCGACGCTTGGCCGGCCAGGGTTCCCCCTGCGATCAGTGTGGTGCGATGGAGATACCGGAGGGCTGGAGGGCGCCGGCCCACTCGTCGATCGGCGACGTGGTGAGTCCGCGGACGTAGGGCTGGACGAGATACCAGCTCGTGGTCTGGGCCAGGAACGCGACGGGCGCCTCGCTGACGAGCATGGACTGCGCCTGCAGGTACTCCTGGTCGCGCCGCCCCGGGTTGATGTCGGTGCGCGCGACCCGGACGAAGTTGTCGTATTGCTGGTTCTGCCAGAACGCGATGTTGTTTGAGCTCGTGGTCAGGAACAGGTCGTACCAGTCGGCAGGGTCGGGATAATCCGCCGTCCAGCCCCGCGGTCCGGTCATCTGAAACTGGCCGGCTCCCACGCGGGATGACAGAGTGTTGGGGTCCAGGCCCTGCAGGTTGAGCTCGATGCCCAGGTTCGTCTTGAGCTGGTCGTGGACGAACTGTGCAGTCGCCTTGGCGAAGTCAGACGACTGGTCGTACGCGTACGTGAGGGAGACCTGCCGGGCGGACAATCCCGACGACGCGAGCGACGCACGCGCCTGGGCGACGTCGAACTTCTGCGCCGTCAGGTTGGGCGCATAGCCGTGCATGCCCTTAGGGATGAACGTCTGCGCGGGGATGCTCTCGCCCTGGAAGATCTGCTTCACGAACGCGTTGCGGTCGATCGCCTGTGCCACCGCGAGGCGCACCTTCACGTTGCTCAGCGGCGGCGAGTTGACGCGAAACACGATCCAGAAGACGGTCAGGTTCGGGATCTTCACGAGCTGCCGGTTGACGGACGAATCGCCCGCCACGGATTCCGCATGCGCCGGCTGGACCATGATCTCGTCCAGCTCGCCGTTCCTGTACTTCGAGAGAGCCGCAGCCCCGTCGGTGACCATCACAAAATCGATCCGCTCGAGCGCCGGCCTCGGGCCCCAGTAGTTCGGGTTGCGCTCGACCCGGATGCGCGCGTTCTTCACGATCTCGGTCACCTTGAACGGACCGTTCGTGACGAAGGTGTCCGGCACCGTAGACCACTTGTCGCCGCTCCTGGCGACGATGTCTTTGCGTATCGGCGCTGAAGCCGGCATCGCCGCGAGCCAGATGAAGGCGGGGTCCGGGTGCGCGAGCTGGACCTGGAATGTAAAGTCGTCGACCGCCTTCAGCCCGAGTGTTCCGAGCGCGCCGTCGATGGTCGCCTTGTCGCGCTGCGGGTCCATCAGGGAGACCCGCTGCCCGTTGAGGACAGTGTCTGCGAACAGTGTCTCGTTGGGCGCGGCCAGGCGCGGGTCGATCAGGCGCTGCCACGCGTAGACGAAGTCCGCGGCTTTGACCGGCATGCCATCCCAGTACTTCGCGTTGGCACGGAGGTGGAAGACGTAGGCGGAGCCGGTGTTGTTGACCTCGTAGCTCTGCGCGGCGGCCGGCTCTACGCCGCTGAGGTCCGGCTTCGGCTTCAGCAGAGGCTCGGACACCGCCCGCAGCAGAGCGGACTCGTACGTGTACTGGGTCTGCCCCGGATCCAGGGAGGTCGGCTCGTCCTCGAGCTGGACGCGCAGGACCTGGTCCTTGGCCAGCTTGGGGCCGACCGCGACGCCCGACTCGCACGACGTGAGCGTCAGGGCCAGCGCGAGCAGGGCGGAGGCGCGAAACAGCCTTCGGCTCAGGGTCACGCCCTCATCTTAGCCAGCGCTATGTGCAGGCCCGGCTTTGCTGGGCCGTCCCCCAGCCTGCCCTGCCGCCGCCGGCGTGGCCATGCAGCTGGAACCCACCGCTCGGCAGGAGGGTGAGTCATGAGAGGGAACCTTGGTTCCCTCTCATATGAAAAAAAGGAGGCAACCCTGGCGGGCGCCCCCTTGTGCACGTAGGCTGACTGTAACCCAAACCGGGCCGGTTGACTAGACCGATAGGGTCTCCAGGTCGATAGGCTCTTCCTCCAGGATCCGGGCCGCCTGCTCCCGCTGCTTCTTGTAGTAGTCGAGGCCGGTTCCCGCCGGGATCAGCTTGCCGATGATCACGTTCTCCTTCAGGCCCCGGAGCCGGTCCACCTTGCCCGAGATCGCGGCCTCGGTCAGGACCCTGGTCGTCTCCTGGAACGAGGCGGCCGACAGCCACGACGTGGTGTTCAGCGCCGCCTTGATGAGGCCGAGGAGCACGGTCTGCGCGGTGGCGGGCTCGCCGCCCTCCGCCAGCGCCCGCGCGTTGGACTCTTCGTACTCCCACTGGGAGACGATCTCGCCCGGCAGCAGGCCTGTGTCGCCGGCCGAGTCGATGCGGACCTTCCGCATCATCTGGCGGACGATGACCTCGATGTGCTTGTCGTTGATGTCGACGCCCTGGCTCCGATAGACCTTCTGCACCTCGTCCACGAGGAACGTCTGCACCGCCTCCTTGCCCAGGATGTGAAGGAGCTCTTGCGGTGAGATCGAGCCTTCGGTGATCTGCTGGCCGGCCTTGATCACCACTTTCTGACCGTCGCGCCGGTCGAGCTCCGGCCGGATGCGGACCTGGTGTGGGATCGCGTACTCGCGCACCTCCTCGTCCACGGTTCGGACGGTCACTTCTTTGGCGGAGACCGCGACCTTGCCGGCGTGCCGGGTCCGGACCGAGTTGGCGCCCTTGGGATCGTGCGCCAGCTCCTGGCCCTCCATGACGTCGTCGCCCGTCTTGACGAGCATCTCCATCTTGGCCGGCAGCGGGTACGAGACCTCGAAGTCCTCCTTGGAGGTCACGCGCACCTTGCGCGAGCCTTCCTGGCGGATGATGTCGAGCTCGCCGTCGATCTCGGCGATGATGGCCTTGCCCTTCGGGATGCGAGCCTCGAACAGCTCCTCCACGCGGGGCAGACCCTGCGTGATGTCGACACCGGCGACACCACCTGTGTGGAACGTACGCATGGTCAGCTGAGTGCCCGGCTCACCGATCGACTGCGCGGCGATCACACCCACCGCCTCGCCGATCTCGACCAGCTTGCCGGTCGCCAGGTTGCGGCCGTAACAGGTGCGGCAGACGCCTTCGCGCGCCTCGCATACCAGAACCGACCGCATCTTCACCGGCACGCCGGCCGCGATGATCGCGCGCGCGTCCTCGTCGTTGATCGACTGGCCGGCGGCTACCAACACCTTGTCCTTGACCGAGATGTCCTCGGCCGCGACACGGCCCGCGATCTTCTCGAAGATCGGCTCGTTCTTGGCGCGCTCCGGCGTGATCTCGCGGATCCAGATCCCGTTCGTGGTCCCGCAGTCCTCTACGCGAACGATCACGTCTTGCGCCACGTCGACCAGGCGCCGCGTCAGGTAACCGGAGTCGGCCGTGCGGAGCGCAGTGTCGGCCAGACCCTTGCGCGTGCCGTGCGTCGAGATGAAGTACTCGAGGACCGTCAGGCCCTCGGTGAAGTTGGCCATGATCGGCAGGTCGATGATCCGGCCCGTCGGGTCGGCCATCAGGCCACGCATGCCGGCCAGCTGCCGGATCTGCTGGATGTTGCCGCGGGCGCCAGAGCCCATCATCATCCAGATCGGGCTGAACTTGTCGAACGCAACCTCGGTCTGATTCCCGACGTCTTCGTAGGCGCGCTGCCAGAGCTCGATGACCTTGCGGTAGCGCTCGTCCTCGGTCATGACGCCGCGTCGGTACATCTTCTCGACGTCGGCGACTTCCTTCTCGGTGTTCCGGATCGTCTGCCACTTGGTGTCCGGGTGCGGGATATCCATGGCGGACACGGTGATTCCGGCCTGGGTGGCATAGCGGAAACCGAGCCGCTTGATGTCGTTGACCACGCTCGCCGTCACGTCGCTGCCGTACAGCCGGTACAGCTCGGCGACCAGGATCCGGAGCAGCTTGCGGTCGAAGTGGGCGTTCTGGAACGGCAGCGGCTCCATCGACTCCTCGTCCATGGGCTTGCGGCCGACGGGCAGCGGCTGGTTGAAGACCACGCGTCCAGGAGTGGTGACGATCAGCGATTCGCCGATCTTCACGCGGACCCATTCCTGCAGCTTTACGACCTTGCTCTCGAGCGCGAGCAGGACCTCGTTCTGCGAGCTGTACGCGCGCAGCTTCGAGGTGTCCGACGGCTGGTCGCCGCGCGTCGCAGTGAGCCAGTAGCAGCCGAGCACGACGTCCTGCGTCGGCGCGACCACGGGGTGGCCGTCGGCCGCCGACAGGATGTTCTGCGACGACATCATCAGGTTCTTGGCCTCGGCGATCGCGCCGCTGAAGAGCGGCACGTGCACGGCCATCTGGTCGCCGTCGAAGTCGGCGTTGAAGGCGGCGCAGACCAAGGGGTGGATCTGGATGGCCGAGCCTTCGACCAGAACGGGCATGAAGGCCTGGATGCCCAGGCGGTGCAGGGTCGGCGCGCGATTGAGCAGCACCGGGTGGTCGCGGATGACCTCGTCGAGGACGTCCCAGACCTCGGTCCGGCTGCGCTCGACCATGCGCTTGGCCGACTTGATGTTGGTCGTGTAACCCTTGTTGACCAGCTCGCGCATGACGAACGGCTTGAAGAGCTCGAGGGCCATCTTCTTGGGCAAGCCGCACTCGTGGAGCTTCAGCTCGGGGCCGACAACGATCACAGAACGGCCCGAGTAGTCCACGCGCTTGCCGAGCAGGTTCTGGCGGAACCGTCCCTGCTTGCCCTTGAGCATGTCGGACAGCGACTTCAGCTTGCGGTTGCCCGTGCCGGTGATGGCGCGGCCGCGGCGGCCGTTGTCGATCAACGCGTCGACAGCCTCCTGGAGCATCCGCTTCTCGTTGCGCACGATGATCTCGGGCGCGCCGAGCTCGAGCAGCCTCTTCAGGCGGTTGTTTCGGTTGATGACCCGGCGGTAGAGGTCGTTCAAGTCGGAGGTCGCGAAGCGGCCGCCGTCGAGCTGGACCATCGGGCGCAGCTCGGGCGGGATCACAGGCAGGACCTCGAGCACCATCCAGGTCGGGCTGGCGTTCGACTTGCGGAAGTCCTCGACCACTTTCAGACGCTTGATCGCCTTCTGCTTGCGCTGGCCGCTCGACGAGCGCGACTCCTCGCGCAGGCGGTACATCTCGGCGTTGAGGTCGATGCGCGACAGCAGGTCGCGGACGGCCTCCGCCCCGATCCCGGCGCGGAAGGCGCGGCCGAAGCGCTCCTGAAAGTCCCGGTACTGGGTGTCGGTCAGGATCTGCTTGGCGTGGAGCGCCTCGAGGTCGGTGCGGGTCGCCTCGATCTCCTGCTGCAGCTGCTCGAGCTGGCCCTGGATGGCCTCGCGCTCGGTCTTGGTCGCGGCCTCGATCTGTGCCTCCAGCGCCTTCTTGTCGGCGTCGAGCCGCTCCTTGGCGCGCTTCTGCGCGGTCTTGGTGTTGGCCTCGAGCTTCTCGATCTTCTCCTGGACCTTGGCGAGCACGCCGCGCGACATCTCGCGCGACATGAGGTCGCCCTTGTCGATCACGATCTCCTCGTCTCCGTTGAGGCCGACCACCATCTGGCGGCGGGACTTGGTGCCGATGCCGGCCTTGATGTGCTCGGTCGCCTTCTTGCCCTGCGTGGTGAGCTCGTCGACGGCCTCCTGCAGCTCTTCCTCGAGCCGGGAGACCTCGGTCTCGACCTCGCCCTTGAGCTTCTTGGCCTTCGCCTCGTGCTCCTGGCGCAGCTCACGCGCCTTGGCGTCGATGTCGGCGCGCAGGCGGATCGCCCGGTCGTCCTTGTCCATGTTGAGGACGGACAGCATGTCCTGCCGCACCTCCTCGTGGACGTCGGTGACGATGTAGTTCGCGAAGTAGAGGATCTTCTCCAGGTTGCGTGGGGACATGTCGAGCAGCAGGCCCATGCGGCTGGGTATGCCCTTGAAGTACCAGACGTGGCTGACAGGCGAGGCGAGCTTGATGTGGCCCATGCGCTCTCGCCGCACTTTGGACCGCGTCACCTCGACCCCGCACTTGTCGCAGATGATGCCCTTGTAGCGGTAGCGCTTGTACTTGCCGCAGTGGCATTCCCAGTCCCGCGTCGGACCGAAGATGCGCTCGCAGAAAAGACCGTCGCGCTCCGGGCGGAGCGTGCGGTAGTTGATCGTCTCCGGCTTCGTGACCTCGCCGTGCGACCACGACATGATCGTGTCCGGCGACGCCAGCGACAGCTTCAGCGCGTCAAAGTTCTCTAGCTTCAGCAACCTTTTCCCTCTTCTTCCTTATCTATGTCTCTATTCCGCCGAGTCCTCGCCGAGCTCCTCCCGCTCGAGGCTGATGCCGAGATCCAGCGGTATCTCGGGAATGTCCGAACCCCACGAAATCTGCGATTTCGCGGGGCCCCCTGTCTTGTTTGAATCCCGCGAAGAAGACATCGTCACTCTGCCGAGTCCTCTCCCAGTTCCTCACGCTCAAGACTGATACCCAGGTCAAGCGGAATCTCCGGGATGTCTTCTTCGCTAAGCACGATCTGGCGCTCGTCCTCGCTCAGGATCTCGACCCCGAGCGCGAGCCCCTCTAGCTCCTTGACCAGCACACGGAACGACTCCGGGATGCCGGCCTCGAGCGTGTTGTCGCCCTTGACGATCGCCTCGTAGGCCTTGACCCGGCCGACGATATCGTCCGACTTCACGGTCAGGATCTCCTGCAGCACGTGGGCGGCGCCGTAGGCCTCGAGCGCCCACACCTCCATCTCGCCGAACCGCTGGCCGCCGAACTGCGCCTTGCCGCCCAGCGGCTGCTGGGTGACGAGGCTGTACGGACCGGTCGAGCGGGCGTGGATCTTGTCCTCGACGAGGTGCGCCAGCTTGAGCATGTAGATGTAGCCGACCGTCACCGGCTCGTCGAACTCCTCGCCGGTGCGCCCGTCGCGCAGCCGCACCTTGCCGTCCAGTGGCAGGCCGGCCTTGCCAAGCTCTTTGACGATCGTCTCCATGGGAGCGCCGTCGAAGACGGGAGTCGCGATCCGCATGCCGAGCGAGTGGGCGACCCACCCGAGGTGGGTCTCCAGCACCTGGCCCAGGTTCATGCGGCTTGGAACGCCCAGCGGGTTGAGCACGATGTCGACGGGGGTGCCGTCGGGCAGGTACGGCATATCCTCCGCCGGCATGATCCGGGCGACCACGCCCTTGTTGCCGTGGCGGCCCGCCATCTTGTCGCCGGCCGAGATCTTGCGCTTCTGCGCGATGTAGACCCGGACCATCTCGTTGATGCCCGGGCCGAGCTCGTCCTTGTTCTCGCGGGAGAACACTTTGACGTCGACCACGATCCCGCGCTCGCCGTGGGGCACGCGCAGGCTCGAGTCGCGGACCTCTCGCGCCTTCTCGCCGAAGATCGCGCGCAGCAGTCGCTCCTCAGCGGACAGCTCGGTCTCGCCCTTGGGCGTGATCTTGCCGACCAGGATGTCGCCTTGCTGGACCTCGGCGCCGATGTAGACGATGCCGCGCTCATCCAGGTTGCGCAGCGCGTCGTCGGCGACGTTGGGGATGTCGCGGGTGATCTCCTCCGGCCCGAGCTTCGTCTCGCGGGCCTCGGACTCGTACTCCTCGATGTGGATCGAGGTGTACATGTCTTCTTTGACGACTCGCTCTGAGAGCAGGATTGCGTCCTCGAAGTTGTAGCCCTCCCACGGCATGAAGGCCACGAGCACGTTGCGGCCCAGCGCCATCTCGCCGTTGTCGATCGCGGGACCGTCGGCCAGGATGTCGCCCTTGTCCACGTGCTGGCCCGGCTTGACCACCGCGCGGTGGTTGAGGCAGGTGCCCTGGTTGGAGCGAGCGAACTTCTGGAGCGGGTAGTGACGCTCCGGCCCGCTGCCGTCCGGCTTGACCACGATCTCGAACACCGGCGTGGCGTGGACCGTCTTCAGCTCTTTGGGGTGCGCGATGTCGGTGACCGTCCCCGCGACGTCGGCGACGATCATCTCGCCCGAATCCTTCGCCGCGTAGTACTCGACACCGGTGCCGACCAGCGGCGCGTCGGTGACCAGAAGCGGCACGGCCTGACGCTGCATGTTGGCGCCCATCAGGGCGCGGCCCGCGTCGTCGTGCTCCAGGAACGGGATCAGCGCGGTGGCGACGGACACGATCTGCTTCGGCGAGACGTCCATGAACTGGATGTTCTGGACGTCCTCGATCTTGAAGTCACCGCGGGCGCGAGCCGGCACGCGCGCGTCTACAAATGTGCTGTCCGGCGTCAGGGCCGCGTTGGCCTGGGCGATGCCGTACATGTCCTCCTCGTCGGCGGACAGGTACTCGACCTCGTCGGAGACCCAGGGCACGACGTCGACTGACCCGACCTTGGCCTTGAGCAGCTTCTGCACCGCCTTGGCGTCCAGGACTTCGTGCGCGGGCAGGACCTCGTTGCCCTTCGCGTCCACTGCGGCGCGGCGCAGCGTCCGGCCCTCGAGCCTGGGCGCGATGTCCTCATTCAGGGCGACGCGGTTGTACACGCGCCGGAACGGGGTCTCGATGAAGCCGAACTCGTTGACCTTGGCGTAGGTGGCGAGGTTGCCGATCAGGCCGATGTTCGGACCCTCGGGGGTCTCGATCGGGCAGATGCGGCCGTAGTGGCTGTGGTGCACGTCGCGAACGTCGAAGCCTGCGCGCTCTCGCGACAGACCGCCGGGGCCGAGGGCCGAGAGGCGGCGCTTGTGGGTCAGCTCGGAAAGCGGGTTGTGCTGGTCCATGAACTGCGACAGCTGGCTCGATCCGAAGAACTCCTTGATCGCAGCGACCACAGGGCGAGCGTTGATCAGCGACGCCGACGTGACCGTGTGCGGGTCGCTGATCGTCATGCGCTCCTTGATGATCCGCTCCATGCGGATCAGGCCCATGCGGAACTGGTTCTGAAGGAGCTCGCCCACTGCACGCACCCGGCGGTTGCCGAGGTGGTCGATGTCGTCGGCGATCTGCTTCTCGCGAGGCGCGTTGTTCAGCTCGATGAGCTTGCGGATGAACGCGATGAAGTCACCCTTCTCGAGGATCCGGAGCTCACGCCGGCGGACGCGCTCGAGGATGTCCTCCTCGTCGCGGCCCAGACGCTTGTCGACCTTGTAGCGGCCGACGCGGCCGAGGTCGAACCGGCGCGGGTTGAAGAACAGCGACTGCAGCAGATTGCGGGCGTTGTCAACCGACGGCGGGTCGCCTGGACGGACGCGGCGGTAAAGCTCGAGCAGAGCCTCCTCGGTCTTGGTGGTCGTGTCCTTCTCGAGCGTCTGCTCCAGGTAGTGGTGGTCGGGGTTGTTGTCGACGTCGCCGAAGAGCTCGTGGAGAGCCCGCTTCTGACCTTCGCGGTCGTTCTCGG
>WNFV01001941.1_pt1 | contig 39331 bp, 42 predicted proteins | sample 5400101 | NCBI WGS metagenome assembly WNFV01 (sample SAMN13153361, study PRJNA577476) | soil metagenome | isolation source: 115 cm soil or saprolite under grassland replicate 1 | place: USA:California | collected 2016-06-15 | reverse complement strand
GCAGGGACAGATAATTGTGAATCGCGTTGTGTCTGCCATAGTTGGCTCCTGAAACCGAGTTGTCGTTTAAACGTTGATACGGGAGGCAGTATAGCATCCATCACGGACAAGCTTCACGACCGCATGCCCTCGGGTAGCGTCCCCCCAGCAATGGGCCGACACTTTGAGCGTCAGCCGGCGCTACCGCTTCCAGGTTCCGTATTCGTCGACCCACGATGCTGGATTCGTTGGTCGCGCGGTTAGATATAATATTTTGGACTAGTGGTATTCAGAACTTTCAGCGGAAGCGCGATTGGCAGGTGCACGAAGTCAGAACCGGGAGCGGTAGCGACCGGCTGCAAGTCTAGCTTCTAGTCAACGTCCGAGGACACAACTCAGTAGGTTTCTACACTAGAAGTTGAACATCTCGTAAACCGACCCGGTCGTTACCGCTCCCGGTTCCGTATTCGTCGACCCACCATGACCGAATACTAACGACCGTCGAAGAGCAAGTGTGAACGCAAAAAGGGCGGCCTTAAGTGACCGCCCTTGTTGGCCCACCTGAATTCCAGCAACAAGATTAAGGTATTGCTTTCTTGATCGCCTTGCCGGTCTTCTTCGCCCCCTCCGCAGTTTTTTCGCCTACTGTTTTGGCGCCCTCCGCAGTTTTCTCACCAACCTTTTTCGCACCTTCCTTGGTCTTGTCCGCCAACTCCACTGTCTTCTCGGCAACAAAGCCTGCCGCATCCGCTAATGCGTTACCCGTCGCAACCAATGCGTCTCCAGCTTCCTCTTTCAGATCTTTCGACTCACCACTTGGAGCATAAATTGTCGTAGTGCGTTTACCATCACGCGTGGTGACCACAACCTTGGCAACGCGCGGGTTATTGTGAAAGACACGCGTTTCAGTTTTCACTCCGTTAGCGTCGATCGAAGTGGTGATTTCAGAATCGTCAGGCGCGGGCCTGCTGGTTTCACTTGCCATCGCCATGTTGGCGTTCGCATTCGCGTTCGCATTATCAGCCGTGCTGCAACCCACATTAGCGGACATAACCGTCGCAATGACGAAACCGATCAAAACTCTCTTCCTCACGTTCGTTCCTCCCAAAGTCTCAGTCAAGAATGCCTATTGGTACATTGTGATTTAGCAAGCAACATGCCAGCACGCCTGGTAACCACAGACCATGTGGTTCAGCTGAAACCAGAAGGCTGGCGTCCTATGCCGGGCAAAAGCATACGCGGACGAGCGATCGTCGTTCAGTTACAGTACGAAACGAAAGGATTTGCTGCGCCACCCGATGAGCCGGAACGGTTGCGCATTGACATTCGCTTGAAATTCCACTAGAAGCACCGTCTGACTCAATAGGCGAAGGCCAGACCAGATGATCGAGATTTATCAAGCCAGCGGGGCGCTTTTCAGCTAATATTCTCAGTTGAACGACAGCTAGTTATTCTTTGCCAAGGAGCATCAACAAATGAATCACAGTGTAATAGCCCTCGCATTTCAGGAAGCCGCCCCTGACTCCTATCTGTGGATTATTATCATCGCGGTTATAGCATTTCTCTTTTTTATCGTAGTAGTAGTCGTTGTCGGTCTGGTGATCTTTTTCCTTATGCGCAAACGAAAGAAGGCGCAACTGGCGGCGTCCTCTGGAGCTTCTCTCTCGAGTGGTTACTCTCCGACGGGAACTGCTGCACCTTATTCAGAAGCACCGGCGGCAGCGGCGGCCGTTGCCCTCGACACACCACCACCACTCTTCGAGTCGCCGGCGCCAATGGAAGAAGTGAGAGCGGATGTTTCTGAGGCGGCTCCGGCACCAACAGCTGCGGCCTCTGATTCCGGCCCATTGGATTTCGATCCTTCTCGAACCGTCGCCATCACTAAAGATAACACGGTGACGATCAGCTATGGCTGGATCAAGTTTATCTCCGGTGCCCTGGCCGGCCAGCAATTTGATGTCAAGCCTGAGGGCGCTTACATTGGCCGAGAGGCCAGCCTTTCACAAATCGTCGTGGCGGATCCGCGAATCTCGAAACGCCATCTCTGGATTGGCGTGCGCAATGAAGAGGTTAAAATTATTGATCAGGATTCCCGCAATGGAACGTTTGTAAATGACCCGAAGTCTGATCGCATCACGGAAGCCAGACTGCATTCGGGAGACACCGTAATCCTTGGCGAGTCAGACGTTGCGCGTTTCGAATACCAGATGTGATTTGGTTTTCACAGCAGAGCCGGCTGGTTATAAGCAGGCGGCCAACGGTAGCCGCGAGGTCGCAGCAGGTCCTTCACTGACTTCCCTTCACTCTAGTCGCCAGCGAAAGACTGAGACAATGCGAATTTCAAATTCTTCGGGCACGATCGCCCTTGCCGTAAAGGCCTTCTTCATATTGCGCTTTACATGACCTTACTGGCTCAAGAAAAGCCCGCAGTGAATTCGAGGCCGAAAGGGAAAGTCGAGCCGCGATGGCCTGCACTTGTAGCGCTGCTGGGAGCGGCGGCGTTGTATGCAGCGCTGCCAACGTCGTTGATTTTCGGTGGTCCGCGCTGGCTGCTGCTGGCCGGCGTTTTACTGCTGCTCATTCCGGCAGAGATTGCGCACCGGCGCGGGAATCATTCTCTCAATCAGTCAATCGGTTATATCCTCAACGGCATCATCACCGTCGCTATGATTGCGTCGATTTTCCTGCTCATCGCTGCGTTGCCTCAGCATAGGGTGAATCCCGGCCAATTGCTTCGCTCTGCCGCTGCTCTGTGGGGGACAAACATCATAATCTTTGCATCATGGTACTGGCGTTTGGATGCAGGAGGACCGCACGCGCGGTCTCAGACTCTTGGACACATCGACGGTGCATTCTTGTTTCCGCAAATGACGATGGATCCGGCAGCAAAAATTGCCGCCGGCGAGCACGAGTGGGAACCAAACTTTGTCGATTACCTCTTCCTGGCATTCAATACCAGCACTGCTCTATCGCCAACTGACGTGCCAGTGCTGTCGCGCTGGGCGAAAAGTTTGATGATGACGCAAGCGCTTATCTCGTTGCTGGTGATTGTCCTGCTTGCCGCGCGTGCCGTGAACCTACTTTGAGAGTTCAGGAGCGCACCCAGCTAAATTGTTTTTGTACTCAATTCACCTTGTCTGATTCGCCGCGGCGAATCTGTAACACGATCCGGCCGATCACATGACCCTTCTCAAGTCGCTTGTGGGCCTTCGCTGCCTGGGCCAACGGATAAGCCGCAGCAAGCGGCACGCGCAATTGAGTCTCATCCACGGCTCGCACCAGCCGTTTGAACTCTCGCGGTCCGACTACACCATCGTAAGCGGTCAACTTGATCTTCTTGCACAAATAATGCAAGGGTGACCATAAACCGAACTCCTCTTCTGACTATTATTGCGTTATGACATGCTACAGAAAACTTCTGTGAACAATCTTGACAACGTGATACTTGTCACGATCTTGAAATGTGACCAGCAAGTCCGCGAAGTGCTTCGTCACTCCGCCTGTTAGCATCCGCTATCTTTTTCTTGACTTAGTCAACGCGAAGGCGAAGACATGAAGTCGAGGAGGCAGGAAGTTGACCGCAGCCCCTCGACACGATAATGCCCCGACTGCATAGCGGCGCTGCTCGTGGTCCGCTCTACGCGCCTACCGCCGGCTCCAATTCCGGTAGAGTCTCGAAATGTAGAATCGTCTTCGTTCCATCCTCGTCTTCGATCAGTAGTGCCTCTTCGCGCAGATCCGCGCCCATTTTGGTCATGATGCTCCCTACCCGCCCCACAACATGCGTCAAATGACGTTGCTCTATTGCGGTTTCGCCTCCGAGCGACACTTCGATCCTTGCTGTATCCGCGCCTTTGGTTTCCAAACTGATTCCACCGAGCGGTAACAACTCTTCTTCCTCCTGCGCTCCTATTTCTCCGCTTACGACCTCGAGCCGCGTCGATCGCAACTTGTTGCGACGGTTGAACTCTTTAATGAAGGTATCCCATTCCTTGCGTTCGATTACTTCGTTCATCTCTCCCTCCTTTTTCACTTTCACGTCCAAAACAGGACAGTCTGGAAAACTTTTGGCACGAAAAAATAGGAACTCCGGAAGACAGACTTTCCCTAACATCCGAGACTTGCCGTGTACTCTACTAGCTCGGATTTCAGGAATTCAATACCATATTCATACACTTCGTCGGCGTTTTTCCTCCCTCACTTTCAGTATGCAAGTAGCCCGCAATTGGAAGGCCGGGCGATTTAGCCCAATCGGAACTTTGGTCCATGAATTCCCGCGTCTTTTTCCGACTCAATCGCGAATTGAAAACAAGCGCAAAGCAAAAGGATCGCGAAACCGGACGGCACCAGCCGGATGGCATGCGGTATGCACCCGTTAACGCTCATCTACCAGTTAATGCTGCATCTAGTTAACCCTGATCTATGCCGGCAATAACAAGCGTATTTGAGACATAGTGGCGCAGAGACAAATTGCTTTGTTCAAAGAGACCAATCGTTGTTGATAAAGGAGGAAATTCACTGATGTGGAAAAGAAAGCTACGCACCTTCGTCATGCTTTTGACGGTGCCGATATTCGCTTCAGCAGTTGTTAATAATGCGTTTGGGAGAGTGACGCCACAGGCCAGCACCGCGCATATCACCAGGGAAGTGCGACATGAGTTGGTGACCCTCCCCTATTACGGCGTGTTCGATTGGCTCGAATTTCAGGTTCAACCCGACAACACAGTCGTGCTGCGCGGGCAAGTCGTGCGTCCATCGACGAAGTCGGAAGCGGAAGCTCGTGTGAAATCAATCGATGGCGTGTCGAAGGTGGTAAACGAAATTCAGACCTTGCCACTTTCCCCGCACGACGACCGTCTCCGAGTCGCATTATATCGAACAATATACGGCTGGAATTCACCACTGTTTCGCTATGCAACTCAGGCGGTACCGCCGATTCACATCGTTGTCGATCGCGGACGCGCAACGCTCAAGGGAATAGTCGCATCGCGAGGCGACGCCAATTTGGCTTACATCAGAGCGCGCGGCGTGCCGGGTCTTTTCGATGTGAAGAGCGAATTGCAGGTTGAGAGTGAAATGCCACGGTAGGTTGGTATATACGTTTATATGTTGCACCTTAGAATCCACGCCAATCGATCGACTGCGGCAGCTCATGAGTGACTTGCAACAGGTATCACACGCGCTGGCAAGAGCTGCTTACAGTGACCAGGCAAGCGCCGCGGGCGCGGGCGCAGGCGGAGACGGCGGCGGCACGAGCCGAAGTGGCGGTGGTGGCGCCATGGGGATGATGATGTCATCGACGCCGACTACACGCCGAAAATAGGTTGATTTGAGAAATCCTGGCGGCTCTGCCGCTTGATGTGCGGAAGGTCTATGACAGTCTATGACCTTCCGAGCGCCCCATGGATATCTCGGGGCTATGCCCTGTCAAAGGGCATAGCCCTGAAACATATTGGTTTGTTGGTAACGGTGGGGCGGAGCCACCACCGCACATCAGGAGGCAAAGCCGCGAGCTGTGCGGGTTGAGAAATGACGCGCGATGGCAGTTAAGACGAAAGATTACTACGAGGTGCTCGGCGTTAATCGCAGTGCATCCGCGGATGAAATCAAAACGGCTTACCGCAAACTCGCCCGCAAGTTTCATCCCGATTTGAACCCAGGCGACAAAAATGCCGAAGAGCGTTTCAAGGACTTACAGGAAGCCAATGACACGCTTTCCGATCCGGAGAACCGCAAGCTCTTTGACAAGTATGGTGAGAACTGGCGGGCAGTGAAACAAGGAGGGGGCGCGCCGCCACCTGGCTGGGAAGGGGCTCGCACCGCAGGTGGACCACAAGGCGGTGGCTTCGACTTCAGCGGTTTTGATTTTGGCGCCGGCACGGGGCGCGGCGGCTTTGACATCTTCGAGGAAATGTTCGGCCGCACCGCAGCACGCGCGGGCCGGGGGCGACGGAGGGAGCGCGGTGAAGATGTGGAGGCCCAGTTGGAGTTGTCTCTCGAGGAGGGGCATCGCGGCGGTCGGCGCACGCTGCAAATGCAAGTCGCTGAGGTTTGTCCTACCTGCAATGGCGCTGGCGTTATACAAGATAAGACCTGTCAAACCTGCGGCGGCTCGGGCCAGATTGTCAAACCCAAAACCATTGAAGTGAATATTCCCGCCGGCGTGCGCGATGGTTCCACAGTGCGCCTGGCAGGACAGGGCGGCGCCGGCATGAATGGTACGCAACCCGGCGATCTTTATCTTCGCATTCGGCTGCGCCCGCACCCCGTCTTCAAGGTGCGCGGTGACGACCTTGAGATTGAGCTGTCGATTGCGCCGTGGGAGGCGGCGCTTGACACGAAAGTCGAAGTGCCAACTATTGACGGTAAGGTGGACTTAACCATTCCTGCGGGCGCGCAGAGCGGACAACGGCTTCGACTGCGAGGCCAGGGTCTTAACAAGCGAGGCGGCGGTCGCGGCGATGAATACGTGCGGTTGAAAATCGTGATGCCTAAAGAAATCAGTGCTGAAGAGCGTCGCTTGTATGAAGAGCTTAAGCGCGCCTCGAAGTTCGATCCCCGAGGCGGTAGGTCTAACTGAGCCTCCGCACTGAACGCTTCCGCCTTCGCCGCCTGACGTGTGGAAGATCTGCGACCTTCGGCAAGGTTTGCTGGAACATCTGGGCGGCGCCCTGGATGGGGCATAGCCCCAGAGTCGGATGAAACGCAATCTCGGTGGGACGAAGCCACCACCGCACGTCAGACGGCAGAGCAGAAAAAAGGCTTACCATTGACGGAGTTGGAAGTGGGGAACGTTAAGCATGACCGTCGAAGATGAAATTGCCTATCGAGGCAAGTGGGTGATGGCGCGCGATCGGAATCCGACATCGGGTAGATACAGCACGGACGCGCAGGAGATACATCTATGAGATCGATGGATTTTGAAATGGACGAGCCAGTGACGTGTGACGTTGTCGCTGAAACCATTGGCGCCCGTCGCTCGCTGGTATTGCGTCTGGCGCGCCAGGGTCTGATAGAAACAATCGCGACGGAAACAAATGAACCCTTGTTACCGCGACGTGCAGTGATGCAACTGCGACGAATGCAGCGACTGAGGCGTGACCTCGGTGTCAATTTCAACGGCGCCGCCATCATCCTCGATTTGGTAACACGCATCGAGCGACTACATGGTGAATTGCTGGCAAAAAGCGAGTCTGGAGTCTCCAGCGAGTCTGGAGTCTCGAGTCTGGAGTCTACAGTCGAAAACCGAACTACAGGAAGCCAAGAGTCTTGATTCCGATTCCCGACTGTCATCTCCGGACTCTAACTTTCGACTCCCTTGGGCTATTTGAAATAAGGAGTGGATATGAGCGACAAAAAATTCTTGACGGCGCAGGGACAAATCGGTGGCCTTTTGAGTCTACTAATGTTGATCTCTCTTCTGGGAGCATGTAATCGCAATGGCTCTCATGCGGTGCGTTTTGCGTCCACATCAGATCCGGGTGTCAATAACGCACCAATCAACAACGGCCCAGCCAGCAGTTCGACGATGCCGGTCCTATCTTACGCCGATGTCGTAAGTCGAGTTTCGCCGGCAGTAATCACCGTTCATTCAGAAATGCGTGTGCGTGCGCCGCAACAGTATCCGTTTATGGACGACCCGATGTTCCGGCAGTTCTTTGGTGACCGCCTACCGCAGCAAATGCCCGAGCAACGGAGAATGGGTCTCGGCTCCGGCGTCATCATCAGCACCGATGGTTACATTCTAACGAACCACCACGTGATTGATGGCGCTGAGCAAATCAAAGTGGATTTGAACGACAACCGTACTCTCGACGCTAAGGTAGTGGGTTTCGATCCACCGAGCGATTTAGCAGTCCTGAAGATCGATGCCACAATCCTGCCGGTGCTCGCCTTGGGTGACTCCGATAAAGTTCGTGTAGGTGATGTCGTGCTGGCGATTGGCAATCCGTTGGGCATTGGACAAACGGTAACTATGGGAATCATAAGCGCCAAGGGTCGCCAGACAGGCTTAAGCAGCGGCAGCTTCGAAGACTTTTTGCAAACCGATGCACCTATCAACCAGGGCAATTCTGGCGGTGCACTCGTCAGCACAAACAGCGAACTCATCGGGATCAACTCACAAATCCTGTCGCCTTCCGGAGGTAGCATCGGCATCGGCTTTGCGATTCCTTCGAACATGGCGCGCACAATCACCGATACACTCGTCAAGACCGGCAAGGTCCGCCGCGGACAACTCGGCATCATTGTGGTAAGAACGAATTCCGAGGCCGCTAAGGAACTCGGCGTTAAGGAGAGCAAAGGAGTAGTGGTGGCCGAGGTACAGCCCGGCAGCGGCGCCGACCGGGCGGGGTTAAAGAAGGGCGACGTAATCACGTCCTTTAATGGCGTGGAAGTAAACGATCCTAATGTTTTCCGAAACCAGGTCGCGAGTACTGCCCCCGGCTCCGAAATAACGCTCACCATTCTGCGCGATGGTCGCGAGCAGCAGGTCCGCGCTAGGCTTGGCGAATTTACCCCTCAACCGGAGCGAAATATGGAGCGACAAAGATGAGCAGCGCAACGACAGAAAGAGTCGACTGAAGAAAGGTGGAGGAAGTGTGCGGCCCGGCGGTGGTGGGCTAACCTACGATACTGAGTGGATGGATTATCGAACTTAACAGATTTTCCATAATTTTCCATTGTTATTTGCGAACATTTGTCATTTCAACCAGGGTATCGGCGCTTGAGTGACACCCTCAAATGACAGATATGGAAAATCGTGCTCGATCAGAACTGTACAATATTCACACGTTCTGAAATGTTCAAAGGCCCCGGCACATCTCTGTTCCCCAGGGTGTTGCGACCGCGCGCGCGTAACTTAGTCGCACCTCGCCGAAACTCCAGTCTTTCCGCTGCCAGATTGTTCCGTCCGCGAATTCCACCCGATTGATTACAACCTTCTCTTCGCCGGGGGTTGCGGACTTCCTGGCCAGAGTGTCCACGCTGACGACGTCGTGCGGGCCGGACAAGCTGAACGCCTGTAGTTGCTTGTCTTTCTCCGGCTTAATCGAGACACCACATAGAAATTGCCGTCGTGTCATAATCGTTGAATTCGGCGCTTCTTTGAATTGGTACTCCCAAAAGATAATTTCAATCAGTTTTGTGCTGGCATTGTGAACCTTAGCTCGGTATGCAAAGCCGTCCACGGGTTTTGGGGCGCGCGATTCCTGCACCGCTTTTTCCAGCGCAGCGCTGCGCCCGTCGATCGTATCGAGATTAGGATCTCGTTCTCCCGGCGACGTGTTGGCCCTGCGGTTTTTTTCGAAGTTCCGGTTAGCGGGGATCATGGCCGCAGCCGGAGTAATACCGTCCGGATTTTGTGAGATCGATTGCCGGTCCTTGAGCCACTTGGAACTTACAACGCTCACCGGATTGCCTTCGTGGGATATCGCTGGATTCTGTGGCTGCGGAAAGAGCGCGAGGATAAGCGGCAAGAGCAAAACAGTTTTCATGATTAGATCTCCATTGCTGGAGAGATAATATCACTACTCAAAAGCCTAGGCACCGCGACTGCACCGCGTTGGGCAAGTAGCCTTTCTTGAGTCTCTCGTAAAGGCAGGTCTCATGATATCGGGCATTCTTATCTGACCCGCTTATCCTGACCCGCGACTCGCCACATTTCGTTCCAAAGAGGAATCGCGTAGGTCTCATCATCAAATGTCTGCTCAAGATCGGGCTGCAACAGTGTGTGTGCTGTTGCCCATCTAAGTTAGCCCCATGCGTGTGAGCAATTCCGTAAACCGAGGCTCTGATCGAATAGGATCGAAAACTGGCGTCACCTTGAGCAGCCAGACGTGCCAATCTCGTAATGAAGTGAAGCGGGGATGCCGTCTTGCCGAGGAACGTCGCGTTTGCTCCGTCCTTCGTATATCAAGACAACGTCACGTCGCCCGGCCGGCACTGACCCGTTGTTTAGTCAGCGGCTCTAATTTTCCCGGAGGCGTCAACGCAGCCGACAACCGTCCCTGCCAAACCGATCTGCGCCCACGCAACCCGAGTGGCACCGAGCGAAAAGATAAAGATGCCGGGTGCAATCGCCGCCGTTCTGCTCCACCTCATCGTAGTTTCCTCCTTATGTGATTAGCCTTGACCTATTGACCCTTGCTTGACATCGAGCGCGGCGAGCGGCGCCACGTCCTTAGCTGTGTCGGGATAGTCAGGCCCCAGCAGCCGCTCTCGGTTTCGACCGAGCGACGAGCATCAGGCTCGCCTTCGGCGAAGCGCCCGCGCGCTAAGCCCCGAGACGTCATGGAACAGGCACGACGGTCCGTGGCCGGTGAATAACGTACTGAATACAGTCACCCTCATTGCTGAAGCTGCTAGGGTGAGTAAAGTTCATCCAGCCGTTGTCCCTGCATTCGCTGACACTTCGTGGAGGACCACATCGGCGTTCATTATTCGGGATATTCATTGTCGTCGGGTTTCCTTGCGGGACAATGAAGGTGTTGTACACTACGACATTCTCCGTGGTGCTGAGATTCTTCGCTCTATGGACGCGGCCATCTACCTCCTCGAAAGCGTCCCCTGGCATGAGCGTTTCCTCGCCGCCACATCCATCTTCCACGGTCAGTGCACCGCTTTTTACGACGTTGAAGGCATACCCGGGATGATAATGCCAGGCGAGCACCTCCCCGGGCGCTAAAGTGAGGGTTCGCACCGTCACTGTGGCCGGACCGTCGAAGAATTCCGAGTTGGGAATGGTGCCAACAGCAAGTATGAGAGGGGTTGCCGCATAGGCGATGACACCGAAAAGAATGACGATGCTGAGGCCGACTACCAGCGCCAGCTTGTTTCTCAGATGGTTCGTTTTCATGTTTGAACTCCTTTTTAGTAAGTTGGTGTAATCGGACTCCGGTCCCTAGAAGGGGCAGTTGCCGGGACTCAGCTCGCGGATGAGCCTCGGTGTGCCGGTCGGAATAAGCTGGACCACGACATTCACCAGGGGCTCGGTTGTGCTTTCGTTCCGGACGGTGTGCACGTCGCCGGCGGGTTCGAAGAGGCTCGACCCAGTCGGTAAAACGTGGGGCGTGCAAGTGGGGTCGTCACCCATATAGAACGTCGCGGTTCCGGACTTGACGATGACAAAGCTCGGCCCCAGGTGGCTGTGCCAGCCGAGCGTCCCGCCCGGTTGAATCGTGACCTCTACGACGTGGAGGTCCGATACTCCCTTCGTCTCGATCTCGGCCTCCCAGTCGCCGCTCTTGGCTTTGGATTTAATCTCGCCGAATTGCGCCAGCGGGGCGAGCGGGCTGACGGTCACCCCGGAGGCCTGCGTTGCCATCGCGGTGACGCCGTACGACGCCACACCTATGTATGCAGTGACCCCTAAGAGCACGGCGCCAAGGCTGATTGCTATCACCAGCCTTTTTCTCAGTGTTTTGACTTTCATGTTTACATCCCTCCTTTTCTACGTGTGAGTAATGTTCGTTTGCCGACTTAACTCGCAGCGGGGCTGCGAAGACTCAATTCTCGGTACTGGTGCAGTTTGATGAGCACCGAAGGTGCGCCACGGTTTGTGCCGGCCCTTCGGGCCTTTCGGGCTATCAGAAGATGGAATTCCCCGTCCTCACGGACGGGGCTACTAACTTCCGGTCCTTCGGACCTAAAGCGTGCCTGCGGTTGAAACTGAACCAGTACTCAGTTCTCACTTCTGTTTGCCGGCCAGACGTTCTGTCCTACAATGTGTAGTACCTTCAGATCGGATGAAGCGCCTGTCGCCGACAGACGTTTACTCAAAGAGGGTTTGGAAGTCCTTAAAAAGCTCCAGTATTCCCCCAAAAGATTTCCAACGAAACTCCGGCAAATCTCCGCAACGGGCCGTATGGTCAGGCAAGCCAGCCACATCTACGAATTCGGTCCCTTCCAACTCGTTCCCGAAGAGCGGCAGCTTCTGCGCGATAACCAACCTGTGCCGCTCACTCCCAAGTCCTTCGACCTGCTGGTTGTGCTCGTAGAAAACAGCGGCCACCTGATCGAAAAAGGTGAGTTGTTGAAGCGAATCTGGCCGGATAGCTTCGTCGAGGAAGCTAACCTGTCGGTGAATGTGTCTGCATTGAGGCGAGCACTGGGCGAAGGCCCGAACGAACATCAATACGTAGAGACGGTGCCACGCCGTGGTTATCGTTTTGTGGCAGGCGTGAAAGAACGCTGGGATAACGGCACCGAGTCCTCGATCCGTGAATTAACTGAAGAAGACGATGACAGCGGGCTAGTTGCGGATGGCGCGCGACAGACTTCACCTCCGCCACCGGCCGCCGCGTCACGCCCGCGCGTGTCTTTTCGCCGCTGGCCACTCGTTTTGGTCGGGTTGCTTTTAATCTCGGCCTTGCTTCTGGGGTTGAATGCGGGCGGATTGCGTGCGCGCCTGTTGGGCAAAGGCAATCCGGTTCGCATTCAGTCGCTGGCGGTGCTGCCGCTGGAGAACCTCTCCGGCGATACTTCACAGGACTACTTCGCCGACGGGATGACCGAGGCGCTGATCACAGACCTGGCCAAAATCGGCGCGCTGCGGGTGATGTCGCGGTCATCGGTGGTGCAGTATAAGGGCGCGCACAAGCCGCTGCGGGAGATCGGCCGCGAGTTGAACGTGGATGCGGTTTTGACAGGTTCGGTGGTGCGTTCTGGCGAACACGTGCGAATCGCCGTCCAGTTGATCAACGCCGCGACGGAACAGAATTTATGGTCCGAGAGTTACGAGCGGGACCTGCGTGACGTGCTTGCGTTGCAGAAGGAGGTAGCACGAGACATCGTCGGCGAAATCAGGATCAAGCTTACGCCGCAGGAGCAAGGGCAATTTGGGGGCGTCCGCCCGATCAACCCGGAAGCTTACGATCACTATCTTCGCGGGCGGTTTTACCTCAACCGCCAAAACAAAGCTGATAATGAGGCTGCCATCACGGCTCTGGAGCACGCCGTGGCCACGGACCCGACCTTTGCCGCAGCGTATGCGGAACTGGCCCAGGCGTACGTATGGAAGCTCTTCCTATTTGCCCCGGGGGATAGGCAGTGGGAAGAAAAGGCTTTTGTGGCGACGGAGAAAGCAATTGCCTTAGACCCGAATTCGGCAGTGGCCCATCTGGCCCGTGGCCGCCTCCTCTGGACTCCCGCCAACCACTTCCCTCACGAGAAGGCGATTCGGGAATATCGCCACGCACTGACTTTGAACCCGAGTTTGGACGAGGCGCGAAATCAGCTTGCGCTCGTCTATTGTCACATCGGGGCTTTTGACGAGGCGCTCCAGGAATCGCAAAAAGCCATCAATACAAATCCCAACAATAACCTGGCACAACTCCGCATCGGGCAGACTCTGAATTTCCAGGGGAAGTATGAACAGGCCTTGTCGGTTCTGCGCGCAGTTCCTCAGGACGCAAATCCGGCACTGGTCGGGTACCAGATTGCCTGGGCTCTCTTCAATCTCGGCAGAAAAGAGGAGGCGTCGGCCACTCTTGAGCAACTCTTAAGAGATTACCCCGAGGACAGTGGCGGCTTATTTACAAGCCTGCAGGCGGTACTGGCGGTTTCAGCCGGGCAAGAACGCACCGCGGAGGACAAGATTAAGTCGGCTATAGAAAGGGGAAAGGGATTTGGTCACTTCCATCATACGGCCTATCACATCGCCTGCGCTTACGCGCTCATGAATAAACGTGAGCAGGCAATTAAGTGGCTGCAAGCTGCGGCTGAGGACGGGTTTCCTTGCTACCCGTTATTCGAGAAGGATTCCAATCTGGACAACCTTCGACAAGACGCCCGCTTCGTCGCGTTCATGGCGAAGCTGAGAGAGCAGTGGGATCATTACAGGGACTCTAGTTAATCCCTTGGGTCATTTGTCTCCAAACAGGTCCCTGGCCAACCTTGCCGCTCTCTATCCGTTCAATGGCCTGCCGGATTTGCATCGCCACTTCAAACTCGCGATCATCCTGGGCCTCTCTGAGTGCGGGCAGAGCGCTTTCGTCTCCCAACTCATAAAGAAATCGACTGGCACGCCAACGAACAAGTTTGTTCAGATCTTTTAATGTCTCCGCCATCGGGCCAATCGCCCGTCGGTCTCCTAAATCGGTTAATGCATCGCCTGCCGATCGTCGCACGCCAACTGCTTCGTCTTTCAGAGCCTCACAGAGTGGAGCTAAGACTTCACGAGTTTTTATCAACCCAAGAAAGACCACCGCTAAACGGCGAATCGACATCTTTGGATCTTTAGTAGCTCTGATAATTAGTGACAGAGTTTGAGAATCCATTTGAACTGTTGCATCTCTGCCCAATTCCTTTAGCGCCGCGAACCGTTCTTCCCAACGTGGCGATTCAAAGGCGCGTGCTAGTTCGACCAGTTCGCCCGGTTTCTCGCGGCTCGCTTTAACTTTTTCAGGTAAGTCAGGGTGATAGGCCCTCTCAACCAATTCCTTTAACTTCTTTTCATCATAGACGGCTGAAATCTCGCGCACCAACGCCTCGCCGATATCGCGCAACTCTCCATAGCGCAAACCTTCGTCTATCCACTTCCGCTCCATCAGCATGTTTTCCGATGCACCCATTGCTTGCTCAATAGCCTGACCGAATCTCTCGGGTAGCGGCAAGCGCGCCGTTTCATTACCAGAGGACACTTTGACCAACATCGGGAGATCTCGAAAATACTGCACCGATACCATTACCTCGCGCCATTCCTTATCAGATGTTTCCTCCGGTTCTGGCTTGGTGTTGGTCAGACTGGCGTAATCGAGTACGACCCGGGCTTGGGACAAGATATCCTCCCATCCAGCAGCTGGCTTTCGCTGGATAGCCATAAAGTCTGCGACACGGAAGACACTGCGGACACCCGGGATGGCAAGGATCTCGTCGATATAGGCGGGCCCATCTCCTATATTTTCGTGTGTATATGTAATCGCGACCCCGTTGGCCAGCCTCTCATCCAAATTAAATTTCATACTGTTTGGATTAGGTGTCGTTTCGATGGATAGTAACTTCACTTTTGTCTCCAGTGCTCTACGTGCGCGCACTGCGCATGTGTGTGAAATTCGTCCTCACTTTACCACTCGGCTCCCTCCCACGTTAGTAGTGGACTGTAAAGAATTCAGGTCGGAGGACAAAAAGTAGAAAAAACGGGCAGGAAAACCGGCTTCAACGCCAGCCCCTGCCCACTATTAGCATCTCAATGAGGAAAAAGTTTCTATGCCGCTGCGGCTGCGGCAGCCTTGTCCAGGATCTTAGCCGCGCGACCAGCCTCCGCGACGCCGAAGATCAACAATGGTGCGTTCGTGCCGGGATCGATACCGCAGTACGCGTGCTCGATGTTGATGTTGGCTTCGCCGAGTTGTGAAGCCGCACGAGCCAGCTCACCTGGCCGGTGTGGAAATTTGGCTTGAACAACTTCCGTCTCTTTGTACGGAAGTTTCTGAGAATCCAGAACCGACTTGGCGGTAGTTGGATTGTCCACTACGAAGCGAACCAGGCTCTTACCCTCACAGGGCATCGACTGGAACGCCAGAATGTTGACTCCACGATCAGCCAGGGCTTGGCAGATCTTTCCAAGCGTACCTGGCTGATCCTGCATGCTAAGGGAAAACTCCCTTGTTGTTGACATTGTTACCTCCTTTACTGTTGGGGCTCCGAGGAACATCGGGCAAGTTCCTGCGAAACCAAAAGAGGTCGGGTTTCAACTTAAACGATTAACAAGATCATACAACTGTCTCCTTCGTGTTTCAACCGTCCAGGCAAGCGCCGAACCGAACGGGAATCAGTGATTGGTAAAACGAGGATGAGTGATTGATAACAAGTGAAGTGTCTCAAGCAACAGGTACCCAATATGCCTTCGTGTGAGCGAGATCGCTAGCGTCGCTTGTCATTCTTACAACGATGTTTGCAGCCCAGCAGTACCTTGTTCTTTTTGACGATTGCGATGGCAGGAAAAAGATCCAAAAAAAACAATAATGAGTAATGAAGGTCGTTGGCTCTGCCGCTGGGACGCTGGGTGAATAACAGAACCGCTGTCAAAAAGTCCAAAGTCAGGACTCATTCTATTCTTTAACAGGCTGAGTGGGAGCCTGAGCGTCGGCGATACCTCGTGGCGTTAGCCTTTGTGAGAAAAACTTCTTCCGCTTGAACTTTCCGGTTTGAAATTTGGAGCGGGCGACGGGACTCGAACCCGCCCGTGAAGTGTGCGTGTGCGCCTGTTACGGCGTGTACACAACCCATTAACGTTTGCTACGAGTTGCAGCCATCAAGGAGTGCGCCTGTATACGCCTGAATCGATGAGTTTCTGTCAATCCTCCCAACAATTTCCCCACAAGCTACCTATCATGTTCGTTGCTCGTTACCAATTCTCATCCTTCACGAACCCGTTTGATCTGATTCTAAAGGTAACCATTTAGAATAGGTCGCCAAGATGTCCGAACCTTCCTCGAACTTAATGTTGATTTTAATGGAACCACGGTCATTCGGAGCGTCGACAAAAGCTTTTAGAGCCTGAAGATCCTCTTTCGAAATGTACGCTTGCTCGCAAACCATATCAACTCGGCCCAGCGGTACATTCAAACCAACCACCTCAGTTGTCTCTTCAAAATGCAGGGCGAATGAAGAGACATTCCCGCTTCCAAAAATGTAGAGCAATGCTTTGGCCGTTTCGATATTTGGTTCAATCTGCCAATCTCCTTTGCTCCGAAGGGCGGCTTTCCCGGTTCGAATTTTCTGAGCAGCTTCTAAGACTTGATTAAACTCCGCCACCGAGATGTCCCGGTCCGGAAGTGAAAGCAACACGCTAGCACGATTCTGAATGAACACTAGATTCTCTAAGAGTTCAATTACCGCTGGATCAGGAGTTGCCATTGCTCCACTCACAACAAGAGTGTTTGCAATCTCCAGACCCGTTTCAATGTGTACCGCTCGGAGTGTTCCGCCTTTTGAAAGTGCCTCCTGAAAACGGACGGCATCTAGCTGCTGCTTAACATTAAACCCGGCGAGCTTGAACCTGAAATTGTATTGCCCTTTATTATTGTGCTTATTCAGGGTCGTCTGGACTTCCCAAGGTAAACGTTGACCCTCGTTGCTGAACGTTGCTTCCTCAGTTCCCTCTTGTATTTTTCTCAGCTCTACATGCTCTAACACGCTTCGAGTTCCCTCGTCGTTCAGCATTTCGAAGTTCACATTGAGAGTATGCATCGAAGGCCTGGATCCTATTACTAGGATTGCGTTCTGGACATTTGAAAAATCCGGGAAAGGCAGGTTGATCCCTGATATCTTGATGTCTTCTATGTATGGCTGCGGGATTGTTACAGGAGCTCCAGTCTTAAACAGCTTGATGAATTGCTCGCGCATCGTCTTGCCTTCCGGAGTCTTGGGGAAAACAAACTTTCCTGAAATGGTAATGGGATGCTCCTTCTCAACCTCGGGATATTTCCCCCGTATGATCAAACCTCCGTCAGCGTCAGGGACAAGACTATAGTGCGGGTCGAGCGAGTCCAAGCGTTTGCGAACGCGATCTAAATCTTCTAACACGGCAACCTCGGGCATGTACTCCTCTATGAGTGACCAGAGCTTCTCACCATTTATGAAGTCGGTCAGCTTATCGTAATTGCTTTTCCTGAGTGTTCCAGCTATGGCGTTGTACGCTTCTTTGGGAATGTCGCCCGAACACACAACGAAGCATCGATCGATTCGCCGTTCTTGAGAACTTATAATGTCCGAGTAGGGGTTATCGAAACACTGCTGAATCTGAGTCAGCACCTCCCCGGCGCTTGAACTAGTGGTTGTCTTCCCAGAGATCTTGCCCGTCTTAACTACGACACCATAGTTGACTCTGTCTCGCAATGATTCCGGTCTCCACATAACAATATCTTTTCCCTGCTCCAGAGGGCCGCCGTGGTAAAGCTGCACATCGCGGAATCCCATGGCCCTAAACAGCGGGATTAAGACATCGCTCTGCAATGCCCTTTCTTTCATCTCAGCAAGCTGTTGTTTAGTAAACGCCATTCAATTTCTCCAGAACCCCGAATTCTCTTGATGTAGAAACCGCTGATTATACAGATCTGTTGCCCAACTATCAGTTAAGGCGGACTGTCATCCTTGATCTCGATTATGTAATCGAACCTCCGCAAGTTTCGCGGAGCTTCTTAGGATGGCTGCTCTAGTGAGGAAGGCGCCGACGAGATGATATCTTGCAATTGGCGTTGGTGATCTTCTGATAAAATCGAAAGAGATCGATTATTCCGGGCGCTGGAGCCGCATTGCTGAGCTGCTCGCCCTTGAGGATGGCGGTTACCTGGCACATTCTGCGGGCCACAAGATAAATCCGATTGATGAACAATCCGTCAGCGAATTCCAATTTCATTTCGCGTCCTGGGTGCTCGTTTAAGGAAATGTCTTTTTCACTAATCAGCTTTCCCTTGGCGGAGCTGGCTTTTGCCAGCAGATCATCGCGCTGACTGTCGAAGAACTTCTTAGCGCCGCTCCGTTGTTCTAGCACCTCATTGGCGTCAACGTATCCGGCGGTGAAGCGGGCTTCCTGCAATTTCCAGAGATACGAGTCGCCAGTAACTCGGCCCGTTGGCGAATCAAACGAGAGCGGCTGAAAGCCATGTCCATTCTGGGGCAGGGCAATTGAGAATCTGCCTTCCAATGACACAAATGTGCCAGCGTTGTCTACGGATGGTAAAGACTTACTCTCGACAGTGAAGCCCTGCCCAAAAACAGTGATGGAGGACACGAACAATACGAGAGGGAGAAAAAACCTTCGAGCTCTGAATTTCACCTAGATTCTCCTCTTGGTAACTCCGGGAGTTTAAGAAGTACCCATCGAATCGCTGCTGGGCCCTAGTTGGATTGCCGTCAGTTAGTCCATCGATTTCCGGAACGTGCCGTGAGCGATGGAGTGCTCGCGCACAATTGCCGCGTAGGCGGCGAGTTGGTCAATTTCTTGCTCGCACATCTCCGCTGTGGCGACTGCCTGATCCCATTTCTTAACGATTGCAAAAGCTTCTGCAACCAGCCTATAAGCGTCGGACTTGTGGGTCGAATCTTGGATTTTACTCAACCTTTGACGAGCTACTTCGATAAACTGCAACGCTTCATCCGCCTTACCAGCTCTGAGTGTGGCTCTAACGAGCGCAATCAGGAGCCCTGAGCGAATGACGCTGTGCTCAAAATTGGTGGCGCTGTCGAAAGCTTCCGCCGTCACGTGTTTAGCTTCCTCCCATCTTCCGGATTCGATAAGGGTAACAGCAACGAAAGCCAACGGCTCATTATCGCCTGGACCGAGACCTCGAACTGCCCGGAGGGCCTCATCACTTCTCCCTGCCCGGACCAACATCGGAGCAATTTTGTGTAAGGCCCAGGAGCGATGGGCGGGAAACTGAATTTCTAGAGCCGTTTTCAAGGCCTCGGTTAGGATTTGATCGGCCTCGTCTTTGCGGCCGGCCCGAAACAGGACTTCTGAGAGAGCACCCAACGCGCGCACGCGACCATCGTTTGTAGCGCCGGTGATGCCGCGTGCGACCGCGAGTGCCTTATTTGTGTCGCCAGATTCAGCAAATGCAACGGCGATTGCTTCGAAGGCGCTATCCGAGATGTAGATATCCCTCTTCTCAAGCATTCGGAATGCGTCTAGAAGTTCATTAGACAGCCCTGCTTCGGAGATCGTCGGCGCAAATGTCACCAGAAGATCATTATCTCCTCCGCCTTCTCTGGGAAGCGCAAGATCAAAAGCCTCTTGAGCCATGGCTCTGGCGCGCTCCGGCTGGCCGGCCTTAAGCAAAGCTTCGGTAATCCGAAGCAGAAGACGAGGACGTGTCCACGGGAATACAGCATCACGAGCCGTTCGCGCGGCAGCATCGAAGTTCCCGGCTTGGATTAGGATCAGACAGATATCTGAGAGGGTGTCAGAGCGGATATCCTTGTCAGTAATCTGGCGCGACCCATTGAATGCTTCATCAACCTTGCCGTTTCTGGCAGACAATAAGGCGAGGGCTGAATGTCGCACGTCAGAACGAGGGATACGGTTAGCAATCCGTAATGCTTCGCCAAGGACCTTATCTTCATCACCGGCCCGGCCAACTTCTCTGAGCGCATCAGCTATGAAAACATAAGCTCGCATACGTCTGGTCTCAGAGTCTGTACGTCTTGCAAACTGAACCGCAACTTCCGTGTTCCCAGATCGAACAAGAGTGAAAAGCCAATCGCGAATTCGTGCTTCATTCAACGTGTCGGTAAGCTTGGAGGCACTCTTGATAGCACGACTGATCGGCTCGGTATCAGCAGGCGGCCTAACCACCGGAATCACAAGACCGATGAGGAGCGTCAAGACAAATATCGGTGCTGCCAAGACACTTTGCTGAACCCATTTTGCGCTCATAACCTGATAGTAAGCTGACTAGCGGTTCTAGCTTCCGATTCTGTCGTTCCAATATCCAGGACGCCGTTTCTGATGGGCAACGGCAATGATGATTATTTCGTCCATCCGAAACGAATAGATGAGGCTAAACGGGAAACGTCTCAGTGTCGCCAACCTCAGCTCGCTTTCGATCAGCTGGCCCAGCTCCGGATGCTCGCGCAGTATGCCGATGACACGCTGCACGTCATCGAGAAACTCTTCTCCCAAACCGGCCGAAGCGGCCTCATAGAAAAGCGACGCTTCGGTCATCTCTTCCTCGGCAGGAAGAAGGAACCGGTAGCCAGTCATCGAAGACGTTTCCGAGCCCTGTCCATGACCTCGTCGCCGGGAAGAGCCTCAAGCTCGCCCTTCAGGAAGCCGTCATGCCTTCGCTTTGCCTCGTCGATCCACAATCGCTCGGCGTCAGCGTCAACAGACATGTCTAGTTCTTCGATAAGGACACGGGCGAGGGCGGCCTTCTCCTTGAGAGGGAGCGCTCTGGCCTGCTTTTCTAGCTCGTTGAAGGCGATACTCATGCAGCGATTATAACCGGAGACTGGCCCCCAGCCACGCTCGAATTCGGCATTGCGGGACAAAGTTTTCAGATTCTCAGCACTGACCACTATCACCAAGGAGATCGGCGGATTAGCATGCACGGCGTGAGGCGAAATCTGCTCGAACAGCAGGGCTGCTTGCCGCATTACTTCGCGGCGGCTATCTCCGCGTCAGCGCGAGCGAGCGCTTGTACCACTGACCTGCGACCAGGCGCGCGGGCCAGAGCGACCTGGAATGCGTCGCGCGCTTCAGAGGGACGATGCAGTTCCAGCAGGAGGTCGCCCAGCAGTTCATCCGTCGGTTTGTAAACCGAGGGAGGTCCGAATTCGAAGGGCATCGTGTGTTCCTTTGCGGCGATTCGCTTCAACTCAGTGACGGCCTGCGAGCCCTTTCCCTCAGCGGCAGTGAGGAGCGCCTGCAATTGTTCCGTGAGGATGAGTAAGCGTTCGTCTCTCTGAGGGTCGGCGTACTCTCGCCCTTTCGACCTGACTACAGCGCGCTGGCGGTCGCTCGCGGCACGGGACGCGGCTTCGCGCGCGCCAGCGAGATCGCCGCGCCGAATCGCCGCGAGCGCATTCGTGTAATCAGAAGCCAACTGTGCCAGCGGATAGTCGCCGGCCGGCAGGGTCAAGCGTACAACGTCGTCGTTCCAGAGCTGCGCGTCGATGATGAAGTTGGCCCGCATGTCAGCGTATGATCCAACCGCGATGTTGATGGACGACATCATGCCTTCCATCGTGTTACTTCCCTGATTATTGTCATGCGAGGAAGCTGCCCGCTCGACCGCCTGGCGGCAGCCTTCGAGCACGCGGCGTGCATCGGCGACACGCCCCTGCTGCATGTAGCCATACTCGAGCCACTCGTTGTAGTGACCGCACCTGCTCGGTGGTTTTCCTGCTTTCTGGCGCAAGCGGTTGACCACAGCGACAGCGGTTTCGTTGGCTTTGACCTCGTCATCCCACATGCCGAGGGCAAGGAAGATGTGCGAAGTCATGTGCTGCGCATGACCGGCTTCGGGCGCAATCTTTGCATAGATACGCGCGGCACGCAGACCGAGCGGAGCGTGGACTGAATCGTCGTAACAATGAATCAGGTAGTGAACGACGCCGGGATGCCGCGGATGTTGCGGGAAAACCTCTTCCAGCACGCCAGCGGCGCGCATGTAGGTGGCGAAATCGCGGCCGTGTTCCGCAGTGCCCAGGATGGCAAGCGCATAGAAGCTGGCGGCATCCACATCCTCGGGAAACTTGCGGTGCAGTTCAGCGAGGACGGATTCGTAGCGGCGGTCGCGTTCGTCCTTCGTACCGTCGCCGAAGAGGACTTCGATGCTATGGAGGTAGAGTTTTTCTCGCTCCGTGACACCTTTGGCGAGCCGCGCCTCCGGAGTGAAAGCGAGGCGGTTGAGGATTAGGCGGGCAGCGGTAACGTCTTCCTCATGCCAGACCGGATGATTCTTCGTCATGGCTTCCCCCCAAAAGGCCAGGGCGAAGTCAGGATCGATCTGCTGGGCCTTACGGAAGTGCTCGGCAGCATCATCGTATTCGAAGTTGTGGAGCTGAGCCAGACCGTGGAGAAAGTCTGGCTGCACGGCTGCCGGGCCAGAATTCACAAACGCAACTTCACCGTAGGCCTGCTGGGCAAGCGCTGCAGCAGGGGACAAAAGCAGCAGAGAGGTGAAAAGCAAAATTTCGGGAATTCTGTTCATTGCTATTGCCTTCTCGAAAAGCGATCTCGCAAACGGAATTCGCTCAGATGTTCACAGCTCTTCCTGATCGGAATTCCATGTTTTGATCACGAAAGCGGCGTCGAGTCTACACCCATTTCATCAGATGGCAACACTGTGAACCAATCCTTATCTGGAGGCTGACCAAGACTTCTTTTTTTCTCGAAACATCACCGGCACATCTGACCCTCTATCGCACTGAGGTAGCTCCAGCGAAGCCAGGAGCTTGAACACCAAGACCACGGGACACGCGCGTGTTTTTAAGAGATTAATCGTTGAAACTTGCGATTGGGTTAAGGAAATTTGGAGCGGGCGACGAGGCTCGAACTCGCAACTTTCAGCTTGGGAATCAAAATTTTCGTTCCTTTATTTTCAATACTTACAAAATCGCTCAAGAAAAATGCTCATGCATGCACTGAATACCGTGCATGCAATGCCTGATTTGCGTGTCGCTGCGGGACGTTTGCGGGACGGAGCTCGGACCTATCTCATCCTCGCGCATCGAGCGAAATGCTCGGCATTTCGCTCGATGCCGCTATGTCTTCAAGATGTGGCGCCAATTCGATGAAACTATTTAGTGCAGCAGAGAGAATGATTGCTCACGGAGAGCATTAAATCCGTCCTGCGACTTGCGCGCGGCGTTAGTTTCGGCCTGGTTATGATCCGATTCGTGTGAAGTGTTGAAGGCAGCGATGATGGCAGCGCCGGTCAACGGGTTGAATGCAAAGAATGCACGGAAGCCGGCCTGACTCCCGGTGTGGCCGATGAACGTGATCGAACGTGACGATACTGTCCTTGGATCAAGGAAAAATGAAAGACCCATAGATTCTGGCCGCTCCGCAGATGTATTCACCGCGACTACCGGACGCCACATCTCCTCTAGTGAGGCGCGTGACAGAATCGGATGCGTAGCCGGCGAATTTCTCCCAGTCAGGAATGCTACCCAACGAACCAGATCGCCGAGCGGCTCGTTGAGCCCGCCGTTCGGAGTCGTTATCCCGGTATCAAACTCGCGCCCATTCGCCTTGATAGTTTCATTCCCGCTGACATCGACAAAGACCGAGTAGTTGTTCGAACGATCCTTCACCAAAGATAACGGCGTCAGGTTGAAATAGGTATGCGTCATCCCCAATGGCCTGAGAATGTTTCGCTGAATATAGGTTTGATATCACAGCCCGGAGACTTTGCTTCTACTCAGGGCTTGTTCGTCCTGAAGTGCGTATGACGCACCAAACACAAGAACAGTCATTGGGGTCAGGCCTGCGATTCTGCGATTCTCAGTCACCAATGTTGCTAGTCATGGGGAGAATCGCAGAATCGCAGGCCTGACCCCTCTGCGTTACATATGAGCCGTGCTAGAATCCACGCCATTCGCTAACGTGGCTTTGCTGACTCGCGCCCTGCACTAGCGAGGTTGCCGCAAATAGCTTTTCGTGCCCCGAGGATCCAGTGAACAACATTAATGCCAAGCTCATCGAGAACTTCCGCGAAACTCTTAATGAACAAGTACTCAACACTCTCGCACGTCGAATTCACGCGAAAGTTAAGGACGCGAGAAGCGACCCTGATCACGCGGCTAAGCGTTGGCCTTTCGAGTTACTGCAGAATGCGCACGATGCTGGTCCGCGTGCCGGGCGAGAGGGTATTTCGGTAGTGTTTGAGTTTGTCGACGGTGTGCTGCGATTTTCCCATGACGCAGCACCGTTCAGCATGGCAGATATTGCTGCCTTATTGACGGGCGGGTCGAGCAAAGACTTCGACTCCGTCGACACCACTGGCCGATTTGGCACCGGATTCCTTGTGACACACGTCCTTTCAGAACGTGTACACGTCACTGGCGCCCTGGAAACAGAGCAGCAATATCGACAGTTCGATGTGTTGCTTGACCGTCCGGCGTTGCTAGAGTTACCCGGAAAGCCCAAGGCGCTGGACTAACTCTTGAAATCTCGGATCCGACCTGATCGATTTGAACTGCGGCGACACGTTCAGATAAACCAGGTGGAACGAGTGTTCCTGGTATGCTTTTTCCAGGAATTGAAATGCCTGTTCGTTTTTACCAAGCGCCACATAGATCGCCGCTACGTCATAGGGTGACACATACCGTTGCTTTGAAAGCTCGTTCAACTGGCGGAGTATCTGATTGGCCTCACGCTTTTTCTGCGACATCGTATATGCATGGCCGAGCGCAGCTATCATCAACGGACTATCCCCTGACAAAGAGACTGAACTTTGAAATTCTTTGATGGCCGCGTCAAACATCTGCTTCTGCTCATAAGCCAGACCCAGATGCCAGTGCGCGACGGCAAAGTTCGGGTCCATCTCTATGGTCTTGCGGCATTGATCGATCGCTTCATCTGTAGCGGCCCATGTAGAAGAGCGTCGCTCCCATAAATGTGTTCATTACCAGCGACGTCGGCTCAAGCTCGAGCGCCTGTTTCATTTCCTGTAAAGCTTCTTCGAGCCGTCCCGTAGCCGTAACCAGGGCTGATAACAGGCTCGCCGTCAAGATTGACTGCAGCGGTTTTTCCCTGAAGGTTGCGCTCAAACCTCTGGTCGCGAGGACCTTCTGCTCACCAGCGCTGCTTGCTTCTACTGACCCTTCTAAACTGCGCGCTTGCTGCTTCGCCTCGAGAGGTGGTGTTTGAGAACGTTCTCGCGCATTCAACTCACCATTGCCCTCTAACTTTCTTACACCTGCGATAAAACGATAACCGCGTCGCGGCACGGTTTCGATATAGCGCGGGTGTTGCACGTCGTCCTTCAAGACGCGCCGCAGCATTCTGATGTTGAAGGTGAGATTGCTTTCTTCTACGAAACGATCCTGCCAGAGACTCTGAATCAACTCGTCCTTTGACAGGAGATGTCCGGCGTGTTCGACAAAGACTTGCAGCGTGTCGAAAACCTTCGGCGTGAGTGAAACAGGTTTGTTGTCGCGGAAAAGGATCTTCTCTCGCGGGTCAAGGCGAAAGTTTCCGAACTCGTAGCAATGTCCTTTTTCCGCCGACAAAATGGCTCTCACTAATCTCTCATCAAAGTCTCATCGCATTCTCAAGACTTCGACTGAAGAAAATTTCTACAGTTTGTGCATCAAGCGGGGGATTGTCCGGAATTGGGCGAATTCTAGCACGAACTGAGGTCGAAGAAGCAATGAAGAAGTGCCGTGTCGTTGCCCGCCATTAAATGAATTCGAAGGGACTACCAGTAAGGAGGAAACTACGATGAAGAGAATGAAGATCCTTGCTTGCATAGCCGCAAGCTTCGCAATGCTGATCTGGACCTGGCCTCAACCATCGCACGCCAACAGTCTGGCGGCGACGCCGGTGATCGACTGGAGCAACGAAGCCCGGCGAGCAATCGTCCCAGCCGCAGCGGGCCCAGAGAACTATGGGAACAAGTTCCCCGGCGAGGCGGCCGTCTACATGGGAATTGTCCACGCGGCGATCTACGACGCGGCGGTGGCAATCGAAGGCGGCTATGAGCCATACGCGATCGCGCTTTCCGCTCCGCCGAATACATCGCCGGCGGCTGCGATCGCGACGGCGGCGCATCACACGCTCGTCGGCCTGCAACCGCAGCTCGGCCTCAGCCCGGCACAGCAGGCGATTCTCGACGGCGACTACAACGCCTACCTCGCCGCAATCATGGACGACGACACCGCGAAGATGAACGGGATCGCGATCGGCGAGCAGGTCGCCGCGGCCGTGCTCGCGCTCCGCGCGAACGACGGCCGCGAGAAGAATCCCACGCTCGCGGACCTCAACCCGCCTGCGCCCGGTCCCGGCGTCTGGCAGCCCGACCTCTCCCGGCCGGTGCTTGGTCTTCGCTTGCCGGGGATCCGGCCCCTGGCGCTCGAGAGCGCGTCACAGTTTCGGCCCGATGGCCCCAATCTGTTGACCAGTGACGAGTACGCCCAGGACTTCGAGCAGGTCAATGAGCTGGGTCGATTCGACAGCTCGACCAGGACGGAGGAGCAGACGACGCAGGCGCTGTTTTGGACCGACCACGACCTTAGGCAGTGGAACGACGGCCTGCTCCGACTCGCCGTCGCACGCGGACTCGACCTGGTACAGACCGCGCGGATGCTGGCGATGGCCCACGTGGCCGGGGGCGACGCGATGATCGCCTGCTTCGACGCCAAGTACCACTACTGGTTCTGGCGTCCCTACCAGGCAATCCCGCAGGCAGACAGCGACGGCAACCCAGCGACGGTGGCTGACCCGAGTTGGCGGCCGCTGCGCTTGACGCCGAACTTCCCCGAGTATCCGTCTGCTGACGCCTGCCACAGCGGCGGCGTGACGAAGGCCCTCGATGCGTTCTTCGGCGCCGACGATATCCTCTTCTCGCTCGATAGCCGTGTCACTGCGACAACGCGCAATTACGATAGCTTCCACGACGCGGTCAAGGACGTCAATTGGGCGCGCGTCCTGGTCGGCTTCCACTTCCGCAACTCCGATGAGGAGGGCGCGAACACCGGGCGAAAAGTCGGCCGTTACTTCACCAACAACTTCTTCCGGCTGCGGTCATCTGCTGACCAACCATTTTTTCTGCAATCATTTTTCCGTCCCTCCTTTAACTTACGTCCGGAACTGAGTAGAACATCGCTGGGTTCGCTACGGTCGTAGAAGAGGTAGGCAAAACTGTTTTGCCTGAGGAAGTGCGCGTTCTAATACGCGAGTATGTCCGGGCGTGGAACGGGGAGGTCCTGGGTATTAGTCCGCGCTGGGTCGAAGACGCTGTTGTTCACATGAAGCGCGCCCAGCGAAGCGCAGCACGGTTGACACTACTGACCGCACTGGCGCCCTATCAGGTTGATTCGTGTGCCGTCGAGCAGTTTCGGTCTCAATACTCTGATGATGCTCAATTATTTGCAGCAACAGCTTGGGCCAGCTTTACTGCAGCACGGCGTGCTGGTGTCTGGCTAGCCGCGCCATTCGGAATAATAGCGAGGTAATCATGTCTGAACTAGCAACAACCATACAGCCCTTCACGAACAAAAAGGTACTCGATTCTACAACCGAGACGATGTGGTCCGCACTCGCCGTGTTGCTGCTCACAACCGTTCATCACGTGTACGGGGCCTATATTTACAACACGCCGTGGCGTTACCACGTCGCCATCGTGAGCACGGTAACTGCGGCGATTATCTTCGCATCACTGCGCGTGTTGCGAAGACAGACCGGTCGTATTGTCCGCAAGATCGCCTTCTGGACCTTCGCCGTAGTGACACTCGCGATCCCCGTTATTACGATCGGAATATTCGAAGGGGGCTATAACCACGCGGTGAAGGATGTGCTCTATTTCACAGGCGCATCTCCCGAGCTGATGCAACGGCTCTTTCCACCGCCGACATATGAAATGCCGAATGACGTCTTCTTCGAAATCACCGGCGTACTGCAACTTGTCGCCGGGATTATGACTGGTTGGTACCTTATCGGTGCGGCACGAGCGCACCTCAGAGGTTTGTAATATGCAAGTAAATAAGACCTATATCCCTGCGGCCGGTTCAGATTGGTTGCTGCCGCTTTACGATCCCATGGCGAGGCTACTGCGCCTGGAGAAGGCCAGAACGGTATTGCTTGACCAGGCATGTCTTCAGCCGCTCAGCCGTGTTCTCGAGATCGGGTGCGGTACAGGTAGTTTCTCCGTTCTGATAAAACGCCTTCATCCAGACGTTGAGGTGGTCGGACTTGATCCCGATCCCAAAGCGCTCGCGCGAGCCAGACGAAAAGCGGAACGGGCCGGAGTTTCAATTCAATTCGCTCAAGGTTTTTCAGATTCGCTTCCATATGATGAGGGAACGTTCAATTATGTGTTCTCATCGATGATGTTCCACCATCTGAAGCTTGAGGAGAAAGAGAAGACGTTGCGGGAGGTGCGCCGTGTCCTCAAACCGGGCACGCTTTTTGCGATGCTTGACTTCAAAAAACCGGAGTCTACTATAGGTAGACTTCTGGGCAGCTTATTTCACCCAACTCACGTCTTGAAAGATAACTCCGAGAATCGGATTCACACGCTTATGAATGAAGCAGGGTTCCGGAATGTGAGGACGGTGGGTCACGGTGCCTTGCTGGTTGGCAGCGTCGCTTATTACCAAGGCACGCGAAGCCCTTGAGGTTTCATCGATGCTTTAGAGAGAATTTGCGGAACGTTTGCGGGACGGTTCTCGCCCAAAGATTTCGATCACTTCGGAAGTGGTTTGCAGCGATCGCGAAAGCGTTTTTAGTGCTCATAAAACAGCTCACGCCGTAACTGTAAAATCTCGGAGACTGAAACTTACGGCCCAGCCTTAACCATTGCACCGTGTCCTCTTCTCTTTCTATATGTTGGGAACTCGCAGACTGCTCGTTAGTCTGCTAAATTGGTTTGGAGTACCACTCTCCTCCGACCGAGCTTGTTTGAAGTTGTTCGGAACCACCAACGATGAAGCACTGCGAACCATGCAATTTTGAATTCCCGGATTCTTTTCGGTTCTGCGGATCGTGTGGCGGTGCACTAACGGAAATCCGTCGGTGCCCAAGTTGCGGCGAATTGAACGAAGGCAAATGGACCTTTTGCACGAGCTGCGGAAAACCACTGTCTCCGGATACTGCAAGCGATCAACCCTCTGGTGCTAAAACTTCTGACCACTCAGATCTTCCCACGACGTCCGCCCCGTCGTCGCCACGTACTCCCCCGCCGCCAACGTTGACCATGCCTTCCGCTGAGCAATCTATTCACACGGATGGTCGGCGAAAAGAGCAGGTCACGCCTCAGGAATGGTACTCGGCTGCTGATTTATACGATGACAGCACTACCGCTACTCCACTACTGCCGATACGACGGCAAGAGAGTGTTCCGGAGACTACCGCTCCGATTCCGCAAGTGACGACACCTCTTCCAGCCAAAGTTGAAAGAAGTGCTCCGGCTCTGACGATGCTGTCGGCCTACGGTGAACCTGAAGCCCCTTCGCAATTTCGCTGGTCGCACGGAGCGATTCTCGGGCTTTTGGTCTTGTTGTTCATTGGCGGTTTGGGAATAGGAGGCTGGTACTGGTGGACGCATCGCGGATCGGTCGCGCAAGTTAAACCATCAGCTGATTCGAATAACGCTCCGGCGCCCGGAAGCTCAGCGACGTTTACTTCGCCAACATCAACATCGACTACCACTCCTGGGCAGACGATCACGAGCAATTCAGCAGATCAAGAAATCAAATTACTTCGCGAAAGAAGAACCCGCACAAAGCCTGCTGAGAGCACCGAGATCATCGCGGCATTTGAAAGCGCGGAAAAGAAATACCCAACCGATTATCGTTTCCCGTATGAGCAGGCAAAACTATCGATAGCAGGCGTCGCCTCTCATCACGAGGCCTTCGGCGCACTCGCGCGCGCCGCAGAGAAAGCGATTGACAACGGCAAGACTCAGGAGATGCTTGATAGTTTATCGGCTGACAAGGACGGGGACTTCCACAAACTTTCGCGGGGCCATCATGAATGGCAGGTTCTGGAAGAAGCTCTACGGAACGGAGATATAGCCTCACTCAAAACGCTACATCATTAATCGCAACTGCACGAAGGAAAAAAGCAAGGCGCGGTCTGAGAAATGCCAAGTTCCAAAGACCTTTGCCTCGCCTTTTCCAGATTCGGCTGCGTTAGTTAGGCCACGGAATTCTCCTCAACCAGTCGTTGTTCCGGCTACGATTGCGATAGTCATCGTTCCGTCGATAATCGTCGTTGCTGCGTCGCCGGTTGCGATTTTCACCATGATTTACGCCTTGCATTCCATACGCGTCTGAGATCACGCTCAACTCCTGGCTGATCTGTGACCATTCGGAAATCAGGCGATTGTCGTTGAAGTGATGACTCGAAACATCTTCAAGGTGACTCGCGGCATCGAAGACTCGATGAGCCTCGTCAGCGCTACTGTCCAGGTTTCGTTCGTTGAAGGCATTTCTCAAATCGACTACGGCCCGCCGGAACTTTTTAGCGTCGGCATTCAAATGGTCCTCATGACGGGTTCCATTTTCGCGGCTGTAATCAAGTTCGCGATCAAGATCCCTGTCGAAATCTCTGCTCAGCCGGTCCAGTCTCCGTATTGAATCGCGAAGATAACGGCTGTCATAGCGTTCATATCCATAGTTGTCATTCTGGTTACGGTCGCGCCTGTAATCCCCATCCCGACCGTAATCTCGGTTTCGGTTGTAGGGATCATATGTACCTTGAGCAGCTGCCAGCACCGGCAAACACAGCGCCAGTGTTGCAGCGGCCAAAATTGAAAAACTGATTTTGCGTAAGTTCGCCATTAGTACCCCTCCAAAAACTCTCATTTGAGCCGCCCACTTCCGACTTGTTCACTTGAAAGTTACGGCCCGCTCAGCTTCGGCGCTCGTTCCGGAAACTTCTCGCGTCGAGCGTCATACCCGCCCTGCATAATCGCAAGCACCGTGCCGACGCCGCACTGCAGTGTGGGAATTGGCCTGATTGGCCGAGAAAGCCGCGAATTAGAAACCTTTTTACTGAATTGAATTATGTTGGGAAACGACGTGGTTCGAAAACGTGTGCGGATTAGCGGAAATGGTCAGAAGGTACGCACATCACGCAGGGCTCGGCCAAGATGAATGATACCTACTTCAACACTTCTACTTATAACAATCCGAATGAGAAACTCCACGTGATGTGTCAGGAGATCGGTCATACATTCGGCCTGGACCATCAGTCGACCAGTGCCGCGTCGCTCAATACCTGCATGGACTACTTTTCCAACACCGGCACCAATGCTAATAGCACGTTGAGCACTCACCCGAACACGCACGACTATGACGAGCTTGTAACTATCTACACTCACCCGACAGCTTTAGCACCATAGCCGCGAATTCGGCAGCTTCGACGCGTTCAGAGGCCACGGATGAACCGGAGACGTGGGGCCAATTGATGAAGCAGTCTAAGAACGGCCGGAGCTCTGTATATGGCAGATTGAATTCTGACGGCTCCGAGACGTACACGCACGTTTACTGGACTCTCGAAGCAGCTTCTCGCTGCCCGGATTGCGATCATCGGTACGACCAACAATAGAACCCTAAAGATTTAGTGCGATTGCTTCTAAAGAGGGCGGGGCCCACAAAGTGCCTCGCCTTTCTTGTGTCAAGCTGCGATCGAGTGACGTGCAAAGGGCTCCTGCACGCTGCACAAAGATTCTTTATTTCTTGCTGCAACTACGCATTCCAGAGAAGCCGCACTTAGTTTAGTCATCACAGCCGCGAACTTCTAAGACAAGGCATTGCCGACCGGCGGACGAGACTCTACAGCACCGGCGGATGCCAACCCCCGAGTTCGTTTTCCAGTCGGTGCGCGATTGCCAGCGCTACGTCTTCACGCCACGGCGGCGCTACAATCTGAACCCCAATCGGAAGACCTTCGGCGGACGTGCCGCCACGCACGACAACCGCTGGCCAGCCCACATAGTTATAGACTTCGCTATAACTGAAAGCAGCATCGAGATCCTCTTTCAGAGTGGCGCCATGTTGCGGAGCGGGAAAAGCACAAGCGGGGCATATGATCGCATCATGATTTTCGAAGAATGAAAGCATCTTCCCTCGGCTGCGATCTAACTGCTCCAGGAGTTCCGTCCATTCGTCTGCCGGCACGGATGTCGCGGGCTTCAGCCAGGGTCGCAGCGGCTCGGAAACAGTTTTGGTGCCAGCCGCCGCAAGAAGTCGTCGCACCATAGAGCTGCCAGCCAATCGCCAGAGCTTGTTGCCAAGAGCGTACACCCGCGCGAGTTCTTCAGGTCTCGCCTGTGCTACCGAACAGCCAGCCTTTAGTAGCATCTTCTCAGCATCGCTCAGGACTCGCACCGTGTCTTTACTTGCCGGGTAGATGCCGTTATCCGCATATGCCGCGATGCGAAGATGGCCAAGGTTAACGGCCCCGCTTCCTGCAATCGCAGTCGACACGATGAAAGGATCGTGCCAATCAGGGCCCGCGAGGATTGGAAGCACTAGGGCCAAGTCTTCGACGTACCGCGCCATCGGCCCAACTTGAGTGAAGAACTGGAATATCCCATCGGACGGAATGATATGTCCTGTTCGCGGCACTCGGCCCGAGGACGGCTTGAGCCCGGCCGTGCCACAAAAATGACTTGGCACGCGGATGCTGCCGCCGGTATCACTTCCTAAATCAAGTGGACTCCCGCTTGCAGCGAGTATTGCGGCTGCGCCTCCTGAACTGCCGCCTGAAGTTCGCGTAAGGTTATAAGGATTATTAGTGCGACCGTAAACGAGATTGTCCGTTTCATAGGATAGCGTTAGCTCAGAACAATTTGTTTTGCCAAGCACGATTGCGCCGGCATTACGTAATCGCGCTACCGCTGTGGCATCGCGCACTGGAACGAATGCTTTGCGACCTAGTGTGCCCGCCGTGGAAATCATTCCAGCAGTATCGAACGAATCCTTGACGGTCATCGGCACACCATGCAACGGGCCGAGTCGATCGCGTCGGTGGATTCGATCATCGGCGATCCGGGCCGCGTTCAGCGCAGCCTGACGATCAAGTTGGACAACCGCGTTGAGCTTTGGATTGATCGCTTCGATACGTAGTAGAAATGCTTCCACCACCTCAACGGATGACACTTCTCTTCGCCGGATAGCAAGCGCGAGCCGTCTAGAGGAGGAATTTGTGATATCGGTTAGGGGTCGCTCCCGCGCTACAAGCGTAGTACGTGAACTTAGGGTAGCCGTTGCACTCAGGTAGCCCAGTGAAGTGACAAATGATCTACGGGATATCACCATCAGCCTCCGCGTTAACAGGTTCCGTTTCTTACTCAGCAGCCTCTCCTAAAACAACCCTAACAGCGCCAAAAGCCAAGGGGTATTCTTCAATTGGTTTGAAGCCAGATTGCTTTAATTGGATCTCGAAATCGCTCTCAATCCAATCCATTGCAGTCCGTGGTTCAACTATAGCTAATAAGGCATGTAACGCCCACCGTAAGAGCGCGCTCCTCGGCTCTGCCCAATCGAGAACGCTGATAAATCCGCTCGACTTCAGCAGTGGGCGAGCAAGGTTTAGCGTCGCTAAACGATCGTCGCTTTCCATATGATGAAGCACGAATGCCAGCAGCACACGATCAAATTTCTCGTCTGACTTGAAGTCGAGGATGTCGCAACGCGTGAAGCTAGCCTCCGGAGCACGACGGCGTGCACGTCTGAGCATTGCTTCTGATTGATCAACGCCCCTAACAATTGCGCCACGACAGATCAATAGCGCGGTCAGACTGCCGCTTCCGCAGCCAAGCTCCAAAACGCTGGTGCCTGGTTTAATGTCCAGAACGTCCAGCGTTTTCTCCCGCATGGCATGCAAGCCCCCAAGTGGAAAGAAGACAAGGGGCGCTCCAACGTCGTAAAGGAATGCTCCAAGTTTTTCGCTGAGACGAACAACGTCGCCGCGTTCAGTCATCTTTAAGTGGCAGCCTCGATCGAGGTTACACGAATCGTCTTGCCGCTAAGTCGTCCAGTCACTTTCACTTTCTGACCAGCAAATTCTCGCGCCTTTTCTTGGCCCGCTTTGTCGAGCTGGTAAACTCGTTTGTGATCGCGATCGGCGAGCACGAACTTTCCGTTCTTAACGCACATCAGCGTGCATGACTTGTCATCGCCCATACCGGCCATATGTTTCAAGCCACAATGGTTGTCACTTACATAACCGATAAGCGTTTTTTCTGCTGGTTGTGTTTTCTGAGCAACGCCCGATAGCGGCGTAACCAACACCACCCCAAGTACGAATAGCATCAACATTCTCGAAACAGTTTTCATGATTTTTCTCCTTCTTGTTTATTACGGTTAACTCTTTGGGGACCTGCGAACCTGTTGCAATTAGGGTTTTGGCGGCGCCGGAGTGCTTGGCGCTCGGCGCGGCGCACTCGAATGCCAATGCACGATCCGCCATTGTCCATCGCGTTTTTCCAGCACGGCGGTTCCCAGACCAGCGCCATCGACATGACGTGGCTTTCCGTTATCCACCACATCTGCCGATATTGTGTACTTCAGAGTTGCCCACGCAGTGTTGCCGGACAGGTGAATCTTCATATCGCTTAAGGCGTACTTGGTGTTTTTCATCTCACCCATCTCTGGCACAAGATGATGATCACGGTAGTCAGCCCAGCCATAATTAGCGTGTCCACTCTCAAAGATGGTCAGCGATTCATCGTTGACCCAGACTTGTGAAGCCATTGGAAGATCATTCTTCTCAAAACTCACCGCGCTCTTCATAAGCACGTCGCGCACAGCTGTTTCATCAGGCGCTTGTGCAATATCTGCACGTTTGTGTGCGACACCGAATGCGACAGTGACTGAAAACAATGTCGCTATCGAGAGCACCCGTAAACCAACCCTCATCTTTTGTTCCTTCACGACCATTCTCCTTTTATTCAAGCTTGCGTTTAGTGTGAACAGATGGCCGAGCAAGGTCAGAAATATTCTGACGCTCACCCGAGCGCTGGTCATCTGGACAGTTCGTCTAGCTTTCTTTTCATCTGATCAATCTCCGCCTGCTGACCGGAAACGATTGTCTTGCACAGGTCCTTAATTTCCTTGTCTTCGATAGAAGCTTGCTGGCACATCAGAATTGCTCCCCCATGATGCGGGATCATTGACCGCAGAAATTGGCGATCTGCAATTAGACCCTGCCTTTTGATCAGCACGAACGAACCAATCAACAGCGCTACTCCGACCACAAGAATGATTGCGTTGAGTTTCCTGGATTTGTACATCGAGATCATCAGCGGCAACTCTATCAGTACCATCGAGGCGGTCATCAGAGCGGCCATATAGACTTGATTGAAGCTGTTAAATACGTTGTTAAAGACGTTCACCATTGAGTACATGAGAATGTACATAGCGATGAAATGGAGTCCGATCATTATAAGAAGTCGGCCGTAATGGTTTGTCCGCATGTCCATCTGTCCCTCCGGTTTTATTGATCTGAGAACTGCGCTGCCTAATTTCTTCAGTTATAGTCCAAAGACGTGAAGAAGCTCATTCGAAAATTCATGCTACAACATGCTCATCCGGCGAAACTCGTGGCTGAGATTCTCGGTATCATCTGGGCCACTTACTTTCTGTGGATTCACAATTGGATCGGCGCGGTGATCAGCAGTCTCATACTTTTCCTCGGCAGCACAATTGCCCTTTGGAATAAACCGATCGAGTACCTGGCTGCGACTGTGCTCGGAAAAATAATGCTGGTCTACGCCACTCCCTTCAATTTCATTATCTATAACCTAAGTGTTTTACCCGTGATCTATGGTCTCTGGACGCATCAGGGGCTTTATGTTGTCGCCGGCTATTCACTATTGTTATTGCCCCATCTTTGGGCTTGGAAAAGATAGTCACAACTTTCGTTGACTCATCGTGACTCCCTCTGAAATCGGTTTCCTCGGCTGTATTACTTCTGCTGCCATGAAAGCAACGCGACACCGGTAATCACCAGTGCGACGGTCCTCGTCCATCAAAGACGCCTACGATCTCTTCTTGAAACTGAAAAACATTCTTCATTTCACGATCAACTGCTTTTGCGCAGTAAAACGACGCCAAGAGCAATCAGCACCGCCGCTAGTAACAACGGGCCGAAGGTGCAGACGCCCATGCATCCACTCATCGAACCCATCATTCCGCCCATCATGCCGCCCATCATCGAGGGCATCATCCACATCGTCAGAACCCATAAGACCAGGATGGCCCCGGCGATGATCGAAACTATCGCCACGATGCTTTGCGCGCTTCTGTTTGGCATATACCCTCCGCTATCTTTTCCATAGACTGCATCTCAAATGAATTTAATTGGACGTTGATGCTTATCAATTCGATATGGCTTACCGCTTAAATGATGTAAGCATCCCAGCCTCCATAGCGTTCCTTTATCTGCCCACGTGGCATGCTCAAAACTATTAGGGCCGCACCAGCGATCACGTCAATCCAACCGGCGGGTGTCGTCGAGCCTGATAGCAGCCAGGGCGCGAGAATTATCCATGCGCCGAATAGAATATTGATCAAACGCGCGGCACGGGTTACCTCAGCCATGGCGATAACCGCAAAGGTAACGACCAAAGCGCCCACCAAGTGATCGCTGTCCGCCGCTCGACCTTGAGTAGCAAATACAGACGGGGCAAACATCAGCCAGATTCCGACCGCTGAGCTAACAAGCAAAGTCCATGGAATATTCACACCCCAAGTCATAGCCGGAAGGGCCCGCGCAACTGGCGCTGTCAAACGCGGTGTTCGCTTGTCCTCGCCGCGATCATCAAGCGTGCCGCCAATCCAGAACGTGCGCCACATCGGCTTGCCTTCCCGGTGCGCCTGAGCCAGAAACTGAAACATTGCGACTACTTCATCCACTGCCAGTGGAACCATGATGAGCATCGCAATCGCCGTGATCAGACACAGCGTGCACCATGCGCCAACCATTAGCGGCTGCAGAATGACCAGGACAATGCTCGTGACCCCCAACGGAACTACCAGAAACCCGAACATTGCGACCATCCACGGCATGGTGCGCCAACGCTGCACGCCGCCCATAAAGCCTGATAGCCCCTCCAGCATGTAAGAGAGCGCGCCCAGTCCCGCGTCGGAGATGGGCCATGCGCGCGAGACATCGGATTGAAGCACGCGTCTGGTGTCGTCAACGAAGAACGGATCCCACACTCGATTGATGTAACCTAACTGAAATGCGGCGAGATAACGTGCGCAGAAGAACCCGACAAAGGCGAGCGCAATGATAGGAGGCACGCTGTTGCCAAGTGGAAGGGTTGTAAGTCCAGCCGCGCGGCAGATCCGGGCCAGGCTGCATCATCATCATATGGTGAGCTTTGCCCGGCATCATCGGGACCAGCACTGAAAAGGCGATTACGAGTGAACCGATGAGAGAATCGTTGGTATAACCGCTCGCATCGGGTGACCAGAAATTCAGGTGACCACTGGCGCCACCCATTCCCCTGCGACCTTGATATCCCGTTGTATCTTTTGCACACAGGAGGGACTTCCATGCGACGAACCTTAGCTTTTGTTCTCTTGCTTACGGCAACAGCTTTTTGGGCAGGTTGCATGACGGCTAACAACTCAAATACTGCCGCCAACGCAAACACGGCTGCGACTCCCGCCAACGCCAACACAACCACGGCGAACACGAACAACGCGAACGCAAACGCTAATGTCCACGGAAACATGAATGCCAAGGAACACGCGAACATGAATATGGGAAACATGAACATGGGAAAGCCCAATAAAAAAGCAAATGCTAATAAGACTCCATAGGTCTTCCGTTTCGCCGGATCATCAAGGTCTCCAATTCTGAAGTACTCATTGCGTTTGATACTCTGCAATAATCCGCTCGCGAATCTGCGCAACAGAAAGTTTCTGTTCTTTTTGAAGCTTGTAAGCCATTAGCGCTTCTCCTGCACACACGGCACAGTGAGCAGCATGATCGTCCTCAAAGCAACTGTGCAGACTCTTGTGTCCGAGGCTCCGATCACAATGGCAGTAACAAGGCATTTGGGCGATGGTCTGCGGAATTTCTTGGGCTGCCTGGTAGGCAGCTCGCGTCATACCAATGAATTTATCTGGCGACAGCGTTGGCCCAAGACTGCTGAGGCTGGGGGGCTGCTCGTAATGAGTCGGTACCCGAACCGTCGCAGTGTCTGGTTGCGGCGTAACCTGTTTCTCCGCGACGGAAGAATGCGGCTCGCGCTCATTGACGCGACTTCTCTGCTTCACAATCAACGCCGCCACAGCAGCGCCAACGATAACAATAATCAAAATCAAGTATTTCGTTTTCATAAATCTTCATTTCCTTTTCTGAACTAAAGTCGATTCGGCTTTGCTGGAAGTCATTATGGGATGACTGCGGGCGGGTGTCTGGAAGACAAGAATCGCTGTTACCAGCAACACCGCAACTCCGAGCGCAGCTTCCAATATGACGGAACGGGAGAAACCGGTTTCCAGTTTGCTATGCTCTTGGCTTACCTCTTCGCCTTCTTGTGATTCAGACAAGCGCGCAGCTTTTGTGCCGAAATGAAAGTTGTTTATCCCACCGAGAACAAGCATGAGCACTACAAGCAGAAGCTTGAGCAGAAGAGTTCTTCCGTATGCAGTGACCCAAAGTGCTCCAAAACTATCGACATGAACCCACGTGTTGTATAAACCCGCGAATACAAGTAGGACCACCGTCGGTATGGCGACTCTAGTAAACAGCCTGACGATTTGATGAAGCACACCGGCTCGTTTGGTTCGATCTAGTCCCCGCAAGATGGGTCGCGTGATAAGTGCGAGATGAAAGAGGCCGCCCACCCAGAATGCACCAGCGACAAGATGTAGCCAATCAGTAACGACGGCTAAGCGAAAATCTTTAATGGCGGCAGCCGCATGACCAGTCCAACTTGGAGCTATCACCAAGACGACTCCTATTAACAGAGCGGCCCACCAAATCGCTGTATGTTCTTTGGCGGGAGCGCCCTTCAGACCAAGGCCTAGCAGTAAAAGGATAATCATCAGAGCGAAGGCTGTTCCCACTTGCAGGAACCATGCTCCGCCGTAACCAGTCTTTGTAAGCACCTCGCTTAAAACAGACGGAGACAGGGATTCTCCTATCGTCTTGTCAAAAACTGCTGAGGCTTGTTGTACCAGGGCGATGAGTGTAGTGATTACGAGTAGGACCATA
>WNFV01000970.1_pt1 | contig 39346 bp, 26 predicted proteins | sample 5400101 | NCBI WGS metagenome assembly WNFV01 (sample SAMN13153361, study PRJNA577476) | soil metagenome | isolation source: 115 cm soil or saprolite under grassland replicate 1 | place: USA:California | collected 2016-06-15 | reverse complement strand
CCTCGACGAGAAGCGCGACCTCGTCCATGCGCCGCTCGCTCCGGCGTTCGATGACGAACTCGCGGATCTCCGGGTAGCGGCGCACGATGTCCTCGATCTGAGAGGGAAAGAGGTTCACGCCGTGCGCGGTGAACATGTCGTCGACTCGATCCCGGATCCCGCCCACGACCTTCAGGAACGGGCTCCCGCACGAGCACGGCTCGCGCGAAACCTCGACCCGGTCCCCGGTGCGGTAGCGGATCAGCGGCATCCCCCAGCGCCCCAGGTTGGTGGCCACGAGCTCGCCCTCGTCGGTCACCTCGAAGATGAACTCCGACTCGATGAGGTGCACGCCGTCGCGTGCTGAGCAGCTGTGCCCGGTCGGGCCCAGCTCGGTCATGCCGGTGTGGTCGAACGCGGTCGCGGACCACGCCGACTCGATCGCCGCGCGCGTTTCCGGGATGCTCGCCCCCGGCTCGCCGGCATGGATCGTCGTGCGCACGCTCGCCGCCGAGGTGTTGAGCCCGATCTCACTGGCCACGTCGGCCAGGCGCAGCGCGTACGTCGGCGTCGACATCAGCACGGTCGCGCCGACGTCGAGCATGTTGCGGACGCGCTGCTCACTCGTCATGGCGCCGCCTGAGATGCACATCGCGCCCAGCCGCTGCGCCCCGCCAAACGCCGACCAGAAGCCGATGAACGGCCCAAACGAGAACGCGAAGAAGACGCGGTCGGCGGCGCTCACACCGGCCGCGGGATAGACGTGCTCGGCCCAGATTCGCAGCCACCAGTCCCACGACTCGGCCGTGTCGAGCCACCGGAGCGGTTGGTCGCCGCTGGAACCCGACGTCTGGTGCAAGCGCACGTAGCGATCCACCGGGTAGGTGAGATTCGTCCCGAAGGGTGGATGCGCGGCCTGGTCCGCTAGAACCTCTGATTTCGAGCAGAACGGCAAGCGCTCGAAGTCGTCCCAACCACCCACGCCGTGGAGACGCGCTCTCCAGAACTGGTTGGTGGCCAAAACCGCGGTCAGGCCCGCACGCAGCTTGTTCAGCTGCTGCTCGCGAATCTCCTCGACGCCGGCAGGGCTAGTCGCGGACCGCGCGGTCTCCGACCTCGAGCGCCCCATCAAGGATCTCGAAGCCTTCATCGAGCTCGGCCTCGGTGATGCACAGGGGCGGGTTGGTCATGATCACGTTCCAGCGCACGAACGTGTGCAGGCCCGCCTCGACCAGCGCCGCGGCCACCGCCTTCATCTCCGGCGACGTGCCATTGAACGGCGCGAGCGGCTCCAGCGTCTGCCGGTCGCGCACCAGCTCCAGGCAGCCGAACAGTCCGATCGACCGTGCGGCGCCCACGCACGGATGGCGCTCCCGAAGCCTGCGGTGGTGGCGCGCCAGCACCTCGCCCATGCGTCGAGCGTTCCCCACCATGTCGTCCTCCTCGTAGGCACGGATAGCTCCCAGCGCCGCCGCGCAGGCCAGCGGGTGGCTGTTGTAGGTGAGGCCTCCATAGAAGACGTGGTCGTCGAAGTACCCGGCGACCTGCGGCCGCATCCCCACCGCGCCCAGCGGGACGTAGCTCGAGGTCAGACCCTTGGCCATGGTGATCAGGTCCGGCACGACGCCCCAGTGGTCGACCGCGAACCAGCGCCCGGTCCGGCCGAACCCGCTCATGACCTCGTCGCAGATCATCAGGATCCCGTAGCGGTCGCAGATCGCACGTACGCCCTGGAGGTAGCCGTCGGGCGGGATCAGGATCCCGTTGGTGCCGGTGATCGGCTCGAGGATGAAAGCCGCGATCGTCGACGGCCCTTCGAGCTGGATCGTCTCCTCGAGACTGGTGAGTGAATCCTCGACCGTGTCCCACCCGCGCTGGATGCCGTGATAAGGATCGAGAACGTGCACGACGCCTGAGCCAGAGCCCTCGTTCGGCCATCGTCGTGGGTCGCCCGTCGCCTGCACCGCGGTCCCCGTGGAGCCGTGGTACGAGCGGTAGCGGGCAAGGATCTTGCTCCGACCGGTGACCGCGCGGGCCATCTTGATCGCGTTCTCGTTGGATTCGGCGCCGCCGAGCGTGAAGAACACCTTGTCGATGTCACCCGGCAGCAGCTCGGCGAGCTTGGCGCCCAATCGAGCCCGCGGCTCGTGGGCCATGAACGGGCTGATGTAGGGCAGCTGCTCGGCCTGGCGCTGGATCGCCTCGATGATCCGCCGGTCGCCGTGCCCCGCGTTGACGCACATCAGCTGGCTGTTGAAGTCGATGAAGCGCCGGCCGTCGGCGGTGTGGAAGTGGACGCCCTTGGCGCTCGTCACGGGCAGCGGTTTGAGGCCTGACTGGACGCCCCAGTCGTAGAGCGTGTGCTTCAGGCAGAGCTCGGTGATCTCCTCCCCGGAGAGGGCCTTCACGGCCTCCATCACCATGCTTGAAATCGTACTCGTCTCGTTCTTTGACAACCTCGCAGGGCGGTGCTATACCGGGCGTTGTCCGGCCGCGTCTTTTTGGGGAGGTAGGCACATGTTTCCAGCCGCCTTTGACTATCGCGCCCCGACCAGCCTCGATGAGGCGCTGTCGATTCTCAAGCAGCACGGCGACGAGGCCAAGGTGATGGCCGGCGGCCAGAGCCTGATCCCGCTCCTCAAGCTTCGCTTCTCGCGCCCAGAGCTGGTCGTGGACATCGCCCGCATCCCGGACATGAACGCGATCAAGCGCGACGACGGCCACGTCGCGATCGGCGCCCTGGCCCGCCACGTCGACATCGAGCACAGCAAGGAGCTCGCAGCTGCGGCGCCGATGATGCTCGAGGCTGCGCGCTGGATCGCCGACCCCCTCGTCCGCAACCGCGGCACGCTGGTCGGCTCGATCTGCCACGCCGACCCCGCAGGGGACTGGGGCTCCGTGCTCCTTGCATTAGGGGGAGACGTCGTGGCCCGCTCGGAGAGCGGCGAGCGGGTCATCCACGCGCCGGACTTCTTCAAGGGCCCGTTCGAGACCGCGCTCAAGCCGGACGAAGTCGTGACCGAGGTGAGGATCCCCGCCGCTGCGGGCCACTCGGGCGGCGCCTACCTGAAGCTCGAGCGCCGGGTCGGCGATTTCGCAACCGCCGCGGTCGCGGTCCAGGTGATGCTCGAGGGCGACAGGATTGAAACCGCCGGCATCGGGCTGACGGCCGTCGGCCCACACAACATCAAGGCGACCCACGCGGAACAGCACCTGCGAGGCAAGGCGCCCACCGACGAGGTCATCGCCGAGGCGGCGCGGATGGCCGCGGACGCCGCGGAGCCCAAGGACGACGTTCGCGGCAGCGCTGCATATAAGAAGGACGTGGTGCGCGTGTTCGTCCAGCGCGGCCTGAAGAGCGCCGTCGCACGCGCCAAGGAGGTAGGGGCGTGAAGGTGACCATGAACGTCAACGGCGCCGCGCGCACCGGGGACGTCGAACCGCGCGTCCTGCTGGTCGACTTCCTGCGCACCAACCTCCGTCTGACAGGCACCCACATCGGCTGCGACACCTCGAGCTGTGGCGTATGCACCGTGCTGGTCGACGGCGAGCCCGTCAAGTCCTGCACGATGCTCGCGGTCCAGGCCACGGATCGGAGCATCACCACCGTTGAAGGCCTTGCCCAGGGCGCCAACCTGTCTGCGATCCAGGCCGGTTTTCACGAAGAGCATGGCCTTCAGTGCGGTTTCTGCACGCCGGGAATGATGCTCGTGGGCACATCGCTCCTCGACCGGAACCCAAACCCGACCGAGGAGGAGATCCGCTGGGCGATCAGCGGCAACATCTGCCGCTGCACCGGTTACATGAACATCGTCAAGGCGATCCAGCACGCGGCGAAGGCGCGCGCGGCGGCCGCGGCCGACAAGCCTGGTGTTCCCGCCGCCGCCGGGGTGGCCGGGGGAGGCGAGTAGATGGCCACCGAGGTTCACATGCACGGCCGGATCGGGGAGTCGATCAAGCGCAAGGAAGACGCGCGCTTCATCCGCGGCAAGGGCAACTACCTCGACGACATCGAGCTTCCGGGGATGCTGCACATGGCGATCCTGCGCAGCCCGCACGCCCATGCGCGCGTCAAGTCGGTCGACACGGCCGCAGCGGCGGCGATGCCTGGTGTGGTCGCGGTGGTCACCGGGGAGCTGATGGCGCAGCACAAGCTCGCCTGGATGCCAACGCTCAGCTACGACACGCAGGCGGTGCTGGCCACCGACAAGGTGCGCTTCCAGGGACAGGAGGTAGCCGCGGTCGTTGCCGAGACGCTCTATGAGGCCGAGGACGCACGCGACGCGATCGTCGTCGACTACGAGGTGCTGCCGGCGCTGATCAGCCCCGAGCAGGCGAAGGAGGCGGGCGCGGTCCTGATCCGCGACGACAAGGAGAATCAGCAGGACAACCACATCTACCACTGGGAGGCCGGCAACCAGGAGACGACCCAGGCCGCCTTCGCCAAAGCCGACAAGGTCGTCCGGCTGCACACCTTCTATCCGCGCTGCCACCCGGCGCCGCTCGAGACGTGCGGCTGCATCGCCGACGTCAACGGCGCGACCGGCAAGGCGACGATCTACATGACCAGCCAGGCGCCGCACGCGATCCGCACCGTCTTCGCGCTCGTCACGGGGCTGCCCGAGCAGAACATCCGGGTCATCTCACCGGACATCGGAGGCGGCTTCGGCAACAAGGTGCCGGTGTATCCCGGCTACGTCGTAGCGACCGCCGCGAGCCTGCTGATCGGCCGTCCCGTCAAGTGGGTCGAGGACCGCAGCGAGAACCTCATCTCGACCGGGTTTGCCCGCGACTTTCACATGACTGGGGACCTCGCCGTCGACAAGAGCGGCAAGATGCTCGCCCTGCGCGTCCACCTGGACAGCGACAACGGGGCGTTCTTCGCCGACGCGCAGCCGACCAAGTTCAAGGCCGGTCTGTTCCACATCGTGACCGGGTCGTACGACATCCCGACGGCGCACGTGACGGCGGACGGCTACTACACGAACAAGGCGCCGGGCGGCGTCGCGTATCGGTGCTCATTCCGCGTCACCGAGGCGAGCTACCTGATCGAGCGCCTGGTGACGAACGCGGCGATCGAGCTGGGCATGGACCAGACCGAGTTCCGGATGAAGAACTTCATCCGGCCGGAGCAGTTCCCGTACCACTCGGCGACGGGTTGGGTCTATGACAGCGGCGACTATTCCAGGGCGATGAACGTGGCACTCGAGCAGCTCGGCTACGACGAGCTGCGCAAGGATGTCGAGGCGCGGCGCAAGAAGGGCGAGGTGACCGGCATCGGCATCGCCAGCTTCACCGAGGTAGTCGGCGCCGGCCACGGGGCCGACTTCGACATCCTGGGCCTCCGCATGTTCGACAGCGCCGAGCTGCGCGTGCACCCGACCGGCAAAGCCCTCTTGCGCATGGGGACCAAGTCACAGGGCCAGGGCCACGAGACGACCTTCGCCCAGATCGTGACCGAGGAGCTGGGCATCCCGGCCGCCGACGTCGCCGTCGAGGAAGGAGACACCGACACCGCGCCGTACGGCCTGGGCACCTACGCGTCGCGCAGCACGCCGGTCGCCGGCGCCGCCACCGCGATGGTGGCGCGCAAGCTGCGCGACAAGGCGCGCAAGATCGCCGCCCACCTGCTCGAGGCGGCCGAAGAGGACCTGGAGTGGGAGACGGGCAAGTTCTACGTCAGGGGTTCGGCCGACAAGGCCAAGACCATCCAGGAGATCGCGTTCGCCGCTTACACGAACGTGCCTGAGGGGATGGAAGCTGGTCTCGAGGGTGTCCACTACTACGACCCGCCCAACATGACCTATCCCTTCGGCACTTACGCTGTGATGGTCGACATCGACAGGGGGACGGGGCAGGTGAAGGTCCGCCGCGTGGTCGCGGTCGATGACTGCGGCGTCCGCATCAACCCGATGATCGTCGAGGGCCAGATCCACGGCGGCCTGGCCGAGGGCTACGGCATAGCGTTCATGGAGCTGATCACGTTCGACGCCGAAGGCAACTGCATCGGCTCGAACTTCACGGACTACCTGCTGCCCACGGCCTGGGAGACGCCGCGCTTCGAGCTCGGCGAGACGGTGACTCCCTCGCCCCACCACCCACTCGGCGCCAAGGGCGTCGGCGAGTCGCCGACCGTCGGCTCGCCCGCAGCCTACGTCAACGCCGTGATCGACGCCCTGACGCCGTACGGCGTTCGCAACATCGACATGCCGGTAACCTCGGACAAGGTCTGGGCGGCGCTGCGCGCGGCGGGAGTAAACGAATAGGCGAGGACATACTCGACCTGCTGAAGGACTACGAGGCCGCCGGCACGCCGTGCGTTCTGGCCACGGTGGTGCGCGTCGAGGCGCCGACCTCGGCGCGGCCGGGGGACAAGGCGGTGATCACCGCCGACGGCCGGCTGCTGGGCTGGATCGGCGGCAGCTGCTCCGAGCCCGTCGTCCGGCGGGAGGCACTCCGCGCGCTCGCGGAAGGCACGCCGCAGCTGATTCACATCGTCGGGAGCGACGAGGTCAAGCAGTCCCGCAAGCACGGTGAGCTGATGACCGCGACCACCTGCCCGAGCGGCGGCTCGCTCGATATCTTCATCGAACCGAGATTGCCCAGGCCCCTGCTCCTCGTCTTTGGTGACGGCCCGGCCGCGACGACCCTGGTCAGGCTCGGCGAGCTGACCGGGTTCCGCTCTCGCGCTGTCAGCCAGGGCGAGCTTGGTGGGCTCGAGGTCACGCCGGGCGGAGGCCACGCAGTGGTGGCGACGATGGGCCACTACGACGAGGACGCGCTGGAGGCGGCGCTGGCCCATCCCGACCTGGAGGTGGGCCTCATCGCCAGCACGCGGCGCGCCGCCGCGGTGCGCGACGAGCTGCTGCGCCGCGGCCTTGACGAGCGCACTCTTGCTCGCGTGCGCACTCCCGCGGGCAAGGTGCGCGGCGGCACCCAGGAGGAGATCGCGCTGCTCGCGCTCGCCGAGGTGGTCGAGGCGCGCCGCAAGCACGGTGCCAAGCCCGCCACTGTCGAGGTCGCCCAGGTCACGTTCGCCATCGATCCGGTGTGCGGCATGACGGTCGACCCGCTGACCAGCCCCTATAAGCTCGTCGCCGGCGACCAGACCTACTGGTTCTGCTCCGCCGGCTGCAAGGCGTCCTTCGAGAAAAGCCTGGCCACTCCTCCGCACTAGCGCATCGCGCGCCCCGCGTCGCCGGTCCAGATCGAGCCGGGCAGTCCGTATTCAGGTCACCCGGCGAGGACGCCGCCTGCCCGCAGCCCTTCCAGGCTTCGCATGCGTGCTTGCGCCCGGGGGCCGAGCCGGTTGAGAACGGAGGCCACGACCGCCTCCACGACGGCCATCGCGCCCACCATGGAGTCGAACGGCCCGACCGGGTCGACGCTGGTCACGATCACCTGGCGCGCGAACTCTGAGGCGGGCGACAGCCACGGGTCGGTGAACAGGATGATGTTGCAGTGCAGGCCGGACGCCACGCGTGCGGTCTCGATGGTGTCCGCCTGGTATCGACGGTAGTCGAACACGACGAGAACATCGTCTTTCCTCAGGTCGATCACGTGCTGGGCCGGCGTGCTGCGCTCGGCGTCGACGAGCTCGATCCCGGGCCGCAGCAGGTGCAGCTGGCCCGCCAGGTAGCGCGCGAGCGGAGCGCTGACCCTGCCTCCGAGCACCATCACGTGCTTGCGGACATCGGCCAGCAGCTCCACCGCCTCGTTCACGTCGCGATGGGAGAGCACGTCGAGCGTGGCCTTCAGGTTGTGATCGATGACGTGGAGCGCCTCGCTGATGACGGATTCGGTGCCGCGCCCGGGCTGCTCGTCGCGATACCGGGCGAGGGGCGAGCTGAGCCTCGCCTGCACCTCGTGGCGGATTGTCTCCTGGAACTCGGGATAGCCGCGAAAGCCCAGCTTGGTGATGAAACGGGTCACTGTCGGCGGGCTGACGCCGGCCCGTTCCGCGAACCTGGCCACGCTCTCCAGCCCGGCGATGGGGTAGGAGGCGAGGAGCACTCGCGCCAGCTTGCGCTCGGCTCGGCTGAGGCTGTCGAGCCGCTGCGTCACGCGCTCGCCGACGGTCGGTTCGTGCCCTGTGACGTTCGTTACATTCCGACCCATGGCACCGCCATTCGGACCATCCTTGACAACGATCCTAGCCCCTGTTAGCTTCGCCGCTACATTCCGATCGCACGGTCGGTCAGCGCACGCCGCGGTGAGGCGCCAGAGGGGGAAGAGCATGAGCGTGGGAACCCGTTCTGCAGACGTCGAGACCCTCCACAGGCTGGGCTACGCGCAGGAGCTCCGCCGCAGGATGTCGACCTTCTCGACCCTGGGCTGGATCGCGGTGATCTGGATCGCCTTCATCGCGATCCTCTTCGTGCTGCCCCAGGCCACGCCGGGCCACACCCTGACCACCTTCAGCTACGCGTCAGTGGCGGTCGCCGTAGTCTTGGTCTACGCCGGAGGCTACTGGTTCCTCTCGGCCAAGAACTGGTTCAAAGGACCGAAGGTACAGGGGACCCCCGAAGAGCTTGCCAAGATCGAAGCCGAACTCGCCGCCGCGGGATAGCCGAACCGCGGTCGGCAACGGCCTTCCGAAGATCGGCATCACGGTCCACCCCCGGCGGGGCATGGACTACTACGTGGCGTACCGCCAGGCCGTGGCCGCGGCGGGCGCCGAGCCGGTCGACCTGGTGCCGGGGACGACAGACCTTCCAGCGGTGGACGGGCTCTTGCTGCCCGGCGGCTGGGACGTGGACCCCTCTTTCTACGGCGAGGCGCGTGACGAGAAGGTGGGCGACACCGACCCCGAGCTCGACGCCACGGAGCTGGCGCTCTTCCGGCGGGCCCGGGAGCGCGCCATACCCGTGCTTGGCATCTGCCGCGGACAGCAGGTGATCAACGTCGCGATGGGAGGCTCCCTGGTCCAGCACCTGGAGGGCCATGAGGTGCGAGCGCTGGGTCGCCGCCACCTTGCCCACACCATCGAGGTGGATCCTGAGTCTGAGCTCGGCCAGGCGGCCGGCGAGCACAAGATTCGGGTCAACAGCCTTCACCACCAGGCAATCCGCGAGCTCGCCAGCGGGCTTCAGGAGACCGCCCGCGGCGAGGACGGGACCGTCGAGGGCGTCGAGTCGGACGACGGCATGATCGTCGCGGTGCAGTGTCACCCGGAAGAGCTGACGACCGACCTGCCGTGGGCCCGCAGGCTCTTCGAACGCTTCGTGGCTCGCGCCCGCGGCCGCGTCCACTAGGCCACCGGGGTGCTGACCAGGGAACACCTGGCCCACCAGGTCGCGAACGGCGCGATCGACACCGTCGTCGTCGCCTTCACCGACATGCAGGGCCGCTTGATGGGCAAGCGCGTCGACGCCGAGTATTTCGTGGAGACCGCCTACGAAGGCGAGTCGACGGAAGGCTGCAACTACCTGCTTGCCGTCGACATGGAGATGGACCCCGTGCCGGGCTACCAGATGGCCAACTGGGAGAGCGGCTACGGCGACTTCGACCTGGTGCCGGACTTCGCGACGCTGCGCGTGATCCCGTGGCTCGACGCCACGGCGATGGTCCTGTGCGACGTGGCATGGCACGACGGCAAGCCAGTTAGGCCCTCGCCGCGCCAGGTCCTCCGCCGTCAGATCGAGCGCGCCCACGAGCTCGGCTACGAGCCCATGTTCGGCTCCGAGCTCGAGTTCTACCTGCTCAAAGAGACCTTCGCCGAAGCGCATGCCAAGCGCTTCGTCGACCTCACGCCCTCCGTCCCCTACATCCTCGACTACCACATCCTGGCGACCACCTACGACGAGCCGTTCATCCGCGCGGTCCGCAAAGGCATGAAGGCGGCGGGCGTCCAGGTGGAGAGCTCGAAGGGCGAGGCATGGCCGGGCCAGCAGGAGATCAACTTCCGCTTCTCCGACGCGCTCACCATGGCCGACAACCACGTCATCTACAAGAACGGCATCAAAGAGATGGCGCACCAGCACGGGTGCTCGGTCACCTTCATGGCCAAGCCGGACCACCGCTGGATCGGCAGCTCGTGCCACGTGCATTCGAGCCTGTGGAAGGAGGAGCGGAACACGTTCGACGGCGAGTCGGATGTGTTCAAGTCTTACCTGGCCGGCCACATCGCTTACGCGTCAGAGCTCGCGATCTTCCTTGCCCCGAACATCAACTCCTACAAGCGCTACGCGGCGGGCACCTGGGCGCCGACGACGCTTGCCTGGGGCCACGACAACCGCACATGCGGGTTTCGCATCGTCGGCCACGGCCAGCACCTCCGCACGGAGTCACGCATCCCCGGCGCGGACGTCAATCCTTACCTGTGCTTCGCGGCGCTGCTGGCGGCCGGCCTCCGCGGAATCGAGGAGAGCTTGAAGCTGCCGCCGGAGTTCAAGGGCAACGCGTACGAATCCGACGTGCAGCGATTCCCGCACGCGCTCCGTGACGCGATCACGGCCCTGGAAGACGGCGGCATGGCGCGAGCCGCGTTCGGCGACGATGTGGTCGATCATTACCTCAACTTCGCCCGCACCGAGCAGGTGCTTTTCGACAGGGTCGTGACGAATTACGAGCGCGAGAGGCTTTTCGAGCGTGGATAGGCTCGCGGGGAAGGTCGCGGTCATCACCGGGGCCGCAGGCGGGATCGGCCGCGAGGCCGCGCTCCTCTTTTCGTCCGAGGGCGCGCGCGTGTGCGTCGCCGACGTCGGACGCGAGGCAGGTGAGAAGACGGCGTCCGAGTGCCGCGAGGCCTTCTTCTGCGCCGCCGACGTCAGCGACCCCAGGAGCGTGGAGGCGATGTACGCCGAGACACGGAGGCGCTACGGCGCCATCAACGTGCTCTACAACAACGCCGGCATCATGCCGCCCGACGACGATTCGATCCTGGTTACGGAGCCGGACGCTTGGGATCGGGTGCAGGCGGTGAACGCGCGCGGGGTTTATCTCTGCTGCAAGTACGGCATTCCCCACCTGCTCGAGGCGGGTGGAGGTTCGGTGATCAACGTCGCGTCGTTCGTCGCGCTGGTGGGAGCTGCGACCTCCCAAATCGCGTACACGGCGTCCAAGGGAGCGGTCCTCTCGATGAGCCGGGAGCTCGCAGTGCAGTTCGCGCGCCAGGGCGTGCGTGTCAACGCGCTGTGCCCGGGACCCGTGGAGACCCCGCTCCTCATGCGCATCTTCAACGAGGACCCCACCGCCTACCAGCGGCGGCGCGTGCACCTGCCGATGGGCCGTCTGGCGAAGTCCCGCGAGATCGCCAACGCCGCGCTGTTCCTCGCAAGCGACGAGTCGAGCTACGTCAACGGCGCGACGTTCGTGGTGGACGGCGGTATCACCGCCGCGTACGTGACCCCGGAATAGAGGACCCGAAACGCCGTGACTGCCGGCGCTCGCGGGTTTGCACCGCCTCTGAAACCGGCGACTGCCGGCGCTCGCGGGTAATTCCGCGGCGCTGCTGCGGCTACTCCTCTAGCTTCAGCGTCACGACCTGGAACGGCCTGAAGTCGAGCTCGAGGCTTGCTTCGGCCCGCTCGCGCTCGAGCAGGTCGCAGACCGTCACGCGGCGTGACGCAAAGTTGGTCTTGAGGCGCGCCCGGCATGGCCGGCCCCAGGCCTCGTAGAGGCGCACCACGACCGCGTTGGAGTCCTCCGCGCGTTTGATCCCCTCCACGATCACCTGCGGCGTGTCGACCTCGACCAGCGACAGCCGCTCTCCGTCGGGCAGATCGGTGAACACCGCACGCAGCGGCGCGTTCAGGTCCTCCGCGGCCTCGATCACGCCGGCCGTCCGAAAGTCGCCGCGGTGCGGGAGCAGCGCGTACGTGAAGTGGTGGAGCCCCTGGTCTGCGGTGGGGTCCGGATGGGTCGGTGACCGCAGCAGCGACAGACGCATCACCGAGCCGCGAATGTCGTAACCGTGTTTGGAGTCATTGAGCAGCGCGACCCCGTAAGCCTGATCGCCAAGGTCGGCCCACCGCTGCGCGCACACCTCGAACATCGCCTTCGCCTGGCTGGTCTCGGCGTGGGTGGGCCGGGCCAGGTGTCCGAACTGGATCTCGTACTGCGCCTCGCGTGCGCTGACCGTCACCGGAAAGGCGACCTTGAGCAGCCTGTGCACTTCCCGCCAGTCGACCTCGCACTCAAACCGGAGGACGCGTAAGCCCGCGTCGAGCACCATGCGCTGCGTGATCCGGGACCTGCCGTAGCGTCGGGTGAAGCGGACGGCGCCGCGCAGGCCGCCGGGCTCTTCGATGGTCTGGTCGGCAAGCTCGACCAGGTCCGTCTTCGAGTCGATGTATTCGGGGTCGAGGTCCCACGCGTCCCAGCGTTTGGGGTTGTCGCCGTGGACCTGGAGCAGGTTGCCCGGCCCACTCAGGACCTCTCGGTGGGCCTGCTTGTCCCAGATGGAGACGAGCAGGCCGCGCTCGTCCCAGCGCACGCGCAGCGCGTCGTTTTCGAGACCGCGCTCCGAGACCCGCACGCGCTGGTCGTCGTAGATGGACTGCTCTGTCTGCACCGCCCATCCGCAAGCGGGCGCGTCGACGAACCTCAAGCGATGGCCGAACTCGATCACCTCTCGGCGCCGGTGAGAGTTGACGTTGAAGACCGCGGTGCGATACCCGTCGCCGGAGACCTTCTTGATGGCGCGTACGGCCGCGCGCGTCCCGGCGTAGGCGACATTGGCCAGGTCGCGTTCGGCCTCCTCGTAGACCCAGTCGATGCTGGACCCCGGAAGGATGTCGTGGAACTGGTTGAGGAGGAGGGTCTGCCAGAGCCCGTGCAGCTCCTCGGCCGGGTAGTCGCCGGCCGCCACCGACCACATCTCCGCCTCCCGAAGTGCGGTCTGCGCCTGCCGGTTCAGGCGCTTGGTCCGGGCCTGGGTCGTGTAGGTGCCCCGGTGCAGCTCGAAGTACAGCTCGCCCCTTTCGGTCGCGAGGTCGTGCGCCCCGGCTGAGGCGCGGTCGAAGAATTCCGCCGCGTGTGCGATGGGCACGCCGGACCGGTGCGCCGACTCGATCATGTCCTCCGTCGGCCCGCCTCCGCCGTCGCCGTATCCGAACAGGTACAGCGAGTCGGCCGACCGCGAGCGGTCCTTGAAGTTGCGCAGCGAATATTCGAGCTCGTCGCGGGAGAAGTCGCCGTTGTACGTGTCGGCCGGCGGAAAGTGCGTGAACACGCGTGTCCCGTCGATGCCCTCCCACCAGAACGTGTGATGCTCGGGAGGGTTGGTGTCGTTCCACGACAGCTTCTGAGTGAGGAAGTAGTCGCAGCCGGACTCCTTGATCAGCTGAGGCAGGTTGCCCGGGTAGCCGAACACGTCCGGCAGCCACACGATCTTCGTCTCGTAGCCGAACTCCTCGATGAAGAACCGCTTGCCGTGCAGGAGCTGCCGCACGAGCGCCTCGCCCGACGGCAGGTTGCAGTCGGCCTCGACCCACATGCCACCGACGGGCTCCCACTGCCCGCTCGCGACCTTCTGCTTGATGCGCGCGTAGAGGTCGGGATACGACTCCTTGATCCACGCGTACTGCGCGGGCTGGGAGCACGCGAAGACGTAGTCGGAAAACTCGTCCATCAGCTCGAGCTGCGTCGCCCAGCTGCGCGCGCACTTGCGTTTGCCCTCGCGCAGCGGCCACTCCCATGCGGTGTCGATGTGAGCGTGCCCGACGGCCGCGATGCGGTGGCCAGGGTCGAGGTCGACGGTGACCGGCGGACGCGGGACATCCTCGGCCGTGCGGAGCTCGGCGCGCCGGAAGACGAACGCGGGCTCGGCTGACCCGCGCAGGGCGAGCATCGACGGCGCCGGCTCATCACCCTGCTCCGTCGCCCGCGGGTTGGCCGCCGCCTCCAGGTAGAAGTCGATCTTCCGCTCGGTGATCGGAAGGGTGCGGTGGTTCGGGTCGACGGCGCGCCACGGCCTGCCGTCCTTCCAGGCCAGCGCCTCGCACGTGAAGCCTGTCGGCCCCGCGAACCCGAGGTCGAACTCCGCCACCACGCGCTGCCCCGCCCACTCGTCGGGCAACGTGCCGCGGACGCGAAACCACGTCGTGCTCCACGGCGGGCCCCAGGCCTGGCCGACGTGGAATTCCTCGAAGTCGCCGCGAACCGCCTCCTCGTAAGCGATCGGCTCGCCGCGGACGAGGAAGGCCGTCAGCTCGAGGTTCAACGCAGCTTTAGTGGCTGGCAATGCTCCTCCCCATTTACGGGGAGGTGTCGCCGTAGGCGACGGAGGGGCTGGCCAGCTTCTCCAGCCGATCGACCATCGACGCCAGCGTGGCGAACGCAGCCTCCACGGGCTCCGGCGAGGTCATGTCCACGCCCGCCATCTGCAATCCCTCGAGCGGGTACATGGAGCCTGCGCTCTTCAAGAACTTGATGTAGGACTCGACCGCCTTGGCGTCCCCGGCCGCCACCCGTCCGACCAGGTGATCCGCCGCCGCGATGCCGGTCGCGTACTGGTACACGTAGAAGTTGCTGTAGAGGTGGGTGTGAAACTGCGCCCATGTCGAGCCGATGCGCTCGCGGTCGCGATCGCTAACGTCGACCTCCGAACCGTAGACCTCCATCATCAGGTCGGCCATCAGCTCGTTCAACGAGTCCGCGGTCAGGGCGACTCCGCGCTCCACGCGCTCGTGGACCTCGAGCTCGAGGCGCGCCAGCGACGGCATGATGAAGAAGTAGCGATAGAAGTTCGACATCGCTTCTTCGATGACGGCGATCTGAAACGCAGGGTCGGTCTTGGTCGCGAGCAGGTGGCGGCGCGTGAGCGCCTGGTGCATGTTCGACGCCACCTCGGCCTGGAAGAGCCCGTAGTTCGAGTAGACGAACGGCTGCGTTCGCCGCGCGTGGTAGGAGTGCATCGAGTGGCCGAGCTCGTGAGCGAGGGTGCTCATCGAGTAGATGTCGTCGTTGTAGCTCATGAAGATGAACGGCGGCGTGTCCATGCCGCCCGTCGAGAACGCTCCCATCCGCTTGCCTTTGTTCGGGTAGATGTCCACCCAGCGGTCTTCGAAGGCTCCCTTGCGAAGCACCGCGACGTAGTCCTCGCCCAGCGGCGCCACGCCCTGGGCGATCCACTCGACGGCCTCCTCGTACGGCACCGGCAGCGGGTTCGACGTGAGCGGGGCGCGAGCGTCGTACGGCTTCAGCACCGCCAGCCCCAGGATCTGGCGGCGGATGCGCCAGTAGCGGTGCCACGTGCCGACGTTGTCGCGGAACGTCCTGACGACGTTCTGGAACACCTCGACCGGGATGTGGCTGGGCTCCAGGGCCGCCTCCAGCGAGGACGCGTATCCGCGCGCTCGCGCGAAGAACACATCGCGCTTGACACCTCCGGAGAGGCTGGCCGCCATTGCGTGCTGCATCGCCAGGTGCTGGTCCGCGTAGCTCTCGAAGGCGGTTCGCCGCACCTCGCGGTCCGCGTTGGTGAGCAGGGAGGAGATCGTGCCCTGGGCGACCTCGTGCAGCGCGCCGTCGGAGCCGACGGCCGGCGCGAATTTGAGGTCGGTGTTCGCCAGCACGCCGTGCACGGAAAGCGCGGTGGCCAGGGGGTCCGACACCTGGGTCAGCAGCTCCTCCACCTCCGCGCTGCGGATTCGCTTCTGGAGCTTCTCCAGGCGGTCGAAGTAGTGGCCGAGGTGGGAGAGCCGGGGCGAGGTCGCGACCCATTCGCGGAGCCTGGGGATCCCGACCTGGAGCATCTCCGGGATGGCGAACGAGGCCGCCGCGCCCAGCCGGGCCGCCGTCGAGCGCGCGCGGTCCGCACGAGCCGCCGCTTCCTGGTCGCCGACGTCGCACGAGTACTCCATCGTGCTGTAGACCATCACCTTCGCCATCAGGCGGTGGACCCGCTCGTTCGCGTCAAACCAGTCGGCCAGCATGTCTGGTGAGTCGCCGAGGTGGCCCTTGAACTCGGCCAGGTCGGGCAGCCGGGAGATGATGGTCTGCACGGCCTCCTCCCAGGCGCCGTGGTCCGGGAAGACCTCCTCGCTGTCCCACGTGAAGCGCCTGTCGACCTCGGCTCGGGTCTGGAGCGGCTTCACCACGAGGGGATTAGTAGCATGGGGCAGATGCCACGCGCCACCGCGAACGGGATCGAGATCGAATACGAGACGTTCGGAGATCCGAAGGCGGCGCCCCTGCTGCTGATCGCCGGCCTCGGCGCCCAGATGCTGAGCTGGGACGAAGACTTCTGCAGGCTCGTGGCCGGTCGCGGGTTTCATGTGATCCGCTTCGACAACCGGGACGTGGGCCTCTCCACCTACGTCGATGGCGAGTACAGCCTCGACGATATGGCCGCGGACACCGTGGCGCTGCTGGACGCGCTCGGGATCCCTGCCGCGCACGTCGCCGGCGCCTCGATGGGCGGGTTCATCGCCCAGCTGGTCGCGCTGAACCATCCCGATCGCGTGCTCAGCCTGATCTCGATGATCTCCGGGCCGAACGGCGAGGACCAGGTCAGGCCGACCGTAGAGGGCGCCGCGGTGCTGACGGCCATGCCCCCGGACACGCGCGACGAGCGCATCGCGCTGGGCTTGTGGGCCAAGCAGCGGCTCCTCGGCCCGGCCGACCCGTTCGATGCCGAGGACGAGGAGCGCCGCATCGCGGCCGCTGTCGACCGCGCCTATAACCCGGCCGGGTTCGGGCGCCAGCTGCAGGCGATCATGGGCGCTGACGGGCGCCTGGCCCGGCTCGGCTCGATCAGCGTGCCGGCGCTCGTGATCCACGGCGACGCCGATATCCTCGTCCCGGTCGAGAACGGGCGCAACGTGGCGGCCGCGATCCCGGGCGCGCGGCTGCTCGAGATCGAGGGCATGGGCCACGACCTGCCGAGACGGGTCTGGCCGCAGGTGGCCGACGCGATCGCCGAGCTCGCGCGGCACGCCAGCCCCGCATGCTGAGCGGTCTCAACCCCGCGATTGCCTTCCTGGCCGGCCTCGCCTCTTTTGTCTCGCCGTGCGTGCTGCCGCTCGTGCCCGCATACCTGGCGTACCTGGGCGGAAGTTTCACCTCCCCGCTCGCGGGGGAGGTCGCCGCGGAACGGCGGGAGGGGACGCGGCGGGAGGGGACGCCCAATCTTGCGGTTGCCGGGGCGGGCTTCGTCGCCGGCCTCTCCCTGATCTTCATCCTCTTCTTCTACGTCTTCTCGTTTGCCGTGCAGCCCTTCCGCGCGTTCGTGCCCGTTGTCGCAGGCGTCCTGGTCATCGTGATGGCACTCCACATCGCCGGGATCATCCGGCTGCCGTTCCTCGACACCGAGTACCGCGTGATGAGGACGGCTCCGGCGGGAGGCGGCGCGGCCGGCGGCTTCCTGCTTGGCATGGGCTTCGCCGGCGGCTGGACACCGTGCATTGGCGTCACGCTCGGCGCGGTCCTCAGCTCGGCGGTGACCACCGGCACGACGCCTCAGGGCTTGAGTCTGATGCTCGCCTACTGCCTTGGGCTCGGCCTGCCCTTCATCGCGCTGGCGTTCGCGCTGGAGAGCGCCCGGCCGCTCGTCAGGTTCGTCAACGCCCACCGCCGCGCCATCGACCTCGGGTCGGCGGCCGTGCTGGTCGTGATGGGCGTCCTTCTGCTGACCAACAACCTGACGCTGCTGGCGGCGGGGCTGACGCAGCTGGTTCCCAACTGGCCGTCACCCTCACTCTGACCCGGTTGAGAACACTTGTTTGTAGGCCCGTAACTCGTCAAACTGGATCACGTGGGGCAGATCCTGGACGCACTCGAATCCTTCTCGCCGCCCGTGCGCGACTGGTTCCGCGCGTCCTTCGCGCAGCCGACGGAGGTCCAGGAGCGGGGCTGGCGCGAGGTGGCCTCGGGCAAGCACGTCCTGATGGCGGCGCCCACGGGCAGCGGCAAGACGCTGGCCGCGTTCCTCTGGTGCCTCGACCGGCTGGCCACGGAGCCGATGCCCCCCGAGGCCGAGCGGTGTCGCGTCCTTTATGTATCGCCGCTCAAAGCGCTGGCACACGACGTGGACCGCAACCTTCGCTCGCCCCTGGTGGGGATACGGCACCAGATGGAGACGCGGGGGCCGCAGCCGCCTGACATCACGGTCGCGATCCGCACGGGCGACACGCCCGCGGAAACGCGCCGCTCGATGGAGCGCCACCCGCCCGACATCCTGATCACCACGCCGGAGTCGCTGTTCCTCCTCCTGACCAGCGCGGCGCGCAAGATCCTGGCCTCCGTCCGCTGGCTCATCGTCGACGAGATCCACTCGGTCGCCTCGACCAAGCGCGGCAGCCACCTGGCGCTCAGCCTGGAGCGCCTGTGTGAGCTGACCAGGGTCGAGCCCCAGCGCATCGGCCTCTCGGCGACGCAGCGACCGCTCGAGGAGGTCGGTCGGTTTCTCGGCGGCGCCGGGCGCGACGTGGCGATCGTCGACGCCGGGCGCTTGAAGACGATGGAGGTGTCGGTGCAGGTCCCGGTCGAGGACATGACCCGGCTGACGACCGAGGACGAAGACAGCGCGAGGGGCCAGAACAGCATCTGGCCTGCGATCTACCCGCGCCTGCTCGAACAGATACGCGCGCATCGCTCGACGATCGTCTTCGTCAACTCACGGCGGCTGGCCGAGCGGATCGCCGCCCGCATCAACGAGCTGGCCGAAGAGGAACTCGTGCGCGCGCACCACGGATCGATCGCACGCGAGCAGCGCCTCCTCATCGAGGAGGATCTGAAGGCGGGCCGCCTGCGCGGCCTCGTCGCCACCTCGACGCTCGAGCTCGGCATCGACATGGGCGCCGTCGACCTCGTCCTCCAGGTCGAGGCGCCGCCCAGCGTCGCCGCCGGAATCCAGCGTGTCGGCCGCGCGGGGCACTCGGTTGGCGAGGTGTCCCGAGGCGTGGTGATCCCCAAGTTTCGCGGCGACCTCCTGGAGTCCGCGGCCGTCGTCGAAGGCATGCTCGACGGCCGGATCGAGACGACCGTGGTGCCGCGCCGGCCGCTCGACGTGCTCGCCCAGCAGATCGTCGCCATGTGCGCGCTCGACGAGTGGGACGTCGACCGGCTCGGTCGCGTGGTCCGCCGCGCCTACCCGTACAGCGACCTGGGCCCGCGGGCTTTCGAGTCCGTCCTCGACATGCTCAGCGGCCGCTACCCGTCCGACCAGTTCGTCGAGCTCCGCCCCCGTCTGGTCTGGGATCGCGTCGCGGGCAAGGTGCGGGGTCGTGCCGGAGCTCAACGTCTGGCCGTGACCAACCCCGGCACCATCCCCGACCGCGGCCTCTACAGCGTCAACCTCGCCGAGGACGGCAGGCGCGTCGGCGAGCTCGACGAGGAGATGGTGTACGAGACACGAGTGGGAGAGACGTTCGTCCTGGGGGCCTCGACGTGGCGGATCGTCGACATCACGCCGTCCCAGGTCATCGTCACGCCGGCTCCCGGCGAGCCCGGCAAGATCGCCTTCTGGAAGGCCGACACGCCGAGCCGGCCCGTCGAGCTGGGCGCCGCACTGGGCAAGATGGTGCGCGAGCTGCGCAGCTCGGGAGGCGAGGCCGCGGCAAAGCGACTGCGCGAGCGGGCGGGCTTTGACGACCTCGCGATCAAGAACCTGCTCCAGTACCTCGACGACCAGGCTGCAGCGACGGGCTCGATACCGGACGATCGCACGCTTGTCGTGGAGCGGTTTCGCGACGAGGTGGGTGACTGGCGCGTGTGCCTGCATACGCCGTTCGGGGGCCGCGTCCACGCACCCCTTGCCCTCGCGCTCGAGGCGCACCTTCAGAAGACCCTGGGCGTCGACGCCCGTGCTCTCTGGACCGACGACGGCATCGCTCTGCATCTCCCAGAAGTCGAGTCGCCACCTCCCCTCGACGACCTGATCCTCGACCCCGACGAGGTGCAGGAGCTGGTCTCGTCGCAGCTCCCCGCCTCCGCGCTGTTCGCCGCGCGTTTTCGCGACAACGCCGCGCGTTCGCTCCTCCTGCCCAAGAGGAGGCCCGGTCAACGAACTCCTCTCTGGCAGCAGCGCATGCGGAGCGCCGGCCTGCTCCAGGTGGCGCGCCAGTACCCCGACTTCCCGATCCTCGCCGAGACCTGGCGCGAGGTCATGAGCGACCACTTCGACATGCCCGCGCTCGGGGCACTGTTGCGGGCGGTGCGGTCGCGCGAGATCAGGGTGGTGGCGGTGGACACCGAGCGCGCGTCACCGTTCGCGTCCTCGATCCTCTTCTCCTACGTCGCGGAGTTCATGTACGAAGGCGATCAGCCGCTGGCCGAGCGGCGCGCCCAGGCGCTGACCCTCGATCGCGAGCTGCTGGCGGAGCTGATGGGCAGCGAGGACCTGCGCGAGCTGCTCGACCCGGCGGCCATCGCGGCGGTGGAGCTCGAGCTGCAGGGCCTCCTCCCGGAGCGCTATCCCCGCGACGCCGACGAGGCGCACGACCTGCTGGTTCGCCTCGGCGACCTGAACGATGGAGAGTGCTCCTCGCGCGGAATCGCGCCGGACTGGCTGCACGCGCTGGAGCGGGAGCGCCGCGCGGTCTCCATCCGCATCGCCGGTGAGATGAGGTGGATCGCCGCCGAGGACGCGGGGCGGTATCGCGAGGCCATGGGCGCCAGCCTGCCGATCGGACTTCCCGAGGTCTTCCTCGACGCGGGTCCGGATCCCCTCGGTTCTCTGCTGCGGCGCTACGCCCGGACCCACGTCCCCTTCGTCACCGCCGACCCGGCAAGGCGCTGGGCGCTGCCGGCGCCGTCGGTCGAGGGGGCGCTGACGAGGCTCGCCGGGCGCGGCGAGGTGCTCGCCGGCGAGTTCCGCAAGGCTACCGATGGCCGCGAGTACTGCCACCCAGAGGTGCTGCGCATCCTGCGCCGGCGGTCGCTGGCCGCGCTCCGGCGCGAGGTCGAATCAGTCCCGCCGCAGGCGCTGGCCAGGTTTCTTCCCGCGTGGCACGGGATTGGGGTGCGTGGCGGCGGCGCCGACCGGCTGCTGGAGGTCGTCTTCCAGCTGCAGGGCCTGGCGCTGCCCGCCACCGTCGTCGAGCGGGACGTCATCGCATCGCGGGTCGCCGGCTACGTGCCGCGTCTCCTCGACGAGCTGGTCTCGATGGGCGAGGTGGTATGGGTCGGCCGCGGCTCCCTGGGCACGAGCGACGGCCGCGTGGCGCTGTTTCTCCGAGGCGACGCTCCTCGCCTGGTGCCCCCGGCGGTGGATCCACCGCAGTCGGAGCTTCACGAACGCATGCGCGGCCACCTCGGGGCTCGCGGCGCGAGCTTCTTCCGCGACATCTACAACGCGTGCGGCGGCGGCGACGAGGAAGTGATGCTCGACGCACTGTGGGACCTGGTCTGGGCGGGGGAGGTCACCAACGACACGTTCGCGCCTCTACGCCTGCTCGGCCCGGCGGCGCGGAGGCCCACGCGCAAGCCGCGCCTGCCGCGCATCACCCAACCGCGCGCCACGGGTCGCTGGTCGCTGGTGGCGGACCTGGTCGGCTCGGGCGCGAACGCGACCGAGCGTCTCCATGCGGAGGCCGGCGTCTTGCTGCAGAGGCACGGGGTGCTCACGCGGGAGGCGGTCGTCGGCGAGGGGTGGCCGGGCGGCTTCGCCGGCCTCTATCCGGTGCTGCGCGCGATGGAAGAGTCAGGCCGCATCCGGCGCGGCTACTTCGTCGAGGGACTCGGCGGTTCGCAGTTTGCGCTGCCGGGCGCCGTCGATCGACTGCGCTCGCTCCGCGACTCCGGTGGGGGCATCGTCGCGATGGCGGCGACCGACCCCGCCAACGCCTACGGCACCGTGCTTGCCTGGCCGGAATCCGACGGCCGGATGGCGCGAGCGGCCGGCGCGTACTGCGTGATCGATGACGGACGCCTCGTCCTCTACCTGGAGAGAGGAGGGCGTTCGCTGCTCACCAACGGCGAGGTCCAGCTCAGCCACCTCCAGGCGCTGATCGCGGTGGCCACGCAGGCGGGTCGAGTCGAGCTCCAGAAGGTCGATGGCGTCAATGCGATGGACTCGCCGCTCAAGTCGGCGCTGCGTGAAGCCGGCTTTTCGCAGACGCATCGAGCCCTGGTTGCGTACGGAAGTCGCGGATGACGCGGCGGTTCCCCCGGGTCGGCCAGGCCGCGCGCATAATCGGAACTGCTGAGTCAGCTGGTAAGTGGTCATGGGAGGAACACCATGCTGAAGATCAAGCGCGTGGGTGCGGCCCTTCCCGCCCAGGACGTCAAGCGGGCGCGCCAGTTCTACGAGCAGAAGCTCGGGCTGAAGCCATCCGAGGAAGGGTCGGACGGAAGTGCGGCGTACATGATCGGCGAGACCGGATTCCTGGTCTTCCCGAGCATGGGCAAGGCGTCCGGCGAACACACGCAGATGGCGATCGACGTCGATGACTTCGACGAGGCGATAGGCGAGCTCAAGCGAGCGGGGGTCAAGCTCGAGGAGTACGACTTGCCGAACTTCAAGACACGTGACGGGATCGTCGATCTGCCCGATGGCAACAAGGGAGCGTGGTTCAAGGACTCTGAAGGCAACCTGATCGGCGTGGGGACGCTGGTTCCCGCAGGGACGCGCAGCAGCTAGTCGCCAGGGAGGTCGATACCGGGCCGCTAGGTACGATTACTCGTCGTCGGGGAGTGGCGTAGCCCGGAAGCGCACCTGGCTGGGGGCCAGGGGGTCGCGGGTTCAAATCCCGCCTCCCCGACTTTTTCAGACAAAACGTTCCCTAGTTGAACTCAGTCGATCAATCGCGTCGTGACAACTGCGCCTCTAACTCTAACCGCAGGGATCACATGACAGAAGACCGGAGCGCCTTCTAGTTCCGGACGTGCCAGAGAATCGGTGCGAGCACAAGCACAACGAGCAAAGCTCCGAAGCGGCGACGCTGCCACGGAAAGTGGACGACGTCTTCTTAAAGGATTCCGCTGTCGAGTATCAGGTCAAGTTGAACTTCACCGCCGGCAACGACTGTTACTCGAGGCCACTTGCCGTACGTCTCTGGATGTCGGCCGTAATACAACTGGGCTGGGTTGTAGCCGACCAGGTGAACCTCGTATGAGCCGGCTGGGATGCGGACCGTATATCGGCCGTCGGAGCCTGTCTTTGTCGTGATCTTGCTACCTGTCGTGCTCGTCGACACGAATTCAACCGTCGCATTTGGCTCCGGTAGCGTCTTATTCCCAAGTGGATAGGCCGGGGAACTGGCAACAAGCCCGCTCACACGCCCCTCGTTCGTTGCGGCTTCTGTGGCGCAACCAGCAACCGAAACCAGGACGATGGCCCCAAGGAGCACACACAGAACGGGCCGTTTTGCACGCGCTGTAGTGGTTCGCACTGGCACGAGAGTCTGATTCAAGTTTCGGCGCCCTCTCCTAGATTAACGCTCGTCCCAGCGCTGGCTTGTATGGGAAGCTGACACCGTGCCATCCGCCTCAGTTGCCGCACCAGAGGCGCGCTACGAGGACTTCCGATGGGAAGTCCTCGGCGACTCGGTGGATGAGCCCTGGCAGGGCATCTGGGAACCGTTGTTCCTCGCTCGTACCGTGTTCTCGGACTTGCCCGAGCTATCGCGGCAACAGGTGGCTGAAAGAGCTCTTCGGGAGTTGCTCGACGCGAGACTTATCGCCTTCTTCACGTCACGCCCGGCCGAATCGCCCGAAGACGCTGTGGCGCGCGGAGTGTCGGTCTTGGACCGGGACGCGGCCGAACGCGAAATTGGTAGCTCTGGCTGGAGAACTGTGCCTCTGGGCGCCTCGCATACATGGTTCGGTGGGACAGCTGAGGGCGAGCGAGTGGTGCGGCAGCACTGGCCGGGAACGACGACGCCGCAGTTTCGCTCTGAAGCTCTAAGACGCCTCTGGCGCGAAACTCCTGACTAGTTCTGGCTGAGCAGCGCGTCCATAGCGTCGGCGGCTTGCCGGTGCAGCGTGGGCAGTACATGGCTGTAGGTGTTCAGGGTGGTGCTGATGTCCCGGTGTCCCAGCATCTCCTGCACGACCTTGGGGTGTACGCCCCGGGTGAGCAACAGGCTGGCTGCTGTACTACGTAGATCACGGAACCGCACCAGCCCATCAGCAGCTGGCCAGCTTACAGACCTCTACAGAGCCGGGGCCGTCGGTTGGCAACCCCGGCTCTTCGCTTTTCTATGTGGCTTGCCGGACATCTTGGGTGATGTAGTGCAGGATCAAGTCGTGTATGTACCTCGCCTTGTCGGTGCCACGGAACTCGATCTCGTGACGGTCACCACCCAGGGTGCGGATGAGGATCTCGCTGGTGCTGAAGTAGTTGCCGAACACGCTCTGGTTGCTGAGGACACCGACATCGGCAATGCGGTTGAAGGGCATGGAGATCATCGCGATCTTCTTGCCGATGTAGGACTTGTCCTGGATGATGACGCGCTTGTCGGTGACGGCGAGGAAGCCCGTGCCGGCACCTTTGCCGTCATAGACCGCGTACAGAACCTCGCCCGGCATCAAGCCGGACTGAATCTGCCTTAACTGGTCTTCGCGGTCGTAGACGACCTTTCGCTCTGCAACTTCCATGGCAAGGCTCCTGGTCTACTCATGGACGGAAATGGTGGCAACGTAAACCGGGTTCGCGCTGAGCCCAACGTCTGTTGGCGCGGCCGACCTTGGGAATGAGGGTACAGATCAAGGTACAGAGCCCAAAACCGACCCAATCTGGGTTCAGCTAGCGTATCGGACGACGGGTTCAGCGCGCAGGGCGGTTGACTACCATCCCAGACTCGGCAGAATGTGCGGTGACAGAGTCAGCGCGTCACAGGAAGGGGTGGGATCCATGGCGCCACGTAGACGGTCTGCCGTCGGACTTCTCGCCGCTTCCCTCGTCTTCGGGATCATCGGCGCGTCGCCTCAGCCGGCCTCGGCCAACCCAACCTCCGTCACGATCGCGGGCAGCCTCCAGTCCGAGCTCGGCTGCGGGGGCGACTGGGACCCGGGTTGCGCCGCCACCCATCTGACCTACGACGCCGGCAGTGACGTCTGGAGAGGCGCCTTCGTCATCCCGGCCGGCAACTACGAGTACAAGGCCGCACTCGACAACTCATGGAACGAGAACTACGGCCTGAACGCGACGCGAGACGGGGCCAACATCCCGCTCAACCTCGCCGCGTCAACCTTTGTGACCTTCTACTTCGACAACAAGTCGCACTGGGTCACCGACAACCACAACTCGATCATCGCCACCGCGCCGGGGAGCTTCCAGAGCGAGCTGGGCTGCCCGGGCGACTGGGACCCGGGATGCCTGAGGAGCTGGCTCGAAGACCCCTCGGGCAGCGGCAACTATTCGTTCACGACCGACGCGCTGCCCCAGGGCTCTTACGAAGCCAAGGTCGCCATCGGCGAGAGCTGGGACGAGAACTACGGCCAGGGTGGCGTCCCGAACGGAGCCAACATCCCGTTCACGGTCCCGGCCGATCACGCACGCGTCACCTTCAGCTACAACCCGTCGACCCACCTGCTGACGATCGGGGTCGGCTCAGGCGACAACAACATCCACTGGGACGGCCTGCGCCACGACTCGCGCGACACCCTGTATCGAACACCGGGCGGCGCTGTTCCCGCGGGCGCCTCGGTGACGATCCGATTCCGCAGCTTCCACAACGACGTGACGTCGGTCTCGCTGCGGGTCTACGACCTGAACTCCCAGGGCCAGCAGGTACTGCCGATGGCGGTGGCCGCGGCCGGCGTCTCCTGCTACCAGGCCGGCCTCGAGACTACGACGTGCGACTTCTGGTCGATCGTCCTGCACCGAAGCTCGCCCGACAACCTCTGGTATCGATTCATCGTTCGCGACGGGACGGCCACGGCCTACTACGCGGACAACACGCCGGCGCTGGACGGCGGGGCGGGCAACACGACCGCCGATCCCATCGACCAGAGCTTCGCGCTGATGTTCTTCGACCCCGGTTTCGTGACGCCCGCCTGGGCGAAGCACGCCGTGATCTACCAGATCTTCCCGGACCGGTTCCGCAAGTCCGACGACGCGACGGGCGAGTCGGTGAGCCCGACCCGGTACGACGACCCGGCGATCAACCTGTCGTGGGGAACGCTGCCCGAAGGCTACTGCCGCGACTACGCATCGCCCTACGTGTGCCCGTGGCGATTCGACAGCACCAGGACGGGGACCGAGCAGCCTCGGGGACGCGATTACTACAACGGCGACCTGAAGGGCATCACCCAGAAGCTCCCGTACCTGCGGTCGCTGGGCATCGACACGATCTACCTGAACCCGATCTTCCTCGCCATGTCCAACCATCGCTACGACACCGCGGACTACCTGAAGATCGACCCGAGGCTGGGCACGCTCGACGACTTCCGGCACCTGGTCCGCCAGACGAAGGCGCTGGGCATGCGCCTGATCCTGGATGGCGTCTTCAACCATATGTCGTCCGACAGTCCGAATTTCGATCGCTACCACCACTACTCGACGGTCGGCGCCTGCGAATCGGCCTCCTCCGCCTACCGCTCGTGGTTCACGTTCCGCGCCCCCACCGGCACCGAACCGAGCGTGTGCGCGCCGACCACGGCCGGCGGCAGCGACACCTACTACAACGGCTGGTTCGGTTTCGACAGCATCCCGGTCCTGAACAAGGCCAACGCCCAGGTCAAGAGCTACTTCGTGACCGGGCAGAACGGCGTCTCCCGCTACTGGATCGACCAGGGTGCGGAAGGCTGGCGGCTCGACGTGATGGGCGACCCGTCGTTTCCGGACGGCTACTGGGAGAGCTTCCGCCAGATCGTGAAGCAAGAGGACCCCAGCGCGATCATCGTCGGCGAGCTGTGGCAGAAGGACTCCACGCTGCTGCGCTACCTGCGCGGCGACCGCGCGGACACGACCATGGACTACCGCTTCCGCGACGCGGTCGTCGGCTTCCTGGCGCCGCAGAACTTCGATGCCAAGGGGTTCGCCGACAGCGGCCACCCTCTGAAGCCGTCAGAGATGGCGGCGCGCCTCCAGTCGATCCGCGAGGACTATCCGGACGCCGCCTACAACTCGCTGATGAACCTGCTCGACAGCCACGACACCGAGCGCATCCGCTGGACGCTGACCCCGGGCAGCGCGACCCCGGCCGACAAGGAGATGAACGCCGCCAATGTCGCCGACGGCAACAACCGCGTCCGCCTCGCGTCGTTGATCCAGTTCACGATGCCCGGGTCGCCGACGGTCTACTACGGCGACGAGGTCGGCATGACGGGAGCCACCGACCCTGACGATCGCCGCACCTACCCGTGGACCGACACCGGCGGTCACCCGGACGCGGCGATGTTCGAGCACTACAAGACTCTGGCCGCCATCCGCAAACAGTCAGATTCCCTCTCGGTCGGTTACTTCCAGATGCTGCTCGCCGACGACTCCACCGGCGCGATCGCGTATGGCCGCAGGTCAGCGGACCAGGCCTCGATCGTGGCCATCAACCGGAGCCCGAGCGCGAGAGACGTCGCGATCTCGCTGGCCGGATACATCCACGATGGCGTGGTTTTCGACGGCGCATACGGGGTCGGCAACGCTTTCCAGTCCGTTCATGTCACCTCGGCCGGCGGCAAGCTGACGCTGCACCTCAACGCGATGAGCGGCCTGCTGCTCGTCAGCCGGGCCGCGGACTTCGTCGCGCCGGCGGCGCCTACCGGCCTCTCCGTCACCGAGCAGGGGAACGCGCGTGTCGGTCTGACCTGGAATCCGGTTGCCGGCGCGGCGTCCTACCGCGTGTACCGAAGCCCGCTGACCGGCGGCGGCTACGTTCTCGCCGGCTCGGGCGTCGCGAACAGCTTCACCGACACCTCGGTGGAGAACGCGCGCACCTACTACTACGTCGTGCGTGCCCTCGATGCCGCGGGCAACGAGAGCGGGGCTTCGAACGAGGTCTCCGCGGTGCCCCACCTGCCGATCGGATGGGCCAACCTGCAGTGGCCGCCCAGCCTGACCATCACCATCAGCGCCCTGACCGTGCAGCGCATCTACGGCCAGGTGTACATCGCCGGCCTGACCGACACGACGTCAAGCCCGAGCCCCACGGTCCAGGCGCAGCTCGGCGTCGGACCGACCGGGAGCAGCCCGATCGACAACCCAGCCTGGAAGTGGACCGACGCCGACTTCAACCTGAGGGTCGGCAACAACCACGAGTACGTGGCCACGATCACGCCGGACCAGGTGGGCACGTTCAACTACCTGTTCCGCTACACGGACAGTGGAGGCGCGTTCTGGACCTACGCCGACCTGAGCGGGCCGCTCAGCGGACCGGTCCCGTCCGCGCCGGGTGTGCTGACCGTGCAGGCCAGCAGCGACATCACCCCACCTGCCGCACCAACGGGTCTCAGGGTCACCGCGCATTCCGCCTCGGGCATCTCGATCGCGTGGGACCCGGTGGCAGCGGCTGACCTCTTCAGCTACGAGGTGCTGCGCGGCAACAGCCACGGCGGGCCGTACTCCGTTGCGGCCTCGGTGTCCGCCGGCACGATGTCGTACGACGACACGAACGTCGCCGAGGGCTCGACGTACTACTACGTCGTCCGCGCCGTCGACACCTCCTTCAACAGGTCTGGCTACTCAAACGAGGTTTCAGCGCTGGCGGAGCTGCGCACCGTGACGGTCGTCTTCACGGTGACGGTCCCGGCGACCACGGATGCCACAGGCAGATCGGTGTACATCGCCGGCTTCCTCGACCGGCTGGACGGCGGGCTGCCGCAGTGGGACCCGGCCGGCGTCGTGCTGAGCAGGGTTGACACCACCCACTGGAGGATCACGCTCACCGGGAAGGAGAGCACGCAGATCGAGTACAAGTACACGCTGGGGTCGTGGGACTTCGTCGAGAAGGACGGCGCGTGCGGGGAGATCGCCAACCGCCTGCTCACCCTCAGCTACGGCAGCAGCGGCACTCAGGCCGTCAACGACAGCGTTGAGAACTGGCGCAACGTCGCGCCGTGCGGCAATTGACGTAAGGGCGCGCTCGATGACGAGCGCGCCTTCGATCTGCTGCTCGGCCTTCAGACCCTGCGTCGGTGGGCCGTACGCCGGTGCACGTTGAGCAGCTCCTCCGTCTGAAAGGCCTGGCCTTCAGGCCTTCGAATCCTGAGGCTCCGCTTCGTTTGAGCCCTGGCTGCCCGTGAGGAGATCCCAGAACGCCTCCTGCGCCGGCCCCCCACGACCCCGGCGCCGCACGGCGGTGATCGATCGGAGGACAGGCTGCACCGGCAGCTGCTTGAGCACCCCGCTCGCGAGCTCGCGCGCGACCGCGGGCTGAGGAAGAGCCGCAAAACCAAGGCCCGCGATCGCCGCGGCTCGGACGTACTCCGGGTGGCCGAGGTTCAAAACGTCGAGGCTGTCATAGGCCTCGCCCAGCATGCGGCGGACCGTGCTCTCGGCCGCCCATTCGGGACCGCGACCGAGATAGCGGTGGCGGACCAGGTCCGAAGCCGACACCCGCTCGAGCTGTGACAGTGGGTGGTCGCGGCGCGCGACCACGACCAGCTTCTCACGCGCCAGCTCGAACGCGACCAGCTCGGGGGCCGGCTCGCCCTCGATGACAGCGCAGTCCAGGCCACCCGCGAGGACGCTGCGGTTGAGATCGGCCGACGGTTCGACCGTCACGGTGAGCTTGATCCCGGGATTTCTGCGGCTGAACTCGGCAAGGTGCGGCGGCACGTAGTACGTCGCGCAGGTCGGACTCGCGCCCAGGTGAAGGGAGCCGGCGCGCAGCTCCTTGATCGCCAGCGCGGAATCGTCCACGACCTCCACCGCGCGAAGGGCGCCGCGGCACGTCTCGGCCAGGGCCCGGCCGGCGTCTGTGAGGCGGACCCGGCGTCCGTCCCGTTCGAACAGCTGCAGCCCGACGGCGTTCTCGAAGTGCCGGACCTGCTGGGTGACCGCCGCCTGGGTCAGGAAGAGTGCGGCGGCCGCGCGGGAGACATGCTCCTCCTCGGCGACCGCCACGAACGAGCGCAGCTGTTCGAGGGTGAACGCTGGGCGGCGCACGCGAACATATTAGTCAGGCTTATCGAAGTCATAACAAACTATTGCCACGCAATGACCTAATGAATAACCAGGTGCCGCGTTGTACGGGGTACGGTTCACGAACGCTCTCGCGATCACGAGAAAGGAGGTGAGTAATTTGGGCAGCCTGCTTCGCCGCCAAACCGGTCAGGGCATGGTCGAGTACGCCTTGATCCTGGTCCTGGTCTCGATCGTCGTCATCGTGATTCTTCTGACCATGGGCAACCAGATCAACAACGTCTTCTCCAACGTGGTCGCCGCTCTGGGCGCCTGACCTCGCGGATATAGAGATGGGGGCCGCCGGTGCGGCTCCCATCTGACCTTTGCTCGATAGTTACGGGCATGTCCCAGCCGTGGTGGCGCGGCGCCATTTTCTACCAGGTCTACGTCCGCAGCTTTGCCGATTCGGACGATGACGGGGTCGGCGACCTGCCAGGGATCACATCGCGACTCGACTACATCAAGGACCTCGGCGCCGACGCGATCTGGCTGACGCCGTTCTACCCATCGCCGCAGAAGGACCACGGCTACGACGTCGCCGACTACTTCGACGTCCACCCCGAGTACGGCACCCTGGTTGACTTCGACCGCCTGCTCGAGCGGGCGCACGGCCTGCGACTCAAGGTCCTGGTCGACATCGTGCCCAACCACACCTCCGACCAGCACGCGTGGTTCCAGGCCGCGATCAAGTCGCCCCGGAGCGCGATGCGGAAGCGCTACCACTTTGCCAATCCGAAGCCGGACGGCTCACCTCCCAACAACTGGACCTCGTCGTTTGGCGGGCCGGCGTGGTCGAGGGAACCGAACGGCAAGCAGTCGTACCTGCACCTTTTCGCGCCCGAGCAGCCCGACCTCAACTGGTGGCACCCCGCCGTGCCCAGGGAGTTCGAGCGGATCCTCAAGTTCTGGCTCGACCGCGGCGCCGACGGATTCCGAATCGACGTCGCCGCCGCCCTCTTCAAGCGCCACGACCTCGCCGACCGGCCCACCCTGGTCGACCGCGTGACGGGCTCGCGCCGCCTCGACTCCTCGTTCACCATCCTCGACCAGCCGCAGCTCCACGATGTGTACCGGCGCTGGCGTCAGATCGCCAACGGATACCAGCCGGAGCGCGTGCTGGTGGGCGAGATCTTCGAGGCCCGCCGCCACTCGCGGTACATCGTGCCGGACCAATTGCACATGGCCTTCGCGCTGATCCACAGGCGATGGGACGCGCAGGGGTGGCGGACGTCGATCGAGGTCAGCCGGCGTGCCCTCCAGGGCCCGGGCAGCGACCCGACATGGACGCTCGCCAACCACGACGTGGTCAGGCCGGTAACGCGGCTCGGCGGCGGCTCGGTCGGCCGGGCTCGCGCTCGTGCCGCGCTGCTGTTGCTGCTCGGCCTCCCAGGGCAGGTTTTCCTCTACCAGGGAGAAGAGCTGGGGCTGGAAGAGGTCGACGTGCCGGACAGCGCGCGACAGGACCCGGTCTTCCTCCACTCGGGGGGCCGCGAAAAGGGCCGCGACGGGTGCCGTGTGCCGATGCCCTGGCGCCGGGGCCTTCCCAACGCGGGTTTCTCGAAGGCGGCCCCCTGGCTTCCGATGCCGGCCGGTTGGGACCGGCTGGCGGTCGACGCCCAGGCGGGCTCGGATGCCTCGATGCTCGGCCACTTCAGGTGCGCGCTCGCCGCGAGGCGGCGGATCGCCGGGCGGCTGCCGCTGCGGTTGGAGTGGCGGCCCGCGCCGGAAGGAGTCCTCGCCTACTCGAGAGGGTCGCTGACCGTGGCCTGCAACTTCCAGGCCCAAGCCGCGCGCCTACCTCTTGGTGGCAGGCTACTCATGGCCAGTAACCCACTGGTCGACTCCCGACGAGGCGTGCTGAGCCTCCCGCCGAACTCGGCCGCCTGGCTGGGAGAGTGAGGCCGCCTGGCTATGCAGGGTAGCCAGGCGGTGAGGAAGGCGGTGCATATCACCGGGTTGTGCTCCTTGACCTGGTCGTCGAAACTAGACTGTAGAGTTCCATCGTGGCTATCGGAGCCCACCCCGAGCCCGAGTCTTCGGCTGTTCTCTCGCCCCCCGGGTCCCGATACATCAACCGCGAGCTTTCAAGGCTCGACTTTGATGAGCGGGTCCTTGCGCTGGCGGAGGATCCGAAGCTGCCCATCCTCGAGCGGGTCCGCTTCCTGGCGATCTTCAGCCAGAACCTCGACGACTTCTTCCAGGTCCGCGTCGCGGGCCTCAAGGAACAGGTCCTGGCGGCGGTCGCGGTCGCCTCGCCGGACGGGATGTCGCCGGTCGAGCAGCTCAAGGCGATCCGTGCGCGCGTCGAGGGGCTCGTCGATCGCCAGGTAGGGATCTACAAGCGCGAGATCCTGCCCGGGCTCGCACGGTCGGGCATCGCGCTGGTCCGGGGAGAAGAGGTCGGCCGCAAGGAGCTCACCCAGCTGCACACTGTTTTTCGCGAGCAGATCTTCCCGGTGCTCACCCCGCTCGCCGTCGACCCGGGGCATCCATTTCCGTACATCTCGCACCTGTCGCTGAACCTCGCCGTGATGGTGCGCGACCCGCAGCGCAAGCAGCAGCGCTTCGCGCGCGTCAAGGTGCCTCCGGTCCTGCCGCGCTTCATCCCTCTGGTGGAAGGCGAGCGCTACCTGCCGCTCGAGGACGTGATCGCGCTCCATCTGCCGGCGCTTTTCCCGGGCATGGAGATCGTCAGCCACTACCCGTTCCGCGTCACGCGCGACGGCGACCTCGACGATGTCGACAGCGACGCCGAGGACCTCCTTGCCGCGATCCAGACCGAGCTCCGCCGGCGAAGGCGGCACGCGCGCGTGGTTCGCCTCGAGGTTGACCCGCGAATGTCGGGCGAGGTGCTCGAGCTGCTCACGCGCGAGCTGGAGCTGCAGCCGGCCGACGTCTACCAGCCCGACGGCCTGCTCGACATGGGCAGCCTGCATGGCCTGTTTCATCTCGACAGGCCCGACCTCAAAGAAGAGGTGTGGACGCCGACCACGCAGCCACGGCTGCGCGGAGTCGCGGCCGAGGTGCCGGACCTGTTCGCGGTACTGCGCGCGGGTGACGTCCTCGCGCACCACCCATATGACTCCTTCGCCACCTCGGTGGAGGCGCTGATCGACCACGCGGCGAGCGACCCGGACGTGCTCGCCATCAAGCAGACGCTCTACCGCACGTCAGGGCCGGCGAGCCCGATCGTGCGCGCCCTCATTCGCGCCGCCGAGCGCGGCAAGCAGGTCGTCGCGCTCGTCGAGATCAAAGCGCGCGGTGACGAGCAGGCCAACATCGGTTGGGCGAGGGCGCTCGAAGAGGCGAACGTCCATGTCGTGTACGGATTGCTCGGGCTCAAGACGCATGCGAAGGTGACGCTCGTCGTGCGACGCGAGGGCGCGCACATTCAGCACTACCTCCACGTCGGCACCGGCAACTACAACCCGAGCACCGCACGGGCATACGAGGACGTGAGCCTGCTGTCCGCCGACTCCGACCTCGGCGCCGACGTGACCGAGCTGTTCAACCTGCTGACCGGCTACAGCCGGCAGAGCCGCTACCGCAAGCTTCTCGTCGCGCCCACCAACCTGCGCTCCGCAATCGATCAGCTCATCGAGCGCGAGGGCGTGGTCGGCGGCCGGATCATCATCAAGGTCAACAACCTGGTCGACCAGGAGATCATCGATGCGCTGTACGCGGCCTCGCAGCGCGGCGCGCAGGTCGACCTCCTCGTCCGCAGCATGTGCTCGCTGCGGCCCGGCGTGCCCGGGTTGTCGGAGCGCATCCGCGTCCGGTCCATCGTGGGTCAGTTCCTCGAGCACTCGCGCGTCTTCATGTTCGGCAACGGCGGCCGACCGGAGTTCTACCTCGGCTCGTCCGACCTGATGCCGCGGAACCTCGACCGTCGCGTCGAGGCCGTGGTCCCCGTCTCCGACACGAAGCTCCGGCAACGCTTGCAGCAGATCCTCGACGTCTCGCTGGCGGACGACGTCCTTGCCTGGGAGCTCGGTGCAGACGGCACGTGGCACCGCGTGCCCACGGTGCGCGGCCTCAACTCGCACAACCGTTTCAAGGAGCTCGCGCTGGAGAGCGCGCACGGCGATGGGGTGAGCGGCGCAGCGCATGCTTAGGCCCCACGAATCCCGAGCCTTCGGCTTGGATTCGCGGGGACCCCGATGAAAGAACGAGAGGTGAAGCTCGGGGCAGGCCCCGCGTTCCACCTCCCGGACCTCGCCGGAGTCATCCAAGGAGTCGCCGTCGCGGCCCCGGAGACGGTGCGCATGGAGACGGTCTACTTCGACACGCCGGACCTGCGCCTGGCGCGCTGGGGCGTCTCGCTCCGGCGCCGCGCGGGCGAGGGATGGACCCTCAAGCTCGCATCGCCGCCGTCGACGCCTGGCAAGCTGGGCGCGGTCCTGGAGCGCGACGAACTGACGTTCCAGGGCGGGGCGAAGCCTCCCGAAGCCGCCCTCGAAGTCGTGCGCGCCTATGTCCGGCGATCCGAGCTGGTCCCCGTCGCCCGGCTCTCCACGGTGCGCCGGCGCGTGCGCCTGGTCGACCCCAGCGGGACGCGGGTGGCGGAGGTCGTCGACGACGAGGTCTCGGTGCGCGACGGCCGTCGGGTCGCCGCGCGCTTCCGCGAGATCGAGGTCGAGGTCGCGGGCGAAAACGGGGTGGACGGCATCATCACCCCCCTGGTCACCCGCCTGCGCAGCGCCGGGGCGGGGGCGCCCGACCCCACGCCCAAGCACATCCGCGCGCTGGGTCCTCGCGCCCTCGAGCCGCCCGAGGTCGCTCCGGAGCCCCTGCTTCCGGCCGCGCCCGCGAAGGACGTGGTCAAGTACAACCTCGCCGAGTCGGTGGCGGGACTGCTCCACCACGACCCGCTGGTCAGGACCGGCCGCGACCCAGAGGCGGTCCACCAGGCGCGTGTGGCGACCCGCAAGCTGCGCTCGAACCTGCGGACGTTCGGATCCCTGCTCGACGTGGAGTGGACGGAGCCGCTGCGCTCCGAGCTGGGCTGGCTGGCGACCGGCCTCGGTGCGGTCCGCGACCGCGAGGTGCTGCTCGAACGGCTGCGCGATCGCGCGAAGTCGCTGCCTGCCAATGACGCACGGTCGGCATCGGCGCTGCTGCACCTGCTCGAGGTCGAGATTGACGAGCTGCGAGCGAACCTGGCCAAAGACCTCGACTCACAGCGGTACATCGACCTGCTGGAGACACTGGTCAAGGCGGCGCACGCGCCGGCGACGCTGCCCGAGGCGGAGCAGTCCGCGACCGCGGTGCTTCCGGCGCTGGCCACCACGCCATGGCGCAGGCTGCGCTCCGCGGTGCGCCGGCTGGGCGTGACGCCGACCGACCCGGAGCTGCACCGCATCCGCATCCTGGCCAAGCGCGCGCGCTACGCCGCGGAGGCGGTGGCGCCGGTCGCGGGACCCGACGCCGCGGCGTTTGGCAAGGCCGCGGCCAGGCTGCAGACCGTGCTCGGAGAGCACCAGGACAGCGTCACAGCTCAGGCCTGGCTGCGGGCGGCGAAAGTCAGCGGCCGCCGGGCGTTCGTCGCCGGCGAGCTGATCGCGCTCGAACGAATTGCCGCCGAGAAGGCGCGCACCGAGTGGCCGCGGGTCTGGGTGGCCCTGGAGCGCAAGAAGCTCCGCGACTGGATGTTGTGAATCCGAGCACCCGAACCTTCTATGTGGTTCGCCACGCCAAGGCGGGGAGTCGCGGCCACTGGACGGGCGATGACCGCAAGCGACCGCTGAGCAAGAAGGGCGTGAAGCAGGCCGAGGCGCTGGTCGAGGTCCTGCAGCGGTTTCCGATCAGCGCCATCTACTCGAGCCCCTACCTCCGCTGCATCCAGACGGTGGAACCACTGGCCCGCGCGACCCGGATCGCGATCAACCGGTCGACGGCGCTTGCCGAGGGTCGGGGGCTGGGTGGGCTGGGGGAATTCTTCATCGATGAAAAGCTCAACCATGCTGTGCTCAGCACGCATGGCGACATCACGTGGGAGCTCGTCGAAGACATGGTCAACCGCCATGTCATCAGGGCGGGCGACGGCGGATTCGCCAAGGGATCGACCTGGGTCCTCGAGGTCGAGGGGCACGAACCGGTGAAGGCGCAATACCTGCCCGCCCCCTGATCGTTGCCTTCCCCGCCTCCTACTGGGGCCCCCACGCCATTCGGCGTGGGGTGGCTGAGGCGCCGGATGGGGGTCTGGAGCCTGAGTTACCTTGGTGAACTGATGACCGTCACGTTGCGCGGCCCCGGTCTGACCGAGGACGAGGTCGTGGCCGTCGCGCGCGGGGGAGAGAAGGTGTCGCTCGCGGCGGCCGCCCGCCAGAAGATGGAGCGCAGCCGCGCCCGGGTCGAACGTGCGGCTACCTCGCGAGAGCCGGTCTACGGCGTGTCGACGGGATTTGGCGCCCTGGCCGGGACTCGCATCGCTCCTCTGCGCCAGCCGGAGCTGCAGCTCGCCCTCATCCGCTCCCACGCCGCGGGCGTCGGGCCACCTGTCGACGAAGAGGTCGTGCGCGCGACGATGCTGCTGCGCGCCCGCACCCTGGCGATGGGCATGTCCGGCGTGCGGCCGCTGCTCGCGGAAGCGCTGATCGCGATGCTGAACGCCTGCGTCACGCCGGTCGTGCCCCGCTACGGATCCGTCGGCTGCAGCGGCGACCTGGCGCCCCTGGCCCACATCGGGCTGTGCCTGGTCGGGGAAGGAGAGGCGCTCGACGCCGAGGGCGCGCGGAAGCCCGCCGCTCAAGTCCTCCGGTCGGCAAAGCTCAAGCCGGTCAGGCTCGAGACCAAGGAAGGCCTGGCGCTGATCAATGGCACCGACGGCATGCTCGGGATGCTGGTCCTGGCCTGCGCCGACGCCGAGCGGCTCTTCCGGACCGCGGACGTGACCGCGGCGATGTCGGCCGAGGCGCTGCTGGGGACCGACCGCGCGTTCCAGGCCCACCTCCACGAGGTGCGTCCGCACGCCGGGCAGGTGGCCAGCGCGGCCAACCTCGCAAGCTTGCTGAGCGGATCGCAGATCGTCACCTCCCACCGCCACTCGCAGCACGCGGTGCAGGACTCCTACTCGGTGCGCTGCAGCCCGCAGGTCGCGGGTGCGGCGCGGGACACGCTCGACTTCGCCCGCCGCACCGCCGAGGTGGAGCTGTCTTCGACGATCGACAACCCGATCGTGCTCGAGAACGGCGACGTGGAGTCCAACGGCAACTTCCACGGGGAGCCGCTGGCCTTCGCCGCCGATTTCCTCGCCATCGCCGCCGCCGAGGTCGGTTCGATCGCGGAGCGCCGCGTCGACCGCCTGCTGGACCCTCACCGCTCCCAGGGGCTGCCTCCGTTCCTGGCCGAGGAGCCAGGGGTGAACTCGGGCCTGATGGTCGCTCAGTACACCGCCGCGGCCCTGGTCGCCGAGAACCGCCGCCTCGCGGCTCCCGCCAGCGTGGACTCGGTCCCCACGTCGGGGATGCAGGAGGACCACGTCTCGATGGGGTGGGGCGCGGCCCTGAAGCTGCGTTCGGTGCTCGACAACCTGGCCCACATCCTCGCCGTGGAGCTGTGCGCCGCGGCTCGCGCGCAGGAGATGCGGCGCCCGCTCGAGCCCTCGCCGGCGACCGGAGCGGTTCGCGAGATGCTGCGCGGGCACGTCCCCGGCGTGGGGCCAGACCGCGTGGTCGCGCCGGAACTGGCCGCTGCGGAGGCGCTCATCCGGGACGGCTCCGTCATCCGCGCCGCGGAAGCAGTCGCCGGTCCGCTCCGGTGACCCATACCGTCCGCGCGCCGCGCGGTTCGGAGATCACCTGCCAGGGCTGGCCGCAGGAAGCAGCCATGCGGATGCTCATGAACAACCTCGACCCCGAGGTCGCGGAGCGGCCCGAGGACCTGGTCGTCTACGGGGGCACGGGTCGCGCGGCCCGGTCGTGGGAGGCCTTCGACGCCATCGTCCGCGAGCTGAGGCGGTTGAAGGGCGACGAGACGCTGCTCGTCCAGTCGGGCAAGCCCGTCGGCGTCTTCGCGACACACGAGTGGGCGCCGCGAGTCTTGATCTCGAACTCGATGCTCGTGCCCGAGTGGGCGACGTGGGAGGAGTTCCGCCGCCTCGAGGCGCTGGGTCTGACGATGTACGGCCAGATGACCGCGGGCTCCTGGATCTATATCGGCACCCAGGGCATCCTGCAGGGGACATACGAAACGTTCGCGGCCATCGCCCGCAAGCGGTTCCACGACTCGCTCGCGGGCACGGTCACGCTGACCGCCGGCCTCGGCGGCATGGGTGGGGCGCAGCCGCTGGCGGTGACCCTCAACGGCGGGGTCGCGATTTGCGTCGAGGTCGACCCCGACCGCATCCAGCGCCGGCTCGACCATCGCTACCTGGACGTGAAGGCCGACGACGTCGACCACGCGCTCCAGCTCGCGATCGAGGCGAAGAAGGCGAAGCGCGCGCTGTCGATCGGCCTGCTCGGCAATGCCTCGGAGGTCGTGCCCGCACTCGCGCGTCGCAACTTCGAGGTCGACATCGTCACCGACCAGACCCCCGCGCACGACCCGCTGAGCTATGTGCCCGCCGGCCTGTCGCCTGACGACGCCGCGGAGTTGCGGCTCGACGACCCGGACGCCTACGTGAAGCGGGCGAGAGAGAGCATGGCGCGGCACGTCGACGCGATGGTCGAGTTCCTCGACCGAGGAGCCGAGGTCTTCGACTACGGCAACAGCCTGCGCGCGGAGGCGCGGATCGGCGGCAGCACGCGCGCGTTCGACTATCCCGGCTTCGTGCCCGCCTACATTCGCCCGCTGTTCTGCGAGGGCAAGGGACCGTTTCGCTGGGTCGCGCTGTCCGGAGATCCAGCCGACATCGCGGCCACCGACCACGCTATCGTCGAGGAGTTCAGCGACGATCCCGCGCTCGTGCGCTGGATCAAATCCGCCGGCGAGCGGGTCGCCTTTCAGGGCCTGCCGGCGCGGATCTGCTGGCTCGGTTACGGCGAGCGCGCGCGGGCGGGCCATCGATTCAACGAGCTGGTCCGCGCGGGCAAGGTCAAGGCGCCGATCGTCATCGGGCGCGACCACCTCGATTCGGGTTCAGTCGCGTCGCCGTATCGGGAGACCGAGGCCATGCAGGACGGCTCGGACGCGATCGCCGACTGGCCGATCCTCAACGCCCTGCTCAACACGTCGAGTGGGGCGTCATGGGTGAGCGTGCACCACGGAGGCGGCGTCGGCATCGGTCGCTCGATCCACGCCGGCATGGTCGTCGTCGCCGACGGCAGCGAGCTTGCCGGGCAGAAGCTCGATCGGGTCCTCACCAACGATCCTGGCTCAGGCGTCATGCGCCACGTCGACGCGGGTTACGAACGCGCGATCGACGTCGCGCGGGAGCGTGGCGTCCACATTCCGATGCTCCACTGATTTGGACGGCAC
>WNFV01003291.1_pt1 | contig 39377 bp, 35 predicted proteins | sample 5400101 | NCBI WGS metagenome assembly WNFV01 (sample SAMN13153361, study PRJNA577476) | soil metagenome | isolation source: 115 cm soil or saprolite under grassland replicate 1 | place: USA:California | collected 2016-06-15 | reverse complement strand
ACCGGGATGACAGATCCCGCGAGGGCTCCTGAGGACACGGACGACGCCGCCGGCCTGTCCGGCCCGAGGTCGGAGGCGTGGCGCCTCAACCGCGAGGCGATGCTCCTGCTGGGCTCCGGTCCGCGGTCCCTCCTGTTGCAGATCGCGCACCCGCTCATTGCCGAGGGCGTCGACCAGCACAGCGATTTTCGGGCCGATCCGTGGGCGCGGCTGGTCGCGACCGTGCGGAGCTACCTCACGGTCGTGTACGGCTCGGAGCGCCAGGCGAGGGCCGAGATCGCCCGACTGAATCGCCTCCATCGCTCGATCGTCGGCCCGGTTCGCGACCCGGAGGCCGGCGCGATCACCGGCGCTCGGGCATATGCCGCCCGGGATCCGGAGCTGAGCCTGTGGGTCCACGCGACGCTCGTCGATTCGATGATCGTTGCCTACGATGCCTGGATCGAGCCCTTGAGCCGGGCCCGGCGGGAGGCCTACTATGAGGAGACGAGGCCGATCGGCCGGGCGTTCGGCATCACCGATGACCTACTGCCGCCCGACCTGGCGGCGTTCGAGCGGTATCTCGAGCGGATGTTGGCGCCTGGCGGGCCGGTGACCGTCACCCCGACCGCCCGCAGCCTGGCCGAGACCATCCTGCACCCCTCACTCGGACCGCTCGTCCCGGCCGTCGCGCCGATCCTGGGCCGCATACCGGCCGGCACCTACGACTGGACGCTGTGGCCGTCGCTCGCGCTCCTGCCCGAGCCGATCCGCGAGGGCTACCGCATCGCGTGGACGCCGGTCAATCGCGTCGTCGCCGGCTGGCTCCTCACCAGCTGGCGGGCCTGGCTGCCGGTCCTGCCGCCACGGCTGCGCTGGTTCTCGGCGGCATCGAACGCAGCCCGCCGGGTCGCCGATCAGTAGAAGCGCGGGAACCGCGGCGCGAAGGTCGGCCGAAGGTCGAGCGACGTGTGAGCGTCCAGGTTGCTCAGGAGCGCAGGCGTCGAGCCGAACCCGAAGCGACGGGCCGCAACGTAATCGCGCATCGCGTGCCAGTAGTTGGAGGTCCCCATCCTGCGCCGGATTCCGTTGAGGAACGCCGAACCCTGGATGTAGATGATCTCGAAGTAGCAGGTCGCGCTGTAGCGGTAGATCGTCAGGTCCAGGCGGGCGGTCGAGCAGCGGCTCGAGCGCCAGATCCCCGTCAGGTAGCGGGCGAGGTGGTCCGCCGCCGCCTCGTCGGCAAACGGCTGGTACGCCTGATCGGAACCCACCATCCCGTAGAACCACTGGTGGGCCGTCTCGTGGTAGACGAGCCAGCGCAGGTGCGACCCGCTCAGGCCGCCCGGGATCCAGATCATCTGCGGCGACTCCATCCCATAAGCGCCGGCCGATTGAGCGACCGTGAACGTTCGATACGGATACGTCCCCACGAGCGCGCCCATCCTGGCGATCGCGCTCTTCGCGTAGCCAAGGACGGTGGACACGGGATAGCCGGACCTCGAAAAGACCCTGACGATCGTGTTGCCGACCGTCGCGCTGTGGACCGAGTAGAACGGACTCGCCGCGAAGTTGAAATCGCGAACGTCGCGGGCCTCGAACGTCTGGGTCAGGCCGCTGGCGGCGGTTCGAACGCCGGCCGTCGCGAAGCGGAGCGTCCGGTCCGTCGTGACCCGGAAGCGGACGTATGGGCTCGACGCGGTGTAGAACGGCTCGCCGTGGTTGGGACGGTTGAACGGGCGGCGAACGCTGACCCAGGGCAGCCAACGGTTGGCATCGATGATGCCGTTCGTCCGCGTGAACAGCCAGTTGGAGCCGCTGAGGTCGCTGCGCAACGTTGCCCGGAAGACGATCCGAATGCTTGCCGTCGCTCCGTCGGGCAGGACGCCGCCCAGCGGGACGAGGATCGTCTGGTCGCTGATCGACGGGCTGACCGTCCGCCCGTCGACCGTGACCGAGCCGAGTCGCAGGCTGCCGATCCGGGCGGTCACGGTGTTGAGCTCGACGCGGTCGATGGGGCCGCCGGACGCGTTGCGAACGCTCATCACCGACACCGCCGACACGCGGCGGTCCCAGTAATGGACAGTCGCGTTGACGTCGTAAGTTGCGACCAGGCGGATGCTGGTCCGATTGACCGCACCTGGCACGATCGCGGAGGCGGTTGCCGAGGGTGTCCCCGAGGTGGTCCCGGAGGCTGTCGCCGTCGGGCCGATCAGAGACTGGCTGGCCAGCTCCCGGGTAACGGACGGCTGGGCAGCCGGTGTCTCGCCGATAGGCTGAGCGGTGGACGTGGAAGTTGACTGCTGCGCCGGAGCCGTGCATCCGGCAGCGATCGCGAGCGCGACCACGATCGTCAGCCAGGGGATTGGGCGGCGCCGACTCGTGCTCATGTCGCGCGGCATGTACCCATTGTCCGCGGCCGGTCCAGCCCGGTCATGTCGGCCGCTTGGTGGGTTCGCGCGGGGTTCCTGCCTTATCAGCCGGCCGCTTGGTGCGTGGGTGCGTGGGCGGCACCAATTCAGAGTAGGGTCAGCGTCGTTGTCCGGTGGGGACGGCATACTGACGACCATGACCACCGCGGCTCCGGCCTCGTTGCCGACACCGGGCCAGGCAGCATTCCTGGACGCGATTCGGGAGCGCGTGCCGGGCCTGCGCCTGCTCACGGATGCCCTCGATCGCGAGTCGTACCGCCACGACGAGACGGCCTACCTGCGGCCCGGGCTGCCGCTAGCCGTCGCGATGCCGACCGAGACGGCGCAGGTGGCCGAGCTCATGCGCCTCGCGACCGAGTTCAAGGTCCCCGTGGTTCCGCGAGGCGCTGGAAGCGGCCTGAGCGGCGGTGCGGCGGGCGTCGAGGGTGCGCTCACGATCTGCCTCATCAAGATGGATCGGATCCTCGAGATCGACCGCGAGAATCTCGTGGCGATCGTCCAGCCCGGGATCCTCAACGCGACGTTCAAGAAGGCCGTGGCAGACGAGGGCCTCTTCTACGCGCCGGACCCGGCCAGCTACGAGATCTGCTCGATCGGCGGCAACCTCGGCACCAACGCCGGAGGCCTGTGCTGCGTCAAGTACGGCCAGACTCGCGACTCAGTGCTCGGGCTCGAGGTCGTGCTGGCCGACGGGACCGTGATCAGGACCGGTGGCCGAAACGTCAAGGACGTCGCTGGCTACGCACTGACGCATCTCCTTGTCGGCTCGCAAGGCACGCTCGGCATCATTACCGAGGCGACGCTTCGGCTGCGCGTGGCGCCCGCGCCGCGGTCGACGATGCTCGCCTTCTTCGGCTCGCTCGATGCGTCGGGCGATGCGGTCGCGCGGATCATTGCCGCCGGCATCAACGCGGTCACCCTCGAGCTAATGGACAAGCCGACGATCGCGGCGGTCGACGATTGGCATCATCTCGGGCTCGATCGCGAGGCGGCCGCGATGCTTCTTGTCGAATCGGACCTGCCCGGCCAGGCGGGCACCGACGAGCTCGATCGCGCGGTCGCGGAGTGCGAAGCTGCCGGTGCCTCATCAACCGTCCGGGCGAACGATCCGCAGGAGGCCGACTGGCTCCGCCAGGCGCGGCGGCTCGCCCTTCGTGCGCTCGAGCGGCAGGGAACCGTGCGGATGGAGGACGTTGGCGTGCCACGCAGTCGCGTGCCCGAGCTGCTCATTGCGATCGACGAGATCGCTACGCGGTACGGCATCCGATGCGCGACATTCGGTCACGCGGGCGACGGCAATCTCCATCCGAACTTCATCTTCGACCGCGACGATCCGCGCGCCGAGGAGTTGACTGAGGCCGCCCGAACCGACCTCTACCGGGCGGCCATCGCGCTCGGCGGCACGATCACTGCCGAGCATGGCGTGGGCACGGCGCGGCGAGCCGCGCTGGCCGAGCAGGTCGGCCCGGATGTCATGCGAGTCATGAGCTCGATCAAGACCGCCCTCGACCCCGACGGCCTGCTCAACCCCGGCAAGGTGTTCTAGCCGAGGCCGGTGGTGCTCGCCTGCGATACGTTGCGCCGGACGCGGATGACGGGGCCCCGGACGCAGATGACGGGGCGCCGGTTGCGGATGACGGGCGAATGACCAGCGCGGCGCTGGACCGGCTGCTCGCGGTTCTCGTCGCCGCCATGGCGGCGACCGGGCTCCTCACGCTGCGGGCCGGGACGCCCGATGCCGGCTGGCTGTTCACGCTCCACGGTGCTCTCGCAGGGTTACTCTTGGTGACGGTGCTCGTCAAGGTCCGCAGGAGCGCTCCGAAGGCGGCGGGCAGGCGCCGCTGGGGCCGGCTGGTCCTGGGCCTCCTCGTCGCCATGCTGGCGTCGGCCAGCATGGTCGCGGGGTATGCCTGGGTCGCCTCCGGCGACATCCTCGCGATCGGCCTGCCCGCGATCGGCTCCGTCACGGTGCTGACCCTCCACGTCTGGATCGGCCTCGTCCTGCTCCCGATCCTCGTCCTCCACCTCCTGCCGCGCCGGTGGCGCCTCCTTCGACCCGGTCGCCGGTTGGCGGAAGGCGCGTTCGCCCGGCTCCTCACGCGGCGCTCGCTGCTCGCGGGCCTGGGCCTGCTGGCGGTGTCGACGGCAACCTTCGCCGGGGTCGAGCTGGTCGATCGATGGCGCGGAGGCGTGCGCCGATTCACGGGCTCACGCTGGCTGGCGGCCGGAGCGCTGCCACCGTCGACGACGTTCTTCGGCGAGCCGACGCCGAACATGGACCTCGATCGCTGGCGACTCCGCGTCGCGGGTCGGGTGGCTCGACCCGCGGACTACACGCTGGCCGACCTCAGGGCGCTGGGCGAGCGCGACGTCCGGGCTACTCTCGACTGCACGTCCGGTTGGGCGCTCGATGCCACCTGGCGCGGAGTGTCCCTCGAAACCGTGCTCGCGAGGGCGGGGATCGATCCGCGGGCGACGACGGTCGACGTCCGGTCGGTGACTGGCTGGACGTCGAGCTTCCCGATCGGCGAGCTCGCGGGCCTCCTCCTCGCCACGGGAGTCGCGGGCGGGACGCTGCCGGCTGGGAACGGCGCTCCCTGCCGGCTGGTGGCCCCGAGCCGGCGCGGTCTCGACTGGGTCAAATGGATCGCCGAGGTCCGAGTGACCTGAGGCCTGGCCGAGCATCGTGGGCTCGGCTCCGCCGCGATCCCCCACAATGCCCGGGTGAGCGCGCGCCAGCCGGTGATCCTCGCGGTCGATCTCGGAACGACCGAGGCGAAGGCCGGCCTCATCGGCGCCGACGGGCAGCTGGTGGCGACGGCGCGGGCGGGCTACCCCATCGACGTGGACACGGGCCGGGGCAGCGCCGAGCAGGATCCCGAGGCGTGGTGGGCGGCCCTCGCCGCGGTCACGCGTGAGCTCGCGGCGGCGGGCCGCGAACGGGTGGCTGCCCTCTGCGTCGTGGGCCAGGGCCCGACGATGGTCCCAGTCGACGCGGAGGGACGGGCGACCCACCCTGCGCTGACCTGGATGGACGGCCGTCCAGCGGCAGAGGCACCCGATCTGGAACGGGTCACCGGGCTCAGGGGGTGGAGCCTGGGGATCGTGCCGGCCGCCCGATGGCTCGAACGCAACGATCCCGACGCGGCGGCCGCCACGCGCTGGTACCTAAATGCCTGGGAGTGGGCGGCGTTTCGGCTGAGCGGTGTCGCGGCCGCCACCCGCTCGTTCGGCCAGGTGCTGCCGGAGCCCGCCGACGCGGCGGCGGCCGGGCTGGCCGCGGAACGACTGCCGCCGGTCGTCGAAGCGGGCTCCCTGGTCGGCGAGCTGACTCCGGCCGCGGCCGAGGCGCTTGGCCTCCCGGCCGGGTTGGCGGTCGTCGCGGGCACCGTCGATTCGTTCGCGAGCTTTCACGGCGCCGGTCTGACCGACCCGGGGGACGCGGTGGACACGGGTGGCACCTCCGGCGGTCTCGCCGTGTACTGGGGCCACGCCGTCCAGGTTCCCGGCATCTGGGCCGCCCCGGCTCCGCTGCCCGGCCGCTGGTTCGTCGGCGGGGCGATGACCGCGACGGGCAAGGCGCTCGAGTGGCTCGATGGGCAGGTCCTGGCCGGTGGACCCGGTGCGGATGCGCTCATCGCCGAGGCCGCCGGCGTGCCGCCGGCGGCCGGTGGCCTGGTCTTCCTGCCATACCTCGCCGGCGAGCGCTCGCCGATCTGGGACCCGGCCGCGCGCGGCGCCTTCGTTGGGCTCACGCTGGCGCACGGGCGAGCGCACCTGGCCCGCGCGGTGCTGGAGGCGGCCGCCCTCGCGTTGCGTCATCTGGCCACGCCGATCGCGCAGGCCGGCATCCGGATCGACGAGCTGACCGTGACCGGAGGCACGGCGCGTGGCGACACCTGGAACCAGATCAAGGCCGACGTGCTCCAGGTGCCCGTCACCGTGCCGGCCGTGCGCGAGGCCGCGGTCCTCGGCGCGGCGATCCTGGCGTCGATTGGCCTCGGCTGGCACGCCGACGCGCCCGGCGCGATCCGGGCGATGAGCCGGGTCGACCATCGCCTGGAGCCCGACCCGAGCTTGCGCTCGACATACGACGATCTGTTCGCCGTCTACACGCAGCTCTGGCCGGCGATCGCCCCGATCGTCCATCGCCTGGGAGCTGTACGCGGCCGGTAAGCCGAGGCTCCGTGGCCATATATTCCTCACCGGACTCTTCGGCCGTGGGCTATGTCCGGTGGGGCATCGCCGAGACTCCGGAGGCCGCGATCCGTGGCGGTCTCACGCACGAATCTGGGCTCGTCGGTCGGTTCGTGCTCGCACGGCGCCGCCTTTGGGGTCGGGGCCACGAATATCTGGCCTTGTCCGATCGTGACTGCGACCGCCGAGACGTCGGCCGTGCGGGGCCGCGGCTGACGCCGTGTTATTCTCCCGGTGCCTTCGGGGCAGGGTGTGATTCCCGACCGGTGGTAGGGCCTCGCAGAGCGGGGTCGAGCCCACGAGCGGCCCGCCGTCGAGCACGGCGGGCGTCAGCAGATCCGAACGGCGGAACCGGCACCGACCGGCCGCCGCAACCGGAGCCGACGGTACAGTCCGGATGGAAGAAGGCGAGCGGCCACGCCTGTCGCGTGGACCGGTCGGCGTCGCGCCCCGAAGCAACCGATAGGAGCTTTGGGACGACACCGCTGAGGACGACTCCCACCACCGGTCGGCCAGAGCCACCGGCACCGCCGGCCATACCGCCGGGCACACCGCCGTGCGCGTCGCCGGCCACCGTCCGGCTGCCCGTTGCGCGCGCGGATGTCGATCCGACCGCGCCGGCGATCCGCCTGGCCGACGTCTCCTACGCCTACGGCACGTCGGGCGGTTCGCGGCCGGCCCTGGCAGGCGTCTCGATCGACGTGCGGTCGGGAGAGTTCCTCGCGCTCGTCGGTGCAAATGGCTCCGGAAAGAGCACGCTTCTCCGACTGATCGACGGCCTCCTCACGCCAGACACCGGGTCCGTCGAGATCGGCGGCCATGCCGTCGTAGGCCCCGATCCGGGGGTCGGTCTCGTCTTCCAGGAGCCTCGCCTCCTGCCGTGGCGCTCGACGCTCGACAACGTCGCCTTTCCCCTCGAGCTCGCCGGCTGGACGCGCGAGGCACGCCAGGCGCGGGCTCGCGAGATGCTGCACCTCGTGGGGCTCAACGGCGTTGAGGACCTGCGGCCTCATCAGCTGTCCGGAGGCCTGCGCCAGCGAGCCTCGCTGGCCCGTGCGCTCACGCCGGAGCCGGCCGTGCTGCTCCTCGACGAGCCGTTCAGCGCGCTCGACGCACTGACCCGGGAGCGCCTCAATGTCCAGCTCCAGCAGATCTGGACCGCGACCGGGACGACGGTCGTGCTGGTGACCCACGACGTGGCCGAGGCGATCTTCCTGGCCGATCGCGTGGCCGTCCTGGCCGGCAGGCCCGGCTGGGTCGCCGGCGAGGTGCCCGTCCAGCTGCCTCGGCCGCGGGTCCTGGATCACCTCGACGCGGCGGCGGTCTCGTCGGCCGCATCGGGAATCCGGAACCTCCTGGCCGCAGACGGGGAGGGGATCGGGTGACCGCCGGGCGTCTCCTCCGCGAGATCGCACCCATCGTCGCCGGCGCGGCCTTCTTCGTCCTTGCCTGGAAAGCCGTCGTCGTCATCGGCGACTGGAAGCCGTTCGTGCTGCCCGCTCCGGAGACCGTCGGCGCCCGCTTCGTCCGAGCGTGGACGGATGGCACGATGGCGCCGCACGCGGCGACGACCCTCACCGAGATCGCGCTGGGCTTCGTCGCCGGGGCGGGAGCGGCCATCGTCGTGGGCTACGCCCTGGCCCGCTCCCGCCTGGCCGAGCGGCTGTTCTCGCCCTACATCGTCGCCGCGCAGTCCACGCCGATCCTGGCGCTGGCGCCGTTGTTCGTCCTCTGGTTCGGCAGCGGGCTGCTGTCCAAGGTCATCATGTGCGCTGTCATCGTCTTCTTCCCGGTGGCCGTCGCAACGATGGTCGGCATCCGCCAGGTCAACCGCGACCTCCTGGAGATGAGCCGCTCGTTCCGTGCTTCCAGGCGCCAGGTCCTGCTGGGTATCGAAATCCCAGGCGCCCTCCCCTCGATCTTCGGTGGCCTCCGGGTCGGCGTGACGCTGGCCGTGATCGGCGCGGTGATCGCCGAGTGGTCTGGCGCCGAGAGCGGGCTCGGCCTGCTCGTCATCCTGGCTCGCGGCAGTCTGTTCGACATCCCGCTCACGTTTGCGGCGCTGGCCACGATCGGCCTGCTGGGGGTCGCCCTCTATCTCGTCGTGGTTGTCCTGGAGCGCCGCATCGTCGGCGACCGGGGGTGACCAGGTTGCCCGGAGGTCACATGAACCGTCGGATCGTCCTCGTCGTGCTGATCGCCGCCCTGCTGAGTGCATGCACCGGCGGCTCGACGCCATCAGGCGGCTCCACGCCATCAGGCGGCTCCACGCCTTTGGCGCCGGTGAAGCTGACCGTCGGTCTGGGCTACATCCCGAGCGTCCAGTTCGCCCAGTTCTATCTGGCCAGTCAGGCCGGCTACTATCGCGCGGCAGGGCTGGACGTGACCTTCAACAACCAGACCGACACCGACGTCATCCAGTTGCTCGGGCAGGGCGCGGTCGACATCGGGATCGCCGATGGCACGAGCGTCATCCCAGCCGTCAGCCAGGCGATCCCCATCCGCTACGTCGCGACGATCTACGCCCAGTTCCCCAACATCGTCTACGCGAAGGCCTCGACGGGGATCAAGACCGCGGCAGACCTGCGCGGCAAGCGACTCGGCACGCCGGGCAAGTACGGCAGCGGCTGGATCATGCTCCAGGCGCTGCTCGGCTCGGCCGGCCTGAAGCCGTCGGATCTGGATATCCAGCTCTATCCCGACTACGGCCAGGGCGTGGCCCTCGCCCAGGGTGCCGTGGACGCAGCGACGGGCTTCGTCAATAACGAGCCCGTCCAGCTCGAGCTGTCGGGGACGCCGGCGACGATCCTCCACGTCGACCAGACGGTGCCGCTGCCGGGTAACGGGCTGATCGTCGGGGTTGCCCTCGGCTCCAAGCACGATGCGCTCAAGGCCTTCGTGGGGGCCACGCTCAAGGCAATGAACGAAATCGCGACCGACCCCCAGAAGGGCCTGGATGCGGCGGTGGCCGTCGTGCCGGACCTGGGCAAGGATCGGACCACCCAGCTGGCCATCCTCAAGGCGACGGTGGAGACGTGGTCCAGCGACTACACGAAGGCCCACGGCGCGGGCGCGATCGACCGGTCGGCCTGGACCAAGTCGGTCGTCTTCATCGCCGGTTTGCCCGATTCACCGATCTCCGGCACTCCACCAACCGTGGACCAGCTCGTGGACGAGAGCCTGCTCAAGTAGGGCCCGGCGCGCGACCGGCGGCGACGCCGGGCCACCCGCCAGGCGTGAGGTCTCGGGGGCTCAGGCGGCCGGCCGGCGCTGCTCGCGATGCATGCGCTCCTCGGCCTCGCGGAGCGCGTCGCCCAGGTCTCCGCCGACGGGCGGGCTGGCCCAGCCAATCGACAGGCGGACGGCGACGGCGCCAGCGGCCAGCCAGCGGTCACAGCCAGCCCGGATCCGCTCGACCAGGTTGATCGCCTGGATCTCGTCGGTCTCCGGCAGGAGCAGCCCGAATCGCACGCGGTCGAGCCGCGCGATGGTGTCAGCCGACCGGGCGCTTCGCCGCAGGACGTCAGCCACCGGCGGGATGAGCCTGTCGGCTGCCGCCGCGCCGAAGCGTTCCTCGAGCCGGTCGAGCCCGTCGAGCTCGGCGATGACGATGGCGACCGGACGGCCGTACCGCGAGGATCGGGCCGCCTCCTGGGTCACCGCGTGCGACCAGGCGGCCGGGCCATCCAGGCCCGTCACCGGATCGGCCAGCGCCGCCGGATCCGGGCCGCGATCGCCGGGGCGAGGCCGGCTCTCCGCCGGCTCGTCCGGTCGATGGTCGGGCCGGGGATCGGCCGTCGTCGCGTTCTCCGGCCGCTCACCGGCCGCCGCGCCAGATCGCGCATCGCCCGGGGCAGGCAGAACGTCCGGAGCCGCCGGCTCAACCTCGATCGAGGCCCGCCGAACGTCCGACAGGAATGCCTCGATGGCATCATCCGCGCGGTCGTCGTCGGGCGGCAGCGCCCAGCGCGGCGGTCGAGCCGGTTCGTTGTCGGTGCGATCCATGTTGGGCTCCTGATCTCCTGAATCGGGCGGCTGGCTGAATTCGGCGGTCGGGATGGGCACGATATCGGCCGGGAGATCCGCGTCAGCGGTATCCGCAGCCTGGTCGATCTTGGGTGGTGGCGCGGCCGGCGGTGTCGCCGCTTCGTTTCGGCTCGTCGGTCTGGGGGAGCGGCGTCGGCGGATCAACGGAAGAACGATGAAGGACATGAGTGCGATGTTGCCGATGATCGCGATGAGGATGACGGTGCTCAGCTGGCCATTGTCCATCCGCGCTCCTGTGGGCGGCGCCGTGGCGGTGCCGCAGTGTAGGCAGCGCGCACCGGCCCTGACGAGTGGCCGGAGGTCCCTGGGACCCTTTTCTGGTGCCGTGGCACAACGACAGGCATGTCTGCTGGCGTCCTTGGGGGGTCGAGCGGCGGCAGCCTGAGGGTCGTCGGCCGGGCCGGAGTGGCGTGCTAGCATCGCGGCCCGTGAGTCCGGAGCTGCCGAAACGGCCGCCCTTCGCCCTTCGCGCGCGGATCATCAGCCCGCTTGGCGAGGGCGGGACGCGCCATGAGCCCGACGGCCTGATCCGTGTGGGCGCCGACGGGCGGATCATCGATGTCATGCCGGCGTCAGACCGTCCCGACGCCGCCGAGGCTGCGATCGATCTGCGCCCGTGGCTCATCCTGCCGGGCCTGGTCGACCTCCATGCGCACCTGCCGCAGATCCCGAACGCAGGCGTTGGCTTCGGGCTGACGCTCCTCGACTGGCTGCGGCGGTACGTCTTCCCTTTGGAGCATGATTTCGACGAGGCGGCCGCGGAGCGGATCGCGCCGGCGGCGTTCCGGGCCTTCGCCTCGGCGGGTACCACGACCGTCCTGCTCTACGGCGCCCTGTGGGAGCCGAGCCTGGACGCCTCCTTCCGGGCGGCCGAGGCGCACGGCATCCGGGCCACGATCGGCAAGGTCATGATGGACCGGTTCACGTACGACGATGACGAGCGGACGCCGGCCGAGACGCTCGAGCTGTCGCTTCGTCAGTCGGCCGACCTGTGCGACCGCTGGCACATGCGCGACGAAGGGCGGCTGCGCTACGCGTTCACGCCGAGGTTCGCGGTCACGTGCACGGCCGAGCTGCTCAAAGAATCGGCTCGCCTGGCCGCCCAGGCCGGCGCCCTGTGGCAGACGCACATCGCCGAGGACGCCGGGGAGATCGCCGAGGTGCAGAGGCTGTTTCCCGAGGCCATGGACTATCTCGACGTCTACGACCGGGCCAGCGCACTGGGCCCGGACGCGGTGCTCGCGCACGCGGTGCACCTGTCGGATCGCGAGGTCGCGCGCCTGGCCGAGTCCGGGGCGCGGGTGGCCCACTGCCCGGCGTCGAACCTGTTCCTGGCCTCGGGAATGATGCCGCTGACCAGGTACCTGGATGCGGGGATCGGCGTCGGGCTCGGGTCCGACGTGGCGGGCGGCCCCGATCTTTCGATCTTCGGCGCGATGCGCATCGGGGCCTATGCGCAGGTGGCGCGCCGGCGCACCGGGCTGGACGATCAACCCGTCCTCGACCCCCTCGCCTGGCTCCGACTCGGGACGCTCGAAGGCGCCCGAGCCCTCGGGCAGGCCGACAAAATCGGCTCCCTCGAGCCCGGCAAGGACGCCGACCTCATCGTGGTGGACCCGGCCATCACCGATCCGCTGCACGGCGCGGATGGGCAGGATTCCTGGGATCCGGCCGACCCCGCCGACCTCGTCAGCCGGCTGATCTTCCGGACGCACCCCGAGATGGTCCGTGGCGCCTGGGTCCGGGGCCGCCGCCTGGAGGGGCCGCATGAGCGGTAGGAGCTCGCCGGTCGCCTGGGGTCCCAGCCGCAACACGGCCGCGTCCGCATGAACGGCATGGACATCGTGATCGGCGGCGGCACGATCGTCGACGGCAGCGGCGAGCCCGGCTACGCCGGCACGGTCGGGATCGTGGGCGACCGGCTGCGGATCGCGCGAGACGGCACGGCCGATGAGCGGGCAATGCTCGAGCGGCCGGCCGGCCGGACGATCGACGCGACGGGCAAGGTCGTGGCACCCGGCTTCATCGACCTGCACAGCCACAGCGGCTTGATGATCCTGGCCGAACCACGTCACGAGCCGAAGGTGCGCCAGGGGATCACGACCGAGGTCTTTGGCGTGGACGGCAACAGCTATGCGCCGTTCGAACGACCGGAGGACCTGCAGGCATTCGTGGTCCTGAACGGCGGGCTCGACGGCCGGCCGGACATCACGCACGACATCGCCTGCGACTGGGACACCGTGGCGGCGTACCTCGGCAGGTTCGACCGCCAGGTGAGCCTGAACGTCGCCTATTTCGTGGGCAACTCGGCGCTCCGGATCGCGGCGATCGGCTGGGATGACCTGCCGGCGGACGCCCGGGCGATGGACCGGATGCGGGCGCTCCTCCGCGAATCGATGACCGACGGCGCCTTCGGCCTGTCGTCCGGGCTCGATTACCCGCCCGGCGCATATGCCACGACGCAGGAGCTGGCCGAGCTCAGTCAGGAGGCCGCCCGTCTGGGCGGCTTCTACCACACCCACGTTCGCTACGGCATGGGCGACCGATTCCTCGATCCGTTCCGCGAGGCCATCGAGATCGGGCGGCGCGGCGGGGCGCCGGTCCACATCACCCACTTCTACCATCGCCAGACCTTTGCGGGCACACCGGACCAGATGCTCCAGCTCGTCGACGATGCCCGGGCCGAGGGCCAGGACGTCACGTTCGACGCCTACCCGTACGAGTGGGCGAGCACCCGCCTCCTGATCCTGATGCCCCACTGGGTGCAGGAGGGGGGCCCCGACCGCCTGAAGGAGCGCCTGGCCGACCGATCCGTCCGCGAACGGATCAGGGAGGAGCTCTCGCAGCGGGGCACGCTGTTCGCGGGCGCGGGAGGCCTGGCCGACGTCCGCATCGGCTATCTGGCGCGGCCCGAGCACGCCGCGTGGGAGGGTCGGACGCTCGGCGAGATCCTGGCCGAGACGGGCGCCGAGCCGGTCGACCAGATGTGCGACCTCCTCCTGGCCGAGGACCTCCACGTCAACGAGGTGACGCCCGGGCCGCACACGGACGGCATCCGGCGCTTCCTGGCGCACCCGATCGGGATGGTCGGCACTGACAGCACGTTCGTGGGTGCGAAGCCGTCCCCTCGGACGTACGGCAGCTTTCCGCGGATCCTCGGCCAGTTCGTGCGCGACGAGCGGATCCTCTCGCTCGAGGAGGCGATCCGCCGGATGACGAGCGCCCCGGCCGCCCGGCTGGGCCTGGCCGACCGGGGGCGGCTGGCGAACGGGCTCGCGGCCGACGTCGTCGTATTCGATCCCGCGACGGTGCGCAGCCAGGCGACGTACGAGGAGCCCCGGCGCTTCCCGGAGGGCATCGAGCACGTGATCGTCAACGGCGTGCCGGTCGTAGACCAGGGCCGTCACACCGGCGCGACGCCGGGTCGAGCGCTACGCCACGGCCAGGAGTAGTCCCGAACGCTCCTGCCGATGAGCCTCGCCCGATGAGCGGCGGGGCCTACGAATGCTGGCCGAGGTCCTCGGACAGCCGCTCGGCAGCGAGAGCCAGAGCGTCGGCCAGGTCGCCGCTGGCTGGCGGGCTGGCCCAGCCGAAGCCGACCCGGACGAGCTCGGCGCTCGGGCCCAGGTCCCGATCGCAGCGGGTTCGGGCGCGCTCGACGAAATTGATCGCGGCAATCTCCGAGGTCTCCGTCAGCAGCACCGCGAACTTGACCGTGTCGATACGGGCGATGTGGTCGCTCGTCCGGATCTCGCGCGACAGCGTGCGGGCCACGAGGACGAGTGCGCGCTCGGCGACGTCAGGGCCCCACTGGCGGGCAAGGAATTCGAGGCCAGCGACTTCGACGAGCGCCACCGTGGCCGGTCGGCGGTAGCGGCCCACTCGGGCTCGCTCGCTCGAGATGAGGCGGTCCCAGTATCGTGGACCGTCGGTGCCGGTCATCGGATCGCTCCAACCGCTCGGCGCCGCCGGCAGGAGCGAGGGCGGCTCCACCGGGCGGGAAACGGTCGGGTCGGTCGAGTCGGTGGCGGCAGGAGCGTCGGGATCGTCGGGAGCGTCGGGCTGGTTCGGGATCGAGCTCGTGGCGCCGGCAGGCTGTCCAGCACCATCCTCTGGCCGGGGCGACGGGTCCTGCGCATTCGCCGACATCGGTTCCTGCTGCAACGCCATCGATGCTCATCCTCAGTCGGCAGACAGACGGGCGTTCCCGAGACGCCCGTCAAAACGCTGGTGGTCACGTGGCCGGTCGGTCTCCAGGCCGGCGTTCGCAGGGCATCGTCCACCACCTTCCCCCCATCCGCATCCCCCCCATCTGTACTAAAGGGTCGTGCCCGGAGGTCTTGCCGGCGCCTCGTCGGCGGTGATAGGGGCCCTGGCGACGCCGGCTTGACACGGCCGCGCCGGGGGCGGCATCGTCGCGGGCAAGCAGCCCAGTACGAGGAGACGCCCACCCCGTGCGCGAATCGGCCATGCGCGAATCGTCCGTCCTCGTGCCGGGACCCGTCGTCGTGGTGCCGGATACCCTGACGCCGGGTCTGGCGCGGTCGTCGGCCCCACTCCGACGAGAGGGGCCCGCCAAGCTGACCGGGACGGCGCTGTACACGGACGACCTCGTCTTCCCGGGCGCCTGGTACGGCGCCACGATCCGCTCGACGGAGGCCAGGGCCCGCCTCATCGGCATCGATCGAGACCCGGCCTTCGCCTGGAGCCGGGTCGTGGTGGTCACGTCGGCGGACATTCCCGGGCCGAATATCGTCAGCCTCATGACGGATGACCAGCCGATCCTCGTGCCGATCGGCGGCGAGATCCGCCATCATGCCGAGCCGGTCGCGCTCGTGGCCGCGCCTGACCGGGCCACGCTGCGGGAGGCGAAGCTGCGTCTCAGCCTGCGGACGGAGGCCCTCGAGCCGGTGCTCGACCCGCTCCAGAGCGAGCAGGTCTTCGCCCACTTCGAGATCGGGCGCGGCGACGTGGATGCGGCGATGGCCGGCGCCGATCTCGTCGTCGACGGTGAATACCGGGTCGGCCACCAGGAGCAGCTGTACATCGAGAACAACGCGATGATCGCGGTGCCCCGGCCGGATGGTGGCGTGACCGTGCACGGTTCGCTCCAGTGCCCGTACTACGTCCACAAGGCCCTCAAGCGGGGCCTTCTCCTGGACGACCGGCAGGCCCAGGTCGTCCAGGCCGAGACCGGAGGCGGGTTCGGCGGCAAGGAAGAGTACCCGTCCATGATTGCCCTCCACGCCGCGCTCCTGGCACGCGCCTGCGGCAAGCCGGTCCGGATGATCTACGACCGCCACGAGGACATCGCGGCGACCACCAAGCGGCACCCCGCGATCGTTCGCTACCGGAGCGGCGTGAGCCGGAGCGGCCAGCTGCTGGCCCAGGACATCGAGATCGTGATGGACGGCGGCGCCTACTGCACCCTCTCGCCGGTCGTCCTGAGCCGGGGCACGATCCATGCCGGCGGGCCGTACCGCTGCCCGGCCGTCCGCATCCGCTCCCGGGTCGTGGCCACCAACACGCCGCCCAACGGGGCGTTCCGCGGCTTCGGCGCGCCGCAGACCCAGTTCGCGGCCGAGATGCAGGTCAACCGGATCGCCGAGGCCCTGGCGATCTCGCCGCTCGAGCTTCGCCGGCTGTGGGTCTACCGTCCTGGTGACGAGACGCCGACCGGCCAGGTCCTGCGTGAGAGCGTTGCCGGCGAGGAGGTCCTGGAACGGGCGGCCGAGGCCGCCGAATACGAGCGGGTCCGCGAACGAACGGGACGGGCGCGGACGGAGCGTGCGGGCTCCGGTCTCGTTCCCGAATCGACCTTCTCCCGTGGCCGGGCCCGAATGGCTCACGGCATCGGACTGGCGCTGGCCTGGCACGGCGCCGGGTTCACCGGATCGGGCGAGGTCCACCTCGCCTCCGTCGCATCGGTCGAGCTGTCGGCGGATGGGCGGATCACGGTCCTGACCGCCTCGACGGAGATGGGCCAGGGCACCAAGACGATCTTCCCGCAGCTTGCGGCCGCGGAGCTCGGCGTGCCGGTCGAGGCCGTGGAGATCGCGCCGCAGGACACCGCGCTCGTGCCCGACTCCGGCCCGACCGTCGCCTCCCGAACGGCGATGGTCGTGGGCGGGCTCGTCATCAACGCCTGCCGCCGGCTGCGAGTCGAGGTCGAGGCGCGGACGGGTGGGCCGTTTGCCGAGACCTATGTCGCCGACGCGGCGGAGCACGGTCCGATCCGCATCGACCAGCAGTTCGAGCCCTACCCCGGCGTGGAGTTCGACGACGCGACCTACACCGGGGACGCATACCCGGCATTCGGCTGGGCAGCCGCCGTGGCCGAGGTGGACGTGGACCTCGACACGGGTGAGGTCGTCGTGGGCTCGGTCGTCGCGGCGGACGACCTGGGACGGGCCATCCACCCGGTCCTCGCCGAGGGCCAGGTGGAGGGCGGCACGCTCCAGGCCGTCGGCTACGCCACGATCGAGGAGATCAAACTCGACAAGGGCCGCTACCTGAACGACCGCCTGGCGACCTACCTCATCCCGACGGCGCTCGATGCGCCACGGATCACGTCCATCCTGGTCGAGGCGCCGTACAGCGGCGCCCCGCACGGCGCGAAGGGCATCGGCGAGCTGCCGATGGACGTCGGCGCGCCGGCGGTCGTGGCCGCCATCCACGACGCGGTGGGAGTCTGGATCCACGAATTGCCCGCGACGCCGGAGCGCATCCTCGCCGCGATGGAGCTCGACAGCCGGCGTCGGGGCGCGGCGTGACCGCGATCAGCTTCGTCGTCAACGGCGCGCCCACCGAGGTGGACGTGCCCGGCATGCGCCGCCTCCTCGACGTCCTGCGCGAGGACCTCGGCCTCACGGGGACGAAGGAGGGCTGCGGCGAGGGCGAGTGTGGCGCATGCTCGGTGCTCCTCGACGGCGCGGTCGTGGACGCCTGCCTCGTCCCGATCTGCCAGGTCGAGGGCGCCGACGTGCGAACGGTGGAGGGACTCGGGCGGAGTCGGAAGACCGGCGAGGCTGCCGTTCCGACCCCGGTCGACGACCTGGACACGCTGCAGGCGGCCTTCTTGCAGACCGGCGGCGCCCAGTGCGGCATCTGCACGCCGGGCATGCTCATCGCCGGCCACGCCTTTCTCGCGTCCGGCGCGGCCCCCACCGACGAGGCCATTCGCGAGGCGATCGCCGGCAACCTGTGCCGCTGCACCGGCTACACGAAGATCGTCGAGGCCATCGCCCTGGCGGCGAGCGGACCCGTCAAGGCGAGCTGAATCGTATGCCGATCGAGCCGCCGGTCGACTCCCCGCGGAGCCTGGACGAGGCCTACCGCATCATCGCTTCGTCCGGGTCCGACGGGCCCATCCGGCCCCTGGCGGGCGCGACCGACCTGCTCGTCCAGATCACCGGCGAGCTCGGGCCGCCGCCGGCCCGCCTGCTCGACCTGTGGCGGCTCGACGAGCTGCGCGGCATCCAGGTCGACAGAGGCGCCCTCGTCCTTGGCGCGCTGACGACCTACACGGAGATCCGCCGGTCCGCGCTGTGCCGCGAGATTGCGCCCGCCCTCGTGGACGCGGCCGCCACGATCGGGGCGGCTCAGATCCAGAACCGGGGCACGCTCGGCGGCAACATCGCCAACGCCTCGCCGGCGGGCGACACGCTGCCGGTCCTGCTGGCGATGGACGCCAAGATCGTCGTCGGCTCGGCACGGGGCGAGCGGGAGGTGGCCGCGGCGGCATTCTGGCCCGCCTACCGGCGGACCGCCCTTGCCCCGGACGAGCTGGTCCTGCGCGTACGCCTGCCGATCGTGCCCGGACGCGAGGTCCGCTTCCGGAAGGTCGGCACGCGCCGGGCCCAGGCGATCAGCAAGGTCGTGCTCGCCCTCGCCTGGCGCGACGAGCCGGACGAAACCGAGGTGGGACCGCGGGTCTGGCGGGACGTCCGTCTCGGACTTGGATCCGTGGCGCCCACGCCGATCCGCGCTCCGGCGACCGAACGGCTCTTGGAGGGCTCGCGCCCGACGCCCGAGACCGCCGATCGTGCCGCGGAGACGCTGGCCGGCGAGATTCAGCCGATCGACGACGTCCGCTCGACCGCCGATTACCGCAAGGCGGTCACCGCCCGCGTCTTCCATCGCCTCATCCGGGAGGCCGGCGGATGGTGAGCGAGGCGCTCGCGGGGGTGGAGGTGCACGGCCCCGAGGTTCCCGGGATCGATCGCGTCCTGACCGACGACGCCCTCGCCTTCGTCGCCCGCCTCCAGCGCGAGTTCGGCGCCACGAGGCTCGACCTGCTGCGGCGGCGCGGCGTTCGCCAGGCGGAGCTCGATGCAGGGGTCAGGCCGGACTTCCTGGCGTCGACCGCCGCGGTCCGCGATGGCGACTGGTCGGTCGCCCAGGCGCCGGTGGACCTCGTCGACCGGCGGGTGGAGATCACCGGACCGGTCGAGGCCAAGATGATGATCAACGCGCTGAATTCCGGCGCCCGAGTGTTCATGGCCGACCTGGAGGACGCCCTCAGTCCGACCTGGGCCAACGTCATCGGGGGCCAGGCGAACCTGCAGGACGCGGTGCGCCGCCACCTGACGTTCGAGGCGCCGGACGGCAAGCCGTATCGGCTCGGGGACGAGATCGCCACGCTCCTCGTCCGGCCGCGCGGCTGGCACCTGGAAGAACGCCATGTGACGGTGGACGGGCAGCCGGTCAGCGCCAGCCTGTTCGACTTCGGGCTGTACATGTTCCACAACGCGGCCGAGGCGCTGCGCCGGGGCAGCGGCCCATACTTCTACCTGCCCAAGCTCGAGAGCCACATGGAGGCACGGCTGTGGAACGACGCGTTCCTGGCCGCCCAGTTCTGGCTGGACATCCCGCGGGGAACGATCCGGGCGACGGTTCTCGTGGAGACGGTCCTGGCGGCCTTCGAGATGGACGAGATCCTGTACGAGCTCCGCGAGCACGCGGCCGGCCTCAACGCGGGTCGCTGGGACTACCTCTTCTCGATCATCAAGAAGTTCCGCAGCTGGGGGCTGGACCTGCCCGACCGAGCGCAGCTCACGATGACGGTCCCGTTCATGCGCGCCTATACCGAGCTGCTGGTCCGGACGTGCCATCGGCGCGGGGCCCACGCGATCGGTGGCATGGCTGCGTTCATTCCCTCCCGCCGCGACCCGGAGGTGAACGAGGTCGCCCTGGCCAGGGTCACCGAGGACAAGGAGCGCGAATCGGGCGACGGCTTCGACGGGACGTGGGTGGCCCATCCCGACCTCGTCCCGGTCGCCGGTGCGGTGTTCGACCGGGTGCTGGGCCCGCGCCCCAACCAGAAGGACCTGCTCCGGCCGGAGGTGGCGGTGACGGCCCACGAGCTGCTCGACATCCGGGTGCCGGGCGCGACGATCACGGAGGACGGCTACCGGAGCACCGTGAGCGTCGGGCTGCAGTACCTCGACTCGTGGCTGCGCGGCAACGGCGCGGCCGGCATCTTCAACCTCATGGAGGATGCGGCGACGGCCGAGATCGCCCGCTCGCTTCTGTGGCACTACCGGCGGGCCGGCGCCCATCTGGACGACGGCCGCCGGACCGACGACGCGCTGTACCGGGCCACGCGTGACGCCGAGCTGGCGACTCTCGGCGGGTCGTCTGCCGGTCGCCTGGCCGACGCCGCCAAGCTCCTCGACGACCTCGTCCTCGCCGACGACTTCGCCGAATTCCTGACCCTCTCGGCCTACCGCCTCCTCGACTGACCCCGAGTTTGCATGCGTCGACCGTTGACCCTCGCCGTCGCCCAGCCGCCGTGCGTGCCGTGCGACGTGGCGACGAACGCGTTGACGCACGCAGCAACCATCCGCGCCGCGGGTGCCCGGGTGGTCGTCTTCCCCGAGCTGTCCCTGACCGGATACGAGCTGGACGCTCCCACGGTCGCCGTCGACGATTCGCGATTGGCGCCGATCGTCGAGGCCTGCGCCGCGTCGGGCACGCTCGCGCTGGTGGGGGCGCCGGTGGATGGCGGGTCGGGCCGGTTGCGAGCCGGCCGTGCTCGAGGTCGATGGCTGGCGGCTCGGTCTCGCCATCTGCAAGGACACCGGCGTCCCGCGGCACGCGTCGGACACCGCCGCGCTGGGGATCGACGGTTACGTTGCGGGCGTCCTGGAGTCCGCGGAGGATGCGGCGGTGGTGGGGGAGCGAGCCCGCCGCATTGCGGCCGATCACCACCTCTGGATCGCGATCGCCAGCTTCGCCGGTTCCACCGGCGGCGGCTACGCGCGAGCCGCCGGCCGCTCGAGCATCTGGTCCCCCGACGGGGTCGCCGTCAGCCGGGCCGGGCCCGAGGTCGGCGCTATCGCCCGGGCGACGCTGCGCTGAGCTGAAGCGGCCGAAATTCGTGCCGGCCGGGAGCTTAGGGCCGTTCGGCGATGTTGAGGATCGCCAGGTAGGTCTTCCGAACCTCTCCGCCGGGACCCGCCTCGGCTCGCCGATGGATCCGAGCGAGCAGGCGCTCGCGCGTGTCCTCGTCGAGCGCGCGATGACCGGAGTAGGTGTTGAGGACGTCGATGTATTCGTTCGCCGTATAGACGACATCCCAGAGGTAGCGCCGGGCGGCGACGTTGCGGAAGTGGCCGCTGGCGGCGATCTCTTCGCTCAAGTCCGGGATCGCTTCGGGCGGCTTCGGACCCCCGGCCTTCGTGGCGGGATCGTCCGGGACGACCGCCTCGTAGTCTTCCTGGACTTCGATGAAGAAGTCGTCGCCGTCGGGTGGGAGCACGTGCTCGGTCGTGACGAGCCCCAGCTTGCCTTGGTCTCTGAGGAGCGATGCGGCCTTCGCGTACCGCACGTCGGGCGCGATCCAGTGGAAGGCGGTGAAGGCGACGACGGCATCGAAGTCGCCGCGCGCCGGTTCCCATCTCTCGAAGTCGGCGTTGATCACCTCGACTGCCGGGTAGGGCAGGAGGTTCCTGCGAGCGATCGATGCGAGCTGCTCGCCAAGCTCGACGCATGTGATCCGGTAGCCACGCGCGGCGAGCTGTACGGTGGCCTGTCCGGTCCCGCATCCGATCTCGACGATGCGAGCCGACTCTGGAAGGCGCGCGAGCTCGACCAGATCGTCGAAGACTTGCGGTGGGTAGGTCGGGCGGGCGCGTTCGTAGAGGGCCGGCACTTGTTCGAAGGTCTCCCTCAGGGGGCGATGCTGCATGGTGCGTCCTGCTCTGGCATCGTCAGGCGTCTGTCCACTCGCATCCAGGCGTGCGGCTGACGTCATCCCGAAACCGCCGATACCGTCTCGAATGTCAACGTCGCCGACCTCTACCGGGACGATCCCGGGCCAGTTATCGCCATCGCCACCAAACGCCCTGGTTTGGTTGCCACCTCGGCACGCCTGGCCGGTTCCGCCGGATCGTCGTTGCCCCCGTCTCAGGTCTGACCCCTGATAGAGCCGCGAATCCCCAAGAAGCCGACCGCGGCGCCGATCGCGATCAGGACGGCGGCAACGACGAGGTAAGGAGTTAGGTCGGGCGGAGTACAGAAGCTGCCGAAGTTGCGTCCGCTGACGTTGACACACTGCATCTGCGCCAACCCGATAAGGCCAGCGCAACTAGCGCCCGCGCCTACGAACAGCCCACTCAGTGCGGCGGCCCAGGTTCTTCCCCGAAGGGCCCATACGAGCGCCGGGACCGCAAGTAGCAGTGCCAGGACTCCAGCCTCAAGTGCGAAGCCACCGATGAAGATTCCGAGAACCAGACCCAGGAGCCAGTTGGTTCGCATATGGCGACCTCGTGCGGGCGCTCGTGGTAAGAGTAGGTGCAGATCGTCGTCCAGGGACACCGGAGACTTGTCTTCTCCGTCCCATTCAGGTCAGCCGAGCCGCCGCTCGACGAAGCGGCCGAAGCCTCGCTGGCCGACGAAGGCGCCGTCGCGGATGACCGGCTGGCCGCGGACGAAGACCGAGTTCACGGCGCCAGTCACGCTCATTCCCTCGTAGGGCGTGTAGTCGCTGGTGTGGTGGAGGTCGGCCGCGCGGATCGTCCGGCGCGCCGTCGGATCGAAGAGCACGAGGTCGGCGTCGAGTCCCGGCTCGATCGCGCCCTTGGAGCGAAGGCCAAAGAGCCTCGCGGGCGTGGACGACAGAAGCTCGACCATTCGCTCGAGACCAATGCGGCTACGGGCGACACCCTCGCTGTAGACGAGGGTCAGCAGCGTCTCGATGCCCGGGGCGCCGTTGCTGATCTGATCGAACGACGCGCCCTCGACCCGCTTCTCGACGGCGGTCCGGTCCGGCACGTGGTCGGTGGCGACGAGGTCGAGCGTCCCGTCCGCCAGGCCTGCCCACAGCGCGTCGCGGTCGGCTGCCGATCGGAGCGGCGGCGAGACGATCGCCTTGGCGACCTCCCCATCGTCCGGATCGGCATATCGATCCTCGGTCAAGGTCAGGTAATGCGGGCAGGTCTCCGCGAACGCCCGGATGCCCCGCGCTTTGGCTGCGCGGACTGCCGCCAGCGCCCCGATCGACGAGAGATGCACGACGTAGGCCGGTGCCTCGGCGACCTCGGCAAAGGCCATCACCCGCGCGGTCGCGATCGCCTCAGCAATCGGTGGTCGCGAAGTAGCGTGGTAACGCGGTGCCGTGTTACCACGATGAAGCGCGTCGGCTACGGCGGCGCCGATCAACACAGGGTCCTCGCAGTGGATCTGCAGCATGCCGCCAGCCCGGCCCAGGGTGCGTAGCGCGGAGAAGAGAAGATCATCTTCGAGGCGGAAGTCGTAGACCATGAACGCCTTGGCGGTCGGCACGCCAGCGTCGACGATTGCGGGAAGCTCGGCCAGCGGATCGTCCATCCGGCCGCTGATCGCCAGGCTGACCGCGCAATCGATCGCCGAGTCGCCGTCGGTCGCGCCGCGCCATTCAAGAAGCCCGGTCATCAGCGAGCGACCGGCAGCCGGCGACGATCCCGTCCCGGGATTGTTGAAGGCGAGCAGCGTCGTCGTGCCGCCGAACGCCGCCGCCACCGAATCGTGAAAGAAGCGATCGGGCTCGGCGTCGGAGGCGACCCGCGTATGGGTGTGGACGTCGATCACGCCCGGCAGGACCAGCAGCCCGGCCGCGTCCACGACCTCGGCCGCGCCCTCGGGTGCCCGCTCGCCATCGGCGGGAGCCAGGATCGCGGAGATGCGCTCGCCCTCGACCGCGACATCCGCCGGGCGTGATCCCGCCGCGGTCACGACGGTCCCGCCGCGAACGAGTAGGTCCACCAGGCCTCAGTCGACCTCGCGGACGGAAATCGGCTGCGCTCCCTCCCACAGGCAGCGCCGGCCGACCTCGCGAAGCCGGTCCTGCCAGCCGTCGTCGGGCACGATGGTGGCGAAGTGGTTGGCCGCCAGCTGGCCGACCTTCGAGCTGGTCGTGCAGGCGCCGTACGGGAAGAAGATCTCGCACTCGCTGATGCCGCCCGGATAGAGCGCCAGCTGGCCTGGGGCCGGGTGCGAGGTGTGGTTCTCGTAGTCGATGCCCGGCCGGAAGTCGCCGTACGGGATCCACGTCGACTCGCCGCTCCAGCGGCAGTGGATCAGCCGGCTCTCGATCGGCAGGAGGCGGCGGATCGCGTCGGCGGTCCGGGGCGCAGCAGCCTCCCATGCGGCGGTAAAGTGGAGGTCGCCGACCGTGATCTCGAGGCGGGGCATACGCGGAGGATAGCGTGGCCGAACGGGCGCCAACGATCTCCACCCACGTCCTGGACACCGCACGCGGCCGGCCGGCTGTCGGGGTGAAGGTGAGCCTGTTCCGACTCGCCGAGGATGGCCGTCCCGTCCGGCTGACGCAGTCGATCACGGACGCCGACGGCCGGATCGCGGACCTCCTTGAGCGGCCGCTGCAGGCGGGCGACTACCGGCTGCGCTTCGATGCCGCAGACGACGCCGCGTTCTTCCGAACGATGGCCCTGGATTTCCGAGTGACCGACACCTCGAGGAGCTATCACCTGCCGTTGCTGCTGGCCCCGTTCTCGATGACTGTCTACCGTGGCAGCTGATACCGCCGCCGAGCCGACGATGGCCACCGGCCTGCCCTCGATCGACGAGCTCGACCGGATGCCCGCGTCGGATTTTGTGGCGGCCGTGGCGCCGCTGTTCGAGGGCGCGCCTCGGTTTCTTGGCCGGCTGGCCGCGGCACGGCCCTTCGGCTCGGCCGAGACACTGTTTGATCGCGCCCGGGCGATCGCGGCCGCGATGCCACCCGACGAGAAGGTCGAGCTGATCGACGCCCACCCGCAGCTCGGCGCGCCGCCTTCGTCGGTGTCCGCCCGGTCGTTCGTGGAGCAGGGCTACGATCGGGAGCCTGCGGCGGCTCAGAAGGCCGAGGAGGCCGAGCGCGAGCGGGTTCGCGCCGAGCTCGACCGATTGAACGCCGCCTATGAGGCGCGTTTCGGCTTCAGGTATTGCGTCTTCGTGGCCGGCCGGCCACGTGCCGCGCTCATCCCAGGCATGGAGGCGGCGCTCGGCGCGGACCGTGACGCGGAGATCCGGCGCGCACTCGATGCGGTGATCGACATCGCCGCCGACCGCTGGGCGACAGCCGCTGGTGGTGGGACTGTGCGCCGATGATCGAGCTTGGCGAGAACCGCTACGGCAAGTCGGCCATTCGCGTTGTCAAGCTGGCGAAACGCGCAGAACGCCATATCGTCCGCGACCTGACGGTTGCGGTCGCTCTGGAGGGAGCATTCGAGGCGGCCCACGTGGAAGGCGACAACGCCCCGGTGATCGCCACCGACACGATGAAGAACACGGTCTACGCGTTCGCCGCCGACCGGCTGGACGGGTCGATCGAGGCGTTCGCGCGGGCCCTGGCCGACCATTTCGCCGCCGCTACGCAGGTCGAGCGCGCGACGATCACGATTCGCGAGCACCGCTGGTCGCCGATCCCGCTCGACGGCGAGCCAGCGCCCGATGCCTTCATGCGCGACCCGAGCGTGACCCGGCTCGCCGTGGTCACCGTCGACGGAGGGGGCGTAACCGTCGAGGCTGGGGTCGAGGACCTGGTTGTCATGAAGACCGCCAAGTCGGCCTTCGAAGGCTTCCCGCGGGATCGATTCACGACCCTTCCCGAGACGAGCGACCGGATCATGGCGACCCAGCTCAGCGCCCGCTGGCGGTATGGACCGCCGGATCTCGACCACGACGCCGTCTACGACGCCGTTCGCCGGACGCTGCTGGACGTCTTTGCCAGGCACGAAAGCGCGTCCGTGCAGCACTCCGCCTTTGTCATCGGCCGGGCGATGCTGGAGGCTCACCCAGAGGTGGAGGAGGTCCGCTTGAGCCTGCCAAACCTGCATCACTGGCTCGTGGACCTGTCGCCCTTCGGGCTCGACAACGCCGGCGAGATCTTCGTCGCCACGCGCGAGCCTCACGGCATGATCGAGGCGTCCGTCAGGCGCGGCCGATCCGACCCGAGCCCAGCCTGATCCCGGTCGGCCGGAACCCGCCGGCAGGGCCGACAGACAGCCAGCCAGCGGCCCCAGGGGACGCGGCCTGCCCAGGGAGGCGACTTCGAGATGCCACTCGATCGTCAATTCGATTGAGTATCGAGCGGTATCGGAAACAGGCCGCCGGCGGGATGCCGCCGGCCAGGACCTCGAAGCGGCGGTCAGCTCCCAAGGTCGGCGAAGATCTCCCAGCTCGGGACCGTGCCGGCCGGCACGGCCAGCCACTCATGGAGGGCGATCGCGCGATCCTTGTGATCCGCGATGAGGCAGCCGACGCAGGTCCAGGTGACGCGTTGGCTCCACTCATCCCGTCCGGCGGTGGTGCTGCCCGCGGTCCGAGCGCACAGCGTCTCCACCGGGACCGCGCCCGAATCCGGACCCGGCCCGAGCGAGACCTTCACTTCTTCGCACCGCCCATCGAACTCTCCGTCGGGCCAACTCTCGATGGTCTGGTTCGACGGCTGCCGATCAGGCGGACGCGGATCGCCGCCCAACGCACCCCGGCACCGCGCTCGCGGCCAAACGTGCCATGGACGCGCAGCCGGTAGAAGTCCTGAAGCGGATCGGCGTCGTGTGGGTCTCTGTAGGCGTCCCAGCACAGGGCCATCGGGCCGGCCGGCCGCTCGATGGTCTCGAGGCACTCCGTTCCGGATGGCGACCGAGGAAGGGTCTCTGGATCGACCCCATCGCTCGCGTCCGCTGCGATGTCGCCCTCGAGAACGACACTCCCGACGAGGGTCGTTACGGTGTCGGGGACCGAGGGCGTCAAGCTGTTCGAGACCCCAGCCTCGGCCACGGCGACCACCGTCGTGACGGCAAGAATCACGATCGCCCGGCCCGCTGGAGTCATCGATCGACCACCTCCCGTCGGCCTGATCATCGGCGCCGAAATGCCGCCGCTGCCTGGCAGACACGCGCCGAGGGTCGTGACACCGTAGGTGGCACAGCGCCGATCCAGCATTCCGAGCATGGAAGCTCACCTCGTGCAGTTGCCGACACAGCTGCCCACGTCGCTGCCGACGTCTCAGCAGACCTCCGCGCGCGCGCCCGCTGCGAGCGTTCGGCTCGAGGGTGACCGGATCGTCCTGGACCGGCTCGTCCTCGTCGATGCGGGCCTCGCTGCCTTCCTCGGCGAGCGCCCTGCAGAGGACCGAGCCGGGCTCGTGGAGCGTGCGCTGAAGATCGGCCTGGCCGCGCTCCAGGACGCCGGAGTGAGCGTCAACGTGGACGTAATCCGACGCGAGTTCGGCAGCCTGCTCCAGCAGGCGGAGGCGGTCAATGAGCGGGCGGCTGCTGCGCTCGAGCAGGCGCTTCGGACGAACTTCGCGGACGGCGACGGCCGCCTGCCGCGGACCCTCGAGCGGTTCCTCGGCGATCGCGGCCAGCTGCGCACGTTCGTCGGCGAGCTGTTCGACGAGACGAAGCGCGACAGCGCGATCGGCCGGATCGGCACGCTGCTCGGGACGTATTTCGACGGGGACGCCTCCAAGCTCGCCCGGCTCATCGACCCGACCAGGCTCGGGTCGCCGATGTACCAGTTCCGGGAAGAGATCGGAGCCGGCTTCCAGCAGCTCAACGAGCGTCTGACGGCCATCGAGGCGGCGGCCGCCGCGCGGGCCACCGAGCGGGCACGGTCGACTGCCAAGGGCGCCGATTTCGAAGATCTCCTCGAGTCGATGCTTGGCGAGTGTGCCCGCGCACACGGCGACCTGCTGGATCGCACGAGCGGCGAGACCGGGGACGTCCTCAAGAGCAAGAAGGGCGATTTCGTCCTGACCGTCAATGAGGCGATCGCCCGGGGGGCGGACCTGAGGGTCGTCGTCGAGGCGAAGGACCGGGCCATTTCCGGTCGGGCCATCCGGGATGAGCTGCGGGAGGCGAAGACAAACCGCGGAGCGGCAGTGGGCCTGGTCGTGTTCACGCCGGCTCATGCGCCGTCGGGCATCGCGCCGTTCGATGTCCGCGCCGGCGACGTGTATTGCGTCGTCGATCCCGTCGAGCCCGAGCCGGCGATGCTCGAGGCGGCAGTCCGGCTCGCCCGGCTGATCGCCCTCACCACCCTCGTCGAGCGCGAGGTGGAGGTGGACGCGGCGGCGATCGGCGCTGCCCTGGACGCGATTCGCGAGCAGCTGGACACCATCAAGACGCTCAAGAGCCAGCTCACGTCCATCGGCAACGCGACCAGGGCCGTCTGGGGAGGCCTGGATACGCTTCGCTCGGGCATCCTTGCCCGCATCGCCGAGGCCGAATCGGAGTTGCGCGCCACGCCGTAACGAGGAGCAAGAGCGGTTCTGGTGTCAAACCGCACCGCACCCCTCGGACGCGCTCTGCACGCATCCTTGGCAGTCCATTCCGGCAAAAGTACTGCCTAACGCACCACCCCAACCAACGTACGGGCTGGCGGGAAGGGCGGTGCGGCCGAAGATGCCCCAAGAGCACGGCCAGTGGTCCGCGTTCCCACTCGGCGAATGCCGGGCAGCTATCATCCGAACACGCAGGGAGAGACACATACGATGCTCACGCGACTGCGCACGACGTGGCTCGCCGCAGGTGGCGCCACGCTCCTCGTCCTCTCGCTCACCGGGATCGTCGGCGCGATGACACTCGTCCTGGTGGCCGCTCCGCAGGTGCTTCCGACGGTCGAAGAGCCGGCCGACACCACGGCGACGTTCGAAGACGCCGATGGCAACAATGTCGACGACGATTGCCAGGATGCGGAAGTTGCCCCGAATCCGAGCGCCGCGGCTTCCGCACAGGCCGCCGTCGACGCGAACGGCGACGGGGTGATCTCCACGTCCGAGGCCGCCCAGAGCGACCGAACGGGCGGCACGAACTGCAACCACGGCGGTTACGTCTCCAACGTCGCGCGCCAGGCCGACGAGGATGGCGATGCGCCGAAGGCTGAGTGCAGCTCCGACACGCCGGCCGACACCGATACCGAGACGCCGACCGAGTCCGCCACGACCGCCGACGCGTCGCCCAACGCGCACGGCAAGGCCGTGTCCAAGGTCGCCCAGGATCAGGACGCCGTTGGTGGCAAGAACTGCAACCACGGCGGAGCCGTCAGCGAGGTCGCCAAGAACAAGGGCGACCATCCCCACGGCAGGCCCGATGCCACTCGCAAGGACAAGCACCCCCACGGCCGGGGCCACAACAAGGCCTAGGCGACACCACGCGCTCACCAGGACGGCGGCCCGTTCCACGGGCCGCCGTTCTACGTTCTCGAGGATTCTCGGGCCCATATCGACACGCGACGGTGACGAGTGCCGCGCCGCGCGGCCTTGCCATGCTCCGTAGCGGCGGCTATCGTCAACTCCTGGCAGTCCCTGCACAAGGACTCGACGAGCGAGGTTGCCAATGCCGCGCGCGATGTGGAAAGGGGCCATTCAGTTCGGCCTCGTGACCATTCCGGTCAAGCTGTACCTGGCCACGGACAGCAAGGGCATCAGCTTCAACATGCTGCATGCCAAGGACATGAGCCGGATCCAGATGAAGACCTACTGCCCCGTGGATGACGAGGTCATCAGCCGGAGCGACACCGTGCGCGGCTTCGAGTGGGCGCCCGACCAGTACGTGGTGATCACGGACGAGGACCTCGAGCGCGTCCCACTCAAGACCGTCCGCAGCATCGAGATCGAGCTGTTCACCAAGGCCAGCCGCGACCAGGGCACGGTCCATTTCGTCAAGAGCGCCTACTACGTCGAGCCCGACAAGGTCGGCCAGAAGGCCTTCGCCCTGCTCAAGAGCGTGCTCGCCGACAAGGGACTCACGGCCATCTGCAAGGTCGTCATCAAGGACCGCGAGGCGCTGGCGGCGCTCGATCCATACCAGAAGACGATGCTGTTGACGACCCTCCACTGGCCCGACGAGATCCGCTCCACCGCGGAGCTGGACCTGCCCGAGGAGAAGGTGGACTTCAAGCCCGCCGAGAAGGCGATGGCCGAGCAGCTCGTGGCGGCGATGACCGGCGAGTTCGAGCCCGAGCAGTACCACGACGAGTACCGCGAGGCACTCATGCGGGTGATCCAGGAGAAGGTCGAGGGCAAGGAGATCGCCGAGGCGCCCGAGCCCGTACCGGCCGGCAAGCTGGTCGACCTGATGGCCGCGCTCGAGGCCAGCGTGAACGCCGCGAAATCCTCGCGGGCCGGCCAGGCGCCGGTCTCCGTCAAGGAGGCCAAGGCGGCGAGGGCAAAGGCGAGCGAGAAGGCCAAAGAGGCCCCCGCGGCCGCGAAGGCGCGGACGGGCACCCGCAAGGCAGCGCGCGAGGAGCCGGGAGAAGCCGAAGCTCGGCCGGCTCGCCGCCGCAAGAGCGCCTGACCGCCCGGTCCTGTCGGCTCGGCGGTCGTCGCCGCCTTCGGGCATCCTGATCGGCAGCCATGCCGCTCGAGCAGTACCAGAAGAAACGCGACTTCGGCCGAACCCCGGAGCCGGCGGGGGAGCCGGCCCCGGCTGCCATCTCGGCCCACGGGGGTCGCTTCGTCGTCCAGCGCCATCGTGCGACCCGGTTGCACTACGACTTCCGCCTGGAGATCGACGGCGTGCTGGTCAGCTGGGCCGTGCCCAAGGGACCGAGCCTGGACCCGGCCCACAAGCGGATGGCGATGCACGTCGAGGACCATCCCATCGAGTACCTCGACTTCGAGGGCGTGATCCCGTCCCGCCAGTACGGCGCGGGCGACGTCATCGTCTGGGACTGGGGCACGTGGGAGCCGGAGGAGACGAGCGACCCGGCGGCCGCCGTGGCAGCCGGCGAGCTCAAGTTCCGGCTCGAGGGTCAGAAGCTGCGCGGGCGCTACACGATCGTCCGGACCCGGCCACTCGACGACGGCCGCGGCGAGCCGTGGTTGCTCATCCACAAGCGCGACGAGGCGGCCGTCGAGGGCTGGGACCCGGAGGACTACCCGCAGAGCGTCAAGAGCGGCCGCACCAACGACGAGGTCAAGGAAAACCGCGATGCGCTGTGGCTGTCCGCGACCCCGGCGGCCCAGGCGGAGGTGGACCTGTCGGCCGCCGTGGAGGCGCCGCTGCCGGCCTTCATCGAGCCGATGAACGCCTCGCTGGCCACCCATCCCTTCGACTCCCCGGACTGGTTGTTCGAGGTGAAATGGGACGGCTATCGCGTGGAGGCGATCGTCCGCGATGGCACGGTGAAGATGCTGACGCGCCGGGGCAACGACGCCGCGCGCTATTTCCCGGGTCTGCTGAGCCCGCCGACATGGATCAACGCCGAGACCGCGATCGTCGACGGTGAGGTCGTGGCCCTCGATGAGGAGGGCGTCCCGCACTTCGAGCTCCTCCAACAGCGCATCAGTGGTGTCACGGAAGTCGCGGCCGCGCCGGTCGTCTACATGGCGTTCGACCTGCTCTACCTCGACGGCCGCTCCCTCCTTAAGGTCCCGCTGGAGGACCGCAAACGGCTCCTGAAGAGCGTCCTCCGCGCCCAGCCGCGGGTCCAGTTCGCGTCGCACATCGAGGGCGAGGGCAAGACGTTCTTCGAGGTCGCCGAGAAACGCGAGCTGGAGGGCATCATCGCCAAGAAGCGGGGGAGCATCTACGAGCCGGGTCGGCGCGTGACGACCTGGCTCAAGCTGAAAGTGCGTCCCGAGCAGGAGCTGGTGGTCGGCGGTTACATCCCGGGGGAGGGAAGCCACAAGGACCTCGGCGCGCTCCTGGTCGGGACGTACGAGGGCGACAAGCTGCGTTATGGCGGCCGGGTGGGCAGCGGCCTCAACACGAAGACCCGTGCCTCGCTCAAGGCTCGGCTCGACGCACTCGCCCGACCGACGGCCCCGTTCGATCCGCCACCGCCGCGGACGGCCGAGCTGCGTTACGCGCATTTCGCGGAGCCGGAGATCGTCATCCGGGCCGAATTCGCCGACTGGACGCGCGAGGGCCGATCCGCCAGAGCGCCTTCAAGACCATCCTGGAGGGACGCGACCCGCGAACGGTCGTCCGCGAGCGGCCGATCGAGCCGCCAGCCCCGGATGGCCAAGCCGAGTCCTCGCCGGATGCCCACGCCGACTCACCGACGGACGCCGATGCCGACCCACCGCCGGACGCCGATGCCGCCCCGCCACCGAAGCTCGCACCTGCCCGCAAGCCGGCCACCCGAAGTGGCGTCTCCGCCAAGCCTCAGGCGGCCACCCCGGAAGAGCTCGACGCACTCGCCGCTATGGGCCAGGAGGGCCTGTGGCGCGTCGGCGGTCGAGAGCTGAAGCTGACCAACCTCGACAAGGTCCTCTTTCCGCCGAAGCCCGACACCGACGAGGCGCCGATCGCCAAGCGCGAGCTGATCGCGTACTTCGGACGAATCGGGCCCGTCCTGCTGCCCCATCTTGCGGAACGGCCGCTCAACCTCAACCGCTTCCCGAACGGCGTGGGCGGCCCGAACTTCTGGCAGAAGGACATCCCGGCGCATGCGCCGGCCTGGCTCCGCCGGTGGGTCGAGTCGGAGGCGTGGCAGGGTGGCGAGCATCGCGATCACGCGGTCGGGCCCGACCATCGCAAGCCGAACACGCACCTCGTCGCCGACGAGGTGGCGACGCTGTGCTGGCTGGGCAACCAGGCATCGTTCGAGTTCCACGCCTGGACGAGCCGGCTGGATGCGCCAGACCGGCCGACATATGCGCTCATCGACATCGATCCGGGCGAACGGACGACCTGGCAGGAGACCCTGATCCTGGCACGCCTCTTCCGGACTGCCCTCGGGCACCTGCACGTCCGGGCCGTGCCCAAGCTCACGGGCAAGCGCGGGATCCAGATCTGGATTCCGATCGTGCCGCGCTACTCGTTCCACGAGACGTCCGATTGGGTGGAAGGCGTGTCTCGGGCGGTCGGCTCGATGGTGCCCGACCTGGTTTCCTGGGAATGGAGCAAGTCGGACCGCAAGGGCCGGGCTCGCCTCGACTACACGCAGAACCAGCCGATCAAGACGCTGGTGGCGCCGTATGCCGTGCGGCCGCTGCCAGGGGCGCCGGTATCGGCGCCGATCACCTGGGACGAGCTGGACGACCCCGAGCTGCGGCCAGACCGCTGGACGATCCGATCGATCCTGCCGCGGGTCGCCGAGCGGGGCGATCTCTTCGCCGGCGTGCTGACCGACGCCCAGCAGTTGCCGGCACTCGGCTGACCACTTTCTCGGCCGCTCCGTGGCCAAATATATCCCTACAGACTCTTGGGCCGGTCGTGGCCACGGATTTCGGGGTCCGAGCGCCCACGTTGCCACGTGCGAGCGTGGCGGACCAAAGTCGGCGACTGTCGGCCGCCCACGACGCTCCAAAGGAGCAGTCCCGCTGGTCGAAGAGTCTCGCCGCGAATGTCTGGCCGCGATTTCGCCGATTCGCACGGTTAGCAATCGCCCCACGAATGGTTGGCCACGGGCGGAGCATGACCGGGCGCGATGGCGTGACGGGTCAGACTGCCTGGACCGGTGCCGGTTCGCTGACCGCGGCCTCGACCATGGGCACGACGTCGCGCATGAAGCGCTCGGCGACGGCGACATAGCCCTCCGGGTCGGTCGGCCCGATCGCCACGACCAGGTGCGAGACCCCGACGTCGCGGTATGCCCGGACCTCCGCCGCAACCGCCTCAGGGGAGCCGCGCATGGCGTATCCGGAACCGGACGAGACGTCGAGCTCGAGTCGGGCGCGGCCCGATATCGGAGGCATCGGCCGGCCGGCTGCTCGCGCCGCCTCGGTGACCATCGCCACCCGGCGGCCCACGGATGCCGGCCCGGCCGCCGAGAAGTGATAGCCGTCGCCGAGGGTTCCCGCCCGGCGGCAGGCCGCCTCGGACCCACCGCCGACCACGATCGGGGGACCGCCGGGCTGCATGGGCAGAGGCGCGAACACGAAGTCGGTCAGGTCGTTGAATCGGCCGTGAAACGGCTCCGTCGAGCCGGACCAGAGGTGCCGCCAGAGCCGGATCGCCTCGTCCGTGTACGCGCCACGGACATGGAACCGATCGGCCGCGCCGACGTTGGCGAACTCGATCGGATTCCAGCCGACCCCGACGCCCGCGATGACCCGGCCGCGCGAAAGGACATCGAGCGTGGCCAGCTCCTTGGCAACCACGACCGCCGGACGCATCGGGACGACCACGACGCTCGCCCCAATTCTCACGTTGGTCGTGCGGCCTCCGACGTGCGCCAACGTCAGGATCGATTCGAAGATCCGCCCGTACTCGTCGGCGTTCTGGCGATCGATGGCCAGGTGGTCGGTTGACCAGACGGTCGAGTAGCCGAGGCGCTCGGCGGCCTCGGCCGCCGCCTCGATGCCCTCGGCCGACGACCCGGCGCGGTAGTTCGGCAATGCCAGTCCGAAGTCCATTCCGCGATGGTAGCCGGATGGTGCGGCGTGGTGCCGGAGCCGCACGAGCCGACCACCCCCGGGCGGACGCGCCTACGATGCGCGGAAGAACGCCAGGAGTGGCTCGCCTGTTGAGTAGATCATCGAGGCCGAGCGCCGGTCCATCGTCAAGTCGACCCGGATCCGAACCGAATCGTCGAGCGGATGGTTGGGGTCGTAGATCGACAGGTCCAGCGAGTCTGCAGAGACCTCGTAGCCGTAGGCGATGACCTGGTGGTTCAGGCCGAGGAGCCGCGGATCCCACGAGGTGGCACGGACCAGCCCGACCATGGACAGGCGGCCGGCGTCGATGTCGGCCCGGATGCGGGGCCACTCGCGTCGCACCGACTCCACCGCTCGAGGGCGGCGCCGGAGCAGCCGGCTCCAGGCGGTTGGGGTGTCGGGCCGGGCGGCCGACAGGTCGTAGAAGCGGATCGGCACGCGGCCAAGCGCGAAGCTGCGGACCTGGCTCCGAACGAGCTGGCGGAAGTGCGGCGTGCTGCCGGTCGGCGGGTCCGCTTCCTCCCAGGGTGGCAGGCCGGCCTCGAAGCGTTCCCGCGTGACGGTGCACAGACCGCCACACAGTCCGTTCGCCGCGTTGCCGACACCCAGCAGCGTCCGCCCCGCGAGGCGCACGAAGATCGTCGCCTGAGCCGGGAACCGGTTGGCGAACCGGAGGCCGTGCGTGCTCGGCAGGAACCCCGGGACGGCGTTTGCGACCATGGCAGCATGATCGCCGGGTTTCGCGATCGATGGGCGGCGGTAATGATTCCGACAGCTGCCGCCTGTCACGGTCCGATCCGCAGACCCGCAACGCTGGAGGAGCCAACGATGGAACCGAATCGACAGGTCCAGGAACCCGAAGCCCGGTTCGTCCCTCCACTGCGTCCCGGTCGCGAGCTGCACGACAGGAACGAGCCGATCTTCGACCAGGGCCTCGCGTTCGACGTCGAGACGCTCATGGATCGGCGGCAGGTCATGAAGCTGCTCGGTTACTCGGGACTGGCAGTTGGGCTCCTCACGATCGCCGGCTGCGCGCCGGGCGCGTCCTCCGCCTCTCCGTCGAGTGCAGCCTCGAGCGCGGCGGCCGGCAGCGCGTCGACGGCCGACTGCGACGTCATCCCCGAGGAGACCGCCGGCCCTTACCCGGGCGACGGCTCCAACGGCCCGGACGTCCTCAAGCAGAGCGGCATCGTCCGCAGTGACATCCGCTCCAGCTTCGGAAGTTCGTCCGGGACGGCCACGGGCGTGCCCCTGACGATCAAGCTGGCCATCCAGGACGACGCGAACAACTGCGCGCCGCTGGCCGGCGCCGCCGTCTATCTGTGGCACTGCGATCAGGAAGGCCGGTACTCGCTGTACTCACAGGGCGTCACGGACCAGAACTACCTGCGCGGCGTGCAGGAGGCGGACGCCAACGGGCAGGTCACGTTCCTGAGCGTCTTCCCGGCCTGCTATTCGGGCCGCTGGCCGCACATCCACTTCGAGGTCTACCCGAGTCTCGCGAAGGCGACCGATCCGTCGAACAAGATCACGACCTCCCAGATCGCCCTCCCGAAGGAGATCTGCGACGCGGTGTATGCGACCGACGGCTACGGCCAGAGCGTCGCCACGCTCGCCCGCGTCAGCCTCGCATCGGACAACGTCTTCGGCGACGACGGCGGGGCGCACCAGCTCGGCACCGTGAGCGGCAGTGTCGCCAGTAGCTTGACCGTCGAGCTGGCAGTGCCTGTCAAGGCCGCCTGACTGGTAAGACCCGTACTCTCACCTTCACGTGAACGGTAAGGTTGGTGTATACTCGAGGGCGTGACTGCCACGATCGATCCCACCTCCCCGGCGCCGACCCGGCTGCTGCGGATCCAGGAGGTCGCGACTGAGCTTGGCCTCACGCCCCGCTCCATTCGCTATTACGAAGAGCTGGGACTGCTCAGCCCGGCCGCGCGCAGCCAGGGCGCCTATCGGCTCTATGACGAGTCCGACGTCGAGCGCCTCCGGTTCATCAAGGCCCTCCGTGACGATGCCGGGTTCTCGCTGGCGGAGATCGGTCAGCTGCTGGAGGACGAGACCGCGCGCGCCCGCAGCAGCGAGGCGTTTCACCAATCCACCGATCGGCGAAAGCGGCGGGCCCTCCTCTCCGACTCGCTTGCCCGGGCAGACCGCCAGGTCGCCATCCTCCAGACGAAGGTGGAGCGACTCCAGGAGATGGTCGCCGCCGCCGAGGTCCGCAGGGATCGACTACGCGCCCGTCTGGCCGATATCGCCGCAGGAGGGACTGGCGAAACCCCAGAGCCCGTAGGCGAGTCGCGGGCTACTCGATGACCTCCGCCAGCATCGCCCAGGGCTGGCGGGCGCTCCGCCATCGCAACTTCCGCCTCTTCTGGACCGGCCAGCTCATCAGCCTGGTCGGGACGTGGATGCAGCAGGTCGCCCAGGCCTGGCTGGTCCTGTCGCTGACGGGCGACCCGTTCATGCTGGGGCTGACCGCCACAGCGCAATTCCTGCCGGTGCTCGTCCTGGGGCTGTTCGGCGGCATCGTCGCGGACCACCTGCCCAAGCGCCGCACGCTGCTCGCCACGCAGGCGACGGCCATGACCCTCGCGGCGATCCTGGCCATCCTGACCGCGACGCACACCGTCCAGGTCTGGCACATCCTGGTGCTCGCCCTCCTGCTCGGCTGCTCGAACGCGATCGACATGCCCACCCGCCAGAGCTTCGTGATCGAGATGGTCGGCCGGGATGACGTGGTGAACGCGATCGCCCTCAACTCGGCCGTCTTCAACGCGGCCCGGATCGTCGGTCCCGCCGTGGCCGGGCTGGCGATCGGCGTCTTCGACATCAGCGTCGCGTTCGCACTCAACGCCCTGAGCTTCGTGGCCGTGATCGTGGGCCTGCTGGCGATCCGCGAACGGGACCTGCGTCCGCTCCCGCCGTCGCAGATGCCGCGCTCCGTTCGCGCGGTTCGTGATGAGCTCGCCGAGGGCCTGGATCACGTCCGCCGGACGCCGCCGGTCCTGCTGGCGACGGCCGTCGTCGCGATCGTGGCAACGCTCGGCCTGAACGTCACGGTGCTGATCCCGCCCTACGCTCGCGATGAACTCGGCGTGGGTGCGACCGGTTACGGGTTCCTCATGGCCGCATCCGGAGTGGGCTCGCTCGTCTCGGCTGTGGCGATCGGCTACCTGCGGCGCCCCAGGATCTCGATCCTGCTCGGCGGGGCGCTCGTGGTGGGCATCCTGGACGTCGGGCTGGGCCTGACGCGGAGCTACCCGCTCGCGCTGGCGTTCATGTTCGGCGTGGGGATGGGCGGTGTTGCGATGGCCATGACCGGAAACACGACCGTCCAGCTCAACGTGCCCGATCGGCTGCGCGGCCGGGTGATGGCCGTGTACACGACCCTGTTCGTCGGCTCCACGCCGATCGGCGGCCTGCTATTCGGTGCCGTCGCGTCGCGCTACGGCACGGCGGCCAGCCTGTTCGTCGGCGGCATGGCGACCCTGGTAACGGCGCTCATCGCCACGGTCTGGGTGCTCCGCGCCGGCGAGATGGTGCGGCGCTGGGAGACCGCGCGACCACGGTCTGGGTGCTCCGCGCCGGCGAGATGGTGCGGCGCTGGGAGACCGCGCGACGGTCGATCGACCCGGCGACCACCGCCATCGTGGAACGAGCGATCGCGGACCCGCGTCGCTGACGCCCGGGCGGCTTGGCCGGCCGACAGGAGTCGGACACCGTGGGTGGAGCCCGGTAGTCTGCCTAACTGCCGCCCTGTGAACGCTGGGCGTGCTTGTGAGCGTTGGACTGGCTGAGTTCATCCCACCGCATGCGTGGCGCGGGATGATTTGCTCTCCCGCGACCTTCAATTGGCCGGCTGAATCGGCGTGGATCGTGCCCAACGTTCGCCGTGTGAAAACAAGGCAGACTATGCGACCCCATCCGGGATGTGAGGCGGGATGAGCGGCGTCACGGGTGGATCGGTGGCCCGTACCAGACCGAGGCGGCGATGACCGCGTAGAGGCCGAGCAGCGCCAGACCCTCCAGCCAGGTCGACTCACCGTCGAAGACGATCACCGCGGCCAGGACCGCGCACAGGACGAGCGTGGCCGCCAGGAGCGGCGTGAGCACCAGGGTGAGCACCCCGCCGCCGATGACAAGGCTCAACAGGACCAGGGCTGGAGTCAGGGCCAGAGCAACCTGGAGCGAGCTGTTCAGGATCAGGCTGATGGCCAGATCGGCCTTGTTGCGCATGGCCATCTGGATGCCAACCACATTCTCCACGGCGTTGCCCGCGATCGCCACGATGACGAGGCCGACGAATGCCTCCGAGAGCCCGAGCGAGGCCATCGACGGCTTGAGTGCCTCCACGAACCAGTCTGACACGAGAGCCGCGCCGAGCCCAGCTGCGGCCAGGACCCCGATTGCCAACCTGAGCGGCCACGCCTCGTGGACCGGCGACTCCAGCGCGCTGGCCCCGCGACCTCCTGAGATCGAGAACGGGATCGACGCTACGAAGACGACGATCATGACGATCGATACGAACACGCTGAGGTCCTGGGCATGTCCGGCATCGGGTGCGCCCGGGGCAGTGGCCAAGCTGGGAATGGCGAGGACAGATACGGCCAGCAGGAGGAGCACGGCGATCGTCCGGACGGCCGGCGCATGAAAAGACTGGACGCCGTTCCGCCAGCCGCCAAGTAGGAACGCCAGGCCAAGGACGAGGAGCGTGTTGGCAAGGATCGACCCGATGAGCGCCGTTTGGACGACGGTGACGAGTCCGGCCTGGAGGCTGAAGATCGAGATGAAGAGCTCCGGCAGGTTGCCCAGCGCCGACTGGAGGACGCCCGTCGCGCCCGGCCCGAACCGCCGCCCCAACTGGTCGGTCCCCTCGCCGACGAGCGCGGCCAGGCAGGCGA
>WNFV01000967.1_pt1 | contig 39400 bp, 29 predicted proteins | sample 5400101 | NCBI WGS metagenome assembly WNFV01 (sample SAMN13153361, study PRJNA577476) | soil metagenome | isolation source: 115 cm soil or saprolite under grassland replicate 1 | place: USA:California | collected 2016-06-15 | reverse complement strand
GTACGACGCGACCCTTGTCAGCGACGCCCACACGACGGAGGACCAGACGGCATGGGGGGCGCCGCCGCCGGACCAGGTCATCGCGCACACGAACCTGTACTGGACCTACCAGACGGCGCCGGGGCGGACGGCCGGCACGGTCGAGACCAAGGATGTCGACTTCGGCGGCACGTCCTGACGGCCGAGTACAGCTAGAGTGTCAATCAGGGCTGGTGTGGGAGGACGGGCGGGTGGCGGACGAGCTGGACCCGCGAGTGCTTCGCCACTTCGTGGCGGTCGCCGAGGAGTTGCACTTCACCCGCGCCGCCGCGCGGCTGTACCTCGCCCAACAGGCTCTCAGCCGCGACATCGGCCGGCTCGAGCAGCAGCTCGGCGTCCGCCTGTTCACCCGTACCACCCGCCGGGTCGCGCTCACTCCCGAGGGTGAGCGCCTGCTGGTGCGCGCCCGCGAGCTGCTCGCCCTCCACGACCAGACCCTCCAGGAGCTGCACGACCTCGCCGACACCCGCCCGCTGAAGGTCGACCTCCTCGCCGAAAGGCACACCCCGACGCGAGTGCTGCGCGCCGCACGCCGGCGAGTGCCGCAGGTGGAGCTGGTGGCCCGCTTCCAGGGCGGCTTCGGGGCCGCGCTGCAACTGCTGCTGGCCGGGCGGCTCGACGTCGCCTTCGGCCGCAGCGAAGGGCTCGGACAGCCGTTCCCCGCCGACCAGCTCGCCCGCCGCTTGGTCCGCCTGGAGCCCCTTGCGCTGCTGCTGCCCCAGGAGCATCCGCTCGCCGCGTTGGAGGCCGTGCCGCTGGCGGCGCTGCGAGGCGTGCAGGTGGACGCCAGCGTCGGCAACGACAGCGCGCCGGAGTGGGTTGACCTCGCGGTCCAGTTGCTGGCGGCGTTCGGCGCCGAGCCGTCCCCGCGGCACCTGCACGCCGTCGGGCTGGAGGAGACCGTGGAGCACCTGCGCAGCCACGGACGGCCGATCCTGACCCTGGTCGAGCGGCCCACCGAGCCCAGCGTGGTCGTCAGGCCGCTCACCGACCCGGTGCCGCTGTACCCGTGGACCATGGTCTACCGCCGCGAGCTGCGGCATTCCGGTCTGGACGCCCTCCATACCAGTGCTGACGAGCTCGCACGCAGCGAGCGCTGGCTCGAGCTCCCGCCGGACGCCTGGATCCCCAAGCCCGACGCGGCCACCTTCGAGCTTGACGCCAGTCCCCAGACCAGCCCGGATTGACATCCTCGTTGCGTAAATCGGCACCGGACAGGTGTTGGACGTCGCACAGCCGGCTACGCGACGCTGGCTGCGTCCCCGATGGACCTCGATCCTTGCAGGAGGCGCAGCAGCGGTGTCCGTCCCGTCTTCCCCGCCGTCCGTGTCGCTCCAGCTGCTGCAGCGGCGCACCATGCGGGTATTGGTCGTCGCGCAGTTGCTCGGGGCCTTGGGCCTGGCCGCCGGAGGTACCGCCGGGGCGCTGCTGGCCGAGCACCTCACCGGCACACCCGCTGCCGCGGGGCTGCCCCTGGCGGTGCTGGTGCTCGGCTCCGGGATCGGCGCCGTGTCCATCACGCGGCTCATGGACCGCGCCGGGCGGCGCGTCGGGCTGGCCATCGCCCACCTGGGCGGGGCGCTGGGCGCCGGAGTGGCGGTCGCCGCGGCGGCCCTGCGCAACTGGCCGTTGCTGCTGGCCGGCTGTGTCCTGCTCGGCGGCGGCAACGCCGCGGTCATGCTGGCACGCTACGCCGCCGCGGACCTCGCCAGCCGGCGCGGGCACGCGATCAGCACCGTGGTGACTGTCGCCAGCGTCGGCGCGGTCGTCGGTCCGAACCTGCTCGTGCCGGCCGGGACCCCCGCAGAGGCTCTGGGACTACCCGAGCCAACCGGGCTGTTCCTGCTGGCGATCCCGGCGTTCCTGGGCGCGGCGCTGGTGCTGGTGGCGTTCCTGCGGCCCGACCCGCTGCAGGTGGCCAGAGCCGTGGCGCCGCCCACGGGAGCCGCGGCCGACACCCAGCGGCCAGCGCCTGCCGGGGGCAAGGCCAGCCTGGCTGCCGCGCTCGGCGATCGCCGCATCCGCTTTGCCGTGCTCGTGCTCGCCCTCACCAATCTCACCATGGTCGGGGTGATGGCGGTGGCGCCCGTGCACCTGGACGACCACGGCGCCGGCATGGGCATGGTCGGGCTGATGATCAGCGCCCACATCGCCGCGATGTACCTGCCCTCGCCGCTGACCGGCTGGCTGGCCGACACGCTCGGCGGCCGCATGGTGGCCGGAGTGGGTGCGCTGCTGCTGCTGGGCGCCGGCGGAGTCGCCGCCATGGCGGGATCGGATCGCGTGGGGGTCATGGCCGCGCTCCTGCTGCTGGGGGTCGGCTGGAACGCAGGCCTGATCGGCGGCAGCACGCTGCTGCGCGACGCGCCCGTCGACCCGTCGCTACGGACCCGCGCCGAGGGGCTCGGCGAGCTGGGCATGGGCGCCGCCGCGGCGGTGGGCGGTGGTGGCGCCGGGCTGCTGCTGGCCACGGGCGGCTTCGCGTTGCTCGGCCTGGTCGCGGCCGCGCCCTGCCTACTGATTCTTGCCGTGGCCGCCACCAGCAGCGAACGCCGACTGAGGACGGCAGTGGCGCGGCCGCGACCAGGCGCGAGAGGAGGGATCGGCTCATGGTGATGAGCATGCGCTACAAGCTGCTCGGTCGGACCGGCCTGCGGGTGTCGGAGCTGTGCCTGGGCGCGATGATCTTCGGGGACAGCCGGGGCGGCTGGGGTACGAGCAAGGACGAGGCTGCCCGCATCGTCGAACGGTTCGCCCAGGCGGGCGGCAACCTCGTCGACACCGCCAACTATTACGCGCACGGCGAGAGTGAACGCATCGTCGGTGAGCTGGTCGCGCCGGAGCGCGAGCGCTGGGTGCTGTCGACCAAGTACACGCTCACGATGCGCCCCGATGACCCCAACGGCGGCGGCGCCCACCGCAAGAGCCTGGTGCAGTCGCTCGAGGCGAGCCTGCGGCGGCTCGGCACCGACTACGTCGACCTGTACTGGGTGCACATCTGGGATGCCTTCACCCCGGTGGAGGAGGTCGTGCGTGCACTCGACGACGCCGTCAGCGCCGGCAAGGTCCTCTACGTCGGCATCTCCGACACGCCCGCCTGGATCGTCTCGCAGGCGGTCACCCTGGCCGACCTGCGCGGCTGGACCCGCTTCGCCGGTCTGCAGGTCCCCTACAGCCTGGTGGAGCGGAGCGTCGAACGCGAGCTGCTGCCGATGGCACAGGCGCTCGAGCTGACCGTGACCGCCTGGTCGCCGCTGGGCGGCGGCCTGCTGACGGGCCGTTACGGCAGCGACCGCGACCGGCCCGATGACACGCGCATCGCCGCCTTCGGCGAGACCAGTCTGACCGATCGCAACCTCGCGATCGCCGACGCCGTCAACACGGTCGCCGCCGAACACGACGCCAGCTCCGCCCAGGTTGCGATCGCCTGGGTGCGCGCGCAGCGGGCACGCGGCGCGATCGTGCCGATCCTCGGCGTCCGACGCCGCGAGCAGCTGGAGGACAACCTGGGAGCGCTGGAGGTCGAGCTGACCGCCGAGGAGCTGGCACGGCTCGAGGAGGTCAGCCGTATCGAGCTCGGGTTCCCGCACGACTTCGGCGCCGGCCGCCTCGCCTACGGCGATACGCGCCCGCTGATCGACGACCACCGCCGCACCACAGCGCGCTCGTAGACATGGTCCGGCGTGCAGGCCTGGCCGAGTGAGCGCGCGCTGGCGACGGCAGGGATCACCGGTTTGCCTGTCGGCGGGAGACGACCCAGGCCGCGACCTGGCTGCGGGCGGTGAACCCGAGCTTGGTGAGGATGTGCTGGACGTGGTTCTGCGCGGTCCGCTCCGAAACCACCAGCGCCTCGGCGATCGCACGGTTGGTGAGGCCACGCGAGACCAGCTCGGCGACCTCCTCCTCGCGGGCGGTCAACGGTCCCGGGGCCGTCCCGGTTGGATGCAGGTTGGCGGCGACCTGCTCGGCCCGCGCCGCCCAGGGGACCATGCCGAGCATCCGGGCGTCGGTCGTCGCGCGGGTCGCCAGGTCGGCGGCCTCCGCGGCGTCTCCCGGAGCGCCGCGCTGCGCCAGGACCTCGGCCAGGAGCACCGCCGCCTCGACCGCGAACCCGCGGGCCCCGTTCACCCCGGTGGCGTCCAATGCGGCGCGCAGATCGTTCACCGCGGCGTCGGTCCGGCCCAGAGCATGCTCGGCGTGCGCGAGCAGGAGCACGACCGGACCGCCATAGATGGGGCCGCGGCCCCTGCGCCGATGTGGTGCTCTCGCAGCCCGGCCAGCCGGTCGACCAGCGCGACCAGGTCCTGGTGGTGTCCGATGGCCACCGCATCGTAGAGTCGCAGGCTCGTCACTTGGTCGAAGAGGTAGCGCGGTGGGTGCCAGGTCGCCATCGGGGCGTCGATGCGCCACAGATGCCCCCACATCGTCACGTCGGGACGGCGGCGGCGGCGGCCCAGCCCGGTCATCTGGTCGGCCAGCGCCAACCGGTCGGCGACGCCGTCGGGACCTGAGCGGGCGAGCTGGCGGGTGCGCAGGGCGGCAACGATGACGTCGGGATCCTGGGATGCCTCCGCCGCCGCCAGCGCCGCCGCGCTGGCCTCGTCGAGACGGTCCGGATCCAGGTAGAAGCACGCAAGGGCGACCTGCGCCAGGAGCCGCGCCTCAGCTCGGGCGCCAGGTCCGGCACGGCCAGCGACTCCTCGCACAGGTCGCGCACCGGCGCCAGCAGCCGAGGGTCGCCGACCGCCTGCAGCACCAGGGCGGCCTCGGCGACCAGGTCACCTCGGCCAGCCGACCGGGCCAGCCGCGCCGCCTCCAGACTGTCCTGCAACGAGTCGGCCAGCTCGGCCGACCGGAACCGGGCACGAGCCCTCCCCAGCAGCAGACGGCAGCGATCGTCCCACCCAAGCTGGCCGCCCACGTCCAGGGCCGCGCCGTACAGGCGGGTCGCCTCCTCCCACGCCAACCGCACCAGCGCGTCATCGGCGGCTCGCTCGCACCAGCGCACAGCCTGGTCGACGCCTTCAGGCGCCGATGGCGCGGCGGCCACCCAGTGCCGGGCCAGATCGGACAGGTGGGAGGTGACGTCGGAGGCGTAGTAGCGCGATGGTCTCGGCCACCACACGGTGCCAGCGGGCCCGTGCGACGGTGCTCATGCCCTCCTCGACCGCGTCGCGCACCAGCGCATGGACGAACCGGTGCACACCGGCCGGCCCAGCCGGTGCCACCAGGCCGCCCGCGACCGCCTCATCCAGCGCCGGAACGCAGACCAGCGCCGAACGACCGACCGCGCTGGCGACCAGGCCGTCCGAGAACCGCTCACCGATGACCGCGGCGACCTGGAGTACCTCCCGCGCCATCGGGCGCAACCGGTTGAGGCGAGCCCAGACGGCCTCCCGTACCGTCGCCGGGACTGGCCCGTCGCCCGCTCGGCCGGCCGCCGCCCACTCGCGCCCGAGCTCGGCGAACGCCCGCTCGCGGGCCTCAGCGCCGGGCAGCCCGACGGTCGGCGGCCCGACTCGGCCAGCCGGCGCGGTGAGCAGTGCCTCGAGCCCCGAGGGTGGACGGGACTGGCGGGCGGCGAGCGGCCGCAGGACGTCCAGCCACGGCCGGAAGGGAACCGAAGATGACCTACGCCATCTTCAACCAGTCCGTCGGGGGCACCATCGACATCTTCCACCAGGTCGTGGACCTGCTGCCCGACCAAGCGCCGGAAGGGCTGCTCCTGCAGGTCGCCGGCCAGAGCGAGCGCGGCGTGGCGGTGCTCAGCGCGTGGCGCTCCAAAGAAGACGCCGACCGCTTCTTCGCCGACTACCACGCACCGGCGCTGACCAAGGTGCTCGGCGGCCCGCCCCCGCCACCCGACACCATGATCGAGTTCGAGGCGACCGACCTGCTGGTCATCAGAGACTGACTCCCCTGCCGCGCGGGATGGCAGCGCATCCCGCGCGGCACGCTGGCTGGCTCCCGATCACTCAGCCTGTCGTCCCGCACGACGGCGGCTGGCGCGGGGTCCAGGCCGCTCGCCAGCCGACGGCAGTGGTGCAAACGCCCTCGGCAGGCTCCATCCTGGAACCGGACGCGTGGGCGCACGGCAACCGCCGTCGAGCAGAGAGGACACCAGGGTGTACCTGATCCGCGAGCGCTTCTTCCGGCTGGGCGAGGACTCCGACATCACCGACGAGCAGGGCCGGCCCGTCCTGCACGTGGACGGCAAAGTCTTCAGCCTGCGCAGCCGGCTGGTCGTGCGCGACCCGGAAGGGCGCGAAGTCGCGCAGGTCCAGCGCAAGCTGGTCGCGCTGCGGCCGACCTACCTGGTCTCGGTGGCCGGCCAGCAGGCCGCCGAGGTCCGCAAGCACCTGTTCACGCCCTTCCGGGAGCGGTTCACCATCGATGTCCCCGGACCCGACGACCTGGAGATGCAGGGCGACCTGTTCGACCACGAGTTCACCATCCGGCGGGGCGGCCAGACGGTGGCGACGGTCTCCAAACGTTGGTTCAGTGTGCGCGACACCTACGCGGTGGATGTCGCCCCTGGCCAGGACGACCTCCTGATCCTGGCCAGCGTGCTGGCGCTGGACCTGGCGCAGGACCAGGAACGCCAGCAACACTGAACCCCGAGCCCGCGGCCGACCACCGGGGCGGTCGGCTGGGCGGAAGGAGCGGTGATGTCCCAGCGACGGCCACCGGAGCGGCAACCAACCGGCAGGGTCGGCGGTGCGGGCATGGCCGCCGTGCCCGATGTCACCGCGGCGTGGCTGCTCAGCGCCGACGAGCGCGGCAACCCTGCGACCCGCATCGACGCGGCGCGCCAGGACCGGCGCGCCTGGACCGACGGCAACCTGGTCGCTGCCCATGTCGATGGGGCCGCCTATTTCGCGCGGCTGCACCAGCTGCTGGGGGGCCTTGGCCCCGGCGACTGGGTGTACCTGACCGACTGGCGCATCGACGCCACCCGCAAGCTGGCCGGGCCCGGCAGCGAGCTGGGCCCGTTGCTGGCCCGGCTGGCCCGCTGCGGGGTGGCGATCCGTGGGCTGCTGTGGCGCTCCCACCCGGCGCTGATCCGGTTCAACCAGGACGCCAACCGGGCCATGAGCACGCTGGTCAACCGCGCCGGCGGGCAGCTGGTCGCCGACCAGCGGGTGCGCTGGTTCGGCAGCCACCACCAAAAGCTCCTGGTCGTCCACGTCCCAGACGACCCCATGCGCTGCATCGCGTTCCTGGGCGGGATCGACCTGTCCCGCGGCCGCCGCGACAGCCCCGACCACCACGGCGATGCCGACCCGGTCCGGATCGACCCGCGCTACGGCCGGCGGCCGCCCTGGCACGACCTGCAGCTGGAGGTGCGGGGACCCGCCGTCCTGGACGTCGACCTGACGTTCCAGGAACGCTGGGAGGACCGCACCCCACGCGACCACCGCAACCCGCTGCGGGCCACGTGGCGGCGGCTCAGCCACGAGCCCACAGGCCTTGGGCTGCTGCAGCGCCGGCTGCCGCCGCCGCTGGTCGGGACCCACAGCGTGCAGGTGCTGCGCACCTACCCGGCCCGCCACCGGGTGATCCCGTTCGCGCCCCAAGGCGAGCGCAGCATCGCCCGCGCCTACATCAAGGCGCTGCGGCGGGCGCGGGCGCTGGTCTACATCGAGGACCAGTACCTGTGGGGCACGCTGGTGGCCGAGGCGCTCGCCGCCGCGCTGCGCCAGGCACCCCAGCTCCGCATGATCGTCGTGGTGCCGCGCTATCCCGATCAGGACGGACCGATCTCGGGCCGGGCCGCGCGGGCGGCGCAGTGGCGGGCCATCAGCCGGCTGCAGTGCGCGGGGGGTCCGCGGGTGGCCGTGTATGACCTGGAGAACGAGCAGGGCACGCCGATCTACGTCCACGCCAAGGCGGTGATGATCGACGACGTCTGGGCGATGGTGGGCTCGGCCAACCTCAACCGCCGCTCCTGGACCCACGACTCCGAGGTCGCCTGCGCCGTGCTCGACCAGCGCCGCGACCCTCGCCCCCCCGCCGACCCGGCCGGCCTGGGCGACGGCGCGCGGGGGTTCGCGCGGGAGCTTCGCCTGCGGCTGTGGCGCGAGCACCTGGGCCTGGCCGGCGACCCGGACGGCGACGAGCGGCTGTTGGACCCGGCCGCGGGCTTCCAGCTGTGGCGGGCGACCGCCGCCCGGCTGGAGGCCTGGCACGACGGCGGCCGCCAGGGTCCACGGCCGCCAGGCCGGATCCGCCCGCACCGGGTGGCGGTGGCACCGGCCCTGAAGGCCCGCTGGGTCGCGGCGCTGGACCGGCTGGCGATCGACCCCGACGGCCGGCCCCTGCCACTACGGCGCGACAACACCCTGTAGGTGGGTGGCGACGCGTTGCCAGCCGCAGCTTCGGCATCGATGCGCTCCATCGCCGCGTCGCCGCCGCGCGCCCGGTGGGTCATCGTGTCGGCCGCTGCGAGTCGACCGTCGGCGCCCTGTCGTGGGCTGGCGCCGTCAACGACCGGCGGCGCCACCACAGGTAGGTGGCGACGCCGACCAGGATCGGCAGTCCCCAGGTGAGCGCGCGGTAGACCAGCACCGCGGCGGCTACCTGAGCGCGATCGCCCCCAGCGGCCGAAAGCGTCGCGATCAGCGTCACCTCGACCGCCCCGAGCCCGCCGGGGGTGTACGGGATGGCGGTGATCAGGCGGCCGAACGCGAACGCGACCAGCACCTGCGCCCAGGAGACCTCGGCGTCGCTCACCCCGACGTCACGCAGGGCCACCAGCAGCACCAGATACAGCGACAGGTGGCTGACCAGCGAGGTCACCGTGATCGCGATCCAGCGGTGCTCGACCAGGGCGATGGTGCGGGAGCGGAACTTCACCGTGGCCAGCTCCCAGCCAGCCACCGGCGGGCGTCGCACCAGCCGCAGCACCCGCGAGGCGGCCTGGCCCGCCAGCTCCCCGACCCGGTGGGCGACCTGCTCGCTGCGCAGCATCAGCGCGAACACCACCACCGCGGCGACCAGCCCACCGATGCCGAGCAGGGCGGCGATGACCCGCCCTCCGGTGGCGTTGCCCTGCAGGGCGACCAGGGCCAGGGCCAGCACCGGCATGCCGAGCTTGACGAAGGCGTTCCACACCCCGGAGACCAGCACCGCCGTGGTGGTCCTGGACCGCGAGTAGCCCCACCCCCCCAGCATGTTGTAGGTCATGCCGACGCCGATCCCCGGCCCCGCCCAGGGCACGGTGTTGGTCACCGCGGTGGCCGACTGGGTCATCACCATCGCATGCCAGAACGACAGCCCGGGCGTCACCGACATCCACACGAACGCATAGGTGCACAGGTTCCAGACGGCCAGCAGGCCCAGGGTGGTGAGCTCCAGCCAGGTCATGTCGGTGATCGCGGTCCACGCCTGGCCCAGGTCGACCTTCTTGAGCAGGAAGTAGAAGATGACCACGACCAGCAGCAGCGACACCACGACCTGGATGGCCAGGCGTGCCGGTGAGCGGCGGCTGGCCGCGGGTGGCGCCTGCTCGACCATCGCGTTCATCTCCCCCTGCGACCAGGCCGGCGCACGGCCTCCAGCGCGGCTGCACGGCTGAGTGTCCCGCCGGATCGCTGGGAGGTCAACGGTGATCACATCCCGGGGCGGATGGTGGCGCAGGGCGGGCCCGCAGGCTGACGGGCGTGCACGAGCATGCGCAACTTGACGGGTAGGGACAGCGACAGGGGTGAGTCGACCGAGCGGCGGCCCACCGGCGGGATCTGCGGGGCTGCGCAGCAGGTCCCGTCGCCAGGCCGTCAGCGAGCAGGCTAAGTCAACCCAGACCGGCTGCCGATAAACCAGGTATCGCGCTCATTGGGCAAAGACGGGCTAAGACCAATGCCATTCGGTTAAGGGCCCTTCTGGCCTGATTTCCCCATGCTGACCAGGGAGTTTGTGCTCGCAGATCCGGCTAACCGAATGGCATTGGGGCTAAGACAGGACCGGCGCATGCGTCGCTTCCCCTTCTCCACGTTGCTGGTCGCCATCTGCCTGCTCCCGGTGGGTATCGGGAGTGGGACGTCGACCCACGGCCATGCCATCGCCGCCCTGGAGGGCGCGCTCGCCAACAAAGCGAGCGAAGAGGCGCAGGTCCTCGCCGACTACTTCTCGCGGGGCCAATCGATCGACCTGCTGACCGCCAACAACCCAGCCTTCCAGCAGTTCTACGGGCTTCCAGGCGACCGCGGAGCCAAGCTCCGCTCGGGCCGGCCGGTGGTCGACGAGATCAACCAGTCGCTCGCCTACCTCGAGCGACTGTTCCCCGACAGCATCGGGGAGGCGTGCTTCATCGACCACGGCGGGCCCGAGAACGCCCGCGTGGTCCGGGGGGTGCGGGCACGCCCCGCGGACCTGTCCCCCGACGAGTCAGGCAACCCGTTCTTCCGGCCCACCTTCGCCCTCCCCCAAGGACAGGTCTACCAGGCACGACCGTACGTGTCGCCTGACACCGGCGAGTGGGTCATCTCCAACTCGACCCTCATGCCGACCCCGGACGGGTCCAGGCAGGCCATCGTGCACTTCGAGATCACCATCGAGAGCTTCCGCAAGGTGGCCGCCGCGCTGAGCAGCCAGTTCGACATCGCGGTGATCGACGCGGGCACCGGCGCGGTGGTGCTGAGCAGCCGACACCCACAGCGGCTCGGAGCGCCGCTGGGCGTCCCGGACGACCATCGCTTCCGCCCGGTCGTCCAGACCGGGACGCCCAGCGGCCGGCGCACCCTCAGCCGCCGACCAGTCGCCTACCAGCGACTGGAGCCCATCCGTGGGAACGCCAACCACTGGTACGTCGTCGCTGTCACCCGCGAGCCGGTCGGTCCGCTGTACGGCGTGGGGCTGTGGTCGATGCTCGTCGTGGTTGCGGCGCTGGCGCTGCTGGCCTTCGCGGCCGTCTCGTTCCTGACCCACCACCGCGTCCTGGTCGCTGCCTCGCTGACCGACGCCCTCACCGGCCTCGGCAACCGGCGCAAGCTCAAGCTCGACCTGGACCGCAGGCTGAAGGAAGCCAGCCAGGCCAAGCCGTTCCTGCTGCTGTTGTTCGACCTCAACGGGTTCAAGGCCTACAACGACAACTTCGGCCATCCCGCCGGCGACGCCCTGCTGATCCGGCTCGCAGGCGCCCTCGACGCCGCCATGGCCGACCGCGGAGCTACGGCCTACCGCCTCGGCGGGGACGAGTTCTGCGTCCTGGCCCCCGTCCGCCCCGACGCCACCACCTCCATCGCCGCCGCGGCAGCCGGGGCGCTCACCGAGCACGGCGCCGGCTTTGCCATCAACGCCTCGTACGGGGAGATCCTGCTGCCCCAGGAGAGCCAGGACGTCACCGAGGCCATGCGACTCGTCGACCAGCGCATGTATACCCACAAGACGAGTGGCCGGCGCTTGCCCGAGCGCCAGAGCCGCGACGTGCTGCTCCGCGCCCTGCAGGAACGCACCCCCGAGCTGGTCGAGCGCCACGCGGCCGTCGCCCGGCTGGCCGACGCCGTCGCGGAGCGGGCTGGCCTGCCACGTGAGGAGCGCGACCAGCTCCGGCAAGCCGCTGAGCTGCATGACGTCGGCAAGATGGCGATCCCTGAGGAGATCCTGCACAAGCCGGGCCCCCTGGATGCTGACGAGTGGGCGTTCATGCGACAGCACAGCCTGCTTGGCGAGCGCATCATCGCCGCCGCGCCGGCACTGGCCGCGGCGGCCAAACTGGTGCGCTCCACCCACGAGCACTTCGACGGCACCGGCTACCCAGACGGACTGGCCGGTGAGCGGATCCCCCTTGGTGCCCGCGTCATTGCCGTCTGCGACGCCTTCACCGCCATGACCTCGCCCCGCCCCTACGCGGCCAGGCTCACCATCCCCGAAGCCGTGGCCGAGCTGCAGCGGTGCGCCGGCACCCAGTTCGACCCGGCGATGATCGACGCGGTCTGCGAATTGGTCGCTGAGCTGGCATGGCCGCACGACCCAACCAGTGCCCTGGCAGGCGACATCGCCCGATCCCACAGCGGCTGAGAAGCACGGGGGCAGGTCGTGGCATCGACAAGGCGATAGCCATTGCGCCAGGCCGCGCCGCTCGCTTGGATCAGTTGGGTTGCTGGACCGCCTGCCCGAGGGCGAACGCGGCCGCGAAGTGCTCGCGTGCCGCGGCGGTTGCGGCCAGGTGGAAGTCGGGGTGGGTGAGGCGGCGTTGACCCGGGGGTGCTGTGAGCAGGGCGTGCCAAGCCTCGGCGGTGGTGTCGATGAGGACGTCGGCCGGTTCGGCGCGCTCGCGGGACAGCTGCCATGCCGTTCCGGTGTAGCGCAGGGTATAGGTGCCGTCGGCGCGGAACCGCCACACCCAGGCCACCGGCTGGGCGACTGTCACGTTCCACCCGACGAGCAGGGCGCTGGTGCCGTGCATGAGGGGTTCCGGGGGCACCGGTTCTCCTGGCCGACGTGCCAGCGGCCGGTGCTTGATCCCCCAGACCGTGAGCGCCTCGACGACCGGCCCGAGATCGCGCCCAGACTCGGTGAGCCGGTACCACACCTGCCGGCCCTCACCAGGTTCCCGCTGCACCAGGCCGACGGCTTCCAGGCGACGCAGCCGGTCGGTGAGCCGTTGAGGCGTGATCCCCGCGAGGGTCCGCGCGAGATCGGTGAACCGTCGCGGCCCGAGCAACAGGTCACGCACGACGAGGAGAGTCCATCGCTCGCCGACGGCCTCCAAGGCGCGGGCCGCCGCGCAGAAATGGCCGTAGCTACGACCGGCCCCCACATCTCACCATTCGCGTCGCCAGGATACTATTGTCAATATAGTATCCTTTTGAGAGTGTCAGACGCCGATGTGAAGCTCACTTCTGGAGGTGGTCATGCCGGGTACGGCCTCGCGGACCGCGCTGGTGACCGGCTGTTCCTCCGGCATCGGGCGGGCGACCGCGCTGCACCTGCACCGTGCCGGCCTGGTCGTGTACGCCACCGCGCGACAGCCGGACACGCTCGCCGACCTGACCGACGCCGGGATCCACACGCTGGCGCTGGACGTCACCGACGACGCGTCGATGGTCGCAGCGGTCGAGCGGATCGCGACCCGGGACGGTCAGGTCGACGTGCTGGTCAACAACGCTGGCTTCGAACTGGTGGGTACGGTCGAGGAGATCCCGGTGAGCGAGGTACGCCGCGAGTTCGACACCAACGTGTTCGGGCTGGCCCGGCTGACCCAGCTTGTCCTGCCCGGGATGCGCGCCCAACGGTACGGCCGGATCGTCAACGTCTCGTCGATCTTCGGCCGGTTCGCCGTACCCGGCTGGGCGTACTACGCCGCGACCAAACACGCCCTGGAGGCCTTCAGCGAAGCCCTGCGGCTGGAATTGGCCGGCTTCGGTATCCGGGTAGTACAGGTCGAGCCGTTCGCGGCCCGCACCCAGCTGGCCACCAACGCGGTGTGGCCGGGCGCCCGCGCCGACGGCCCATACGCCGAGTTCCACCAGGAGATGGCCCGCTACCGCGCCAAGACCTGGGCGGGACCGCCCTACAACCTGGCCGGGCGGCTCGCGGTTTCCACCGACGACGTGGCCAGGGCGATCACCCGGGCCGCCACCAGCCGCCGACCCCACGCCCGCTACCCCGTCGGTGTCATGGCCCACGGGCTGTTCCTGCTGCGGCGCTGGCTGCCCGCAAGGGGATTCGACGCGTTCGTGCGCCGCCAGTTCCCGGTGCCCTGACCCCGACCCGCCCCCCTGGCGGCGCTCCCGATCGGCAAGCTTGGCCGCGGCACGGTGAGCAGCGGGATCCCGAGCGCGTCGCCGAGATCCGTGCGACGATCGAGCAGGCGGAGCTCACCGCGCCGCAAGAGAGGGACAAGCCATGACCTACCGTCGCAGTGGCTCCTTGTGGAGCCTCCTCCGCGCCCTGTTCACCGCCCGCGCTGCGAGCCGCGGCCGCCGCCCCGACGGCCGTCCCGGGGCGCGGCGGACGGCACGCCGGGCGCTGCGCCGCTGGCTCCGCTAGAGAGCCGGACGGGTATCCGTATCGGGTAGGTTCGCCGCTTGCAGCGGACACCGTTCGGCGAATTCCGAGGCCTTGCCGCGCGGGATATGCCGCTTTGCCGCGGCGGTGGTCGTGCTTTGCCGCGCCCGTGCAGCTCTGCCGCGCAGATCGCTCCACAGATCGCCCAAATCGGGCGCTCCAGCGACAACGGCCGCGGCAAGGCTGCACCGCCGCGGCAAAGCAGCACTCTCCAGGAGACCGCGCTCCAGCTCCCCGCCGAGGCCCGCACGGCAGGCGCCGATGAGTTTCGCGCCACCGGGCGGTCTGACATCAGGGCCCACCCAGAACAATCGAGGGGAGATCGACAAGGACTACGTCTTCGAGGGTGCGGATGGCGAGGCGAGCCTGCTGGACCTGTTCGAGGGCCGCCGGCAGCTGATCGTAGCTCGAGCGGTTCCAGGCGCGCATGGGCTGGGCCGTCCCCTTCTACTCCTCGTTCGGCAGCGACTTCAACTACGATTTCCACGTCACGCTGGACGAAGCCGTCGCCCCCGTGGAGTACAACTACCGGAGCAAGGCGGAGCACGAGCAGGCGGGCGAGCCCTGGTTCACGAAAGGTCGAGCAGCCTGGGCACGAGTGTCTTCCTCCGCGACGGCGACGGCATCTTTCACACCTACTCGTCGTACGCGCGTGGCGGCGATCTGCTTCTCGGCACATACAACTACCTCGACCTGACCCCGCTCGGCCGGCAGTTCCACGTCGGGGAGGCCCTCCATCACGACAAATACGATACTTAGTACGAATACGCCACGGCTGAGCGCCTATCGCGACCGGGTCAGCGGCAGGCGCTCGCGCGAGTCGTCGTCCACGGGCGTGTACACCACGATGCGCGTCTCAGGCATGTCCGAGATGTCGAGGCTCGTGGACCGCAGCCGCAGCAGGCCTGCCTTGGAGTGCAGGAAATGCTTGATGCGCGATCCTGCGCTGGCCACCTCGTGGCGGGCCCACAGCTCCGCGAACTCCGCACTCGCCTCGCTGAGCTTTCGGATGAACCCGGTCCACGCCGGCTCGTGCAGGTGCTGCGCGAACGACGCCCGCAGGGTCGCGACCATGCGCGGCGCCTCCTCGTCGAAGTTCAGCATGTGCCGGCGGGCCTCCGGGTGCACGAAGCAGCACCACAGGACATTGCGGCCCTCACAGGACAGCCCCGTGTGCCACTCACGCCAGAACAGGTCCTGGTGTGCCCGGTTGGCCGCGAGGATGTCGTAGCGGCTGTTGAGCACCATCGCGGGCAGCGGCTCGATCGAGTCGAGGATCTCCCGCACCACGTGCGGACAGGGCGACGGCGCCGCGTCGACCGGCGCGACCGGAACATCCGCCAGCCGGTACAGGTGCTCAACCTCGGCCGGGTCGAGTCGGAGCGTGCGGGCGACCGCGTCCAGCACCTGCACGCTGGCGCGGATCGGGCGGCCCTGCTCCAGCCAGGTGTACCAGGTCACCCCGACCCCGGCGAGCTGCGCCACCTCCTCGCGCCGCAACCCCGGCGTGCGGCGCCGCAACCCTGGCGGCAGGCCGACGTCGGCCGGCCTGATCCGCGCCCGCCTGGCGCGCAGGAACTCGGCCAGCTCCATGCGCCGTTCGACACGCTCGGCGCTGTTGCGGTTACCGTTACCGTTGGGGCTGATGGGCGCCTGCAGCGCCCGCGGCGTCTCGCCGGTCGTGGTCATGCCGCCAGTGTGCACCGCCGCGGTCCCTGGTGCCAGGTAGTGGCAGTACCAGGATAACAAGGCTCCTGGTACCACGGTTGGGACCGCCGCAGACTGGCACCATGACTACCACGACAGCCACCCCAGGTCCCGGCCCGGCCGCACCGGGCCCTCCCGTCCCGGCCTCCGCTCAGGCGAGGGACGCTGCCGCCCGGCGCCGCTGGCTCATGCTCGCGGTCCTCATCACCGGCCAGTTCATGGCCCTGCTCGACGTCACCATCGTCAACGTCGCCATCCCCACCATCCAGGAGAAGCTGCACGCGTCCGGTGCGGCGCTGCAGCTGGTCGTCGCCGGCTACACCGTCACCTACGCGATGCTGCTGATCACCAGCGCGCGCCTCGGCGACCTCCGAGGACCCCGCAACCTCTTCCTCACCGGGCTCGGTACGTTCACGATCGCCTCGCTCGTCTGCGGGCTCGCGCCCAACACCGCCACGCTCGTCGTGGCGCGCTTCGTGCAGGGTGCGGGGGCCGCAATGATGATCCCCCAGATCCTCAGCGTCATCCAGCGACAGTTCACAGGCGCCGACCGCACGCGCGCGCTCGGCGTGTACGCGGCCACGCTTGCCAGCGGCGCCGTGGTCGGCCAGGTGGTCGGCGGGGTGCTGGTGAGCGCCAACCTGCTCGGCACCACCTGGCGCCCGGTGTTCCTCGTCAACGTGCCCGTGGGCGCGGTCGCGGCCGTGCTGGTGCCACGGCTCGTCCCCGCCGACCGCACCCCCGCCCGGCGCCGGCTGGACCTGACCGGCCTGCTGACGGCGACCTTGGCCGTGCTGCTGGTCGTGCTGCCACTGGTCCTCGGCCACGAGCAGGGGTGGCCGGCATGGACCTGGGCCAGCCTCGCCCTCGGGCTGGGGCTGGCGGGCGCGTTCGTGCTGCTCGAGCGGTCGCTGGCCGCGCGTGGCGGCGACCCCCTGCTCAACCTGCGGGTGTTCGGCGCCCCCGGCCTGGCCGCCGGGTTGGCGGCGCTCGCCGCCGCGATGATCGCCTTCGGAGGGTTCCTCTTCAGCCTGTCGCTGCACCTGCAGGTCGGACTGGCTGACAGCCCACTGCGCGCCGGCCTGACGTTCGCGCCGGGCGCGGCTGCGTTCGGTGCGCTGGGCTACTGGTGGCGGCGCCTGCCGAGCCGGGTCCATCACGCCCTCGCCCCTGCCGGCTTCCTGGTCGGGGCGCTGTCCTACGTCGGGCTGGCAGCCGACCTCCACGAGGGCACCCGTGGTGGCCCGCTGCTGTTCGTGCTGTTCGTGATCTTCGGGATGGGATTTGGTGCGGCCTACAGCTCGCTGGTGGCCCATGCGCTGGTGCGCGTGCCGCCCGCCGAGGCCGCCGACGCAAGCGGCCTGCTCACCACCACGATCCAGCTCTCCCAGGTGATCGGGGTGGCGGTGTTCGGCAGCCTGTTCCTCAGCCTCGCCGCGCATCCACGCCCGCACGCCTCGGCGGTCGCGTTCTCAACGGTCGACCTGTGGCTCGCGGCCCTCACCCTGCTGGCAATCGCGGGCGCCCTGCCGCTCGCCCGCACCGTCCGCAGCGCCATGCGCCCGGCGGCGACCAACTGAGCACCGAACGTCGTGCCCCGACGCCGACACGTGGCATGGTGGCGGGCGGGCTGTCCGCCGGGTCACAGCGGCAGGCCGGCCTCCAGGTGCGCCATGGCGCCATCCAGCAGCGCGAACAGGTCCGCGGTCGGATCCTCGGCCGCGGCGAGCATCGCGGCCAGGCCCACCCCGATCACCGCGCCGGCGAGGGCGCGCACGGCCAGCTCGTCCGGGCGTCGCCCGACCCGCTCGGCCACCGCCTCGGCGAGCAACTGGACCGTCGTGGCGAGCCCGTCCAGCGCGCCAGCGCGCAGCTCGGGCACTGACAGGATCAACGCCTGGCGTTCCCGCTCCTGTGCCATCCGCTCGGCAGTGAACTCGGCGAAGACCGACCGCATCGCGCCGCGCAGGGCGGCGACCGGATGCAGCTCGGCCGGCTGGGACTTGAACGCCGCGACGATCAGCGGGTCGTAGTCATCGGTGATGATCACGTCTTCTTTGGTCGGGAAGTAGCGGAAGAACGTACTTGGCGAGACCTCGGCCGCCTCAGCGATCTGCTCCACGGTGGTGGCCTGATAGCCCTGCTTCTGGAACAGCCGCATGGCGTGCCGGCGGATCGCGGAGCGGGTCCTGGCCTTCTTGCGCTCGCGCAGCCCGACCGCGGGTCCAGCATCCTGCTCAGGCGACAACTTCCGCCTCCGATCCGTCCGCTGCGGCGCCCGGCGCCGCGATCGTGGCGGCCCTGCGGGGCAGGAACACCAGCGCCAGCACCGCACCAGCCACCGCCAGGCCGCCGCAGGTCCACAGCAGCAGGTCCATCCCGTGCACGAACGCGGCGCGGACCGAGTCCAGCAGCGGGGCCGCGCCGAGCTGGTGGGCGACCGCGACCCCGGCGGCGGCGCTGTCGCGCACCGCGCCGGCGACCTGCGGGGGCAGGCCGCCGAGGTCCAGCCGGGCGTGGTAGCCGGCGTTGAGGACCGAGCCGAGCACCGCCACGCCGATCGTGGCGCCGACCTGGCGCACCGCCATGATCAGTGCCGAGCCCGCGCCGCTGCGCTCCCTGGACAGCGCGCCCAGGGCGGCGTCCATCGCGGTGGGCATCGCGAACCCCAGCCCGCCCCCAAGCACCGCGACCCAGGTGAGCGTGAAGGTGTTGCTGGTGTGCAGGCTGGTGGTCGCCCCGGCGCCAAGCCCAGCGGCCATCAGCGCGAACCCCAGCGCGACGGTTGCCTTGGCGCCGGCCCGGCGGGCGAGCCGGTCGGCCATTGCCGCGCCCACCATCAGCCCGCCGATCAGCGGCAGCAACCGCAGGCCGGCACCCATGGCGTCGGTGCCGCGGACTGCCTGGAAGTACTGCGGCACGGCAAACAGCAACCCGAACATGGCGAACGAGACCACGGTGGCCAGCAGCGTGCCCCAGGTGAAGCTGGCCGAGGCGAACAGCGACAGGTTGACCAGCGGCTGGCCGCCGCGGCCGGCGATTCGGCGCTCCCAGCCCACGAACGCCGCCAGCACCAGCGCCCCGGCGAGCATCGCCGCCAGCGCGCCGGTGTCACCCCAGCCCTGCTGCCCGGCCTGGATGGCGCCGTAGGTCAGCGCGGCGAGGCCCGCGCTGGAGACGACGATGCCGACCAGGTCCAGCCGGGGACGCTGCTGGCTGCGGGATTCGGGCATCAGCGCGGTCACGGCGAGCAGCGCCAGCACGATCACCGGCACGTTGATCAAAAACACCGAGCCCCACCAGTAGTGGGTCAGCAGCCAGCCGCCCAGGATCGGGCCGATCGGAAACGCCACGAAGGTGGCGCCCACTGTGATCGTGACCGCCCTGGGCCGTTCCTGCTCGGAGAACAGCACCGGCAGCACCGACAGCGACAGCGGGATGATGAAGGCCGCGCCGAGCCCGAGCACGGCGCGGGCGCCGATCAGCGCGCCCGCCGAGGACGCGTACGCACACGCCAGTGAGGCGCCCCCGAACACCGCGAGCGCGCCCAGCAGGAGCCGCTTGCGGCCGTAGCGGTCGCCGAGCAGGCCAGCCGGCAGCAGCAGCGCCGCCAGGACCAGGCTGTAGGCGTCGACGATCCACTGCAGCTGGGCGGTGTGGGCGTGCAGGGCGGTCGCCAGGGTGGGCAGGGCCAGGTTGAGCACGGTCAGGTCCAGGCCGACCACCAGCACACTCAAGGCAAGCGCACCCAGCGCCCACCACCTGCGGCTTTCAGAAGCCTTCATGGTAGTTACCAGCTTTCGGAAGTGGCACCCGAGATAGAGGATCTCGGAAGAGCTAGTAACTGTCAATATGTGATTCCTCCCACACCATGCCCCGCGGCAGGCGTCGCAGGCCGCATGTCAGCGCCGTGTCAGCGGTGTCAGCGTGCCGGCAGGGCCGTGGCAGCCTCCCGGCGCATCCTCCTACCCGAAACAGCATCGCTGTCGAAGGGCTCGCCAAGCATGGGAAGGATGAAGCTCGATGGTGTTGAAGCGAAGACGTGCCCACGGGCCGGAGGCCGCCGCGGCGGCCGGTGCGGACGGGGACGGCCGTCCCGCGCTGCTCGTGGCGGAGCGCGTCCGCAAGGTCTACCGCACCGGGGAGATCCAGGTGGAGGCGCTGGCTGACCTCGACCTCACCGTGCACCAGGGTGAGATGGTCGCCGTGATGGGGCCGTCCGGGTCCGGGAAGACGACCCTGCTCAACTGCCTGTCCGGCCTCGACGACATCGACGGCGGCCGCGTGCTGGTGGCCGGGCGGGACCTGTTCGCGATGTCCGACGCCGCCCGCACGACCCACCGGGCGACCTCGATGGGGTTCATCTTCCAGGCGTTCAACCTCATCCCGGTGTTCACCGCGGCCGAGAACGTCGAGCTGCCCCTGCTCCTGGCCGGAGTCGGAGCCAGGGACGCGCGCCGGCGCGCGGTCGAGATGCTGGAGCGGGTCGGGCTCGGCCACCGCACCGGGCACCGGCCGAACGAGCTGTCGGGCGGGGAGCAGCAGCGGGTCACGGTCGCCAGGGCGCTGGCGTCGCGGCCGGCGATCGTGTGGGCCGACGAGCCGACCGGCAACCTCGACACGCAGATGGCCACCCAGGTGGTCGACCTGCTCCACGAGCTGAACCGGGTTGACGGGCAGACGATCGTGCTCGTCACCCACGACGCCGCGATCGGCGAGCAGGCCGGCCGGCTGATCCGCATGCGCGACGGCCGGCTCGTCGAGGACGAGCGGCTCCACCCGGCCGGCGACCCGCGGACGGACGCGCACCGGCGCGGCGCCGTGCGGATGGAGGGCTGAAGCGTGTACCCGAACCTCACCCCCACCCTCGTCGTCCTGCTCGGGGCAGCGCTGGCCGTTGCCGCGTTCATCGCGGTGCGCCGGCCGTTCCTCCGCAAGCTCGCCCTGCGGCAGATCGCCCGCCGCCGGGGCGAGGCGATGCTCGTGACCATCGGGTCGGTGCTCGGCACCGCGATCATCATCGGGAGCCTCGTCGTCGGCGACACCATCAACTTCTCGGTCAAGCAGGTCGCCTACACCAACCTCGGGCCAATCGACGAGATCGTCGGCTCGCCCACGATCGCCCAGGGCGACACGGCGGCAGGCCGGGTCGGCACGCTGCGGAGCGACCCCGACATCGACGGGATCCTCACCCTGCGCGGCGACCAGGCCGCGGTCACCCGCGGCGGCGGCAGCGGCCGCACGGCAGAGCCCAAGGCAAGCGTCTGGGAGGTCGACTTCGCCCAGGCAGCCGCCTTCGGCGGCCGCGCCGACGGCGGCTCCGGGCTGTCCGGCCCGGCCCCGGGGGCCGGCGAGGCGGTCATCAACAACGACCTGGCCGACTCGCTCGGGGCGCGCGCCGGGGACGTGCTCACGTTCTACCTCTACGGCCGTCCCACCGCCGTCCGGGTGACCCGGGTCGTGGCGACCAAGGGGCTGGCCGGGGCGGGTACCGGGTCGGTCTCCCGCAACGCCTTCTTCGCGCCCGGGACGCTCGTGAAGGCGGCCGAGGCCGCCCGGCCCGCCGAGGCCGGCGCGGCGCCGGCCCGGCAACCGCGCACGTTCACCTTCGTCTCCAACACCGGCGGGGTCGAGGCCGGCAACCGGCACAGCGATGCGGTCGCGGCCAGGCTGAAGACCGCCCTCGGTCCGCTGACCGGCCATGGCACCTCGGTCGAGAAGCCGAAGCAGGAGGTGCTCAAGGCCGCTGAGCAGGCCGGCAACGGCCTCGGCTCGCTGTTCCTGTTCATCGGCAGCTTCTCGATCATCGCCGGGGTGCTGCTGCTGGTGAACATCTTCGTGATGCTCGCCGAGGAGCGGAAGTCCGAGCTGGGCATGCTCCGCGCGGTCGGCATGAAGCGCGGCCGGCTGGTCCGCAGCTTCCTGATCGAGGGCACCGTCTACGCGCTGGTGGCCTCCCTCGCTGGCATCCTCATCGGCCTCGGCGTCGGGCGGGCGGTCGTGGTCGTCGCCGCGCGGATCTTCAGGAGCTTCGGGGATGACGGCGGGCTCACCCTGGCGTTCAAGTTCACCTCGATCAGCATCGTCAACGGCTTCGCGATGGGCTTCCTCATCGCCTTCCTGACCGTGGCCCTGACCAGCATCCGCATCAGCCGGGTCAACATCATCGCGGCCATCCGCGACCTGCCAGGCGAGGGCGGCCGGCGGCTCAAGCGGCGCTGGGTGGTCCTCTCCACCGTCGCCGCGGCACTGTTCGGCGCGCTGTCGGTGGGCGCGGTCTCCAAGAGCCAGGGGGTCGGCGTCTACCTGTACCCGGCCCTCACCGCGCTCGCGCTCTGCCCACTGCTGGTCCGCCTGGCGCCCAAGCGCTGGGCCTACACCGGCGTGTCGCTGGCCGTGCTCGCCTGGGGGCTGTCAGCCAACACGCTGCGGCCCAGGGTGTTCGACGACGGCTCGACCGCCACCTTCGTCGTGCTCGGCAGCTTGCTGACCTTCTCGGCGGTGTTCCTGATCAGCCAGAACCAGGAGCTGCTGACCCGGCCGCTGCGACCGCTGATCGCCCGCCCGTCGCTGGCCGGGCTGGCGACCCGGCTGGCGGTCGCCTACCCGATCGCGCGCCGGTTCCGCACCGGGGCCATCCTCATCATGTACGGCCTGGTCGTGTTCACCCTCGTGCTCATCACCGTGCTCGGCAACCTCATCAACGCCACCACCGACAGCGAGGTGGCCAACGCCTCGGGCGGCTACGCGGTCCGGACCGACTTCAACCCGGCGGCACCCGTCGCCGACCCGGCCCGGACGTTCACCACCGGCCGGTTCGCCGGCCGGGTCGGCGCGGTCTCGCCCCTCACGACGGCCAAGGGCAAGGTGACCGACCTCAACCCGAAGTTCACCGACCCGCTCGACGTCGTCGTGGTCGGCACCGACCGCAGCATCTCCAGGGAGGGCCTGTTCCCGCTGAGCAAGCGGCTCGAACGGCTCGCCGACGACCGCGCGGTCTGGCAGGCGGTCCAGTCCAATCCCGGCTACGTGATCGTGGACCCGTTCCTCGGCCAGAACGGCGGCGGCCCGGGCGCGGTCGCCTTCAAGCCGGGCGACACCCTCACCCTGACCAACCCCGCCACCGGCAAGGCCGAGCGCAAGACCATCGCCGGCATCCTCAAGTCACCACAGGGCTTCTACGGCGTCGGCGGCGCGGCGGCGTTCGTGAGCCCGGTGGTCACCAGCCAGGCCGCGGCCCGCGCCCAGTTCGGGACCGACGCCAAGCTGTCCAGCGCCTTCGTCAAGCCGGCCTCAGGCGTCTCCGAAGCGTCGCTCGCCGCCGACCTGCAGGGTCAGTTCCTGCCCCAGAGCCTGGTCGCCACCCGCATCCGCCACCAGGTCGAGCGGGACTCCGCCGCCAACCGCAGCTTCTTCCAGCTCATGCAGGGGTTCCTGGCGCTCGGCCTGCTCGTCGGGATCGCCGGCCTGGGCGTGGTGATGGTCCGCGCGGTCCGGGAGCGCCGCCGCGACATCGGGGTGCTCCGCGCCCTCGGCTTCCAGTCGGGCACGGTCCAGCGGGCGTTCCTCACCGAGAGCTCGTTCGTCGCCCTGGAGGGGATCCTGCTCGGCACCGTCCTGTCCCTTGTCACCAGCTACCTGCTGTTCAGCAACGACAAGGACCTGAAGGGCGCCGGCATCGGCTTCCCGGTCCCGTGGCTGAACATCGCGGTGCTCGTGCTCGCCGCCGCGGTCGCCTCGGTCCTGGCCACCGCCTGGCCGGCCCGCCAGGCGTCCAGGATCCGGCCGGCGGTCACCCTGCGCATCGCGGACTGACCCTTGAAACGGAACCCGCAATCGACTGGCAGGAGGCGTTCGCATCATGACCCTTGCGATCGAGGCCGAAGGGCTGGCCAAGCGCTTCGGCGCCACCCGGGCGCTGCGCGGCATCGACCTGGAGGCACCCACAGGGAGCGTGCTCGGGCTGCTCGGCCCCAACGGCTCCGGCAAGACCACCACCGTGCGGATCCTCGCGACGCTGCTGCGGCCGGACGCCGGGAGGGCGACCGTCGGCGGCTACGACGTGACCCGCCGGCCCATGGCGGTGCGCGCGCTGGTCGGGGTGACCGGCCAGTCCGCGACCGTGGACGAGCAGCTCACCGGCCGGGAGAACCTGGACCTGTTCGGCAACCTGCTGGGGCTGGCGCGGGCGGAGCGGCGCCGCCGCGCCGTGGGGCTGCTGGAGCGGGTGGACCTCACCGAGGCCGCGGACCGGCGCGTGAAGACCTACTCGGGTGGCATGCGCCGCCGCCTGGATCTCGCCGCGTGCCTCATCGGGCACCCGCGGGTCCTGTTCCTCGACGAGCCCACCACCGGGCTTGACCCCCGCAGCCGCATGGGCATCTGGGCGGTCATCCGCGAGCTGGTCGCCGAGGGCACGACCGTGCTGCTCACCACCCAGTACCTGGAGGAAGCCGATCACCTCGCCGATACCATCGTGGTGCTCGACCACGGGCGGGTGATCGCGCGCGGCACTGCGGACGAGCTGAAGACCCACGCCGGCGGGCAGGTGCTCGAGGTGCGCCCGGCCGGCCCGGACGGCCTGGAGACCACCGCGCGGGTGCTGGCGGAGCTCGCCGGCGGGACCTCGGAGGTGGATCCGGACACCCGCTTTGCGAGCGTGCACATGGACGACCCCGGGCTGCTCGCCGAGGTGGTACGCCGCCTCGACCGCGCCGGCGTCCGCATCGCCGACCTTGCCCTGCGCCGCCCCAGCCTCGACGACGTGTTCCTGCGCCTGACCGGCCACAGGACCCTGACCGAAGAGACCGGCACCGGGACCACTACCGCGATGGAGAAGGAGCCGGCGGCATGACCACGATCACCTTCGACATGGAGCGCAGGCATCCCGCGCCCGCCGTGCCCGAGCGGTTCGGCGCCGGGCTGGCACTGCGCCACGCGGTCGCGATCGCCGGCCGCAACCTCAAGCACCTGGTCCGCAACCCGATGGCGCTGGTGTTCATCGCCATCCAGCCGATCATGCTGGTGCTGCTGTTCAACTACGTGTTCGGCGGCGCGATCAGGGCGATCAGCGTGCGCTACATCGAGTACCTGATCCCCGGCGTCATGGTGCAGACCCTCACCTTCTCGTCGTCGTTCTCGGGGATGGGCATCACCCAGGACCTCGCCAGCGGCGCACTCGACCGGTTCAAGTCGCTGCCGATCGCCCGGTCGGCCATGGTGGTGGGGCGGATCATGACCGACGCCATCCGCATGGCCTTCACCGCGCTGGTCGTGGTGACGGTGGGTGCGGCGATCGGCTTCCGCTTCCAGGCGGGGCTTGTCCCGGCGCTCGCGGCGGTGCTCCTGGCGGTCGCCTTCGGCTGGGCGATGTCGTGGATCGGGATGAGCGTCGGGCTCGCGCTGCGCGACCCAGAGGCGGTGCAGGCGTCATCGTTCGTGTGGATGTTCCCGCTGGTCTTCGCCAGCTCCGCGTACGCCTCGCCCAGCACCATGCCCGGCTGGGTCCAGGCGTTCGTGAAGGTCAACCCGGTCACGATCGTCGCCGACGCGATCCGCGCGCTGGTCCTGGGCGGCCCCACCACCAGCCACGTCCTCCAGGCGCTCGGCTGGATCGCCGGGATCGCCGTGGTGTTCTCCATCCTGACCGTGCGTCGCTACCGCAAGCTGAGCTGACGAACCCGCCCCTGGGCGCCCGGCCCGTGCCTGGGGCCGGGCGCTCAGTGGTCCTCGGCGAGTGACTGCTCGGCGAGCGCGACCGCCTCCCGGAGGGGCAGCGCCTCCCCGCGGGCCAGCGCCCGGGCGAAGCCCCTCTCCCCCAGCGCCTCACGTGCCGAGGCGACGGTACGGTCGACGTCCACGCGCTCGCCAGGCGACAGCGGCACCCCCGCCGACCGGCGCGCCGCCGCGGCCGCACCCAGCATCAGCGCGGCCCGCTCCGGGTCACCCTTGGCACCCGCCAGACCGGCGAGCCCCTCCAGGACCCCAGCGGCGGCCGACGGGCTGTCGGTGTGACGGATCCACTCCAGCATCTCGTCGTAGCTGGCGGCGGCGTGCACCAGGTCGCCCTGCCGGGTGGCCACGGTCCCGAGCCAACCCAGCAGGAGCGGCCCGACCGGGCTGCGTGTGCCATGGCGTTGCCGCAACGCCATGGCCTGCCGGTGTTCCCGCCTGGCGCGCTCGGCGTCGCCGCGGCGCTGCGCCAGCAGGGCGAGGCCGGCATGCACGAAGGCGGTCGCGTTCCAGAACCCGACCTCCTGGGCGGCGGCGAGCGCCTGCTCGAGCCACGCCTCGGCGCGGTCCAGGTCGTCCCGCGCCACCGCCAGGTACGCCAGCCGGCACAGCTGCACCACCATCTCCACGGGCACGCGCAGCTCCCAGGCGCAGCGCAGCGCCTCCCTGAGCCTCGCCTCGGCCTGCTCGTAGCGGCCATACACGAGGTCAACCGTGCCGAGCAGCTCCAGCGCCTGCACCATGCCCCAGCGGTCGCCCAGCTCGCGGAAGCGCGCCAGGCACACCTCGCCGTCCTCGGCGGCACCCATCAGGTCCCCGAGCATGGCCCTGGCGAACCCTCGCAGCTGGCGGATGATCGCGGCGGGCCAGCCCCCGGCCTGTTCCACCTCGGCAAGCGCCCCGCCGAGGGTCCGCTCGGCCTCGACGGCACCGCCGACGAAGAAGAAGCCGATGGTCGCTGCCGTCGTCCGCGCGAACGCGGCCTCGGTAGGGGTTCGCGCGCCGCGCTCCATGGCGGCCTGCGCCTCCTTGGCCATGCCCAGCAGGGCGTCGCGGTCGGTGACCCTGTCCGCGTCCGCGAGGCAGAGGACGTAGAGCGCCAGGCCGCGTGCCCGGTCCGGTGCCGGTCCCGGCAGGGCGAGCGCGCGCTTGAGCGCGCCGACGACCTCCTCACGGTCGCCGGTCATGAGCAGCCAGAAGCCCAGCGACCCCAGGAGCCGCAGGGCGAGCGCGGCCTCGCCGCGGTCGAGCAGCCAGTGCCACGCGGCCCGCAGGTTGTCCAGCTCCGCGCTGAGGCGGGCGAACCAGGCGAGCTGCTCGCTCCCGTTGAGCAGCGCCTCGGCCGTCTCCGCCAGCCGCACGCACCACTCCGCGTGGGCGCGCGCCACCCGGTCCGCCTCGCCCGCCCCGGCGAGCCGCTCCACGGCGTAGGCGCGCACCGTGTCCAGCAGGCTGTAGCGGACCATGCCGCCGGCGGGCTCAGGCGCCGGCGGCGGTGGCAGCCCGAGCGTCTCGATCCCCGGCCACCACGGCGGCGGCGGCGCCGGGGTGGGCCCCACGATGACCAGGGACTTGTCGACCAGCCTGGCGATCGCCTCCGCGACCGCCGCGGCGGGCAGGTCAGGCCCGGCGCAGACCGTCTCGGCGGCGTCGAGGGTGCCGCCGCCCACCAGCACCGAGAGGCGCCGCAGCGCGGCCCGCTCGGACGCATCCAGCAGCTCCCAGCTCCAGTCCACCACCGCCCGCAGGGTCTGCTGGCGCGGCAGCGCGGTGCGCGCGCCCGCGGTGAGCAGCCGGAAGCGGTCGTCCAGCCGCGCGGCCAGCTCGCGCGGCGGCAGCGCACCGACCCGCGCGGCGGCCAGCTCGATCGCCAGCGGCAGCCCGTCGAGCCGGCGGCAGACCTCCGCCACCGCGGTGGCGTCGGCCCCGTCACCGACCGCGAACCCGGGGGCAGCCGCGGCGGCCCGCTCCATGAACAGCCTGGCGGCGGCGAAGCTGGCGAGCTCCTCGGGGCGCACCAGGCCGGATGGCGGGACCGGCAGCGCGGGCACGGGCCAGCGCACCTCCCCGGGCACCCGCAGGGGCTCGCGGCTGGTCGCCAGCACGCGCACCCCGGGGCATGCCGCCAGCAGCCGCTCGGCGAGCGCCGCGACCGGCCCCGCGAGATGCTCGCAGTTGTCGAGGACGAGCAGCGTCCTGTGCCGCTCCAGCGCCGCGACCAGGCGGCCGGCGGCGCCGGCGGCGCCGGGCGCCAGGTGCGGTCCGTCACTGTCCAGCCGGGGCCGCTCGTCGCCCAGGCCGAGGGTGCCGAGCACCGAGAGCGCGACCAGGCGTCCGTCCACCAGCCCGGCCAGCTCGACCAGCCAGACCGTGTCGGGCGCGTCGCCATCGGCCTGGCGGCCGCCGTCGAGGCCGTGGCCGAGGCGGCGCGCGGCCTCGACGGCGAGCCGGGTCTTGCCCACCCCGCCGGGCCCGGTGAGGGTGAGCAGCCGGTGCCGGCCGAGCAGCTCCAGGATCCGCGCGAGCTCCTCCTCCCGCCCGACGAAGCTGGTGAGCGGCCCACGCAGGTTGCTGCGGCCACGCCGGGCCGGGGACGCGGGCTCGGACGCCACCGGCGCCGCGCTGAGGGTGAGGGAGGGGTCCTGGGCGAGGATGGCCTCCTCGACCCGCCGCAGCTCCAGGCCGGGGTCCAGGCCGGCCCGCTCGGCGAGCGCGCGGCGGACCCGCTGGTAGGCGGCGAGCGCGTCGGCCTGCCGGCCGGCCGCGTAGAGCGCCCGCATGAGCTGGGCGTGCAGCCGCTCCCGCAGGGGCTGCTCCGCCGCGAGCGCCTCCAGCTCCCCGACCAGCCGGGCGTGCTCGCCAAGCCCCAGCTCCGCTTCGATGCGGTCTTCCAGCGCGGCCAGGCGCAGCTCCTCCAGGCGGGTGGCGTTGGCGGCGGCGAACAACTCGGCGGCGAAGTCCGCCAGCGGCGGGCCGCGCCACAGGTCGAGCGCCTCACGCAGGGTCGCGGCGGCCTGGAGATGGCGGCCGGCGGCGAGCGCCCCGTGACCATCACGGCAGAGGCGCTCGAAGCGGAGCGCGTCCACCTGGTCGGGCTCGACCGCCAGGAGATAGCCGGATGGCCTGGAAACGAGCCATTCGCCGCTCCCGGCGGCCTCCAGCGCCCGCCGCAGCCGCGACACCAGCGCCTGCAGGGCGTTGGCCGGGTCGGCCGGCGGGCTGGCCCCCTCCCACAGCAGGTCGATGAGCCGCTCGGCCGGCACGACCTGCCCCGGCTGCAGAGCGAGCACGGCGAGCAGCAGCCGCAGCCGCCGCCCGGCCACGTCGACAGCGCGGCCCCGCGTCCGGACCTCGAGTGGCCCAAGCAAGCGAATCTCCATCAACGATCACCCTACCGCCTGCGCGCTGCCCGCACGGCGGGTCCTCGCATGATCATCGGTCCTCGGTCGTGGCGGGCGGCGCCGCCTTGTCCCGACCGGTGGACGGCATGGCCCTGTTGTCGCGGAGCGCCCGCATCAAGACGGCTGCCAGCCCGTCGATGCTGGAGCCACCGCCGGTCACCAGGACGTCAGGGACCACGCTGATGTTGCCCTCGGCGACCGCGTTGGCCATGGCGACCAGCGCGGTCGGCAGCTCGCCGATCGCCTCCCGCTGCGCACCGAAGCCCACCGCCTTGGCAAGGCCGAGCGCCTCGGACGCCTTGGCCTCGGCCAGACCGATCGCCTGGACCTTGTCGGCCTCGGCCTTGCCGGTCAGCCGCACGTACGCCGCCTCGCCGCCAGCCTTGGCCTCCAGCGCCCTGGCCTGGTTGCCGTTGATGTCCACCGACACCTGCGCGGCCGCCAGCTCGGCCTGCATGTCGGCAGTGCCACGGGCCTTTTCCGTCTCGATGCGTGCCGTCTCCGCCCGCTGCTGCTCCTCGTAGGTCGCGCGCTGCTGCTTTGCGACCTCACGCCGGGTGAGGACCTCGACCACGTCGGGCGGGAAGACCACGTCCTGGATGTAGACGCCTCTGGTCTCGACCTGGTACGCGCCCAGATAGTGGGTGATGGCCTCCAGCGCGCTCTGCTGGACCTGCTGGCGGGTCTCGATGAACTGCACGGCCTCCAAGTTCTGCAGGGTGTTGCGGAAGTGGTTGCCGACCGCGGACTGCAGCACCTCGTTGACCAGATTGTGCATGGTGCCGACCATGGAGATGACCTTTGGGGCGCGCGTGTCCGAGACGTGGATCTGCACCTGCAGGTCGATGGTGAACACGAAGCCCTCGCGGCTCTTGCCCACGATCGCCTCGAGCCGGGCGTCCAGGCTGTGCGCCTGTGATGAGGCGGTTGCCCAGTTGAGGGTGAGGATCGACGTCGGCACGATCTCGACCGCGTAGACACGCGGGTTGATGGCGTACTTCCCGGTGCGCAGCGGCTCCTGCCAGATGCCTCGGTGGCCAGGCCGCACGATGCTGCCGAACTTGAACTCAACCCCCGAGGTATCCAGCGTCGGCAGACCGACGAAGCTCTTGACGACCGCGACCTCGCCCTGGTTCACCACCAGCATCGGGACCAGGTCCACACGTACGAGGAACGGGTTGAGCAGATAGGCGCCGTACAGGAGCGGGTCGTGCTGCAGGCCGATGCGGCCGCCGGCATCCAGGAACGCCTGGAAGTCCTGATAGTTGTTGTGCAATCCGTTCTTGGAGCCGAGCAGCACGTCGATGAGCTCGGCATCGGTCCTTGCGGGGTCGGCCTCCATGTCGGCGACATCAGCGAAGGCGCCGAGCCGGCTGGCGATATCGCGGGCCGGCAGGGGCTCGCCCTCGAGCGCGGTGACGACGCCCACGACGTCACGGTCGCCGCGCGGGGCGATCACCATGACTCGCAGCTGCTCGGCCGTGAGCCCGAACGACTCGGGGGTCAGCTTCCCGTTCGTGGTCTTCGGCGCGATTGCCGGCGTCACGGGCAGCCCGAAGACCTCGCGGGCGGTGATGACGAGGAACGCCACCGGGTGGACCGGCACGAGCGTGCCCGGTGGCAGCACGGGACGCTGCACCCCCTTCTCGCCGCCATTGACGAGGAACGCGCGCAGGTCCGAGAGGTTGGCCAGCTCAGGCCGGTAGCGGGCGCTCTTGGCACCGATCGGCAGCGGCTGGCCGACCTGGGAGATGACCACTCCGATCTCACCGGCGGGCACCTGGACCCAGGGAAACTTCTTCACGCCGAAGCGCAGCCACGGCTTGAACCGCAATCCCGGCATGAGCAGGTCGGCCTGATACCCGGCCTCGCCGCGGAACGCGATGGGGTTGTCGCCGGTGAGCTTGCGCGATCCGAAGCGCTTGGTGACCAGCCCGACCTCGTTGGGGCCGATCCGGTGGATCGAGCGCACAACGACCAGCACCGCCGCCGCCAGCACCACCACAACGATGACGGGAATGACAAGGACTCCGAGCACCTCTACCTCCAACGCCCATCAGAACCTCTGTAGTCGAGATGAGCGTATCTGGACGTCTACGTCCGTGTCGCCCGGGACAGACCGGCATCGAGGCGTGGCGGCGATCAGGAAGCGGTGCCGAGCGGGTCGGTGCCGAGCGGGTCGGCCAGCTGGTCGCGCTCGAGAAGCGTGCTGACCTCGTCGGCGTCCAGCGGCTTGGCGAAGTAGAAGCCCTGGCCGAGCTTACAGCCCAGCCGGCGCAGCTCGTCCCACTGGCCGCGCTGCTCGATGCCCTCGGCGACCACGTAGAGCTGGAGCGTGGTGGACAGCTCGATGATCGCCCGCGCCAGGGCGGAGTCCCGCGGGCCCTCGAGGAGCCCGTCGATGAACGGCTTGGGGATCTTCAGCGAGTCGATGGGAAAGCCGCGCAGCCGGCTCAGCGACGAGTAGCCGGTGCCGAAGTCGTCCACGGCCAGGCGCGCCCCAAGCCGCTTGAGCGCCCACAGCCGCTCGGCGGCGACCTCCTGGTCCTCGGCCAGGACCGACTCGGTGATCTCCAGGATCAGCGCCGAGGGCGGCAGCCCGGTGGCGGCCAGGATCTCGGCGACCTCGGCGACGATGCCAGGGGCTTGCACCTGGCGGACCGACAGGTTGACGTTGATGGTGAGCGGTATGGCCGGGAAGCGGTGGCGCCAGCGGGCCGCCTGGGTGCAGGCCTGCTCCAGCACCAGATGGCCGATGGGCAGGATCAGGCCGGTCTCCTCCGCCAGCGGGATGAACTCCGCCGGGCTGATCGGACCGCGCTGCGGATGCTGCCAGCGCGCCAGCGCCTCCACCCCGACGATGTGGCCGTCCGCCAGCTCGATGATCGGCTGGTAGTGGACGGCGAGCTCGCCGCGCTCCAGCGCGCCGCGCAGGTCGGCGGTGAGCTCCAGCTTGCGGATCAGGCTGGCGTGCATGCTCGGGGCGAAGCACTCGGCGTGGCCCTTGCCCTGGCGTTTGGCGGTGTACATGGCCATGTCGGCGTTGCGGAGCAGCTCCTCGGCGCTCTCGGCGCGGTCGGGGTCGACCAGGGCGATGCCAATGCTGGCACCCGCGAGGACCTCCCGGGCTTGCAGCCTGATCGGGGTCTGCAGCGCGGTGAGGACCCGCTCGGCCACGGCGGTCGCCTCGGCCGCATCGCTGAGGTCCTCCACCAGCACAGCGAACTCGTCGCCGCCGAGCCGCGCGGCGGTGTCGGCCCCGCGCAGGCAGCCGCGCAGCCGCGCGGCCACGCCACGCAGCAGCTCATCGCCGGCACCGTGGCCGAGGGAATCGTTGACGTCCTTGAAGTCGTCCAGGTCGAGCATGAGCACCGCCATGGGGTGGTCGAGCTGCCCACGGCGCTGGAGCGCATGCTGCGCCCGGTCGATGAACAGGGCACGATTGGCCAGCCCGGTGAGGTCGTCGTGGAAGGCCTGGTGGGTGAGCTGGTCCTCGAGCGCCCTGCGGTCGCTCACGTCGCGGGTGGTGAGCACCAGCCCGGGCACGCCGTCGTCATCGACCGGGGCGGCGATCGTCTCGGCGATCACCCAGCTGCCATCCTTGCGGCGCACACGGCACTCGACCGGGCCGCCTGGCCGCTGGCCCACGGTGCCGGCGACCAACGCCGCGAGCTGGCCGGCATCGTCGGGGTGGGCCAGCTCGACCAGGCGGGTGCCGACCAGCTCGCCGCGCCGCCAGCCGAGCATGCGCTCCACCGACGGGGTCTGGTAGCGGATGGTCGAGTCAGGGTCGCAGACGGTGATCACGTCGGAGGCGTTCTGCACCAGCCGCTGCACCCGGCCCTCGCTCTGCTGACGGTGCAGCACCTCGAGGGCGCCCACCAGCCCGCCCATGCGGAAGATCGCCAGCAGGAACAGGGCCACCGAGCCGCCCACCACCGCCGGCACGTCGACCTCCACGCCGGTGTTGGCCTGGACCACGAACATGGTCGGGGCCAGCAGCGACGCGAACGCGAGCAGCACGCCAAAGCGGGCCCGGGTGACCTTGCCGGTCCCTGCCGGGGCGGGCGCGGCCAGCTCGCGCATGGACGGGTGCAGCGCGGCCGCGCCAAGGCAGGTGTAGAACGCCAGCCAACCCGCGTCGACCGGGCTGGACAGCCGCCAGACGCCGCCCAGTTGGAGCAGCCCGTACAACGTGTCGGCCACCAGCAACGGCACCAGGCTGAAGCCGAGCAGGGAGAAGGCGCCGTTCCGGCGGCCCCCGTCGGTCCACAGCCGCGCGACCATCCCCAGCAGCAGCACGTCGGCGAGCGGGTAGGCCATCGAGGTGAGCCGCTCGGAAATGGGGATCCCGCGCACGTCCGTGTAGGGGTCGATCAGGAACACCCACGCCAGCACGCCCATCGCGACGGTGAACATCAGCGCGTCCACCAGGCCCGCCCGGTCCCGCCGCACGGTGCGCGCCCGGGCCAGCAGCAGCAGCCCGCCCACCAGGAACGGGTAGGAGGCCAGGTAGAAGCCGTCGGCGGCCGAGGGCAGCGGCAGCTCGTGGTGCAGCAGGTAGTCGTTGACGTAGAAGATCATGTCCCCGACGGTGAACGCAGCCTGCCCGGCGGCAAACAGCAGCCACGCACCCGCGCGTGCGGGCCGGTGCCATCGCACCCCGACCAGGATCGCGACCACCGGGGCCAGCCCGGCGACACCCCAGGTCATCACCTTGGAGACCGGGCTCGGCACGGCGAAGTACACCACGCCGAGCGCAACGCCCAGCCCAAGGAACCGCCGCCACCACGGCAACCACGGGCGCATCCAGGCACCTCCAGACCACGGCCAGCAGGCCGGGACCAGCCCACTGCGGGCTCTACTACTCCATCGGGTCTACCGGCGAGCTGGTTGACCAACGACGGCGCCGGGCCGTCCAGGTGCTCGACCGGGAGCCTTTCGGCTCGTGAGCCGACCGGGTCAGCAGGCGGCGAGCGACGGTCGCGCCGGCGCCGAGGGGGTCACGGTCCCCTGGGGGGTGACCGCTCCGAGGTACATCGTCCGCTTGTCGGCACCCCAGGTGTAGGCGGCGCGGTCCAGCACTGCGTTCCAGTGCGCCACGCGGACGCAGCTGATCGCCTGCCACTGGGCGCCGGCCTGGATCACGTCCGCGGGCAGCGCCTGCGGCGACGTGACGAGCAGGTAGAGGCGCCGGCCGTGCGCCTGCGCCGCCGCCTGGATCTGGCCGAGCGCGGCGGCGGTGGGCTGCCGCGCGAACCCGGCGACGGGCACGTCGTCGCAGTAGGAGCGGGGGGTCTGCTGGTAGGTCTTGGCGAGCGAGCCGGTCAGCACGAGGGCGCCGTCGGCCGGCAGGTTGTCGCAGAGGTTGTGGACCTCCACGAGCTGCGGGACGCCGTCGCGCACGGGGACCAGGCGCGCGCTGACGTACATCGGGACCAGCACCATGGCGCCGGCGAGCAGCGCGGCGACCATGCCGGCGCCACGGGACCGGCGCGCCAGCAGCCCGAGCGCCACAGCGGCCGCGAGCAGCAGCCCGGGGATGACCACCGGCAGGTAGCGCCGCATCGCCCAGATCTGGTCGGGGACGATGCTCGGCTTCAGGATGTAGAGCCCGGCGAGCATGAGCATGCTGATCGGCGCGACCAACCGCAGGTCGCGTCGCTTCAGGAGCTGGTGGACGCCGAACGCCATGCCGAGCACCGCCAGCGCCAGGGTGATCGGTCCCCAGTACCAGGAGAACCACTCCAGCGACTGCTCGGCATAGGTGCGGGTGCCGTCGATCGGCAGCCGGTCCGCCTTCTGCAGGAAGGTGATGTAGTCGGAGGTGCTCACGAGGGCGCGGTTGTCGCGCGCGACGTACCAGAGCGGCCGGCTGGCCGCGGCGGCGGCCAGAACGACCACGAATGCGGCGCCGGCGACCGGCAGCCAGCGTGCGGTGGCGGCCGCGATCCGGTGGAGCAGCCTGGTGGACCACGCCAGGATGACGACGGCAACGCCGGCCACCGCGATGGCCGCCGCCGCCTTCGCGGTCGTGTCGAGCTCCCCGCCCCGGTCGCGGTAGTAGGACGGGCTCAGGTTGGCGAGGTTCGCCATGGCGACCGCGGCGGGCACGGCCGCGCCCAGCAGGAGCGCGCCAACCTGACCGGCGGCCTCACGCCGGCGGCCGGCGGGCGCCGCGGCCAGGACGGCGGCGGCGAGCATCGGGAGGGCGAGCAGGAAGAGGAAGCCGTCGACGCGGGCGAGCACTGCCGCAGCGAGCACCAGGCCGGCCAGGCCGTAGCCCCAGACCTTGCGGCGTTGCTGTGCCTCGCGCAGCAGCGCGAGCCCGCCGACCAGGAACAGCATGGTGACCGGCTCGCTGTAGGTGTTGCGGCTGAAGCTGAGCTGCGGCAGGGACACGCCCAGCGCCAGCACGGCGACGAGCGCCCACGCGCGCCCGGTGTACTGCCGGACCAGGCCGTAGAAGGCGAGCAGGGCGGCGGCGCCGATCAGCGGGTTGACCTTCAGCAGCAGGTGATCGCCCCCGAGCCAGCCGCCGACCGCGAGCAGCCCGGGAAGCAGGTTGCCGAACTGCGGGTGGACGAACCCCGCAATCGTGCCTGCGTCGAAGCCCGCGGAGTAGAACGACAGGCCCGTGACCGAGCCGAACACCTCAGGGTGCACCGGGATGGGCAACGACGCATGGTGCGCGAGCCACTGCCCGGTGAGCGCGTAGACGGCGGGGTCGCGGAAGACGTCGATGTTCTGCGCCGAGTAGCGGGCATTGAGCACGGCGAAGCCGAGCACCGCGAGCAGGGCGGCGCCGTCGAGCCAGGGCGGTCCGGTCACGGGCTCCGGGCGGGCCAGCGCGACACCGCGCACCGCGACCGCCGCGCCGAGCAGGCCGAGCGGCAGCACGATCAGCGGCCGGTAGAGCCCGAGCTGGAGCAGGGCCATCGCAACCAGCGAGAAGCCGGCCAGCAGCGCCGGCACCAGCAGGGGCAGCGCCTCCAGCAGGGCGGCCCCCGGCAGGCTCCCGGGCCAGCGCGGGCGAGGCCGCGACGACGCGGGCTCCGGCGCTGCCGGCGCTGCCGGCGGCGACGGAGCGGGCTGAGACAGTGGAGGGCGGGACATGGCCGGGATGCTACCGTGCCCGGGACGGCCATGACGAACCCGCCGTCCCCAAGCGGCCGCCGTCACACGGTTCGACGAAGCTCACGGCTGGCCCGAGCCGCCCCCATCGGAGACGCGGGACCCGTTGCCGCGGCGGAGCACGACGAGTTGGTTGGCTCCAAACAGGAAGCGCTTGTACACCTCGACAACCAGCCCGGCGCCGGCGGCCAGCTCCTGCAGGCGCTTGCGGTCGAGCAGCTCCTCGTGCTCCTCGTGGGCGTCGCTGCTGAAGAGGTTGAGCCTGGCGCCCAGGGTGTGCGCCCACTCCAGGGACGGGTGCGGGGTGGTCAGCACGATCCGCCCATCGGGCTCCAGGAGACTCGCGAACCGGGCCAGCCAGGTCGCCGGGTCGTGAACGTGCTCGATGAACGCAAACGCGGCCACCGTATCGAAGCGCTCCCGGTCGGAGACTGCTGTGGCGAAGCGGAACCCGGGGTGCGCCTCGCGCGCCAAGTCCAGGGAGCGCGCGTTGATATCGACCCCGATGTACGCCTCAGGCTGGCACATCTCGGTGAGCGGGCCGTCGTTGCACCCGTAGTCGAGGACGCGCCCCTGAAGGTGGGGACGCCCCATCTCGAGACGCTTGCGGCTCAGCCAGAGCGAGAGCACACCCCCGTGGACCCTGCCCAATGAACACTCCTTTCTCGTCTCGCCCCCTTGTGGCCGGGCGCGGGAGTCTATCATGTCGTCACGAACCGCCCAAGCCGACCATCAGCGCCCCGGAGGCATCTGGGCTGGCGGTGTCTGGGCCGCTGTTCCACGGGCGGTACGAATACTACCGGCGGGCCGAGCGGGATCTCTCCATTCTTGGCAAGGACCCGGCGTCGCCGTCACGTCCAGCTCAGTAGCGGTCGCCCTGGGTCCCGAGCGCCTGGGCGATGGCCACCCAGACCTGGGCCTGGGTGGCCTTCACCTCGGCTCTGCGAAGGTGCTTGTCGACGTCGCCGTTCGGGCGACCTTCCAAGGCGTCGATGTGTTCGTAGATCTGCTCGGAGACGGTGACGGCCTGATACGCGCGCCGCATCGCCTCATCCCAGGTGAGCTCGTTCGAGAGCGTCATCGCTTGGCTCCTCATCCTCTGGCCCAATCCAGCCGTTCAACTTGACTCGCCGACGCGCATGGCTGCCCTCCAGGCATGGTGCCGCCGCCGTACCGCCCGATTGTGAACGTACGGCGGTCACGACCGCCGGTCGTCGCGCGGCCTTCGCCCGGCGCACGCCGGACATGCCAGGACCGCTCACGGGGCGTAGACTCACGAGGCTGGTGGGCCGATTCAGGAGCTGGGCCACCGATCCGGTGCGTCCGAGAGCGCGCCGTCGCGCTGTGCCGGACCGACACTCTCCAGGTCGCTCCCTCACCTGCCACACGGGTTCAGTCCGTGGCATCTTGCCGAGTGCACGGGAGCGGCGCACCGGGGCGGGCAGGCGTCGCCCTTTCATCTGGGGATCCAGGCAGGGTGTCGATGGAGCCGGCGCATCCGCCCAGCACAGGAAGGTGTAGGCCAGTGGAATGGGTCCGCGAGGGAACGGCCTTGGCGCCGGGGCGCCCCGGCGAACTGGACGGCGCGCGGGTGTCGCGGCCCTGGCTGCTCGAGGAGGACGGCGCGTGGCGCATGTGGTACTCGGGGCACGACGGCACCACCGGGCGCATCCTGGAGGCGGTCCAGCGACCCGGCACGGGGTGGAAGCGGCTCGGGGTCGCGATCGATGCCGGGTTCGCCGGTGACAGCGACCTGTACGGTGTCGAATCCCCCAGCGTCGTGCACACCCCGGGTGGCTACCTGATGGCCTACGGGGGATTCGACGGCGAGACGACCCAGCTGCACATGGCCACCTCGGCGGACGGACAGGCCTGGACTCCACAGGGAACCATCATGCAGCGAGGTCCGCAGGACGCCCTCGGAGCCAGCCATCCATGCCTGGTCAGCACCGAGGCGGGCTGGTGGCTGTTCTTCTCCGGCTATGACGGCTCGAAGGACAGCCGGCGGGCGGTGATCCTTGCGGCTGTCTCCCCGTCCGGCGCCTCCTGGGATCGCGTCGGGACGGTCCTGGAGCCGGTGGATGGCGAGCTGGCGACCTCGCATCCCTGCGTGATCGTGATCGCGAGGACGTTCTACATGTTCTACGTCAGCGATGACGGCCACCGCAGCAGCATCGCGATGGCGACCTCCACCGACGGCCTCTCCTGGAACCGCCATGGGACCACGCTCGAGGCCGCCGGAGAAGGACCCGAGGCGCGCGGGGTGCACACGCCGTGCGCGGTCCGATGCAACGACGGATCGCTGCGCATGTGGTACGCGGGCCTCGCGGCCGGTGACACCAGCCTGGGCTACCAGATCTGCTCGGCCCGCTTCCCGGGCCCCTGGTCGACCGGAGCCTGAGTCGAGTTGCCGCGCCGGCCCATTTCGGCCCGCCGGCGGGCCCGGCCCTGACCTTCCCCGTCACCATACAATCCATCAGTGACCTACGTAAGGACGGCAAATCCGGGTCAACTGGAGCCGGGCAAGGCAGCCACCCTCTGCATGTGGTCCGGCGACCCGCTGGACGTGCGCTCCCGGGTCGAGGCGGCCTGGATCGACGGCCGGCCCGTGATCCCGTGATCCCGTGATCCCGTCTGACGGCGCGCTACTCGCAGGCCGGGTCCTCGCTGGCCAGCCGCTCCACCAGCTCGAGCAGCCAGTCGAGGTCCTGCGGAGCGTGCGCGATCAGGTTGGCGTCGGCAAGGTCCTGCCGGGTCGGCTCGGCAAGCTCGGTCGTGGTCGGCGTCTGCGCCACTGGAATCCCCTCGGGATCGGAGACCCGGCCGCTGGGCATCGCTCGCCACGGACCCGGGGTTGCCCGGGTCAGGCGCCGGCGAATGGCGTCCAGGCGCTCCTGTACCTCGGGGTTCATCGTCGGCTCGCGCTCCCGTCGACCCTCACGGCCCGCCGACTGCCCCACCGCCCCGCGGAAGCAGATCGGCCCACAACAGATCATCGGCCAGTCGATCGTGCGGCATGACGTGGTGCGGCCACGCCGCGTCCCTTTTGGGGTGCGGCGTGGCTGCTGGCTGCTGGTGGGGGGTTAGTGGCTGTTGGTGGCGATGGTGGTGAGCTGGCGGTTGTAGCTGGTGAGGGAGGCGGGGGTGGCGGTGGTGCGGTAGCTGGAGGGCAGCTCCACCGAGGCGGCGCCCTGGCTGATGGCCCACTTGAGGGTGGCGGCCAGGTCGCCGATGCGCTCTGGCGCGGCGGTCTGGAAGCTGATCGGGCCGCCGAGGGTGTGGATGGCCTGGTAGAGCCGGTCGTAGGAGGGGCCCTGGTCGAAGGTCGAGCGGATGGAGTGGTTTTCGAGCACGCAGCGGCGGCCGAGCTGCTGGCG